>Ga0184633_10000758_pt1 | contig 12437 bp, 14 predicted proteins | sample PLM31_170_b1_FD_133156 | JGI IMG/M metagenome (GOLD analysis project Ga0184633, IMG submission 133156) | Groundwater sediment microbial communities from an aquifer in East River, Colorado, USA - PLM3-1_170_b1 | ecosystem: Environmental > Terrestrial > Soil > Riparian zone | place: USA: East...
AAAAGGCTACAAGCTCATCCGGAGCCGAGGCACCGCGCAGCAGATGCAAATCAATTTCGGCGGGCTCTACTTCGGCACCGAGGACAAGGCCACGGGCCGCTACACAGAGTACGGAGGCACCACCGGCAAATTGGACCCGAAGCTTCCCTGGACGAACGTCAAAGTGCGGCAGGCCATGAACAAGGCGATCAACCGGAAAGAGTTGCTCAAGGTGCTGTACAAGGGCCGGGCGAGCCCTATGTACGTGCATGGCTTCTACCCGGACCTGGAAGGCTGGGACCCCACCTGGGAGAAGCGGTTCCCGGCGATGTATGGCTATGACCCGGCGGCAGCGAAACGGCTGCTCGCGGAGGCGGGGTATCCCAAGGGCTTCAAAGCCAAGGCCTGGCTATATCCCTTCGCCGGCGCCCCGGAAATGGTCGCGGTGATGGAAGCCGTGGCTCTTCAGCTGCGCGAGGTGGGCATCGAGGTAGAGCTGGTAGAGGCCGACTGGGTTGCCGCCGTGCGCCCCAAGTTGCAGAAGCGCGAAGCCAGTGGCTATCTCTGGGCGATCCCCCCTTCGAAGAAGGCGGTAGAGCCGCAGCTCGCTGTCTTCAACGTCGGTAAGGGCATCGGACATATCTTTCAGACCGATGAGATCTACAAGATGTGGGAAGACCTCCTGCAGATCACCGATGCGAAGGCCAGGGATGCCCAGCTGCGCAAGATCGGCAACTACAAGTTCGAAAACTTTGAAACCATTCCTCTGTTCGACGTATTCATCGAGGTCGTCGTGGATCCCAAGATCGTCGCGGACTGGCCTTTTCCTGGTTGGGATGGGGGGGATGTCGGCCACACCTGGCGAATCATGGCGTGTAAGCAGGACAAGCCGTGCAAGTGAAAGCCGCAGCCATGCGCCTGGGGCGCATGCTGTTGGTGGACCGCCGCGATGAGATGGTCATTACAATGGATGATGTCGAATGATGTCAGTGACTCGACGATCGTCCACGGTGGCGGCGGGCTCACGCCGAACCTCACAGCCACGAACCCGGCCTTGTCGTAGAACGCGCGGCCGTTCGCGTTGATCTGGAGGGTGAACAGGCGGAGCCGGACGGCGAGAGGCGCTTGGCGTGGGCGATGAGGGCCGAGCCGATACCCTCCCGCTGATGGTCCGGGTCGACGTAGAGCTGGTCAATGAAGTCACGGGCCGACGGTGAGCGAACGTCGCACCCGCAAGGGCGATTCACGGGCGAAGCCGACGGCACGTTCGACAGCCGCGAGCACCGATTTCAGACGATCGGTTCCTCGAAGGCATAGGTGGTGTCCGTCTTATCCTCGCCGTCAAGTCCGCGAATTCACCTCACGCCGTCAAGATTGACCTTGGGAAGATGGCCCTGTAGGTTGAAGGCATGCCGGCCAAGGCAGTGATTACGGCCCCGGTCCCGACGGTGCAGGAAACCGCCAGAGAGATGGGAGTGGCGAAGGCGCGGGTCCGCCAGCTCCGGCAGCTCATGACGGACATCGTCGAAGGCCGCATCGGCCGCGTCGTGCGGTTCGTGACACGGACGGCGCCCGCGGGGCCGAAGCGCCGGGCCGTGGCCAAGCGACGGGTCGCGAGGCGCAAGCAAGCCGCGCGTTCGTAGCCGCCGTTGGGGCGGGCATCGCGACGCCGTCGAGCCGGACGTCGCCGACGCCTCCCCATCAACACCGCGTTCGTCAACGTCCCCTACGACCCCGACTACGAAAAGCTCTTCATCGCGCTCATTGCCGGGTTGAGCGGGTTCGGCCTGATTCCGCACGCGACGCTCGAGATCCCGGGAAGCGAGCGACGCCTGACCCGGATCATGGGTCTCCTGCGCCGCTGCCGGTACTCGTTCCATGACCTGTCACGCGTCGAGCTCGACGCGACGCCGCCCGAGACGCCCCGCTTCAACATGCCCTTCGAGCTGGGGCTCGCCGTCGCGCTCCGCCAGAGCCTCCGCCGGCGACACGAGTGGTTCGTTCTCGAGGCCAAGGCCCATCGGCTGAGCAAGTCGCTGAGCGATCTGGGCGGCACGGACGAGCTGCTGCACGGTGGGACGCCCCGCGGCGTCCTGCGGGCGTTGACGAACGCCCTGGCGCGCAGCCTGCACCGTCCCACAGTCGCCGAGCTCGAGCAGATTTATGCGGACCTCGCGACGGCCGCCGGAGCGATCAAGAAGAGCCTCGGAACCGGCTCGCTCTATAGCGCTCGTCCGTTCAAGGAGCTGGTGGTGGCGGCGCGGATCAGCGCGCGCCAGAGGATCGCTTCACTCGGGCCGCGACCGCGGAGGCGCTGACGCGGGTAGTGCTCCGCCAGCGGTCAGCCGGAGATCACGCGGCCACCTCGAGCACTCGCCGAATCCCGTGATGTCAGTGGCCGTCATGCTCTCCTCCGGGGGGCAGTCTGTCTCGATCGGCAGCGAAGGATCATTGGCCCACTCTCCCATGGAACCGTCATAGAGCGTGAGGGCATCGTGGCCGAGCTGGTGCGGCAGGAACAGATCGATGGTGGCCGAGATCCCGCCGCCGCAGTACGCATAGACGCTCCTTCGGGGTCGAGAGACGGCGGGCAGTAGCGTACCGCAGTTTCGGGCGGGGCTCTCGAGGGTCGAAGATGCCAGCCAGGGTTCGGAGAATTCGAACGCTCCTGGGGGCTGGATCTGATAGGGAGCACTCGCGTAAGGGAAGATGTCCGGAACGCCCTATCTTGACGACACGCGCGTGGGCCTGGCCGGGCCGTAGCCGCCGCGGCGCGCGGCGTTGGCGCGCGCTCGCGAGCGTTCGTCGGCCTTTCGCGTCCGGATGGTCGCGATCCGCTGGGCGAGCGGGATCTCGAGACGCTCGGCCGGGCGCTTCGTGTAGTCGAAGCCCTCCAGCTTCGCGCGCTCGAGCCGCCGGCCGATGGTGCGCTCGATGACGCGGAGATCGCTTTCCTCGTCCGGTGAGACCAGCGTGATCGCGTCGCCCGTGGCCTCTGCGCGCGCGGTGCGCCCCACGCGATGGATGTAATCCTCGGGCACGTTCGGCACGTCGAAGTTCACGACGTGGCTGATGCCCGTCACGTCGATGCCGCGGGCCGCGATGTCGGTCGCGACGAGCACCCGGTACGTCCCCGCCTTGAAGCCGGCGAGCGCGGCCGTGCGCTGCGCCTGCGAGCGGTTGCCGTGGATGCGCGCGACCGCGAACCCGCGGCGCTCGAGCGCCTCCGCGAGACGGTTCGCGCGGTGCTTGGTCCGCGTGAACACGAGCACGCTCTGGAGCGCCGCCCCTTCGAGCAGCGCGACCAGCAGCGGGGACTTCAGCTCGGGGGGCACGGGATAGACGGCGTGCGTGATCCCGACCGCGGGCGCGGCGGGGCGCTCGATGTCGATCGCGGCCGGCGCGTTCAGCATGTCGCGCGAGAGGGTCACGACCGGCGGCGGCATCGTCGCCGAGAAGAAGAGCGTCTGGCGACGGCGCGGCAGGTAGCCGAGGATGCGGCGCACGTCGGGGATGAACCCCATGTCGAGCATGCGGTCCGCCTCGTCGAGCACGAGGGCCTCGAGCTTGTCGAAGCTCGCGACGCCGGCGCGCAGATGGTCGAGTAGTCGGCCCGGGGTGGCGACGACGATCTCGACACCACGACGGAGCGCCTGCACCTGCGGGCCGGGCGCCACGCCGCCGATGACCGCGGCGACGCCGATGCCGGCGTGACGGCCGAGCCGCCGCGTGTGCTCCTCGATCTGCGTGGCGAGCTCGCGGGTCGGCGTCAGCACCAGGACCCGCGTGGCGCCCTTGCGCCCGCCGAGCAGGCGCTGCAGCAGCGGCAGCATGAACGCGGCCGTCTTGCCGCTACCGGTCATCGCGCAGGCGAGGACGTCGCGGCCCTCGAGCGCGGGGGGCATCGCGGCGCGCTGGATCGGTGTGGGGACCTCGAAGCCGAGGTCGGCAACCCCGCGGAGCAGGGTCGGGTGGAGACGGAAATCGGTGAATGACATGCCACGGCCTTTCAGCAGTCTTCCGCGGGTTCGTAAGGGCGCGGGCTCCAGGATGCGGAAGGCGGCCGGAGGCAGCGGTCTACTGGAACGAAGAGCAAAGCAGACGCTCAGCAGAATACCGCACTCCGGCACCGGTGCCTAGCTCCACTGCGACGCTGGCCAGGCGCCGGTCCCGCCGCCGTTCGTCATGGACGCCTGCGCGGACGCGAGATGATCGGGCCCGCCCCCCCGACGGCCCGGGGGTCAGGAGCCGATGGCACAGCGGCTTCGTCCGTTTCCCAGCCATAGACCGTGGACGTTGATTGACCGCTCGGCCCGCGGCCCGGTATAGTCTGCGCGCGTCGCGGAGGAGCTGTCATGACCCCAGCCACAATCCGGCCCGGCCTCGATCCGACGATCACCAGTCGCGAGATCTGCATCACGGTGGACGTTGACGGCCAGCCTGTGGAGACCTCCAGGTGAGCCGCACGATCAACATGGGCATCATCGGCGTGGGCTGGATTGGCGGGCTCCGGGCCCGGACGTGTGCCACTCATCCCTTGGTCGAGAGCCTGCACCTCTGCGAGGTTGACCGTGACCGGCTCCAACATATGGCCAAGGAGACGGGCGCCCGTAGCGCCACGACCGACTATCGCGAGCTCCTGAGCCGTCCGGACATCGATGCCATCATCGTGACAACCACGCCCGAGCAGACCCACTATCCGTTCGCGCGTGACTGCCTGCTCGCTCGCAAGCACGTCCTGCTCGAAAAGCCGATGGGGCTCGAGCTGAAGGAAGCCGACGAGTTGATGGCGCTCGCTCGGGCCGCCAGCCTCAAGCTCACGATCGGTTACACGCAGCGGTTCAATCCGAAGTTCGCTTACGTGAAGCAGTGCCTCGCCGACGGCACGCTGGGGCGGCCGGTGACGGCGTTGGTGAGCCGCCATCTGTCCCGCTCGCTCGGCAACAAGATCGGAGGCCGGGTCCATCTGTCGCCGGCAGTGATGGAAGCCACCCATGACATCGACTTCGTCCTCTGGTGCATGGAGCCGCGCAAGCCCATCCGCGTGTACTCGCAACACGCCTACGGGGTCATGAAGCAGGCGCACGGCCTCCCCGATAGCCAGTGGATCATGGTGACCATGGACGACGGGACGGCGTTCACCATCGGTGCGGGCTGGGCTCTGCCACCGGGCTACCCGCACTTCTCCACGGCCACCATCGAGTTCCACGGCACCGAGGGCGCCTTGCTCATCGACGACTCCCATCGCGACATCGTGCTGAACACGATGGGCAAGGGCATGGTGCTGCCGCTCTCCACCATGCCCGGCGAGTCGGTCGGCCACGTCTACCAGGGCCCGATGCAGGCGGAGACCATCCACTTCATCGAGGCGGTCGCCCTCGACCGCCCGGTACTCGTCACGCCGGAGCAGGCACGCCAGGTCATGGAAGTGACGCACGCCGCTGATCTCTCGGCGGAGCGCAATAGCCCCGTCACCCTGCCTCTCGAGTAGGAGAACCCGACGTAGCGATCCAACCCTTGGACGCCGCTTCGTGGCGCTCCGGTTGAACATGCCCGGCAAGAATGACGAGATGTGGAGGCTGGCGGCCTCTGTGCCTGACAGGATTCCGCGACCGCCCGTCACGGCTCCGTGGGTTCCAGGCGTCGGCGCAGCCAGGACAGCGTGGTCCCCCACGCGTTCGAGGCCTTCGCTCTGTCCTTGAAGTTGAAGACATGGCCGGCATCGTGGATGACTAGCAGGTCCACCTCGCGGCTCAGCTCCCTGAGACGGCTCGCCAGCCGCTCCGACTCCTCCAGCGGCGTGGTCGTGTCTCGATCGCCATGGATGAGAAGAACGGGCGCGCGGATCGAGTGCGCCTGGTCGAGCGGCGAAGCGCGGCCGAGCATCTGCTGAAACTCGGCATCGTCGCGAGCTCCCGATTGCCGTCGAAAGTAGGATTCGAAGGCGTGAAACTCCAGGCGGTGCCAGGCACTCGGCTTGGGCCGCGAGAGCCAGTGCTTGAAGTCGGTGACCGGATAGTAGGCAACCACGGCGCGGATGTCCGGCGCCTGCGCGGCGATTAGAAGACTGAAGACACCTCCCTGCGAGAAACCCAGGGCCGCCAGGCGTGAGCCGTCGACGCGAGGATCGGAGCGGGCCGCCTCCAGCGCGGCTGTGACATCGGAGTTCTCGCGCCAGGCGAACAGGCTGCGGCGGTACCTCCCTCCGATCATCCGGCGGTAGTCGGCCGCAACGGCCAGGTATCCCTGGCTGGCAAGGTCCCAGATCACGCCGCGCATGTGGCGGGCCCGGTGCCCGGCATCAGGATGGACGAGCACGGTAGGAAACGGCCCAGGGCCGGCCGGGCCGGCCCACTCCAGGTGAATCAGCATCTGGCCGCTCTTCACCTCGTCCGCCCAGGTGATCACGCGGGGCGGAACGACCTCCGGGTGAATGAGGTGGTAGTTCAGGCAGGAGACAAGAGAGGCCGTGGATGCCAACAGGACGGCCAGAACGATGGAGCGGCGCCTGCCGCCGCCACGATCGTCAGTGAAGTTCTTCATTCCCCACGCGAAGAACCCTGAGCGATCTCGCGGGTCGTTGCGCGCAGCGATCCAAATCGGTCGCCGATCAAGACCGCTGCTTCGCGTACGTCTCGGGGAAAGGCGCCCATCGCCGGTCCGCCGAGCTCCTCACGGAAGGTCAGCCTGGTCCCTGACTGCCTGTGGGAATCGCTGAGCAAGTTGCACGAACATCGTCACGAGTGCAACGAGCGTCCAGAGGAGCCAAAAGAGCATGCGGCGGTTCATGGGGGCCTGTCAACGATCCGTCAAGGGACTTCCTCGACTGCTGTCTCAGTGTCGACCCGACCGGCAGGGGCGTGATCCGGAGGATTCGTTCCGCTCCCGCTCGGGCTCGGCTGCGCGCTCGATCGGGTCAAGCGCGGCACTGTGACGCGCGCTTCGGCCAGCGAGGTCACGACCTCATCGGCGCCTGCCGAGCAGAGCTCGGTCCGAACCTCAGCGGAACCCTGCGGCCCCCAGCACCCGACCACGATGGGGATCTCGGGGCACGCGCTGCGGAGCCGCTTGACGAGATGGCGCACGTGGCTGCTCTCTCCCAGAGAGCCGAGACAGATCAACCCCGGCCGCGCTGCCTGGACGGCGGCCATCATCTCGGAGACGAGGCCGCCGGCCGGCGTGATCCGCACCGTGTACCCCGCCGGCTCGAGCAGGCGGGCCAGCATCTCGAGCCCGACGCGGTCGGCCTCGTCATGGGCCGGGCAGCCCGCCACGATTCCGGCCGTAGATCCTGATCCTGACGGGGTCGTCGGCGGCGGCGTCTCGGGTGCGACGTGGGCTGCCCGCCCGAGCACCTGGCGGGTGGCCTCGAGGTCATGCCCTTGAAGACGTCATGGAAAGATCCCCAGCTCGAGATAGGTCGTGGCCACCTTGTGCAGGGCGGTGAGGAACGCCGCCGTGCGCAGATCTTTCGTCCGGGGATCGCGCATCCGCTGGTCGTAAACCTGCCGGTAGGCGTTGATCATCGTCTCCTCGAGGCCGGAGTTCACCAGATCGATCTCGTCCGCCCCATGAGCGATCTTGTTGCGTTCCTCGGCGGAGAAGACTCGGCCGGTGGCCGTCTCGATCGCGCCGACCATCCGCTCGTGGGCCGCCTCCTCGAACCGCTTGCCGACCCGGCCGAACCGCACGTGAGAGAGGTTCTTGATCCACTCGAAGTAGGAGACAGTCACGCCGCCGGCGTTGAGGAAGATGTCGGGGATGACGAGCACGCCGCGGTCGAGCAGAATCTTCTCGCCGTCGGCGGTGGTGGGCCCGTTGGCCGCCTCGGCCACGATCTTGGCTCTTATGCGGGGGGCGTTCTCGGCGGTGATCTGCTTCTCCAGGGCGGCCGGGATGAGGATGTCACATTCCAGCTCGAGCGCGAGATTGGTCGGCGTGATGTTCTTGGCCCCGGGGAAATTCAGGATCGAGCCCGTCTCCTTCTGGTGCTTCACCACGGTGTCGAGGTCGAGCCCCTCGGGGCGGTACACGGCTCCCTCCCGCTCGGAGAGCGCAACGATGATGCACCCGGCCTCCTGACAGAAACGGGCGGTGTGGTAGCCGACGTTCCCGAGGCCCTGCACCACGATCGTCTTGCCCTGAAGGCCGCGTGAGAGCCCCAACGCCTTCATGTCTTCGGACTGGTCGCAGGCCTCGCGGAGCCCGAAGTAGACGCCGCGCCCGGTGGCTTCCACGCGGCCGCGGATGCCGCCCTGGGTCACGGGCTTGCCGGTGACACACGCCATCGCGTCGATGGCCCCCGGGTAGAACGCCGAGTAGGTGTCGTAGATCCAGGCCATTTCACGAGGGCCGGTCCCGTAGTCGGGAGCGGGCACGTCCAGGCCGGCGCCGATGAAGTTCTTCTTGATCAGCTCGGCCGTGTAGCGGCGGGTGATCTGCTCCAGCTCTTGCGCGGTGTACTGCTTGGTATCGATCCGCACGCCGCCCTTGGCCCCGCCGAACGGCACGTCCACGATGGCGCACTTGTAGGTCATGAGCGCGGCCAGGGCCTTGATCTCGTCCTCGTCCACGGTGGGGGCGAAGCGGATGCCGCCCTTCACGGGCACGCGATGATGACTGTGCTGGGCGCGCCAGCCGGCAATGACCTCGTAGTCGCCCTGCCGCCGGATCGGGAACTGGAACGCGTACACGCTGTCGCAGACCCTGATCTGATCGAGCAGGCCGCGTGGATAGTCTGTAAGCGCCGCCGCCTTGTCGAAGTAGATGTTGACGGTGTCGAAGAAGCTCGGCGCTTGGCTCATCAGCTTGGCTCCCTCCTGGTCAATCAGGCTCAGTATGCCGAATCCCTTCCCCCCCGGACCACCGCCTCGGTCACGGCATGTAGGAACCGCCGTTCACGTGCACCGTCTGGCCGGTGACGTGGCGCGCGTCGTCACTGGCGAGAAACACCGCGACGGCGGCGATGTCGTCCGGCTGCGCCATGCGTCCGAGCGGGACCGCGCGCGCCATCGCCGCCAGCTCGTCCTCGTTGTTCCCGTAGCGCGGCTGGGCGGTGTCGGTGAGCCCGGGCGCGATCGCATTCACGCGAATCCCGTGCGGCGCCAGCTCGAGCGCCGTCGCCCGTGTCATCGCGACCACGCCGCCTTTGCTCGCGGAGTAGTGCACGCCCCGGACGGCGCCCCGGATGGCCTGGGACGCCATGTTGATGATCGAGCCCCGCTGTCCGGCGGCGACCATCGCGCGCGCCGCCGCCTGCGCGCAGAAGAAACCGCCTTTGAGGTTGACGTCGAGGACCAGGTCCCAGTCAGTCTCGCGCATTTCGAGGAACGGCACGCGCGGATACACACCCGCATTGTTGACGAGGACATCGAGCCCCCCGAGCTCGCTCAGGACCTGCGCGACCATTGTCTGGGCATCCGTGGGCCGTGCGACATCGGCCCGCACGAGCACCGCGCGCTGGCCGGCCGCGCAGACCTCCCGCATTACCTTCTCGGCTTCCACGCGATCGTCGAGATAATTGACGGCGATATCCGCGCCCTCGCGAGCGAACGCCAGGGCGATCCCGCGCCCGATGCCCTGCTGCGCGCCGGTGACCAGCGCGATCTTTCCTCGAAGCCTCATCGTTGCCTCCGCTCGCCTTCAGCTTTGTCGACCTGCGACGAGTATGCTAGGGTCGCGCCGAGAACCCTTCCCGGAGGATGCCAATGGACGAAAAAAGCATCGGGCTCTGGCTGAACATCGGATCCGTGATCCTCCTCGCGGCGCTCGTCATCGACTTCGTGTGGGTCATCAAGACCGCGTTCAGCGTCCACTGAGGGCGCGTCACCGCCCCGGACAACCGTCCACGCCGCCCGCCATGCCCCGCTACGATACCGCTATCTCTTTTCGGAGAGACACCTCCGGCGCGGCCTAGGGTTGATACGGGTCGCGGAGCTGGCGAGCGTGATCGATCCGAACCGCGAGCAGATCGTGACGCGCGAGGTTCTCCGCTCGGCCCAAAGCCGGACGGTGTTTCAGGACGGGGCCGTGCGGGGCACGCCGCAAGGGCAGTACGTCAAGCGCCCCGTCGGGCTCAACGAGCTCGAGAGGAGCAGAGCGGTGAGGGGGTTACGTCCTGGCCGCGGCGGCTCGACGGCGCGGGCAGGCCTTGTGGTACCAGGTGGAGCCGAGCTTGACGTGGTTGCCGTTCTTGCGAATCCTCAGCTTGCACTTCGGACACGTTCCCATCCGCGCTCCTTTTGCGAGTCCTGATCCAGGCCGAATTAGTATAGCAGGCAGCCGAGGGGGGAGCTCCGTGAAGGACTGCGCCTTCTGCCGCATCATCGCGCGTGAGAGTCACGCGGACATCGAGTACGAGGACGATACGGTCCTGGCCTTCAAGGACATCTACCCGAAGGCGCCGGTCCATCTCCTCATCGTACCCAAGCGCCACATCACCTCGATCATGGCGATGGAGCGCGAGGATGCCGAGGTCCTCGGCCGCTGCCTTCTCGCGGCCCGCGCGATCGGTGAGGCCCAGGGATTGGCCGAGCGCGGGTATCGGCTGCGGGTGAACTGCGGCCCCGAGGGAGGCCAGGTCGTGTACCACGTGCACGTCCACTTTCTGGCCGGCGGGCGGGTGAGCGGCGCCTAGGCGGAAGGCTTCGGCTCGAGCGGCAGCCCGGCGTTTGCCCAGCTGCTGAGCCCGCCCCTCAGTATCCTCACGTCCCTGTAGCCCAGCTCCCGCAGCTGTCGCGCCACCCGGGCGCTGGTCGCTTCGTCGGGTCAGGTGCAGTAGGCGACGACCGTGCGGCTCGCCTCGATGGCGAGGGCGCTCGTGCCCGCCTGGAGCTCTTCGGGTGTGACGTGACGTGAGTCCAGGATCTTGACGGGACTCTTGGCGTACGTGGCCCGGTCGCGGACATCGAGGATGATCGGCGGCTGCTCGGGGGAAATCTCGATGAGCCGCATCACCTCCGAGGGACGGATACGGAAACGGTTGCGCTTCCAGCGCATGCCGAGGAGACCACCGCCGGCGCCGAGAACCGCCACCGTCAGGACCGTCGTCACGGTCCTCCATGGGAAGGGCCGGGCCGGCGGGTTCTTCGCCTCGGCGGTCATGCGGCGGACATCGGGCAGCTCAGGCAGGAGTCGGTTGGCCTCGGCGAAGTGCTTCTCAGCGCGCGCGTAGTTGCCGGCGAAGTAGTCCGCGAGCCCCGCGTGCCACGCCACGTTGAACCGGCTCGTCTCGTCGAGCCTGACCTCGGTGCCCTTCAGGAACTCGCGTATGGCGGCCGACGGGATCACGAAGTTGAACCCCTGGACGATGCCGCCCTGGCCGCTGGAGTCGAGCGTAACGAACGTCAGGACGCCGAGCACCTCGCCCTGGGAGCCGACGGCGGGCCCGCCGCTATTGCCCCACGCCGCCGGGGCGTCCGTCTGGATCACCGGTTGGTTGGCGATGTCCTGCTTGAATCCGGAGATCGCGCCATTCGTCACCGATGCCTCGACCTGCGCCGAGGCACTCAGCAGCTCGTGGCTGACCACGACCCCCGGGAAGCCCAGGATGTGGAGCTTGTCGCCAATTTTCGCGTTCGACGAGTCGCCAAGCGTGAGCGACGGCATGTCGGCGGCGTCGAGCTTCAAGAGCGCGAGGTCGCGCCCCGACATGCCCTCGCCGGCGACCGGCGGGCTGTACCGAACCACCGTCGCGGGCAGTCGGATGCCATTCGAGAGGATCACGGAGATCGACGGGTTGAGCTTGACCTGCGCCCGGGCAATCACCGTCGACAGCGCTTGCTGGCCGATATCGCCGCACGTCCGGCGCACGCCGTCTTCGACTTGCTGCTCGGCGATCGCCTTCGGCGGCAGGTGGGCAGGCGAGACGACGTGAGCGTTGGTGATCATCCATCCGTTCGGAGCGATGAACCACCCGGTGCCGGTCTCGCGAAAGGGCGTGGGAATAACACGTTGCTGGCCGCCGGTCGGGCATCTCACCATGACCTCGGATGCGACCTCCGAGACGACGAGCGCGACGGCGGGCTTGGCGCGAAGCAGCGCCTCCTGAACGGAAAGCTCCGCACCACCGGCAATCCCGGGAACCGCGAGAAGAATCACGCTCGCGATCCACTTGCGCATCGATCGGGATTCTATCCTGCGAAAAAAACTGCGAGAAGAACAAAACAAAGGCTCCAGGGGGCAACCCCCTGGAGCCTTGTCGCTCCTGCCTCGGAGCCTACTTCACCTCAGAGCTATTTCATCAAGCCGATCGCCTCGATGGCTTTCGCCTTCGCGGTGTCCATCTTCCCGGCCTTGCAAGCAGCCTCAGCCTCGCGGACTAGCTTAATCGCGTCGCCGCCGCTGGCCTTGGCACCGGCGATCGAGCGGGGCGCCTGCACGTCCTGCGTGCTGCTCCGTGGGGCCTGAACATCTTGCGTGCTGCTACGCGGGGCCTGGACATCCTGGGTGCTGCTCCG
>Ga0184633_10000760_pt1 | contig 12435 bp, 16 predicted proteins | sample PLM31_170_b1_FD_133156 | JGI IMG/M metagenome (GOLD analysis project Ga0184633, IMG submission 133156) | Groundwater sediment microbial communities from an aquifer in East River, Colorado, USA - PLM3-1_170_b1 | ecosystem: Environmental > Terrestrial > Soil > Riparian zone | place: USA: East...
ACCTGCTCGGCGAGGTCAAGGGTGTCAACATGCGGCCTGTCAGCTTCCGGCAGACCGCCTACGATCTCAGCCACCTTGTCTGACACAATGTCGTCAGCAAGCGAAACGTCTTTAAGTACAGAGACAGGAGCCGGCGGAGTGTAGTTTACACTTCCACGGCACGCGATCCCCTTGTCTTCACAGATGCGCTGAACGTCTCCTCTGCCTGACACCCATGCCGTTGGATCGCCTGGGTAGTCAGCCAAACTAGACATGTAGCGTTTGCCAACTGGGTTCACACCAACGGCATCGGCTTCCTTCTTGTACATGTCGCCGATCCGCGGTTGACCCTCAAATTGGTTGCCGTTGCACCAACCTTCAAGGAATTCCCTGTCAGTGTTGCTCATCGGAGCCTGCCCGAGGGCAAACATCTCGGACAGAGTCTCTGACGTGCCTTTTGATAGGCACAGCTCATAGTGAGACTGAATTGCTGGATTGTTTGATATCTTTCTCATCAGTTAGAGTCCCATATGCGTCTTCAATTCGTCCAGAGCAATCCCAGCCGCGGCATTGGCTTCCTGAAGAAGCTCGAATGCATTAGCAAGGGTTTCGGCTTCTACATCCTCGGCGTCTTCGCGCTCCTGGGCCTTGCATTCATGCAGGATAACAGCCTCGTTGGCGTAGCACAGCTGCTTCGTGGCGTCATTCAAAAGGTCCACAAGCTCATTCGGTACTGGTTCCATAAAGATACGTCTCCAGAGAGAGAGTACGGGCGTTGAGATCACATGGGCGGTACACCTGGCGGAATCTCGCCAGCTGGCGGAGCACCGGGTTGGCCGCCTTCTGGCGGCATTTCAGCTGGCATTGGCGGTGGAGGCGGCAGCGGTGGAGGCGAAAGCATGTATCCCTCCGGATCGAGATCAATGCTCTTGCTCCAGTCAGAGATCAGTTTGTTGATTGGATTCACGTCCCCAGTTTGCATACCGTAGTCGAACATGGGCTGGAACATAATCTGCATCGCCTGTTGCAGATTGGCCGCGTCTCTATCTTTGTTTGGCTTTCTGGCAGACCCGGCTTCAATTCGGTACTCAAGCTGGTAGAGCACCTCGGCAGGATCAGACGATTCTACCAACTGAGACCACAGCTGGGCACCGATCGGTCCCATGACTGGAGTAATGTCATTCGATGTCAGGTGCCACCGAGCGGTCAGTGCCTCCTTGCGGGCCACCTCAGTCATCGACTCTTCGACTAGGCTAGCCATATCATCTGGCCTGATGTTTAATTGGCTCCGCTTGGTTTCAGCCTCGGCTGCGCTGCGATACTGGTGGGCGGTCTGGCCGTACATAAGTTCGGAAAGTCCCGTGCGCTGGGCAAAATTCCGCTCGACCGCCTGAACCACGTCCCAAATGGAGCCATTGAACTGCGGATGCTGGAGAAACTGCACAACATCAGCAATCGTGCTGCCGTGCTGCTTCTCAATTTCAATCAATGTGTAATCTTTGCCGGAAAGGATGGCTTCCTTCAGCTCAGCGGAAGCGGCTTTCTGGATAGCCAAGAAGTCTCGACAGGAAATGCGAATCTTGCTAGCAATGAAGGAGTAGACCCAGTCAAGGAATTTGAGTTCTCCCATCGCTGGCTTCAGGTGCCCCATCGGCCACGGCGAACGCGGAACCCAGTGAAACGCTATCGGGGTAAATGGCCAGGTACCGTCTGCCCAGAATGGGGTTGGCCACTGAAGAGCCTGATCAACAGGGGCGCCAGAAGCCTCTGTAGTTTTCGGCGGAAGGTTCAGCGGATATGGCAACTCGTCGCAGATGACGATATAACAGAAATTGCCAAACACCTCCAGCGAATCCTTCAAACTCTTCGGCACTCCAGCAAGCCTGCCTCCTATCCCCATCTTGGAGTAAATCTTCCAGTACACGATCAAGTCGTTTGAGTGGCCGGTCTTCTTATTGTAGTCCGCATCTTCATCAGACATGCCTTCCGCGTACTTGTTCAAGGACTCCATGTTTCCGCGAAGAGTGTTCGGCGGAAGATTATAATCCTGCTCTACCTGCCATATCGGATGAATGCATCGCCGTGCAATCCATTTTGCCTCGCGCAAGCTTTCAGCGTCCGGGTCGATCAGCAGGTTGTCTACGGTGTCGTAGAATGTGCCTGCCATCGTGATCCCGAGGCCCTCCGGGCGGTACAATTCTGTCCAAAGACAACCGAGACCCTTTATTAGCGCCTCGTCGATCGCAGCTCTGGCCTCCGTCTTCAAATCAAGCGCGTTCGGCGTGTAGTTCAGGTAGAAGGACAGGATATCGGCACGCGCCTTATCGGACTCGCGTATCATGACCGTCTGCTGCTGCGCATTGGCATACATCGACTCTGCCTGCATCATCGCTTGTTGCTGCACCTGCATGGCAACCGCCGGGTCTTCCATAGTGAGACCCATCTGCTGTACCTGCTGCTGCACCTGAGCTAGCACCAGCGACTGCGGGATCTCCGGCACCTTCCTGGTATTTACCTGCCTAATTGGATTTTTGTGGTAGAGAATCGGGCCAAAGAGCTGGACCAATTCCGCCGCCTTGTTCACCGTCATCATGCAGGATGGGCTGGCGACTGAGTCTTCATCAACGACGAAGCCACGAGAGGACCCTAGACGATTGGTGTAGAGAAAATCGTGGGGGCCGTTGTAAAAGCGGGCAGCTTCCGCGGCGTCGTCGCCGAATTTCTTCCACTTTAATTCGGCTGCGAGCTTGATTTTGTCTCGCCACTGCTGAACTATCGGACGGAGGGGATGATCACTACCGCTCACCTGCCGGCCTCCGCACTATGAGGACCAAGAACCTTGTAGGTGATATAGTCATCCTGATCTTCAACGTAAGCCCACACGCCAGTATCGACATAGCGAGCCGGATCAAACTTGGGATCGCGCTCATGGATTACACCGTCATACGGAAAGCCGTTGACTGTATTCCGGTGAAATACCAGGAGGCCAACATTGAGATCACCAATGGCGACCACCATGGCCGGGGCATGGGCGTCTGATCCCGGATGCGGTTTCCATCGCACAATTTGGCCAAGATAGACGGGGGGCATTTCAAAAGACTTCGGCATTACAACTCCTTGCCTATTTCAAACATCCAAACGACGTCAGGTGGCGACATTATCACTCCGCTGCTTTGCCAAGCCTGTTGGCAGCGCCGATCCATCGCTGCTCGTGAGGGGCGAGGTCTTCGGGGCCTTCCAATGAGCACAGGTTGGTGATGTGGCGAGAAACCGCGACCCAAGCAGCCCGTACAGGCATCGCCAGTTCACTGAACTCCTGGATAGGGTAGTCCGACCGGCGTGCCCAGGCAGAAAACAGAGATGTGGCAAGCGAGACCCAAGGCAGGTCGTCGCATTCCTCAAGAATGTCTAGCGCACGCTCGGTTACCGAAAACCACGCCACCTGTTGATCGTCGTCAAGATCGTCCCAATCTGGTTTTTTATCACCAGCAGGCTCGTCATCTCCGCCCTGGAACGCATTGCGGTACGCTCTAAACGCGGAAACGGCGATTGTCCCCTGTGACAAACCGGCTTCTTCCTTAACAGCCATACGGACCTCTATTGCCAAATAAGTTGCCACGGCTAGCCAGAAACATGCCCGCGCCTCAGGCCCGGCCTGGTCCTAGCCGCATTGCATTCTTGCCTTCTCTCATTGACTGCCGCAACTGCTTCTCTCGAAGCATTGTGACAGCATAACCCTGCCGATGCTTCACGGGCCTCTCGACATATCGTGGCTCAAATAGTGCCAAATAGCGGAAGCAGTCCATCAGATGGCTCGCACTCTTTGAGTCAGGCTTATCTCTTATCTTGCCAGCGACCCTCTGGTTGTGGTACATGCGGATTTCTTTGTCGAACGCTGTTAACGTGTCAAAAACCAGGACAGATGGACTCCCCCCTTCGGTCCGGCGAAGCAGCTCGCGGCAAGCCAGAATGCCAGCCTCGACTGAGTCCGAACCCCATAAAAATCCACTTCCGGTGTCGAAGGATCGTACCCCGTATCGCTTATTCGCCTCAGCGTACTGTTCCTCAACCGTTTTGCCGGAGCCAACATCAGTATTTCTACCCATGTTGGCGTCAATAATGAATGCCTGAATATCCTGGTCAAAGCATTTGTCGCGCATCGCCCGGCCGAACATGTCCGCGGTGCAATCCCTGATGTAGAGTTCGTCGTAGAGGACGTATGTGGATGGGAAACCGCGGGTGCGCGGCTTCGGCACGGCGAGGAAAAGAGCGGCACACGTCTGACGGCCAGGATCAATTGCTACATACCTAGTCCAATCACGCGGAACGTCAAAAGCTTTCACCTGATGGACGATCCGGCTGTACTCCGGATAGATTTTGTACGAGTGAATAGCCCATTCACCCCCGATTCGAACTCTGTAATCCTCCTCGGAGATGCATTTCTCTGCCAACAGCTTCTTTTGTTCCTCTAGGATGTATGGATTTTCGTCGAGTTTAACGAAAAACTCGGCGACAGACGGGTGCTTGCAATCTCGCTGGGTGTGAGCACGCTCGTGTATGGCATAGAGGACCTCGGTTCCTGTTTGCGGAGTAGCGCTCCAAAGGAAACGGCCGCCACGATCTACCAATCGAGCAGATATCTCTGAATACCATCCCTCATTATCCAACTCCTCATCGAACCAAGCAAGGTCAACGTCGGTGCCCTTGCTTGGATCAGCCAAAGACGAGATGAATGATATTTCCCAGCCAGTGGTGAGCGTCACCATTGACGGGACACTTTCCGCCTTCTTTTCCCAGCTGATGTTTTTAATCATCCTTGGAGAAATCAGCGGCGGGGCTGGCCTCGCTTCGCCTCGTCTAGCAAAGTCGTCCGGCATCCATGGACGATAGGATCGCCACAGGCCGGTACCTATATCGCGTATGATAGAGAAAGCACCCGCACGTCCGAGCTTCCGCCACATAACCGCACCAAGATGGCGACCATCACGTCCGACGCAGTAACAGCGACCGTCCGTGAGAGGATACCGTCCATATGGGTCACACCCAGTGACAGCGCGAGCCATCTCAACGGCGGCAGGCAAGGTTTTGCCTCCCCTATTACTTCCTATAATGATGCGCTCGGCAGCCATGGAGGCGTGGAATGCGAGCTGCGACGGCAAAGGCTCATAAAGCCGCAGTGCCTCGGCCCGGCGTCCAGCGATCTCTGAGATCGCCTTCCCAAGCATTCGGGCGGCAACTCCAGTTACTTGATCGAGAGCGACAGCGAGATCATCAACTGGGACTCGGCCGGCTATCCTTGTCCCGGAGGGGAGGTCCCCAATATCTTCGTCCGGAGGCGGGCTGGTCGGGAAGAGCTGGGGAGGAGGAGGCGGATTGAAGAGTGGCTTCACCTTCCCCTTCGGCGGCTTCTTGATCTCCGGCTGACTGACGAGGTCTAAGGTCAATTTCTTTTTGCTTGGCATAAAATGGCCCAAGCAGGCTGACTGCCACAGACTGGAGTTCCTTGTCGGTTAGACTGGACATTTCCTCTTGAGGCCCAACCTGCGCCGCATGGACTTGCATGAGGCGGATGATAGACTCTAGCATCCTGCCTTTGAAGTGAATCGAACCGGACTTTTTATACTCTTCGTAGTATGCGCGCGCGAACTTGCGCGCTCCGCCCCACTCCTCGATAAGGTACTCGATGATTTCAATGATATGCGGGACCCGCTTTTTGGCCCTGCCGACAGACTCCATCAGGCGGTCAATGTCGTCAAGGGTCTTCGGGTCCTTATCGGGGGGCAAATCTCCGAGTGGGGGCAGCTGGCGGTAGTTTTCCGGCATAAAAATCGTGATCGCCTAGCAGCTCTTGCAGCCGCTGAAGATGCCGCCGCCGAGATACCCAACTATTAGTGTTCGACTCGCACGCTTCGACAGCGGCGGTCCAGACGGCGGCAATAAGCCTGGATTCTTCTAGAGCGTCTTCTATCTCATCGCCAATATGGAGATGCACTACCTTGCGGCAGTTAAGATATTCCTGATAGGTCAGATTACATTGCAAAGCGTTGCGAGCCACCGATTCGTCCATAGTCGCGAGAATGCAACTCAAAGATGGCGCGCCGGCAAAGGTTCTCAGATGACAACGGACGTATTGCAACTCAATCGGAAAGCTGGTGCGCCAGCGTTCATGCGAACCAACGATTTCGGACCGCAAAGCCAGGCGTTTAAGAGATTCCCAAACAGCCTCCGGCGCCCAATCTGGCACAGGAACATCGAACGGAATGGCAATCAGTACAGATACGTAGCAATCCACAAGCCCATCGGTATTCCAACTAGCCTGCGCGAGAGAATTGTGGGTGGTACCCTGTGACCTGTGCCAGGCGGTCGGCCCGATGCAGCATACAAGCGCGAGCACCACGACAACTGGGTTCATCAGTTGCGAGCCTCATGAGGTCTAGCTGTCCACATCCCCAGTAATACACCGGAATTCCCAACTTTAGCGCTAGGTGATGCTCAAGCTTGGCGCCATGCGAAGATTCCCAATTAGGAAGCATGACCACGAGGTCCGACCGCTCAAGCATAACCATGTCGCCTTCAAGGAAGACGTCGGCCCCAAATCCCATACGGCCAGCATTGGCATGTGGGCAAAGAACTGCGTACCCCATATCCCACAGCTGCACCGCTACTAGTTTGGCGTAGTGGATGTTGCAGTCTACGCTCCACTCGTCCCTGTCGCTATATTTCCCACTGACGTAAACAAGCAGCCGCCGTTTGAATCTGGTAAGCTCATTATCAAGCCGTGCGGCCTCCTCCATGTTCAACGCTTGCTTGTCTTCAATCTCGTCCATCAGAATCCGCTCCCGTAGGTGTTGAAAGCTGAGGAATACCCTTTTACGGCATCTGCCACCTTCTCCAGCAGATTAACATCGGCAATGCAATGCTTCACAATGTGATCCATCGCCTCGGAATCGCCATCTAGAGACGCCCGGACCCATATGTCTCCATCAACGATCGTCTTCTCTCCTGCCCCAATCAGGCTGGCTATGGCAGCCAGCCCATTAGAAGACATTCGGAGCTTGCTTCTCGCTAAAAGAACTGGATCAACAAGTTTCTTGTTCGGGAAAGTACCCCACTCAAGACTGGTGTTCCATTTTGCCATCCGAGTTCTTATGTAAGGCAGGTCGAAGCGAGAATTGTGTGCTCCAAATCCTTCTACAATGTAGGTGCCATTGCTGACTTGAAGTCCGCAAACGGTATGAGGTCCAACCTTTTCAATAGCCTCAACCGTCAGCGAAGTCTTTGAGAACGCCTTAACACTCGGGAGCTTGTCGGGCGCAAAATTATCGAGGAATCCGGCGAGGTAGCCTTCGGCGTAGCTTGATGGATCAGTCCAAACCGGCAAGAGCCTGACGATTGGCTGCTTTTGTCGCTTATGATATATCGACATGTCAGACGTCTTGGACCATCGCCGGGCGCAGGCTGACTCCTTTTGCCCGCCCACTAGCCATGGATGTTCCCCATTCGATACAAGCTCCGAGCCGTCAGAAAGCACAAGCCGATAAACATCGTCAGTGAATGGATGATTGGACACCACTGTGCCAACTTCCCAGTTGCGCCGCGGCGCCGGGAGGTCAGAAAAATTCAGAAGTCGGTCGCCAGGAACAAGAGTCTCGACTGGAACCCATCGAAGATCGGCCGTCAATATGCGATGGCCAGGCGTCACGCATCCGTTGTGCGCCACAAGAACATCGTACTGACTCAGGCAGGCCACGATATCCTTAACCAGCAGATGGTCATCCGATCGCTTGCCTTGCTTCCATGGCTCATATTCGTCGCCACGAAACACATATGGCTTTTTGCGATCAGAACCCTTGATAACCCCGCACAGCACGATGCCAAAGTTGGCATTCAGAGAGGACGTTTCGAGATCGAAGCAGCAAGACGATATCATTAGAATCAGCCCATTGACCTTCCTGGCGCACCTTCCTGGCACCACACGATGCCTGGGCACCAGGGTGGCCGCTGCGGCGTATCCGGGACGGTCACCGGCTGATAGCCCGGACTCGGAGATGGCGGTGGCCACACTGGCTTCTGAAGATATTGTATCACAGCTGCCATATTCTCGACAAGAGCAAGACGCTTCAAAAGCGAGGCCACGCAATCCTCAAGGATGGCAACCCTTGTCGCCAGCTGGCGAAGCCTTGTCGGTTTTGCCGCATTTGCAACAGGAGCAGCATTCGGGGCCACAACATGAACAGCTGCATCCGTTACCCGAAGCACTTTCACAACTCGCTTGGATTTCGGCATTGCTGATCCTCTTGATGATGTGGCCTCCGGTGCAGACGCCAAGGAACACAAAGATGAAAGTCACGATACAACCGCTGATGATTCTCATGTTACTTCTCCAGCTTCGGGGCGGGCGGCAAAGACTGTTCGGCTCGATTCTGGGCCGTCACAAGCTCCAGCCAGTCGCCCAACGCGGTCTCGAAGATTTCGGTGTATGTCGGCAAGGCGTCCGGCTCCGGGGCGAAGTCCTGCTCGGGCGTCATACAACCGCTGATGATTCTCATGTTACTTCTCCAGTTTGGCTTCGATCTTGGCCGCCGTGTGCCTGCCAAAGATGGCTGTCAAGCCCCCCAGAATGGTCGGAACACCAACCTGGGTGTTTCCGGTATAGCAGAGATACAAGCCGTAGGCAACCGTGCCGGCGCCGGCAAGATACACTTTGTAGCCATCAAGAAGTTTCATTGGCTCACCCGTTCTGGCGTCACAGTAATCCTGTGAGGAATGTTGATCATCGTGGAGTAAGATTGCTGCGGAGGCGACGGAAGGAGATCGGCAGGCTGCTGGTAAAGAACAGGCTGTCGCCGAGCCTCGGACGACGCACCGGCGCCAAGGAATGGCAGATTGAGCCACCCGAGCCACTTGGTGGCCGCGAGCGCCACCAGCGCCCCGATAATCCCATGCAGCCATTCATTTGGAAGTTGCATTGCGTTTCCCGCCAAAGATTAAAGCCGTCAAGATCGCAACCAGTATCAAGAGTGGTGAGTCGTACCCCTGATCAGGATCAGGTACGGGTCCAGGGATCACCGGTGCCGGCTTCGGTTTAACAAGGTCCGGCGTTTTATTCGGATCGTAGTTTGGATCAATCCGCCGGAGCACACTGTTCATAGCTTGTGCAAGTCTCTCTGGTCCTTCATAAGCAGTCTGCAAATGGTACTCAATACATTTCGACTTCTTATCTGGCGGCCCGGAGATGGAGAGGAAGAATTCTTCCCCGGCTGGGCGTCTGAAGACTTCAGTTGGCCAGGCGCCAGGACGGTAAGCCTGAACCAGGAACTTGCCGGACATTGAAGCCATATCCGCGTGAGACTTCATATCCAACAGCACCCTGTCACATATATCTTTGGTGCCAGCCAGGGTGATGCGCGGTTTGCTGCTGTCGTCGGACAGCATGTCTGCGCCCAATGCTTCCTGGATGCTCTTGCCATTAACACGGTGTCCGTTTATCCACAAGGTTTCTGTTTGTGGAACCTTAGTGCGGTCCACTCCGAAAAATGCTTGCCCAGTTGCTCCATTCTTGTTCCCAGAGATCGAATCAACATGCCAAGGAGGGTAACCGTCTTTCCAATGGTTACCAGCAGCGTCGTAATCCATCCACCGTTTTTCAAGTTTGTCCCATCCGCCCACCTGGACACCGTGCCGATACAGGTACACGCGGTTCTCGTCACCCGAAAGGAGTCTCCACTCGTTTCCATCACCCACGACGCTGGTGACAGGCACATCGAACAGAACTGGTGCTGCTCCGCCCGATTCATGCTGAAGACGACTGATTCTGGTTGGAGATAGACGAGAGATTCTGGCTGGACCGACCGGTCCACAGTCCGAAGTCCCCCACTGTCCATACACCACCTGATTAGCTGGCGTCGCGTTCACCGGAACAGGAGGCGGCGATGGATTGAGTACGACAATTGCCCACCCTCCCCCGCCGAGTTTCCATCGGCGGAGAAACTCGTTGCGGCTCATCCATTCAAGTTTGTCGGCACCGATGAAATTGTTATCCAGGATGCAAGCCACACGATCATCCAGATGAACCAGATTAACCATGTGTGCCACCCGGCCGCCATATCGTTCTGAATAGCCATATGTAACAGAAGGCATACGGCCAGTACGAATAGCCAAATCCAGGATCGCAGGATCGCTGCCGCTGTACTGAACATACCTGGCACTCGGTACGTATTTCTGCATCATGCGGACTACCTTCTCCGGGTAGCCGCCCCCGGCTTCGGTCCGCATCTTTTTCTGGAAGCCGCGGAGGTCTTCGCAATTCTGCCACCGTCCAGAGTGCTCGATTGATGTGAAGACACAGAGTCCGGCCCCGTCCCGGCCTCCAATGTTTTTAATGTGCTCCATTGCCGGCATATCGCAAGCGACTTCGGTCCCGTCTGGACCAGTAGGCCCACCGATAGTAGCTTTCTCAGCATACGCCGGTCCCGCACACAAGAAGAGCAGCGGCAGAACGGGCGCGAATACAGCCATGGGAATTCGCATATCAATGCTCTTCTAAGGGTCACCGCGGTGAGTGATTGCAGCTTCGCCAACATACACAATCTCACGAAGTTTGCGAATGCAATCGCGCTGATCAGCGCTCGGAGGGACACAATCACGAATAGCGTTGCCAAAGTCAATGGCGGCCAAACGCATCAGCTTGATATTATCCTCCTGATCGGCCTGTAGCTTCTCGGGCGTGAAGTACGCCTTATGGTCCATGTTTCTTCCTTAAAAAAGCAAGGCAGAGGATCAGTGAAATGGTCAGTCCCAACCCGGCGCCGTTAACAAACCCAAGGTTGTGGGCTATTTGGTGTGATCGTGTTCTATCCTCGACCAAAGACACCAATTGATACACTTCTTCGCGGAACTTCTGTGGCGACGCGGAAATTGCCTGGCTCAAGCTCGATAACCCGGACGCCATCTTGTCCATCCCCGGCACTGTCACATTTACCTCCGGGCGTGGGGGAGGACGCAGCAGCGTCTCCAGGTACTGGGGCCGTGCCTGATCCTTCATAACCATCACTCTCCTGAACAAAGAGAAGCTTCTGTCTCGCGCTGATGTTCTTCTGGGCAGCGTCGATGAACTTCTGATGAATCTGCTCACGATAGATCGGCTTCGGCTTGCCGACACACTTCTTCTTCCAATGGCCTGACCAGGCATCCCAGTTGACGTAGAGCGGTATGTTCGCGATGTTAAGATCGCGAGTCATCATGCAATCTTCAGTACTCGCCTTCTTTTGCTGAAAGCGATCTGTGTACTCATAGTCAAAATACGGAGGATTCACCAATGGGTTATCGAAGACGCGCATGTCAACAATAACGAGTCCGGTGGGAAGGCAGGCTACCTCTTCAAATCCAGAACGAATGGCCGCTTCCTCTCGCGTGTAAGGCTCAATGTGAGCATCGGCGTTTGGATGGTCGCTCTGCATATTGGCCCATCGAAAGATATACGGCATCTCGTGCGGCGGGGGTCCGCAGTAAGGTGACCCAACCATACACGGGCCACGGACATAGTTCCGAATCATGAAGTCGATACTGGAGTCCCAAAACGGGAGGGCGTCGCTGAGAATGTCAAGCCGATTGCGGTTAGAGGCTAAGTAACAGTCTGGCGACATGTCATTGTCTACCATGACAAGGAAATGACACTTGTCAGCCTTTGCAGCTTCTATAGCCAAATTCCTCAGCATCGGAATCGGAGTGTCTGATTTCCAGAAATTAGCCACTCGGCCAATGCGCGGATCGAGCTTGCACTTGACAACGGTTCCTACGAGCCAATCCGTAACATCTGGGTCATCGCAACGGCCAAACGGAAACCGCGCGAACATGATATCAAAGATGGCCACATCATCCTCCTTGACTTACTGGGTGCCAATGCTTGAATATGATCAGTAAGGCAGCGGCCCGAGCAGGTACCATACATTGGGATTGCAACGACAACGAACGCCTGGTCCACCAGCGGAAACACTGATTTCCAGAGGCTCACCAAGACCACCAACCATCGGCGGGACAAGCGGAATCAGAAACGGGCCTACTGAACTCATCTGAAGTTGGAATACTAATCTTGTCCCAAACTTAACCAGGAACTCGACGGGCGATGCTGGAGTGGTATTAAAACTCAAGGCAGCTCCACCGAAATGGTACCGGCGTAATGGAGCTTCTGGGTAGCTAAAAATAAGCTCGGTATCAGCCAGCGATTTTTTCGAGTTGTCCTCGCTCGCGGTGGCGGCTGCCGGAACAGTCCAAATCTCATTAACGCCAGCCCAGTTCGTTATTGGAGTAATCGGCATGTTCCTCCGATGCTTGGTTACGCCATTACGTAGGCATTGGCAATTATCTTGCCCACAATCGCGCCACCAGGATCAGCAAGAGTCACTGTCACATCTGCTCCAGCGGCAAAAGCCAGCGGCGGCTTAAAAGTGCATTCGT
>Ga0184633_10000761_pt1 | contig 12435 bp, 9 predicted proteins | sample PLM31_170_b1_FD_133156 | JGI IMG/M metagenome (GOLD analysis project Ga0184633, IMG submission 133156) | Groundwater sediment microbial communities from an aquifer in East River, Colorado, USA - PLM3-1_170_b1 | ecosystem: Environmental > Terrestrial > Soil > Riparian zone | place: USA: East...
CCGCCCGGAGCAGCGTGTCCGGATCCTCGTAGAGCGCGAGAACGCCACGCCGGGGCGCGGACTTGGCGAACGGGTTAAACATGGGCCGTCTCCTTCGCGCGCTCGGGAGCGGTCGCGGCCGCCTTCTTCGCGCTCCAGAGGACGCCCTTCACCTCGGCGATCGAGATCGCCGGGAAGAAGCGGCAGAAGAGCAGGAACCACATGAAGAAGAAGCCGAACGACCCCGCGATGACCGAGTAGTCGAAGATCGTCGGCTTGTAGTAGGACCAGTTCGAGGGGAGGAAGTCGCGCGAGAGCGACGACACGATGATCGTGAAGCGCTCGAACCACATCCCGACGTTGACCAGGAGCGACGCGACGAACATCACCGGGATGCTCCGCCGGAACCGCCTGAACCAGAAGATCTGCGGGACGATCACGTTGCAGCTCACCATGATCCAGTAGGACCACGCGAAGGGCCCGGTCGCGCGGTTCATGAACGTGAAGTTCTCGAAGGTGTTGTTGCTGTAGAGCGCCACGAAGAACTCCGTGGCGTAGGCGTACCCGACCATCATCCCGGTGACCAGGATGATCTTGTTCATGTTCTCCAAATGATGGAGCGTGACGTACTCCTCCATGTGGAAGACCTTGCGGAGGATTACGAGGAGCGTGATCACCATCGCGAAGCCCGAGAAGATGGCCCCGGCGACGAAGTAGGGCGGGAAGATCGTCGTGTGCCATCCCGGGAGGATCGACGTCGCGAAGTCGAAGGAGACGATGCTGTGCACGGAGAGCACGAGCGGGGTAGAAATGCCCGCCAGCATCATGTAGGCGCGCTCGTAGTGCTGCCAGTGCCGCTCCGAGCCCATCCACCCCAGCGACAGCACGCCGTAGATCGCGCGGCGCCAGCCCGTCGACCGGTCGCGCAGCGTGGCGAAGTCGGGGATGAGCCCCGTGTACCAGAAACAGATCGAGATCGTCAGGTACGTGGTGACCGCGAAAACGTCCCAGACGAGCGGCGAGCGGAAGTTCACCCACAGGAACCGCCAATTCGGATACGGCACGAGCCAGTATCCGAACCAGGTGCGACCCATGTGGATCAGCGGGAAGAGTCCCGCGGTCATGACCGCGAAGATGGTCATGGCTTCCGCCGAGCGGTTGATCGCGGTGCGCCAGCGCTGCCGGAACAGGTGGAGAATGGCCGAGATGAGCGTTCCGGCGTGCCCGATGCCGATCCAGAAGACGAAATTGGTGATGTCGACCGCCCATCCCACCGGATGGTTCAAGCCCCAGATCCCGATCCCCTTGTACATCTGGTAGCCGATTTCGGCCGCGAATTGAAGCGTGAGCAGGAGCGAGATCCCGAAGCAGATCTTCCACATCAAGCCGGGCTTCCGCTCGAGCGGCGCCGCGACGTCCGCCGACACGTCCGCGAACGTTTTCTTGGGGTCGATGAGGACCGGCTCGTTCTGCACCGCGACGTGTCCGCTCACGCGCCGGCCTCTTCGCGGTTCCGGACCTTCGTCTGATAGGTGATCGAAGGACGCGTATTGAGCTCCGCGAGCACGTGGTAGCCGCGTTCGAGCTTCATGAGCTTGGCCACGCGGCTCGTTTCGTCGTTCATGTCGCCAAAGACGATCGCCTCCGTCGGGCACGACTGCATGCAGGCGGTCTGGATGTCGCCGTCCTGGACCGGGATGCCCAACGCCTTGGCCCGCTCCTTGCCGTCCCGGACCCGCTGCACGCAGAACGTGCACTTCTCCATTACTCCCTTGGTGCGGACGGTCACGTCGGGGTTCAGCACCAAGCGGAGCGACTTCTCCTTGATGTGGCTGTAGTCGAACCAGTTGAACCGCCGCACCTTGTACGGGCAGTTGTTGGAGCAGTACCGGGTGCCGACGCACCGGTTGTAGATCTGGAGGTTCAGCCCCTCCGACGAGTGCACCGTCGCGAGCACCGGACAGACCGTTTCGCAGGGAGCGTTCTCGCAATGCTGGCAAAGCATCGGCTGGTGGGCCGTCTCGGGATTCTCGGGATTCCCGGAGTAGTAGCGATCGATCCGGATCCAGGCCATCTCGCGACCCTGGGTCACGACCTGCTTCCCGACCACCGGCACGTTGTTCTCGGACTGGCAGCCGATCATGCACGCGCTGCAGCCGATGCAGGAGTTCAGGTCGATCGCCATCCCCCACTTGTGGCCGGGATAGGCGTGCCGGGTCCACATGGAGGGCAGATCCTCAGGCCCTTCGTTGCCCGAGTGGGGGTCCTTCGCGTACTCGGCCCAGGTCGTTTCGTAGATGATCGGCCGGTCGAGCGTGTACTGGTGACCCTGCGTGCTCGCCAGCCGGACAATCGTGCCGGTTTTTTGGATCCGTACCGGGATGCCGCTCATCCCGATCCGCCCTTCCGTCGCCATGGCGAGCGCGAACCCGCTCTGTCCGACCTGATTCCCGACGCGTCCCGCGGCGGTGCGTCCGTAGCCCAGGCCGATCGCCACGACGTCCGGGTGCAGCCCCGGCTGAATGAAGACCGGCAAATCGAACTTCGCGTGGCCCGCGTCGATGGTCACGACGTCCGCCTTCATCTCATACTGCTTCAGCCCAAGCGCCTTCGCTCTCGACGGAGCGACCGCCAGGTAGTTCTCCCAGCAGACCTTCGAGATCGGGTCCGGGAGCTCCTGGAGCCAAGCGTTGTTCGCGCTCCGCCCGTCGTACATGGAGACGGGCGCGTAGAGCACGAGCGAGAGGGAGCCCTCCGCCGCGGGCGCCGAACCGGGGAGCGATCCGAGCGCGTCGGCCCGGAACGTCCGCGCGGGGGCGGCGGCGTACTCTTGGAACGGGGCGTAGATCCCCTCTCGCAGGGCGCTTTCCCAGAAGAGGTCGAACGGGGCGGCCGCGGAGGCTTTGGAATAGACCTCCGCGCGCCAGCGCGCGGTGAGGTAGTCGTGCCAGGTTCCCGTCGTTCCGGCGAGGGGGCCCTTCCCGACGGCGCGACCCCACGCCAACAGGGAATCTTGGAGTGAACGAGCATTGTAGAGCGGCGAGATCGCCGGTTGAGTCAACGAATAGACACCCGGTCGCGGCTCGTGGTCGTTCCAGGACTCGAGATAGTGCGTCACCGGGGCGACCAGGTCGGCGCCTCGCGCGGTCTCGTCCACGCGGTCGGCGAAGGAGGCGACGAACGAGACCCGCTTCATCGCGTCCGCGAACCCGACGGCGGACGGCAGCGTATAAGCCGGGTTGGCGCCGCAGATGAGGAGCGCCGAAACATCGCCGGCCCCCATCTGCTCCACGAGCTGGAGCATCCGCTCGTCGGATCCGGAGGCCTGCCTCGAAGGCGAGGCTCCGTCCACGGTCAGCCCTTCGTTGCCGAGCGCGCTGTTCAAGAGGTTCACGGCCAGCTGGAGCGCCACGGCGTGCGGCGCGGGCGCGGCCTGCGGTCCCGCGAGCACCAGGCTCTTGCCACGAGCGCCGCTGAGATCGTTCGCGACCAGCGCGATCGCGCCCGGGTCGAGCCCACACTCCCGCTCCACCGCATCCGCCGGGTAGGGACGGACCGCGGCGACGATCGCGGCGTTCGAGGACATCGGAGAGCGCGGCTCCCGCACGAGGATCTCGTGCGCGATCGCCATCGCGACCGGGAAGAGATGCTCCGGCCGTACGCGGATTCTCCGGTCGGCATTCGAACCGGTCAGCGTGAGGATCGGCTCGATCGCGATGACGCGCGACATCGAACCCGACTCGGGACGGCGTCGCGCCGCGAAGTCCCGCGCGAACTCGACCGGCGAGAGAAACGTGCCGAGCGGATCCGCGCCGAGCGTGACGAGCACGTCGGCCTTGTCAATTCGGTACCGAGGAACGAGCCGGTCGCCGTAGGAAAGCTCCTGCGCCTTCGCGATGGCGTCGCTCGAGATCGCGTCGTAGGTCACGTGCGCCGACCCGGGGAAGGCCGCCAGGAAGGACTGGATCAGCGCCTGCGTCGAAGGGCTCGTGATCGTCCCCGTGAGGAGCACGATCTTCCCGCCTCGATCGCGCGCGCCCGCGAGGGCGGCCGCGGCGCGCTGATCGATCTCGCTCCAGGCGGCGTCCGTCGACGCGCCCTTCGCGCGGTCGACGACAACCGGCCCCTTGAGCCGATCCGGGTCGTAGAGATTGAGCAGCGAGGCCTGTCCGCGGGCGCAGAGCCCGCCGCGGCTCAGGGGATGGGAGCGGTTCCCCTCGAGCTTGATCGGGCGGCCCTCGCGCGTCTTGATCAGGACGCCGCACGCCGCCGGGCATTCGCCGCACGTGGAAGCGTAGTAGATCGCGTTCCCCGGCGTCAGCTCTTCCGGAGCTTTGACGTAGGGGAGGATCTTCTCGACCGGCTTGCGGGCGCAGCCGGCCGCGGCGAACGCGGCGCCTGCCCCGAGGAGCTTCAAGAAGTCGCGGCGCGAAGGGAGCTCGGTCTCCCGCTCGGACGGCGTCAGGAACTCGCGCTCGCGAAGCGCTTCCACTTCCGGCGCGCCCTCGTACTCGGCGAGCGTCGTCCAGTGCTTCGGGCGCGGGTCCCCGGTCAGATGTGACATGTATTGCACTCCTGGGAGGCCTTGTTCTGACGGTGGCAGCTGATGCACCAGCCCATCTTGAGATTATTCACCTGCCGGACCACATCCATCGTCTCGACCGGGCCATGGCAGGTCTGGCACGCGATCCCCTTCGCGACGTGCCAGCGATGTGAGAAATAGACGTAGTCGGGAAGCCGGTGCACGCGCACCCACGGAATCGTCTGGTCTGCCTGGTAGAGGCCGGTGATCAGCTGGATCGCGGGTCGGTCGGTCCGCGCCACGATGTGACAGTTCATGCAGACGTTCACCGAGGGGACGGTCGCGGCCCGAGAGCGCTCCGCGTTCGCGTGGCAGTAGAGGCAAGGGATCTTGCTAGTGCCGGCGTGCATCTTGTGGCTGAACGCCACGGGCTGCTTGGGCGCATAGCCGACGTTGCTGAAGGTGTCGAGAAACGCCCACCCGCCCAGGCCGAGCACAACAATAATGAGGAGAGGGACGATCCCTTTGTTCCCTGGAATGGCCACCGCTGCCGGCTACGCTTTCCTCTGGATGGAATGGCGCTCGAATGACCGTGTAGGCAAAAAACTTTGTGAATCCTGTCACCAAGCGGTGCCGGCGTCAAGCGGCGAGTTGCCCCCTCCCCGGCCAGTCCCTATACTCGCCCGAGCCGTGACCTCACCTACCGATAATCCCAGCAAGCTGAAGCTGGACCTGCGCGCGGCCGACACCACGGCCGACCGATGGCGCTCCCTTGTGGAGGGCCGCTCGATCCCTGGCGCCCTTCCCGTCTTCCTCTGGGAAACGCCCGAAGGCGAGAGTCTCGTGGCGTGCGGGTCCGCGACCCAATTTCAAGCCGGGGGACCTCCGCGCTTCTCCGCCTCTCGGAAATGGTTCGCGGGAAACGCGGGAATCCGGATCGACAGGGACGGCTCGCCGCAATCGATCGGGCTCGCCGTTGCCGGGTTTTCCTTCGCCGAGACCGCGGCCACCGGCTGGGCCGCTTCGGACGGGATTGCCTTCGCCCCTGAGCGGATTCTCCGGATCGACCGGGATCGGAAGGCCGTTGAGACCCGCCAGGAGCCGGTTCTAAGCGGAGGGCGCGAGGCCGACCGGCCCGGGTTCGACGCGGCGGCCGGACCGGCTGTGCCCGTTGAAGACACCGTACCGGCGCGACCGGAGTGGAGCGAGGCCGCCTGGGAGCGCGCCGTGCGGGCGGCGCTCGAGGAGATCGAGGCCGGCCGGCTCGAAAAGGTCGTGCTCGCCCGCTGTAGGGAGATCGAGGTACCGCGCGCCTGGAACCTTCTCACCGTCTACAAGGCCATGCGGGAGACCTACCCCTCCTCCTTTCGCTTCCTTCTCACCGACGGCCGCGGCTCCGCCTTCCTGGGCGCGAGCCCGGAGCGCTTGGTCTCGCTTCGCGGCGGCCGGGTCGAGGCGGAGGCGGTTGCCGGCACGGCGCGCGCGGCCATCCCCGCCGATCGGGACCCAGAGGGCGCCCGCGCGGCGTCCCTGCTCGCCGACCCCAAGGAGCGCCGCGAGCACGAGGTGGTCCTGCGCGAGGTCCTCTCCGCGCTCACCCCCTGTTGCTCGGGTGTGGCCGCGGAACCCGAGCCGTCGGTCCAGACCCACCGGCACTTGCTCCACCTTCGCACGCGGGTCACGGCGGATGCGGAGCCCGGAACGCACGTCCTGGACCTCGTGTCGCGACTCCACCCGACGCCCGCGGTCGCGGGCCTGCCCCGCGCCGCGGCCCTCGAGTTCATTCGCGAGTGGGAGCCGCGCGAGCGCGGATGGTATGCCGGGCCGATCGGGTGGTTCGACTCCGGCGGAAACGGAGATTTCACGGTGGGCCTCCGGTCGGCGCTCGTCCGCGGAAATCGCGCGCTCCTTTTCGGCGGGGCGGGCATCGTCGCGGGATCCGACCCCGCGCGCGAGTGGGGCGAATGCGAAGCCAAAATGGAGTCGATGCTGGATGCCCTCGCCCATGGCTGAGCGCGGCGCTCCGTCCGCGACGGTTCTGGGCGGAAGCGCCGCCACCGGCGCCCTCAACCTGGCCTGGGCGGAGACGTTCGTGGCCGCCCTGGCGGAAGGCGGCGTTCGCGACGCCTGTGTCTGCTCGGGCTCGCGCTCCGCGCCGCTCGCGCTCGCGTTCGACCGTTCTCCGATCCGCACCCATGTGCCGCTCGACGAGCGCTCCGGCGCGTTCTTCGCGCTGGGACTCGCGAAAGCGTCGCGCCGGCCGGTCGCGATCGTCTGCACATCGGGCACCGCCGCGGCGAATTTCCACCCGGCGATCCTCGAGGCCTATCACGGCCGCGTGCCGCTGATCGTCCTGACCGCCGATCGGCCGCCCGAGCTTCGCGATACGGGCGCGGCCCAGACGATCGACCAGATCAAGCTGTTCGGAACGGCGGTTCGCTGGTTCTGCGAGGTCGCGACGCCCTCCCCGGAGCCCGAGCTGGAGCGTTACGTCGCCTCCCTCGGCCGCCGGGCGGTCTCGGCGGCTTGGGGCGCCCCGGCCGGCCCCGTGCACCTGAACTTCCCCTTCCGGGAGCCGCTCCTCCCGGATCCGGACGAACTCCGCGCCCGCGGTGAGGCCGCGCCCGTGTTGGACGAGGGTGCGCCGAAGTCGCCGCCGCCCTCACCTCGCTCGGTCTCGCGCGCAGCGCGGCTTCTCCGCGCGAAGCGGCGCGGGCTCCTGATCTGCGGCCCGGACGACGCGGCGCCCGGCTTCGCCGACGCCGTGGCGCGCCTCGCGGCCGTGACCGGCTACCCCATCCTGGCCGACCCGGCGTCTCAGGTGCGCTACGGCCCGCACGACCGCACCCGCGTGCTCGGCGGCTACGACGCGTTCCTGCGCTCCCCCGCGTTCGCCGCGCGTGAGAAGCCGGAGATCGTGCTCCAGTTCGGCGCGGCGCCGACCTCGAAGTCGCTCCAGCTCTACGCCGCGAATCACTCCGACACGCTCCATCTGATCGTGGATCCCGCCGGCGAGTGGCGCGACCCGTCCCGGCGCTCGCGCGAATCGATCGTCTCCGACCCGGCCGAATTCGCCGTCGCGCTCGCCGTCGCGCTCGAGAAGAGCGCCGATCCGCTTCCGGCTTGGGCCGATGCCTTCGACCGCGCCGAGCGCGCGGCGCGCGAGACCTTGGAGCGAGCCCGGTCACGAGTTCCGGAGGGCTCCTCGGGGTGGCTCTTCGCGGATCTTCTCGACTGGCTCCCCGACGGTGCGATCCTCTACATCGGAAACAGCATGGCGATCCGGGACCTGGACTTCTACGCGCCGGCGTCGAGGAGGAGCGTGCGCGTGCTCTCGAGCCGGGGCGTGAACGGAATCGACGGAGTCCTCTCGAGCGCGCTCGGCGCGGGCGCGGCGGACGCGGGTCCGGTCGTTCTCGTCACCGGGGACCTGTCCTTCCTCCACGATGTGAACGGGCTCGCGGCCGCGCGCGAGGGCCACGCCCGCGCGACCATCGTGGTGGTGAACGACGACGGGGGTGGGATCTTCTCCTATCTGCCGGTCTCCCGGCACGGCGACGCGTTCGAGCGCTACTTCGCCACACCTCACGGGTTCGATCTTTCCCATGCGGCGGCCCTCTACGGACTTCCCTTCTCCAGACCCTCGGATCGCGAGGAGTTCCGCACCCGCGCATCCCGTTCGATCGGGCGCCATGAGAGCGAAATCCTCGAAGTTCGCTGCGATCGAGCCGCGAACCGCTCGTGCCACCAATCGCTCAGGGCGGAGATCGTGAGCGCGGTCGAGGCGGCCGGTTGAGCGGCTGGGGACGGATTCGGAGGATCGCCGCGCGGGGCGTGGAATACTGCGTGCGCTCGCTGGACCCGCTCGACTCCGCGCCCAAGGGTGCCCGCGACCGCGCGGTCTCCGCGCCTCCGCGGGCGCCCGTCGTGCTGCTCCACGGTTTCAGCGGCTCGTCCGAGGACTGGGGCCCCCTCGCCGCGAGCCTGGCCGGCGAGGGCTACTCGCTGCACGCGATCGATCTCCCCGGACACGGCGCTACCGCCATCCCGACCGAAGCCCGGCGGTTCGGCCCGGTGGAGACCGCCCGTGACCTCTCCGCCATCGCCGGGTCGCTGGGACTGGGAAGCGCGCACTGGGTGGGCTACTCGATGGGCGGCCGGATCGCGCTCCACCTTGCGCTCGCCGATTCCTTGCGGATGGCCTCGCTGACCCTCGAATCTACGTCTCCGGGAATCGCGGGCGCGGAGGAGCGCGCGGCCCGTCGCGACGAGGATGACGCGTTGGCGGAGCGGATCGAGACACGCGGGATCGCCTGGTTCGCGGAGCACTGGGAATCGCTTCCCCTCTTCGGCTCCCAGGCCGCGCTTCCCGAGGAGACGCGGGATGCGCTCCGCGCGCGACGCCTCCGCAACCGGGCCGGGGGCCTCGCGGGCTCCCTTCGCGGCGCCGGGCAGGGATCCCAGGTCGATCTGACGCCGCGCCTCGAGTCGATCCAATGCCCGGCCCTTCTGCTCACCGGCGCGCTCGACCCCAAGTACGCCGCGCTCTCGAAGCGGATGGCCGCCGCGATTCCAGGCGCCGAGCACGTGACGATCCCCGGCGCCGGCCACAATGTCCACCTGGAAAAGCCCGAGGCATTCGCGCGGGCGCTCCTCGACCACTGGAGCCGGTTCGATCAAGCGTCCAGGCGCGAGTCCTCGATTACCACCTACAAGGAGTGACCCACCATGCCCCTCGCGACCGCTCTCGCCTGGAAGACGGCCAAGACGTTCCAAGACATCTGCTACGAGAAGGCGGAGGGAATCGCCAAGGTCACCATCAATCGACCCGAGGTGCGGAACGCCTTTCGCCCGCTGACGGTCCGCGAGATGATCCAGGCCTTCGAGGACGCGCGCGAGGATCCTGAGATCGGCGTCGTGATCCTGACCGGCGCCGGGGGCGAGGCCTTCTGCTCCGGCGGGGACCAGCGCGTGCGCGGGAGTGCCGGGTACGTCGGGGACGACCAGGTGCCGCGCCTCAACGTTCTGGATCTCCAGAAGCGGATCCGCTCGCTCCCCAAGCCGGTGGTGGCGATGGTGGCCGGGTTCGCGATCGGGGGCGGCCACGTGCTGCATGTCGTCTGCGATCTCACGATCGCCGCAGAGAACGCCCGCTTCGGCCAGACCGGACCGCGGGTCGGCTCCTTCGACGGCGGCTTCGGCGCGTCCTACCTCGCACGGATCGTCGGGCAAAAGAAGGCGCGGGAGATCTGGTTCCTCTGCCGCCAGTACGATGCTCATGAGGCCCGGTCGATGGGGCTCGTCAACGCCGTGGTCCCCCTCGAGCAGCTCGAGGAGGTGACCGTGGCATGGTGCCGCGAGATGCTCGAGATGAGCCCGATGGCGCTCCGCTGCATGAAGGCCGCGCTGAACGCCGACTGCGACGGTCAGACGGGACTTCAAGAATTGGCGGGCGACACCACGCTTCTTTTCTATATGTCCGAGGAAGCGCAGGAAGGGCGGAACGCGTTTCTGGAGCGGCGAAAGCCCGACTTCTCCAAGTTCCGCCGACTGCCCTGAGCCCGTGAGCGAGGGGATTCCGATCGAGGCACCTGCCGAACGCGCCCCAGCCGGCGCGCGGCCCTCGACGCTCGCGGTCTGGATCCGCGTTTGCCGGCTGCCGACCCTCACCGCCTCGGCCGTGCCGGTCGTGGTGGGTAGCGCCGTCGCCTGGCGCCACGGGTCGTTTCACGCCGCGGTCGCGCTCGCCGCGTTGGTCGGGGCGATCTGCATTCAAATCGGAACCAACCTCGCGAACGACCTCTTCGATTTCAGAAAAGGCGCCGACTCCCCCGACCGGATCGGCCCGCCGCGAGCGCTCGCGATGGGATGGCTCGCGCCCGCCGAGGTCCGCGACGGCATGGTGGTCGCATTCGCCGCCGCCGCGGTGGCGGGGATCTACCTCGTGGGGCCCGCCGGCTGGCCCGTCCTCGCGATCGGCCTCGTTTCGATCGCCGCGGGAATCGCCTACACCGCCGGGCCCTACGCGCTCGCGTACATCGGTCTCGGCGACGCCTGCGTCTTCTTCTTCTTCGGTTTCGTCGCCGTGCTGGGGACCTACTACGTCCAGGCCGGCTCCCTCGATCCCGAAGCCACGATCGCGGCGATTCCGGTCGGCGCGCTCGCCACCGCGATCCTGGTCGTCAACAACGTTCGAGATATGGAGACCGACCGCGCGGCCGGGAAGCGGACCCTCGCGGTCCTCTTGGGACGCGGCGCCGCGCGCGCCGAGTACGGCACCCTCCTCGTCTCGGCGTTCGCGATTCCAATCCTATTGTGGGCCCAGGGGCTCCGCTCCGCGTGGGTGCTCCTCCCTCTCGCGACCGCCACGCTGGCCGCGCGGACGCTCCACGACGTCATCGAGCGGACCGACGGACCGGGACTGAACGGCGCGCTCCTGGACACCGCCCGTCTCCACGCGATCTTCGGAATCCTCTTCGCCGTGGGGTTGATGCTGGGATGAGCATCCTCGGAGTCTCGATCGCCGACTACGCGCTCCCGATGCGCGATTCGTGGCCGAGCGCCGAGGGCCCGATTCGAGTGCGCCGGGGGGCGATCCTCATCCTTGAGGAGGAGGATGGTCGCCTGGGACTTGGAGAAACAGCCCCCTGGCCTGGCTTCGGGTTGGAGTCGCTTGCTTCGAGCAAGGCCGCGCTCGCCCTGGCCGCGAAACGCCTGATCGGCCTTCCGCCCGACGAATACTTGAAATCCGCGTCCGAGCTCCCCCGATTGGCTCCCGTCGCCGCCGCCCCGTGCGCCCGGCACGCGATCGATCTCGCGCTCCACGATCTCGCGGCGCGTCGGGCTGGGATCTCGATCGCGCGCCTGCTCGGGGGGGACGCGGCGGTGGGAGAGGTATCCGCCAACGCGGTGATCCCCCGCGCCACTGCCGCTCGAAGCGCTGCCCTCGCCCGGCAGGCGATCGAGGCGGGGGCCGCGACAATCAAGCTCAAGGTGGGCGGCGCGCCGCTCTCGGAAGATCTCGCGCGGCTTCTCGCCGTCCGCGCGGAGATCGGCGCCGAGGCGCGGCTGCGGATCGACGCCAATCAGGCCTGGTCGGAGAACGAGGCGATTGAAGCGCTCTCCGCAATGCGGCCGTCCGATCTCGAGTACTGCGAGCAGCCGGTCGCGGCAGCGGCGGTGGAATCCCTGGCGCGCGTGCGCGCCGCCGCCGGGGTCGCGATCGCCGCGGACGAGTCGGTGCGCGACCTCGCGACCGCGCGGAAGATCCTCGACGCCGGCGCGGCCGATGTCCTGATCGTCAAGCCGATGGCGCTGGGGGGCCTCCACGCGGCCCACGCCATCGCAATGCTGGCGCGGGAGCGCGGAGCCGAGGTGGTGGTGACGTCGCTCCTCGAGAGCGCGGTGGGGCGCGCCGGCGCGGCCCATCTCGCCGCGTCGCTCGGAGCCACGCAGCACGCGCACGGCGTCGCCGCGGACCAGGCGTTGGAGCGCGATCTGGTCGATGCGGCGGAGGGCCGTCGGTATCGCGTCCCCATTGCCGATGCGCCAGGCCTTGGGCTACTCCTCGACCTCGGCCCGCTCGCCGCCGACACGCGCCCACTCGCGGCGGCCGAGCCGTGAGCGCCGCCTTCGATCCCGTACGTTTCTGGGCGCGCGTCGCTCCGGAGCGTCTCGCGATCCGGAGCGGCAAGCAGGCCTGGAGCTACGCCCAGCTCGACGAGGCCGTGGACGAATCCGCCGAGTCGCTCTTCGCACAGGGCCTCGACGCAGGCCAGCACGTCGCGGTCGAGTTCGAGCCCGCACACGGGTTCCAGTTTGCCATCGCGCTCCACGCGCTCCATCGGATCGGACTGCTCCCCGTCCCGATCGGCGCCGCGCTCACGCCCGCGGAGCGGAAAGGGCTTCGCGACCGCTCCCTCGCCGAGCTCACC
>Ga0184633_10000762_pt1 | contig 12434 bp, 8 predicted proteins | sample PLM31_170_b1_FD_133156 | JGI IMG/M metagenome (GOLD analysis project Ga0184633, IMG submission 133156) | Groundwater sediment microbial communities from an aquifer in East River, Colorado, USA - PLM3-1_170_b1 | ecosystem: Environmental > Terrestrial > Soil > Riparian zone | place: USA: East...
CGATGAGACGATCCTCGCCGCGCTGCTCGCTGTAAACGCCCGACGCTGCGATCCACCGCTAGAGGATCACGAGATCCGCAGGATCGCGAGAGGCATGATGCGCTACCCACCGGGAGCTTCCGTAGCAGAGACGCGCCCTCCCACTGAAAACGGAAACCTCCTGCGGGAAGGCTCATCTCTTCTGGTGGAGGTCCGCACAGGTCGGGGTGCCCGCGACGTGGTGACCGTCCACCGCCGCAATCAAGAACAAGCTCTCCTGGTCGACACCGTGAACCTCATTTCAGAGCGGGCCCGCAAGGACGTGGTCTCCCGTCTTCCGGAGGACGTGAGAGCCGAAGCAGGGCCGCTACTCGAGTCTCTCGCCTTGGATCTGACGGGCAGAACGAATGGCAGTAAACCTCGCGAGGCTCAGGGTCAAGCCATCACGTTCCAAGATCCGGATCCCTGGCCCGAGGAAGTGGACGGGGATCGCCTGCTTGATGACCTCTACGGCACGTACAGTCGGTTTCTAGCTCTGCCGGATGGTGCCGCCGAGAGTCTTGCTCTCTGGACGCTGCACGCTCACACGTACGACGCTGGCGATGTGTCCCCGATCCTAGCGCTCTTGTCACCTGAGAGGCGATGTGGGAAAACGAGAGCGCTACAGCTTATGGATGCCTTAGTTCCGCGGCCACTGCTCGCGTCGAACGTCAGTCCGGCCGCCCTCTTTCGAACGGTCGAGAAATTCCGCCCAACACTCCTTGTCGATGAGGCAGACACGTTCTTGAGGATGAACGAAGAACTCCGGGGAATCCTCAACGGGGGGCACACCCGAAGGGGTGCCGTCGTAATTCGGACCGTGGGAGATGACCATGAGCCGCGTGCGTTTCACACCTGGGCCCCGAAGGCAATCGCGCTTATCGGCGCGCTGCCGCCGACTCTCGAGGATCGCTCGATCGCCATCTCAATGCGCCGGCGAATGGCGACCGAGAGGATCGAGTCACTGCGTATCGACCGACTCGTAGAGCTCGAGTCGCTCCGCCGCCAGGCTTCACGCTGGGCCAGGGACAATATGGAGAGCCTTCGGGCCGCGGACCCAGGAATCCCGCCTGGGCTCAACGATCGTGCCGCCGACAATCTGCGCCCCCTGCTGGCCATCGCTGACCTGGCTGGTGGTCGCTGGCCGGAAAGGGCGAGACAGGTCGCTCTGCTTGTGTCTGGCCAGGGCGAAGAGGGCGAGACGATTCGAGTGCAGCTCTTGGCTGACATCCGCCGTGTCTTCAAAGGCAAGGCGACCGACAAGATGTCTTCGAGGGACCTCGTCTTCGGCCTCATCGCTCTTGAGGGTCGTCCGTGGGGTGAGTGGCGCGCCGGGAGGCCCATGACCCAGGTTTCACTCGCTCGAATGCTCAGGCCCTTCAGCATCCACCCTCACATGCTGCGCGTTGGGCAGGAGACCGGGAGGGGGTATTGCGTTGAGGACCTCGAGGACGCCTTCTCCCGGTACGTGCCACCCGACCCGAAACAGGCGCAACAAAGCGATGAGGACGCGCCGAGGCCTCTGGCCGCAAACCGAAACATCGCCCAGATTGTTGCACCTGAGAGAAGGCCCGAAACTCCGCGCGGGGACAGCTTTGTTGCGGATGTTACGAGTGGGGAGCCCCAGCAGGACGACGTGAGTAGACCGGCTGAGGCCACTTGATGGCTGGCCTGCGTTCCCACCGGAAGGGGTACCGCTTCGAGCACGCTGTCGAAGCCCTTGCTCGCGCCCACGGCCACGACTGCCGGCGCGTGCCTCTGTCGGGTAGTGCTCCTCACTGGGCCGGCGATCTTCTCCTCGACGGTCAGATCTTCGAGGCGAAGACCCGGGCGAGAGGATTTCGAACCTTGCATCGCTGGCTGAACGGTCGCTTCGGGCTCGTTCTTGGAGCGGATAGGCAGCCTGCGCTCGTCGTGCTCCGCCTCGAGGACTACCTCACCCTTGGCCGCCGTCCGGAAAGGCCCTGCGGGGCTTCGGAGAACGCCGGCGAGGGACCCGCGGGGCACAGTCGTGACTGAATCAACTCGGGTCGCAGTCTATCTCCGCGTTTCGACCCTGGACCAGGACCCCGAGAGTCAGGGGCGCGAGGTCCGCGCATTTGTGGCTGGTCGTGGATGGGAGCTCATCGAGACCTACCAAGACCTCGGGATCTCAGGTGCCAAGGCCAGGCGTCCGGCGCTCGATCGGCTACTCAAGGACGCTTGGCGCGGACGCTTCCAAGCGGTCGTGGTCTGGGACCTCTCCCGAATGGCTCGGAGCACGCTCAACGCCCTTCAGCTCCTCCAGGAATTCCAGGACATGAAGGTGCGCCTGGTCGCGGTGAAGCAGACCTTCGACACCGACACGCCGTTGGGCCGCGCATTCTTCACCCTCGCGGCAATGTTTGCAGAGCTCGAGCGGGAGATCCTGATTGAGCGCGTGCGCGCCGGAATGGCTCGAGCTCGAGCGGAAGGGAAGCGAATCGGACGCCCCGAGCGGCGACTGGACCTCGAGGAGCTCCGCCGGCTACAGGGGGAGCGGCTCTCAATTCGACAGATCGCCAGACGCATGGGAATCCCGCGCTCGACTGTGGCGAAGCGGCTGGCAGCGACTCCCCAGGGGCCCAGCTCGAGCCCAGCCCCCGGCGAGGCCCCCGTATGACCGAATACCACGGACCTCCGCTTCCGGACGCCCCTGCAGGGCACGGAGCAGCTCCCAGGCGCCTCCTGACAGTCCGCGAGGTCGCGGGCATCCTCCAGGTCCACCCGAAGACCGTTCTCCGATTCACGCGCTCCGAGGGCCTGCCTTGCCTCCGGCTCCGGGCTCGCCTACGCTTTGACCCTGCCGATGTGGTTCGGTGGGTTTCGGCCCGGAAGGAGGGCTGATGCCGAGACTCCCGAAGGGCATGTTCCGGCGGGGTCAGGCGTTCTACGCCAGGCTCTACATCGACGGCAGGGAACGCTGGCGATCGCTCGGAGGTGACTACAACGCGGCATGCCAGCGGCTTCGCGAGCTCCGTGGGTGCGAGGTCCTCAGGCCGAGGATGACCGTCCCGCAAGCGGCGAAGCGCTGGCTCGATTCCTACATTCGGACGGGCAGGAATGAGAGGGGGTATGACCTGGCCGCGGCGCGCGTCGAGCAGTTCATGAATCCGTTCTTCGGTCTGCGCCTTCTCGAAAAGATCACGAGCGAGCACTGCAGAGCGTATCGGCTCTGGCTCGAGAAGCGAACGAAGCCGAGAGCACTTTCGGCACAGACGGTGGGGCACATTCTGGCGGACTTCCGGTGCATGCTGAACTGGGCCGAGGACAGCGGGTACATTCCGCGGTCTCTATTCCCACGAAAGCTCCTCCCGAAGATCCAAGAACGCCCACCGGACCGGCTGACGGACGCGGAGGTCAGGAAGGTGCTCGCGATTCCTGAGCCGCACGCGTTCGTGATTCGCCTGGGGCTGGGTACCGGGATGCGATGGGGTGAATTGACTCGGGCGCAGCGAAGCGACCTCGAGGAGAGGGGAGTGCTCCAGGTCCATCACACCAAGAGTTGGAAGCTCCGAAGGGTTCCACTCCCGGAGGGTCTCCTTCGAGAGGTCAAGCGGCGGGTGGGGCGGCTCGTGCCGTTCTCCTCGTCGGGGCAATTCAATAACGCAGTCCAGCGACTCAGCTGGGTCTCAGGGTTTCACGTTCACCAGCTCCGCCACACGTTCGCGTGTCGCTGGCTCGAGCGCGGAGGATCTCCGAGTGCCCTCCAGACGATGCTCGGGCACAGTTCAATCGTGACGACGCAGCGCTACGGGCGTCTCAACGATGATGCCGTGCTTCGAGAGGCTCGAGAGATTGAAATGGGGACAAACCGTAGCAGAAACCGTAGCAGCGACGCCTTCGGCGACTCTGGCTTGGCTCTTGCTGATCCCTCCAACTCTGCTACACTCAAACGCTTGCAGTAGCTGGGGCGGCATAGCCAAGTGGCTAAGGCGACGGTCTGCAAAACCGTTATTCCCCGGTTCGAATCCGGGTGCCGCCTCCAATTAAATACTCGGAGGACGCCATGAACACAACGACGCTCCAAGTCCGCAGCCTTACCCCGACCCTCACGGTGAACGACCTCAAGCGGAGCGTTCAATTCTATCGCGATGGCCTAGGATTCTCCGTAAGCGAGGAGCACAAGGAGGAGGGCGTGCTCCGAGGCGTGATGATCCAAGCCGGCGGCGCGACCCTCGGACTCTCCCAGGATGACTTCGCGAAGGGCCGAGACCGGGTCAAGGGCGTGGGAATGCGCCTCTACCTCGAGACGGATCAGGACATCGAAGCGCTCGCCCGGCAAGCGAAGGCGTCGGGAATCGTCCTTGACGATGGCCCCGGCCCCCTCCCGTGGGGCCCCGTCGGGATCACGGTCACGGATCCCGACGGATTCAGGCTGACGATCTCGAAGCCGGCCTGAACCCGGGCACACCACCACACCTCTCGATCCGCACTTCCCAGAATCGCCTAGAGTGACGAAGAATCGGAGCAGGCCGCCGGATACGAAAGCTAGATCGGTCCGGCGGCGTTCCGGCCGCGTGTGGCTGCTCTGGCTCGGCGGCATCCTCCTCCTGACCTTCCTTGCGTACGTTCCAAGCCTGGACAACGAGTTCACCAACTGGGACGATCCTCTTTTCGTATTGGACAATCCGCTCCTGCAGGATCCGGACGCGATCGCCGTGCTGACCACCCCGGTCGCGAACAACTACCATCCGCTCACCATTTGGTCCTTGGCCCTGAACTACCGCCTCGCCGGCTTCGATCCCGCTTCCTATCATTGGCTGAATCTGATTCTGCACTTGGCGAACACCAGCCTGGTGTTCGTCTTCATTCGGTTGCTTTCGCGGGGCAGACTTTGGACGACCGTCGCCACGACGTTTCTCTTCGGCATCCATCCGATGCACGTGGAGTCGGTGGCGTGGATCGCGGAGCGCAAGGACGTCCTCTATGTCTTCTTCTACCTCCTGGGCCTGATCGCGTACCTCCGGTACCTCGACCGGCGGGAGCCGGCATGGATCGGCGCCACCCTGCTGGCCTATATCCTCTCTCTGGCGTCCAAGCCGGCTGCCGTCGTGTTTCCGCTGACTCTCCTTGCGATCGACTTCTACCGCCGCCGCCCATTCCACGCGCGCCTCGTCCTGGAGAAGCTGCCTCTCTTCGTCCTGGCGATCCCGGTGGGGGTCCTCACGGTCCATGCTCAGAAAGTCACCGGGGCGATCGACCCCCAACACTGGGGTCCGTCCTTCCAGAAGGTTCTATTCGCTTCCTATGGCACCGTGATGTACGTCGTGAAGCTCCTGATTCCCATCCGCCTCTCCGCGATCTATCCCTATCCCCGCGCGAGCGAGGGCCCTGGACCGGAGTACTACGTCGCGTTCGCGATTGCGGCGATCGGCCTGCCCGCTCTCATCTATTTGTGTCGTCGCAATCGAGCCGTCCTGTTCGGGCTGGCGTTTTTCTTCATCAACATCGCACTGGTGCTTCAGATCTTCACGGTGGGACAGGCGCTGATGGCGGATCGCTATACCTACTTGCCCTACGTCGGGCTCACCTTCGCCCTCGCGTGGTGGCTGGACGAGCGCCCGGCGCGGACATCGGCCGGGAGTGTCACGCGGGTGCTCTTGGCGGGCGGCCTGGCCCTCTTGGCTCTCTTCTCCGTGGTTCAGACCTGGCGGCGCTGCGACGTGTGGCAGAACTCAGGCACGCTTTGGGACGATGCGATTCAGAGGTACCCTGGCCGGATCTCGGACGCCTACTACAACCGCGGGCTCTACTACTATGAGAAACACAAGCGAGCCGAGGTTGCCATGGCGGATTTCGATCAAGCGATCGCGCTCAATCCCAGGTCGGCCAACGCGTGGCTCAACAAGGGAACGATACTCGCTGATCGGAACGAGAACGACTCCGCCTATGTGTGCTTTGATCGCGCGCTGCGACTCAAGCCGGACCTCTTCAGCGCGTGGAACAACCGCGGCGGAATCAAGGTGCGAAAAGGCGATCTGGAGGGAGCGATCGCCGACTTTTCGCGCTCGGTTGCGATCAATCCCCGATATCGGGACGGTTACTCCAATCGGGCGATCGCCTACCTCCGGCTGAAGGAGTACGAGAGATCCATCGCGGATAGCCGCCGCGCCATCGAGCTGGGGCCGAACCATCCCGAGAATTATGTTCAGTTCGGCTCGATCGGCGTGGCCCTACAAAAGCTCAACCGGCACCGAGAGGCGATCGCGGAGCTCGACACCGCGATTCGACTCGGCCCGCCTGGGGATCCTCGGTCGGAAGGTCATTACCATCTCTATCGCAGCTACGCATGGTGGGCGCTGGGCGAGCGAACCAACGCGCTGAACGACGCGCGGGAAGCGCTGCGCCTGGGCGCCAACGTCAATCCGGAATACCGCCGCCAGATTGGAATGTGATCTTCGGTGGCTGAAGCGGCCAGAAGGAGGCGTGCCATGCGTCTGCCTGATCTTCTCGCCACGCGCCGCGGGCGGCTCCTCGCGTTTTTCGCGCTCTATCTGACCGAGGGAATTCCCTCGGGCTTCTCCGGTACGGCGATCGCGGCGCAGATGCGGCGGCAGGGGCTCGACCCGGCCGTCATCGGGTCGTTCATCGGGGTGCTCTACCTCCCGTGGGCGCTCAAGTGGGCGTTCGGCCCAGTTGTGGACGTGATCTCGAGTGACCGTTGGGGACGGCGGCGGTTCTGGATTCTACTCACGCAGGTGCTCATGGCCGTGACGCTCCTCGTGGCGATGCCGGTCGACTACAAGCTCCACTTGGGACTCTTCACCGCGCTCATCTTCCTCACCAACATCTTCAGCGCGACTCAGGACGTCGCCATCGACGCGCTCGCGGTGAACGTGCTCAAGGACGACGAGCGCGGCCTCGCCAACGGCCTCATGTTCGGCGGGCAGTACCTCGGGATCGGAATCGGGGGAGGGGGGGTGCTCTTCCTGGCGCCCTTCGTTGGATTCAACGCGACCTTCCTCTTCGTCGCGGCGGCGTTCCTCCTCGTGACTGCGGTCGTGGTTCTGCCGATGCGCGAGCCGCCGGGACCGCCCCGCGCGGTGATCGCCGGCTCCCGCCTGCGGGCCGTCGGAATCGAACTCAGCGCGTTCGTCCAAGGCGCCGCCCACGCGTTCGTGGGGACGCGCGCCGCCTTCGTCGCGATCTTCCTCGCGCTTCTGCCGATGGGCGCCTACGCCCTCGGGCTCACGCTCCAGTCGAACCTGGCGGTAGAGCTGGGCCTGAACGATTCTCAGATCGGGCTCTTGGCGCTGCTCAGCACCATCATCGCCGGCGGCTTCTGCGTCCTCGGAGGCTGGCTCTCGGACCGGTTCGGTCGCCGCCGCACCCTTGCGATCTTCATCGCGGGTACGACCCTTCCGACGCTCGCGCTGGCGATCGCGATGCACCACTTCGCCTGGATCATGCCGATCGATCCTCAGCTCGCGAGTCGGCCCGTGCCTCCCGAAAGGCTCGTGTCCCTTTTCTGGGCCTGCGCGCTCGGGTACTCGGTGTTCCAGGGCCTCATGTACGGGGTCGGAACCGCGATCTACATGGACGTCACCACCCCCAGGGTCGCGGCCACTCAGTTCACCGCTTACATGGCGATGACGAATCTCGTCTTCTCCTACTCGGCCACATGGCAGGGTCACGCGGCGGTGCGGTGGGGGTACCCGGTGACGCTCGGCATCGACTGCATCTTCGGGCTGGTCTGCCTCCTCCTCCTTCCGCTCATGGGGAAAACCGTACGGATACCTGTGCGCGATACTTGACCTCTTGCAATCGACCTGCAGGTAGCATCAGAGTCGCGTGATGGAACGGAAAAAGCGTGCAGGCTCTGAGGGTCCACACCGTCCTGAAACCGGTGCCCAGCGCCAACTGGGTGACTTCGAGCTGCGCCGCGAGATCGGGCGCGGCGGGATGGGCGTTGTTTACGAGTCCTGGCAGACCTCGCTCCACCGCAGGGTTGCGGTCAAGGTTCTCCCTCCCGGCCTCGGTCTGACCGCGCAGGCGGTCCAGCGCTTCCAGCGCGAAGCCCAGGCCGCGGCCCAGCTCCACCACACGCACATCGTCCCGGTGTATGCCGTGGGAGAGGAGGCGAGCTGCCACTACTACGCCATGGAGCTGATCGAGGGGCAGCCTTTGACGGAGATCCTCCGGGATCTGAGGCGCGCCCAAGCGAGCCCGCTCCTCGAGGCAGCCGCCACGCGAATCAAACTCGAGTCGCCGGGAGTCCCACGTCCGGCCGCGTCGAGTGAGGGCGAGACCGCCCCGGCGGATGCGACGGCGGCTGCGCCTGCTCGACCAGCCCCAACCGCGGACAAGAAGCCACACGACTCGTCGAGCTTTTCGGATTCGGCCTCCGGTTCCAGACACTGGTTCGATACGGTGGCCAAGCTGATCGCCGACGTGGCGGATGCCCTCCACTACGCCCACGGTCGCGGAGTCGTCCACCGGGACGTGAAGCCCGGAAACCTGCTCCTGTCCAGCGACGGGAGGCTCTGCGTCACCGACTTCGGCCTGGCCCAGGTGGCGCAGGATCCCGGGATGACGATCAGCGGCTCGTTCCTCGGAACTCCCGCCTACATGTCCCCGGAGCAGATCGCGGCGGGGCGCATCAAGGTGGACCACCGCACGGATGTCTACTCGCTGGGCGCGGTCCTCTACGAAGTGCTGACGCTTGCGCGTCCGTTTCCCGGCGAGGACCGGGAGCAGATCCTCGCGGGGATCATGACGAAGGAGCCCCGGCCGCCGCGTCGGATCAATCCCCGCGTCCCGGTGGATCTCGAGACCATCTGCCTCAAGGCACTCGAAAAGGACCCGGACCGCCGCTACGCGACCGCCAGAGCCATGGCGGAGGACCTTCGCGCCTATGTCCAGCACGGGTTGATCGCGGCTCGACGAGCGGGGCCGCTCCATCGCGGAGCCAAGTGGGCGCGCAGGCACCCCGTTGTCACGACCGCGGCGCTCGGGGTCGCGGTCGCCGCTGGAATCGCCTTCCTCTTTGGCACCTGGAACACGGGAGAGCGGGCGCGACGCGCGGTCGCCGACGCGCAGGTCCTGCTCGGCCAGGGCGAGTACCGGAAGGGCCTCGCCCGCGTGAACGCCGCGCTCAAGATGGCGCCCGGGCTCGACGAGGGCCGGCGCGTGCGTGCTCAGCTGCTGTATCAGACCTTCCACTTCGACGCGGCCGCGAAGGAGGCGAAACAACTCCTCGAAAGGTCTCCGGATGACTGGATCGCCCACGCAACGCTTGCCGCGTCGGCGCGTCAGGGATGGATCTTGGACGTCGACGTCGAGAAGGAGGCGCGCACGGTGGAGCGGCTGGCCCCTCAAAGCGCGGACGCTTTCTACCTGCGCGCCATCGTGACCGAGGACATCAACCAGCGCCGCCTCCTCGTGGACAAGGCCTTGGAGCTGGACCCGTCGCACCTCCCAGCGCTCCTCCAGCGTGCCAATGATCTCACTGCCTGGAGAGATTTCGCCGGCGCTGGTGCGACGGCGGAACAAATCTTGGCCGTGCGGCCGCGGTCCGCGCGTGGCCGTCGCGCGCTTGCGATCCGGTCCTGGAACGCCGGAGATGTCACCCGAGCCGAGGAAGAGTTCCGGAAGGCGATCGCTCTCGATCCCGAGGATCCGATCACCTACAGCATGCGGGGGCTCATGAAGGCGCAGTTTCGAAAGCCGGAGGAGGCGCTCGCCGAGTTGAATCGTGCGGTCGAGCTGGATCCCAATCTTGCCAGGACCTACGCCGACCGCGCTTCTGTGCTCACAGACCTCGGCCGAGCCGAGGAGGCAATCGCGGACGCGCGGCGCGCGCTGCAGCTCAGCCCGGGCCTGACCTGGGTGCATTCGTCGCTGCTCCGCTCTCTTACCCAGCTCGATGACAAGGAGGGAGTTCAGCGGGCGCTCCTCACGCTGGAGACGACCGCCTCGCGCCACGGCATCCCTGAGCACCGGGAAAATACGTACCACGTGATCGCGTTCGCGCGAAATCAACTCGGCGACCAGCAAGAGGCACTCGCCGCGGCGGAACAGGCCATCCGCGCCCGCCCGGACAGCCCGGAGAGCTACGTGGCGCACATGCAGATCGTGCGTCAGGTTCAGGGTGAAGCCGCCGCTCACGCGGACTGCGAGCGCCTAGCCGGCCTCTCCCTGACCACGCCGGATGATTATCAAACGCGCGCGGATATCCTCCGATGGAACTGCCGGCGCCCCGATCTCGCCCTGGCGGACTTCGACCGCCTGATCGCGCTGGCGCCCCAGTGGGCCGCGGCGTTTGAAATGCGCGGCGAGCTGCGAAGCGAGGAAGGGCAATCCGAGGCCGCTCTATCAGATCTCTCGCGGGCCATTGAGCTGTCTCCCTGGAGCGCCCCCGTGCTTCAGACCCGGGGCAACGCCCTCGCCGCCATGGAACGCTTCGGGGACGCGTTGGAAGATTACGATCGCGCGATCGCGCTTGGGATGGACACGAGCGACATCCGCTGGAGCCAAGCCGAGGCGTTGATCCGGCTCGGACGGGGAGCGGAGGCGCTGGGGGTCCTCGACAAGGCGCAGTGGCCCAATCCCGCGGTGAGATGGTCGAGAAGGGCCTCGGCGCTCAAGACTCTGGGCCGACTCGACGAAGCGCTCGCGGCGGCGGATTCGGCGGTGAGGATCAGGCCAAGCGGTGCCTGGAACTACGTGACTCGGGCCATGATTTCCGCATTCCTGCCAGGGCGGTGCGCGAGCACCGCCGCGGATCACCGAAAGGCCGTCGAGCTGGCGCCCGAGGACGTTGATCTCGGTTCCCGTGTCGCCAACCGGAGCGCTGCGTACGCGGCCGCGGCATGCCCCGAGGTCTACGACGCGCCCCTCGCCTTGCGGCTGGCCGAGCGCGCCAGTCGGAGCGATCCACGGAGTTCCTGGTATCAGAAGACCCTGGCGTTCGTGCAGTACCGCAGCGGGGACCTCGCGCGGGCCCGACAATCCGAGGAAACCGCGCTCCGGCTGCTGAAGCGGCCCAGCCTGGAGCATCCAACCGACCGATTCCTCCTCGCGATGATCCTCGCGAAGATGGGGAGCCGCGACCAGGCGCGGGCCGAGTACGAGCGCGGATTGCGCCGCATGGAGCGGTACCATCCCCACGACCCCGCGAATGTCTTTCTCCGCGACGAGGCCGCCTCGCTGATCGGCGTTCCGGTCCCGTAGGGTTCCCGCCGCGGGTCGTCCCCGCGTGTGGTAAATTCTTTGCTCTATGATCGAATTCCGCGCGCAGGAGAATCCCACTTGTCCGCCGAAACGCTAGCCCGACTCAAGGCCACCCTCTCCGGCCGGTACGACGTCCAGCGCGAGCTGGGCCGGGGTGGCATGGGGCAGGTCTTCGAGGCCCTGGACCGAAAGCACGGCCGCTCGGTCGCCATCAAGGTGCTCGACCCGGAGCTGGCCGTGGCCATCGGGCCCGCGCGCTTCCGCGCCGAGATCGAGACCGCGGCCCGGCTCATGCATCCGCACATCGTGCCGCTCTTCGATTCGGGAGAGGCCGACGGGCTCTTCTACTTCGTGATGCCGCTCCTGGCGGGCGAGTCGCTGCGCCAACGCCTCCTCCGGGAGCGGCAGCTTCCGATCGAAGACGCGATCCGGATCGCGCGCGAAGTGGCCGACGCCCTTCGCTACGCCCATGAGCAGGGATTGGTCCACCGGGACGTGAAGCCGGAGAACATCGTTCTCACCGGCGGACACGCGCTGGTGCTCGACTTCGGCATCGCGCGCTCCACGGACGCGATGCCGACCGCGGAGACCCGCACCGTGGCGCCCATTGGGACGCCGGCGTACATGAGCCCGGAGCAAAGCTCGGGGTCCACCCTGGACGGTCGCGCGGACCAGTACGCGCTGGCGTGCGTCGTCTACGAGATGCTGACGGGTCAGCCTCCGTACACGGGACCCACGGGGGAGAGCATTCTGCTTCAACACCGCACCGTGGACGCTCGCCCCGTCACGGCGCTCCGTCCGAGCGCGCCGCCGCCGATCACCCAGGCGATCGCCCGCGCGCTGGCCAAGGCGCCGGCCGACCGGTTCTCGACAATGGCCGCCTTCAGCGAAGCGCTCTCGGCCACGACGACACCGTCCGGGTCGAGCCTGGGCTTTCCCACGCCCAGCGGGATCGCCAGGGGCCGGCACATGATCGCCGTGCTTCCGCTCGAGAACATGAGCGCGGACGCCGAGCAGGAGTACTTCGCCGACGGGATGACGGAGGAGCTGATCAGCCACCTCGGGAGGCTCGAGCCCAAGCGGCTCGGCGTGATCGCGCGAACCTCCGCCATGCGCTACAAGAAGACCTCGAAGAGCGTGGAGGAGATCGGCAAGGAGCTTGGCGTGGAATACCTCCTCGAGGGGAGCGTGCGGCGGGCGGGGGATCGGATCCGCATCACCAC
>Ga0184633_10000765_pt1 | contig 12405 bp, 10 predicted proteins | sample PLM31_170_b1_FD_133156 | JGI IMG/M metagenome (GOLD analysis project Ga0184633, IMG submission 133156) | Groundwater sediment microbial communities from an aquifer in East River, Colorado, USA - PLM3-1_170_b1 | ecosystem: Environmental > Terrestrial > Soil > Riparian zone | place: USA: East...
ACGAGCCGATGATCGCCCAGACCCCGCCCGCGGGCCCGGAGAAGGTCGAGACCGAAAGCGAGAGCGACGAGGACTACGACCCCTGGGAGAAGTTCAACGAGGCGATGTTCGAGATCAACCGAAACCTCGATCGGTTCGTCTTGAAGCCGGTGGCGCAAGTCTACCGCGTGATCGTGCCCGAGCCGTTCGAGATCCTGATCAACAACGGCTTCGACAACATCGCCGTCGTCCCGCGGGCGGTGAACAGCCTGCTCCAGGGGAAGTGGGGCGGGGCGGGTCGAGAGGTCGGCCGCTTTCTGATCAACAGCACGGCCGGCATCGGCGGCCTCTTCGATGCGGCGAAGTACTGGGGGATCGAGAAGAGCCGGGAGGATTTCGGGCAGACACTCGGAGTCTGGGGTCTGAGCCCCGGCCCCTATCTCGTCTTGCCCTTGATGGCGCCGATGACGGTGCGCGACGGGATCGGTCGGGGGGTCGACGCGCTGATGAATCCCCTCTCCTACTTTGTGCCGTTCATCTGGACCGGGCTCGCCATGAAGGTCGGGGAGCTGATCAACGATCGCGCGCTGAACCTCGATCTGTTCCAGGGCCTGGAGGAGAGCGTCGTCGATCTCTACAGCGCCGTCCGCAACGGTTACCTCCGGCGCCGGGAGCAGATGATCAAGGAGTAGCGTGAGGGGGCGTGGCATTCTCCTCGGGTTCGCCGTCGCGCTGGCCGCGTCGGGCGGTCTCGTCGGGATCGTGTTCACGTTCGGAGCCCGGCTCGCCCCGGCAGCCGCCAACACTCGCGACGTCAAATCGGGCGAGGCTCTCTACCTCCGGTACTGCGCCGTCTGCCACGGCGACGCCGGGCGTGGCGATGGGTCGTCGGCCACCGGATTCGCCACCAAGCCAGCCGACCTGACGGACGGCCGCCTCATGAACGCGCTGCCCGACGAGTTCCTGGTCAACATCATCCTGCGCGGAGGACCGGCCGAAGGGTTGTCACCCGGGATGCCGCCGTTCGCCGACTTTCTGAGCGAGAGCCAGACTCGCCAGCTGATCCGGTACCTGCGCGCGATCGCCGCGCCACCGTTTCGCCCGGGGATGGCGAAACCGCTCGTGACGTTTCCGAATGCTCCGCGCCAACCGATTCTCTTCAGCCACGTGGTCCACGCGGGGTCGTTCCAGATTTCCTGCCAGTACTGTCACGCCGACGCGCGCCGCTCCGAGTACGCCGGGCTGCCATCGGTCGAACGCTGCATGGGATGCCACAGGATCATCGGCGCTCAGGACAACCCCGAGATCGCCACGCTCCACGACTACGCACGACGCGGCCGGCCGATCCCGTGGGTCAGAGTGTTCAAAGTCCCGGAGTTCACCGTATTTCCCCACAAGCCCCACGTGCGCTTCGAACTCGCCTGCCAGACCTGCCACGGGCCCATCGAGCGGATGCGCGTCGTTGGCGCCGACACCGGGCCGAGGCTGGTGGACGACCTCGTGCGTCTTCTGGGCTTCCGGCCCCCGGCGCGAGCCCTCACGATGGGCTGGTGCGTCGACTGTCACCGCGAGCAGAACGCGACCCGCGGCGCTCACGCGCCCCTCGATTGCGTCAGCTGCCACCACTGACGCCACCGCCTGGGCGGAGTCCCGACGAGCAGCCGCCCACGCTCCGCTCATGTCGGTTGCGCCCGGGCTATCCGGAAATGCGAGCGTCGAAGAGCCGTCGCGAGCCCGGCCCCGTCTGTAGGGGTACTGGCCAGGGAACCTACGCTGGATGGGAGCCGCAGCGGTGGTAAGAAATTGGGCGAACCGGCCTGAAATATCAGCTATTTTAGGCAATATGGACAATATCCTGGTCGTCGACGACGAACGGAACATCCGTACGCTCTGTTCGCGGGTGCTAGCCGGGGACCAGATAGAAGTCCACGGGGTCGGCACAGGTAAGGAGGGGCTCCAGACTGCCGACGAGGTGAGCCCGGACCTAGTCCTCCTCGACCTCCGCCTCCCGGACATGGATGGCATCGAGGTGCTCCGAGCCCTCAAGGCTCGGCACGCCGAGACCGCGGTCATCATCATCACCGGCTTCGGCCAGATCCAGAGTGCGGTGGAGGCGATGAAGGCTGGCGCCACCGACTATCTCGAGAAGCCATTCGAGCACCTCGACAAGCTCAAGCTCGCGGTCGCGCGGACGCTGGAGGAAGTCCGAGCCCGTCGGGAGATCCACCGCCTTCACCGGCTTCAGGAGAAGGAGTATCGCGTCGACCAGCTCATCGGAGACTCCGAGAGCACGCGCCGCCTGCGCGAACTCATCAGCAAGCTGGCGCGCAGTGAAGCGGCGACGATCCTGATCCACGGCGAGAGCGGTACCGGCAAAGAGCTGGTCGCCCGGGGTCTCCACTACGAGAGTGCGCGGCGGGACTTTCCCTTCATGGAGGTCAACTGCGCGGCGATTACCGAGACCTTGTTCGAGAGCGAGTTGTTCGGCCACGAGAAGGGCGCATTCACCGACGCCAAGGCTGCCAAGAAGGGGCTGATGGAGCTGGCCGACCGCGGCACGCTGTTCCTCGACGAGGTCAGCGAGATGTCGCTTAACAGCCAGGCGAAGTTTCTCCGGGTCCTGCAGGAGCGCGTGCTCAGGCGCGTGGGCGGGACGCGCGACATCAAGGTGGACCTCCGGATCATCGCCGCGACCAATCGCCCGCTCGAGGCGCGCGTCAAGGACGGTCAGTTCCGCGAAGACCTCTTCTACCGGCTCAACGTGATTCCGATCTACATCCCGCCGCTGCGCGAACGCCGGGATGACATCATGCCCCTCGCTCGGCACTTTGTCCTGGACGCGAACACGCGCTTCCACAAATCCATCAAAGGGTTCACGCCCGACGCCGAGCGGCTGATGGCGAGCTACCAGTGGCCGGGTAACGTGCGGGAAGTCCGGAACCTGATCGAGCGCCTCGTCATCCTGGGAAGCTCGGACGCCATCGAACCGCAGCATCTCCCTGTGCAGTTCGTCGCCCAGGCTCGCCAACCTGTCGTGACAGAGACGTCGGGCGACGAGCCTCGGACGCTCGCCCAGGTCGAGCGCGCGTATATCGCTCAGATCATGCAGCGCGTGGAGTCCAACAAGAGCAAGGCGGCAAAAATCCTGGGTATTTCTCGGCAGACTCTCCGCAAGAAATTGATGGAAGAGTGATCGGCGCGCTCAATTCATCGCCACTGGTCAGTTCGTCGCCATCCCGGGCCTTGAGTTCCGGAATATTCCAACTAGCTGAAATTCCATTCTTTCCGGAAAGCTTGGCGCGAGGTTCCGGCGAACCTTGGAAACTAATCAGCCAACCCAATCCGCAACCGGAAATCTCGAATTTCCATATTTCCCAGCTACTTGTGCCCTTCCATCCCCTTGGTCCCAGGTTTGCTGTATGAGAACGCGAGGTTTGGACCCAAAGGGCCAGGGGAGACGACGATGAGACCGACGTTCAGGAAGCTGGAAGTCAAAGACATCGGCAACTTGGAAAGACTGGTTGCCGAGAACGTAGAAGGCATCGAGCCCGGCCTGAAGATCGTGGACTCGCGATTGCTGCTCGGCCAGGCCGCGATCGACCTTGTCGGGCTCGACGCCAAGGGCTCGCTGGCGCTGATCGCGCTCGACTTCACCGCCAATGAGGGGCTGCTCCTCAGAGTCATGGATGCCTACTCCTGGTGTCTGGAGTACTCCGACACTCTTCGTCGACTCTATCCGATGGCGCAGGTCTCGGCTTCCAGGCCCCCGCGGATCCTCTTCATCGCAGAGCGGCTGACCGATTCGTTCCTGCGAAGGATCAAGCAGCTCAGCTTCCTCGAGATCGATTGCCTCGAGTTCCGTCATCTCGAGGTGAACGGCGCGTCGGTCGTCTATTTCGATCACGTCGAGCGGCTTCGGAAGTCGCCTGTCGAGGCTTCCGCGCCCATGTCGGTCGGCCCGGACGTGGTACCCGCGGTCGAGGCCCACGTCGAGCCGGCCAAGCCCACGGTGGCTGAGCCCACGGTGGCGCAGGCGGCCGTGGTGGCGCCGATGCGGCTCGAGCCGCTGGTCGCTCAGATCCCGAGCGTTCAAGCGCCCGTCGCTCCGCCGGCCGCAGCCGTCGTATCCGCGCCGGAGGCGCCCGAATGTCAGAGCGTGACGCTCGTCACCGAACCCATGGCTACGGTGTCGCCGTCGCCCATCGTGGCCGTCTCTGAGCCAGCCGTTGTCGAGCCCGTTCCGGCCCCGGCTGCGCTGCAACTGCAGTCGGTCGAGGCAACTGCGTCCCTGGCCGCCGTCGACTCCGGAGCCAACGGACACGGAACCGAATGGGTCGCTGCCTTCGATCGGCCTGGTGTCGAGCCACACGTCGACGAGGAGGTCGTCACGGCAATCCCGGAGGCTGCGAAGCCGGCGAGCGCTGCGGTCGAGGCGGTTCCAGTCGCTGCTTCGGCCGAAGCCGCCACGCCCGCCGAGCCCGCGCCGATCACTGCGGCGCCGGCGCCAATCCTGCCGGTGTGGGCGAAGCCCCAGGTGCAGCCGAACGGAAACCGGCCCTACTTCTTCGCCCAGGCCACGAAGGGCACATCGCCGGTCGAGGCCCAGGCCGCCGCGGTGGCGGCGCCTGCCGAGCAGCCCGCGGTGTCCGTGCAGCCCGGCGCGAGCAAGTCAGCCGTCGAAGTCGACGACCGCCCGGAGCTCGAGTCGCTGAGCTTCCCGAAAGACGGTCTGTCCCGCCAGTGGCTCGAGTTCCTGAGCCAGCTCGGTGCGGCCAAGTAGAGAGATCACGGTGACCGCCAAAATCGAAGGCCAGGCGCAGGTGACGGGCGGGGCTCAAATTGAGCGGCTGCACGTTCTCCTAGTGGACGACAATGCCTCCGTCCTGCGGTTCCTGGCCTCGGCGTTTTCCTCGAACCACTGCCAGGTGACGACGGCATCGACCGCGGAGCAGGCGCTCGAGCAGCTGGGCGACGATCCCTTCGACCTCGTGGTGTCCGACATCAAGATGCCGGGCCTGAGCGGGCTCGATCTGCTCCGTGCGGTCAAAGGCAAGCTGCCGGGCACGCCGGTGGTGCTGATCACTGGAGTGCCCTCCGTCAATTCGGCCGTCTTCGGCCTCCGCCACGGCGCGTACGACTACCTGCCCAAGCCCTTTTCGGTGACCGAGGTGAAAGACCTCATCCACCGGCTCCGGCGGGACCGCGCGGCCGGTAACGGCAACGTCACCTATCCCGCGGGACTGACAGAGGAGCTGGCGAGGAGACAGGGCGGCGTCCAAGCGATCTCGCGGATCGGCGAGGTCGCTCTGCAGGGGCTCGAGCCGAGCGTCTTCGTCGAGAAGGTGCTCGAGTACACGATGCAGAGTTTGCGGTGCGACGGCGCGCTCATGCTGTTGCGGGACCAGGGAGGGAATTTCAACGCGAGCCGGAAGGGCGAGCCCTCGCTGGTCGGGCAGATTCTGGCGCTCCTGCACGCGTCGTTCGGCGACGTCGTCAAGAGCGGCGGCCGCGAGACGTTCGTGCTGACGAAGCGAGATCACAGCTTCGAGGGCCTCGCTGCGCTGGTCCCGGGCGTGGACGACGCGATGGGCATCCTCTGCATCGGACGGAGCGCCGACAACGGCGCCTTCCTGCCGGACGAGAAGGCGCTCCTGCTCGGCTATGCCCAGACCACGGCCGTCGCGCTCCAGAAGATCCTCCTACGCGAGAATCTCGAACGGAACCTGATCGACACGATCTCGTCGTTCGTCATCGCACTCGAGTCGAAGGACCCGTACCTCAAGGGCCACTCCGCTCGGGTGTCGCTGTACTCCGGAGAGCTCGCGACGGTCATGGGCGTTCCGCCGGCCGAGGTCACCCTGATGAGCCGGGCTGGCATGCTGCACGATCTCGGCAAACTGGCCATCATGGACCACATCCTCCGCAAGCCGCGGCAGCTGACCGAGGAGGAGTTCGAGCTGATCCGTACGCACCCGGTGGTCGGCGACAAGATTCTGAAGCCGCTGCGATTCCTCGCGTGCGAGGCCAAAGCGGTGCGCCACCACCACGAGCGGTACGACGGCAAAGGCTACCCGGACGGCCTCAAGGGAGACGACATTCCGCTCATCGCCCGTGTCGTGTCGGTGGCGGACGCGTTCGACGCGATGACCTCCGACCGCCCGTACCGGAGCAAGCGGTCTCTGCCGACGGCGATGGAGGAAATCGTGCGCGGCCACGGCACGCAGTTCGACCCCGTCGTCGCCGACGCCTTCTCGACGATCCCGCTGGCGCGCCTGGAGCAGATCAGCCGGCATCTCGATCTGCGGTTCGTGGCCGACGCGGACGCTGCGGCCCCGCCGCTGGTGGCGGTCCGTTGACGGAATCGGCCCGGCCGAAGATCCTCGTCGTCGACGACGCAGGCCCGGTCGTCATCCTGTGCGTCAACGTGCTGCAGGCCTTGGGGTATTCGATCAGGGCCGCGAACCGCGGCGAGACGGCCATCGAGCTCTGCCGCAAGGAGCCGTTCGATCTCCTCGTCGTCGACTACAAGATGCCGGGTATGAACGGGTTCGAGGTGCTCGGGCACGCCCGCCAGATCCGTCCCGGCATGGCGTGCATGCTCATGACTGCCCACGGCACGCCCGACATCATCAACGAGGCCACGCGACTGGGATTCGACTACATCTTGTTGAAGCCGTTCACGCCGTCGGAGCTGCGCGGGGCGGTCGACAAGGTCCTCGCGAGCAAAGCCTAGGGGCGCGCGAGGATGCAGCGCAGTGCGCCCACGACGGTGACGGCGGGAGTCGCCATGAAGTGGAAGGTCGATCCGATCCATGGGTGGCTCGATCGGATGCTCTCGGTCGGCTACGGCGTGGTCTATGACTACGTCTACCCGCGCTTCAGCTACTACCAGCGACTCCAGAGGGAGGTCCGCGACCTGGTCGAAGCCGCGGTTCCCGCGCGCGTCGAGCGACGGGACGTCCGGGTGCTCGACCTGGGGTGCGGGCCGGGCAACTTCACGTGCGCGCTGGCCGAGGCGGGGTTCACGGTCACGGGGCTCGAATCGTACGCCGCGCTGGTCGGGGCGGCGAAGGAAAAGCGCCGTGCACGGCACCTAGCCAACCTGGCCTTTCGGCAGGGGGAGCTCACTCGGGGCAATACGTTCCGCGACGGCGCCTTCGACCAGGTGATCAGTATCCACTCCCTCTACGTGCACCCGGCGCCGGACCGGCTGCTTCGAGAGGCGCACCGAGTGCTCAAGCCCGGTGGGCACGCGGTGTTCGTGAATCACACGCGCCAGATCGGGCAGTGGTCGACGCTACGGGAGATCGGGCGGCGTGACGGACTGAGTGCGGCGCTCCACTGTCTTCTGTGGGTGCTGCCCAACTCGATCTTCGAGGCGACCCGAGAGCGGATCGGGCCGCACTACTGGGACGAGGCCACGTTTTCGGCCCAGGTGCGACGGGCCGGGTTCGCGGTGCTGGACATGCGGAGGACGTTCCTCGGCGACGCCAGCCTCTTGGTGTGGGCGAGGAAGAGCGTCGAGACTTAAGTGAGCCGTGACGACATCGTGCCGTACCCACCTCGGCCTCTCGCGGGCTTCAGGCCGGCCGCGCCCGCGGAACGGGCGGGAGATCGTATGCCTTTTCGGGAAGCGCTCGAGCACATGATCGCCGTCACGTACGGCGTCACCTACGACGCGGTGGTGACACGCTTCCCGCCCTATGAAGCCATGCTCGAGGAGATCGTCGCGTTCGTCGCCCGCTCGGTTGCCGACGAGACCGCCGCGCGCGTGACCCGGGTGCTCGACGTCGCGTGCGGGATCGGGAACGTCAGCCTCCGGCTCGCCAAGGAGGGCTACTCGGTCGTCGGGATCGACGGCGTAAGGCACCTGGTCGAGATCGCGCGCGAGAAGAACAAGCCGCGCGGAGCCAACTTGACGTTCCAACACCTGGACATCGGGCGCGCCGTGGTGCCGAGCGGGGGGAACTTCGACGTCTTGGTGAGTATGCACACGCTGTACTGGCATCCCGATCCAGTCGCGCTGCTCGAGGGTTGCCGGCGCGCGCTGAAGCCGGACGGACACGCGATCTTCCTGACCTACGATCGCCCGGCGCGCGTGATGCGGACGTTCCGCGCAGTGCGGGATGCGGAAGGACTGGGGGCAGCCGTCCGGGCCCTGCGATGGCTTTTGCCGACGGTCGCCTTCGAGTTCTTCCGGGAGAGCGAGCATCGCTACCTCGGCGCGGCCGAGTTCCACGAGACGCTTCGCCGCGCCGGGTTCGAGGTCATCGAGTCCCGCCAGACGTTCCTATCGGGCCTGAGCCACCTGGCGTGGTGCCGGACGGCGTGAGCTCCGCCGTCCGCGGCGAGCGTGAAGGATGGCGGCGAAGGACCGGGGCCGTCCCGGATCATGTGGCGCAGGAGCGTTCGATGAAAACACGCGTGAGTTCGGTCGCGTTGCTCGTGGTGTTCTCCGTGCTCGGGCTGACGCTCCGGACGAGCGAGGCCGGCGACCATGCTTCCCCCGACAGGGACGTGGTGCTCTATGAGTTGAACGAGCAGGCGCGGTTCACCGTCGATCGGGACGGGCACCCGCACCGCGTGGCCACGTCCGGGCTCCAGGGGAAGGCCAGGCGCGGGACGTCGCTGTGCCCCGAGGGGCTCATGGACCACGCGGAGAAACACTTCAAGACGCTCAAGAAAACTGTGAAGGACCCGAGCCGGTGTACCATCGTGGCCTTCGGGAATAGCGACCTTGACCTGGGTACGTTGCAGGGCATGATCGACGGCCAGTTCTACGTCGTCGTCAACAGCGACACGACCAACCTCACCGATGCCGCCGAGCTGGTGGTCATGACCGGCACGTTCCGCGGCACGATCGAGGTGACGGATCTCGTGATCCTTACGATCACGAACGGCACGTTCATCGGAATCGAGCCGCCGACGTTGTGCCCGGGCCCCGGAGGCTGCAAGTTCACGGGAAAGTTCAGACAGCCGTTCGAGGTTCATCACGTCGCGGTCTACAAGGAGGACAGTGGCGACCTCGTGCGGGTGCGCGCGGACGAGCGTGCGCTGGGGGACCCCACCGTGCGCCTTGAGATCACGTTCATCGAGGACTAACGCAGGGGGAAATGATCGCTGTGGACGAGGCGCCGTCCGTGTCGTCGAGCCCTGGCGAGGGAAACGCGCGCCGACGGGGCGTGGTCTCGCAGGGGCTACGCGTCTACCTCCGGACATTCTCGCCGGAGGATCTCGAGTATCTCTCCGAGTGGGCGGAAGATCCGTTCATCGAGCGCATGGTCGGGAGCGAGTTCCTGAACTCCTACAAGCACGTGTACGACAAGGACCCCTCGTTCTACGAGGCGTGCCTGATGGATTCGACGCAGATCGTCCTCGTGATCGAGGCCAGCGTGGAGTGGGCCAGGCCCCTCGGCGTGGCGCGGTTGTTCAACATCCACCTCCTCGAGGGCTATGCCTTCCTCGAGGTCATGCTGACCGACCCGAAGGCGATCCGCCGTGGATTTGGTGTGGAGGCGGGTAAGCTCATCTCCTACTATGGGGTGGACGTGCTGGGACTCCGGCGCATCGAGGCGAAGGTGTACGAGTACAACCGTCTGAGCGCCAACTCGCTGCGGCGCAACGGCTTCCGGCAGGAGGGTATTCTCCGGCAGGCGGGATACCAGGACGGGCAGTGCTGGGACATGCTCGTCTTCGGCATTCTCAAGCACGAGATCGAGCAGCAGCGCAAGAAGGACAAGGCCTATTCCCCTCTCGAGGGTGCCGAGGGGGACACGCGTGACGCCTCATAACTTTCTCCCGCTCCTCGCGCTGGTCCTGAACGTCTCCCTCGCCGGGATCGCGCTCTTCCGCAACCCCGGGAGCCGGCTGAACCGTCTGTTCACGTATTTCGTGGGCGGCATGGCCGTCTGGAACTTTGGCGTCTTCATGCTCCGGAGGTCACCGGACGAGGCGACCGCGGTCTTCTGGGAGATCGTCATCCACACCGGGGTCATCGCGCTCCCGGCCTTCTACTACCACTTCGTCCTGATCTTCCTCGAGGGCACGACGCGCCACCGGACCTCCCTGCTCGTCGTGTACGCGCTCGCGCTCCTCTTCAGCATCATCAACCTCAGCGGCTCGGCCCTCTTCATGAGCGGCGTGAAGTCGACGTACTGGGGATGGGCGCCGGCGACCGGCCTGCTGTACACGCCCTTCTTCGTCTACTTCAACTGCTTCCTCATCTACGGGCTCTTGCACCTTGTCCGGACCTACAACGACGTCGACTCCAGCTTCCGACGGAATCGCGCGACCCTGATCTTGTTAGGAACCCTGGTGAGCCTGATCGGCGGCCTCATCGACTTCGCCCGGTTCATCCTCGCCCGCTTCGTGCCGGCGGCGGACCTCGTGTACCCGCTGGGCATCCCCGCGAACATGGTGTTCGCGCTCATGCTCGGGACGTCGATTGTGCGCTACCGCCTCTTCGATGTGAACGTGGTGGTGAAGAAGGGCGCGATCTACCTCCTGCTGTGGGGCGTGCTCACCTCGGTGCTGGTCGCGGCCGAGCAGTACGCGGACTGGGACCAGTTGAACCCGCTGTGGGTCATCCTGCCGCTGGGGTTCGTGATGACCATGCTCGTGAGCCCGCTCGGGCAGCGGCTGGAGGAGCGGATCGAGCGCGTCATGTTCAGCCGGCGGCGCGGGTGCTACGAGACGCTCCTGGACCTCAGCAAGCGGATGGGCTCGATCCTCGATTTCGGACGGCTGATGGAAACGCTCGTCCACGGGCTCGTCCGCGGGGTGCCGCTCACCCACTGCGTCCTGATGATCTACGACGCTGAGCGCAGCGCGTTCGTCGTCTACCGCGAGGACGCCACCGTCGGCGAGGGCGTCGGGGCCGTGGCGATCGGGGGCGATAGCCGGATCGTGCAGTGGCTGAACCAGACGGGCCGGGTGCTGGTGAAGGAAGAGGTCAAGCTGAATCCCGAGATCGCGGCGTACTTCGAGACGGCCGAGGGTGAGCTCGACGCGATCAAAGCGACGCTGATCGTGCCCTTGAAGATCGAGAGCAAGCTCACCGGGATCCTGCTCGTGGGCGAGAAGCTCTCCGGCGACATCTTCGACGATCAGGAGCTGGAGGTGCTCGCCGTCCTCGCCAATCAGGTCGCCATCTCGCTGGAGAACGCGCGGCTCTACGAGGAGCTCTCCGAATCCAACGCGCAGCTCCTGCAGGCCAGCCGGCTCAAGTCCCAGTTTTTGGCCAGCATGTCGCACGAGCTCCGGACGCCGCTCAACTCCATCATCGGCTTCTCGAAGGTGCTGCTGAACCGCTTCGACGGCGAGCTGACGGAGCGCCAGGAGACGTACATCCGCTCGGTGCACAACAGTGGCGCCCACCTCCTCCAGCTCATCAATGGCATCCTCGACTTCTCCCGTATCGAGGCCGGGAAGCTCGAGATGAGCTCCGAGGAGCTCGACCTGCACGAGCTGATCGACGAGTGTATCGAGTCGTCGATGCCGCTCGCGCGCGGCAAGCAGATGAAGCTCGAGAAGAACGTGCCGCTCGAGCTGCCGCCGTTGTCGGGCGATCGCACGAAGGTCAAGCAGATCCTGCTCAATCTGCTGTCCAACGCGATCAAGTTTACCGCCCAGGGGCGGGTCCTCGTCAGCGTCGTGGCCGAGCCGGACGCGATCCGGGTGAGCGTCGCGGACACGGGGATCGGCATCCGCGAGGACGACCTCGCGCACTTGTTCGAGCCGTTCCAGCAGCTCGACAACCCCGTCGCCCGCAGCGCCGGCGGCACCGGGCTCGGACTCGCGATCAGCAAGAAGTTCGTCGAGCTGCACGGCGGTCGCATCTGGACGGAGAGTCGCGAGAACCAGGGGTCCACGTTCCATTTCACGCTCCCCTTGACCTGAGGAGAAGATGCCGGCACGTCCACTCGACCAGAAAACGAAGATCCTCTACATCGAGGACAACCGCGAGAACCGGCTGCTGGTCCGCGCCGTTCTGGAGGCGGCCGGGTACACCCTCGTCGACGCCGAGGACGGCCTGGCCGGGATCGAAGCGGCGATCCGCGAGGAGCCGGCCCTCATCCTGCTCGACATCAACCTTCCGGGAGTCGACGGCTACGAGATCGTCGCGATCCTGAAATCGTTTCCGAACCTGGCCTCCACGCCGGTGGTCGCCCTGACCGCCTACGCGATGCAGGGTGACCGGCAGCGCACGCTCGTGGCCGGCTGCGACGGCTACATCCAGAAGCCCATCGACGTCGACGCCTTCCCCCGCCAGATCGCTGAGTTTCTCGGCGGCAAGCGGGAGCTGGTCGAAAGCCGCGACGAAGGCGTCTACCTGCGCGAGCTGAACCAGCGGCTTGTCTATCGCCTGCTCAACCAGGTCGAGGAGCTCAAACGGCTGAACCAGCACTTCGTGCGCCGCGCCTCGCA
>Ga0184633_10000766_pt1 | contig 12402 bp, 11 predicted proteins | sample PLM31_170_b1_FD_133156 | JGI IMG/M metagenome (GOLD analysis project Ga0184633, IMG submission 133156) | Groundwater sediment microbial communities from an aquifer in East River, Colorado, USA - PLM3-1_170_b1 | ecosystem: Environmental > Terrestrial > Soil > Riparian zone | place: USA: East...
AGCTAAAGGTGATCGATGAGATCGATGAAAAAGATTTTCCGCCCGAGAAGCCATAGCGTAAGCCATTCAACCCACAGAGACACAGAGTCGCAGAGAGAATGCCATTAGAAACTATTCGACATAGCAACAAGCGCTCTCGGCCTGCCGTTCTCTGTGACTCTGTGTCTCTGCGGCTTAATGCCAGGGTTATTCCACTGGTCTTCTTTGCAACCTTCTTCGGGGCAGTCGCTCCCGCCCTTGCTCAGTCAAAGCCTGACAAAGACTATCTCGTTTATGTCTTGTCCGAAGCTGCCGACAGGATTTCTTTGATTCGCTTTGGACCGAGCGGAGCGCGTCTTGAGCACCAAGTGCCCACGGGTGATATGCCAATCGATATCGACGGGCCACACGGAATTGCCATCTCTCGCGACCAGCAGTTTTACTACGTTTCGCTTGCCCACGGCCGGCCGTTTGGATCGGTTTGGAAGTATTCGACCAAAGACGATCGCGTCGTGGGCCAAACAACGCTCGGCTTGTTCCCTGCTACCATGGACGTCTCAGCGGACGGCAGCCTGCTGTGGGTTGTGAATTTTAATTTGCACGGCGACATGGTGCCTTCGTCAGTTTCCGTGGTCGCAACCGAGCCGATGCTCGAAGTCGCGCGCATTACAACGTGCGCGATGCCGCATGGCTCGCGCTTGAATCCTCAGGGGACAAAACACTATTCAGCCTGCATGATGGACGACATGCTGGTGGAGATCGACACTCAGACGTTGAAAGTTTCGCGGCACTTCCTGCTTACAAAAAGCCGCGAGATGGGTATGAACGGCGCGCCAGTCGCGCCCGGTACGAAGACGGCCCCGATGGGCGGAATGAAGTCCGCCTCGTCATCCTCCTCACGCCAGCAGCCTGCGGGCCGTGGCAAACACATGGACATGGGCGGTCATGGAATGGAAGCGCCAAAAGCAGGCGACGTTTCGTGTTCACCTACGTGGGCCCAGCCGTCGTTAACGGGTTCATCCGTTTTCGTGGCCTGCAACAAGTCGAGCGAGATTGTTGAAGTAGACGCGACGCGGTGGAAAGTGAAGCGGCGCATCCCAGCGCGCCCGGGGGTTTACAATCTGGCGGTTACTAAAGATGGCACGCGATTGCTGACAACGAACAAGCGCGATCAATCTGTGTCCATCATTGATCTGAAGAGCGGCAACGAACTGGCGCGGATTCCGACGCGACGAAAAGTGCTCCACGGCGTGGTTGTTTCCCCGGACGATCGTTATGCGTTTGTTTCGGTCGAGGGTGTCGGTTCAGAACCAGGCACAGTAGAAATAATCGATCTCACGGCTCTCAAGATCGTTGCGAGCCTGGATGTCCCGGAGGAAGCGGCCGGAATAGATTTCTTCCGTACGGAACCGGCGAAGTAGTAGTCCAGGCAATAGAAAAATCCAACGCAAAGGACGCCAGGAAACTCGCGAAGGAACGCGACGGATTCCGGCTGCTTTGCGGCTCTTTGCGCTCCGCTTTGCGACCTTTGCGTTAGATCTTTGGCCCTTTCAGCATTCAAGCAGTCTCAGTTTCCCAATAAGACTAGCGCAGAACCTTTCCACGAATCGTCCAGGTATGTTCACATATGTAGACACATTACTATCCGTTTGTTTCCAGATGTCCACACGAAAGGTTTCTTGCAATCACCAGATCCCACTGTGACACATCAAATGGTTGACGCTGATTCACCGAGGCATGAACATTGCTTAAAGCCTGGGCTAACTCCGGGCGCCAGATTTAAGGAGAACCTCCCACAATGAAACCCAGAATACTTATCGTGGACGACGATGAATCCATCACGCAACAGCTTTTTTGGACGCTCAGCGACGACTACGACGTCGTAACGGCAAACGATATGCAGACGGCCGTGCGGCGCGCAATGGTTTATGAACCCGCGGTTTCGATCCTCGACCTACATTTGCCGCCCGAAGTCGATTCGCCCGAAGTAGGTCTGCGGATTCTCGAATACTTGAAAGCGCACCTCCCGGAATCGAAGGTTCTGGTCATGACTTCGGCCAGCGGCATCGAAACTCGCAATGCCTGCTACGCAGTCGGTGCTGATGAGTTTCTCGACAAGCCTTTCGATACGGAAAAGCTGCTGGCGACGATGCGTCGAATGGCGCCGCGCTCGCTGGATATTGCCTGAACAGATCATCTCCTCACCAAATCCCTATTGACACCGCAGGATGGGTCAGTAGCGCCTGCGGTAGCGGGCGGGCGATTCACGCTGTCGTGCGATGTTGATTACCCACCCGCTACCGCAGGTGGTACTGACAAGTTCAATCCGGAGCCGAACTTGTTACTGACTTCTCTCTGCCTGTCTGCGATAATAACCACCTCGCGATTTCCAAAGTTCAATATTGCAACCTGGCCGCTTTTGTTCTTACGTTGAATAGTTTTCTTATTAGTGATCGATGAGCGAAGCAAGTGACATAGTAAGCGGGGTAAATGAACTTCCACTCTTTCCGCTGTCCGTAGTCTTATTTCCCGGTGTACCTCTACCGTTGCACATATTTGAGCCGCGCTACCGGCAGATGCTGGATGATATTCGAGCCGGGAACAATCTGTTCGGACTTTCCTACTTTGACGCTTCTACCTCAGAGCAAGAGTTTCCAGCGGTGGGTAGTGTCGGCTGTGTAGCGAAAGTGACTGACACACAGGCTTTCCCTGATGGGCGTTCAAACATTCTGACAGTCGGTGTGATTAGGTATCGGATTGAAGAGTACGTGGAGCGAGGGGATCCGTACCTCGTGGCACGGGTCAGCTACTTTGAGGACGAAGCTGATGATAGCGAAGCGGTTGGGGAGAGTTCGCGCGAAGTTGCTGAAACCTTCACCCGCATTGCGCGCGCGGTGCGCACTATCAACGACGAGCGCGCGAACTTGCCGAATATAGCCGACACTGAGCCGCAACGCCTTTCTTTTCTGGTCGCGGCGGCAATGGAAGTGGATACGGACGTAAAGCAGGAGCTGCTCGAGCTGCGCATCACTTCGGAGCGCTTGCGACGGTTGCGCGACATACTCGCGCGAGCGGTGGCCCGTTACGAAGAGCGGGCGCGAGTTCACGAGCTGGCGAAGGGCAATGGGCACAGTGGCAGGAGAATTGAAATCGAGTGATGCGCGCGTGAGCGAGTTGACGAAGAGGACGTGACGACGGAGATCAGGCAATGCATTTTCCATTTCTCATTTCTCAATTTTCATTTGTCATTGAGGATTGAAGTTGTTGCTGACCACTGTTAATGGGCAGCAATGGTCAATGATAGATGAGAAATGGAAAATGGAAAATTTCGGAGGCCTAGCTGTGCCCGGAAACGAGTATTACTATTGATGCAGAAGACCAACAACGAAATAGCCGTCAAGGTACTTTTTTTTGGTGCGGCGCGGGATGCCGTGGGTCATGGTGAAGTCGCCTTCAGCTTGAAAGGAAACTCAACTGCCGCTAACGCCTTCGAGCAATTGCTGGAAAAGTTTCCCGACCTGCGTCGCTTCGGACGCTCGCTCCTGCTAGCAGTGAACCAGGAGTATGCCACAGCAGATCGTGAAGTGCAGGACGGCGATGAGCTGGCTGTGTTTCCGCCGGTGAGCGGTGGTTCTATAGCGAAGACAAACAAAGAAACTGAGGCGCCGAACACTGGGACCGCGGGCGTCTCGCCCGCATCGACGTCCACTAGAGACTTCTTCGAACTAACCACAAAACCGATCGATGTTGGCGCAGTCGCCCGACGGGTAGTATTACCTGAATGCGGTGCAACGGTGACCCTGGATGGATACGCGCGTGAGTGGACGAAGGAGCGACAAACCCTTCATCTGATCTATGAGGCGTACGCGCCGATGGCCCAGCGCGAACTTGAGCGACTCGGACGCGAAGCTCACGAGCGTTTCGAGATTGCGCATATCGGGATTGTTCACCGGACGGGCCGGCTTGAAATTGGTGAGACGAGCGTCGTGATAGCGGTCAGCGCTCCACACCGGCGCGCGGCATTTGAGGCCTGCGAGTGGGCCATCCGCGAACTCAAGCGCACCGTACCCATTTGGAAAAAAGAGATGTTCGAGGACGGTGAGGTCTGGGTTGAGAGCGAAGGTACCGATGTCCGACAGACTTGATGGTTTGCCAAACGAGTGAGGGTGGTTCAATCTTTCAATATGCTCGAGCTTGAGTGTTCGCCAACCAGCGGGGGCAAGCCCGCCTTCCTGACCACGAGCTGATCACAGTTGAGTTCTGATCCTGGCTTAAGAGGCATTCAAGCCGAGATCCAGGCAGCAAGTTAGAAGGTCTCTCAGGTTGGGAAGGCGGGCTTGCCCCCGCTGATTGGTTAATACACACCGCGCATTAACTGGCTGGCGTCTCTTCCGTTTCCTCTTCATCCGGGGCTGCCTCAACCAAAGACGCGCTGGTAACTCTATCGCCCTCATCCGTTTTGATTAGCCGCACACCCTGGGCGCTGCGACCGGTCTTGCGGATATGTCCCGCTTCGAGTCGGATTAGTTTCGCCTGTTGGGTGATGATCATAATCTCCGAGTCGGCATCCACGGGGAATACAGCAACCACCTTGCCGGTCTTTTCAGTTGTTTTCATGTTGATAACGCCTTTGCCGCCGCGGGACTGCAAACGGTAGGTAGTGATGGGTGTCTGTTTGCCATATCCCTGCTCGGAAACTGATAGCATCTTCTCCGTGTCATCGGCAGAGACCGGGCAAACTGAAACGACGTAATCGTCCGCCCGCAGATCGATGCCGCGCACGCCGCGAGTGGCGCGGCCCATCGGCCTGACGTTCTTTTCGTCAAAACGAATTGCCAGCCCATTGTGAGTGGCGATAAAGATTCGTTTGGTTCCATCGGTTAAGACAACATCCAGCAACTGGTCACCCTCATCGACATTGATAGCGATGATTCCGTTTGAGCGAATGTTTTGGAAATCGGCGAGTGACGTCTTCTTGATCACGCCCTTGCTTGTCACCATCAACACATATCGCCCTGCGGCAAAATCGCGCACCGGCACAACGCCCGCAAGCTTGCGATCTGACGGGATGTTAATCAGGTTAACAACCGCTTTGCCGCGTGCCGAGGCCGCGGCATCGGGGACCTCGTGGACTTTCAGTTTGTAGACCATGCCGTCGTCCGTAAAGATCATGATGTAGGCATGTGTGGAAGCGATGAAGAGATGCTCGACGTAATCGCTGCCCTTTGCGGCAGCGCCAAATCGTCCTTTGCCACCGCGACCCTGACGCTGGTAAGTCGTAATCGGCGTGCGCTTGATGTAGCCGCTATTTGTAACCGTGATTGCCACATCTTCGTCGGCAATCAAATCCTCGATTGAGAACTCGACGCCTTCATCAACGATCTCTGTCCGGCGCGCGTCGCCAAACTCTTTCTTAACCTCTTCGAGTTCATTTCCGATCACGCGTCGCAGCGACCTCTCATTCGACAGGATCTCTTCCAGCTCCGCGATGAGCTTAATGATTCCTTCATACTCATCGGTAATTTTCTGGCGTTCCAAGGCCGACAAACGGCGCAACTGGAGATCGAGGATCGCCTGCGCCTGTATCTCAGAAAACCCGAGACGCTCCATCGCCTTTTGTAGTTTTCCTAAATAAGTCTTGAGCGCGGTATCAGCAGGGACTCCCTTCCAGGTTTTCACCTCGCTCATCGTCTTCGTCTGGCCCGTCAGCCATAGCCGCGCTTCGTCCACTGAGCGCGAGTTGCGTATCAACGTGACAATGAAATCCAACGCGTCGATCGCCTTGGTCAAACCTTCCAGAATGTGAGCGCGCGCCCGGGCTTTGCGTAAGTCGTATTCCGTTCGCCGCCGCACCACTTCGCGACGAAAGTCGATGAAGCACTCCAGCATCTGCTTCAGGTTTAGAACGCGAGGTTGTCCGTTTACGATTGCCAGATTGATCACGCCAAACGACGACTGCATCGGTGTCAGCTTGTACAGCTTATTGAGGACCACTGGCGGCACCGCATCCCGCTTGAGTTCAACGACTATGCGCATGCCCGTACGATCCGATTCGTCGCGCAGGTCAGAAACTCCATCGAGCTTCTTCTCATTGATTAATTCGGCAATGCGCTCGATCAAGCGGGCCTTGTTTACCTGGAACGGTATTTCAGTGATTACGACGGCATCGCGCTCCTGGGCGCCGCGTCCAATGCGGTCGATTCCCGCGCGCGCACGCATCTGTATTATTCCGCGACCGTAAAGGTAGGAGTTTTTGAGTTCCTCCCGGCCATAGATGAAGCCGCCCGTGGGGAAGTCGGGGCCGGTTACGATTTTCATGAGTTCTTCGATGTCGATATCCGGATTACCCAGCAGCGCTATCGTGGCATCGATGATCTCAGTGAGGTTATGGGGCGGAATTTTCGTCGCCATCCCTACCGCAATTCCATCCGAGCCGTTGATCAGCAGGTTTGGAATGCGCGTGGGCATCACTTTCGGTTCGCTGAGAGACTCATCGTAGTTTGGTTGAAAATCGACCGTCTCTTTTTCCAGGGCCGCAAGCATTACATTCGCTACGCGAGCCATGCGAATTTCCGTATAGCGCATCGCCGCGGCTGCGTCGCCGTCCACCGACCCAAAGTTTCCCTGCCCGTCGATTAACGGGTAGCGCATGGAAAAATCCTGCGCGAGACGAACTATCGTGTCGTAAACCGCGGTATCGCCATGCGGATGGTATTTACCGATTACATCACCGACGATGCGTGCGCTCTTCTTGTAAGGCTTGTTGTAAGTGTTGCCGAGTTCATGCATCGCCCACAGCACGCGGCGGTGAACGGGTTTGAGTCCGTCGCGCACGTCGGGCAAAGCGCGCCCGATGATCACTGACATCGCGTAATCGAGATACGAACGCCGCATCTCGTCTTCGATATTTATATGATTCCGTTCAGAAGTTGTTTCCATCCCGTCGACCTTTCCAGTACAATCCGCCCACAGTTGGCTTTGCTGTTAAACTTTGCGCGCCGGCGCGCTCCGGACTGATTTTCATCATAATTGCTCGCGATAATGTTGTCTGAAGTGAGCTTCTTGGCGCCGGATTTTGGCACCCAAAATGGTCGCGCGACGGGCAACTCAAAAGGCTCGAAAAGTAAGTGTTATTTTAGCCCGAAGATGAGGTTTTTGGCAAACGCAGAAGTCTCCAAAACCCTAGTAAAATCAATAGCTTCGGCCGCAGTCGAGCTTCCAGAATTGCCATTTCGCCAGCGGGTCGGAGCGACTAACAACTCCAGCGGAAATCTGTGACGCACGACCTCCAATCTTCACATGTCTGAACAGCCAAACTTGAAGCGTATTCGCGAGCGATTAGAACTCACGTTACCCGTTCGCGTACGATGTCGCGAGGCGGTTGGCGTAGAGTGGACTGAAGTCACCCGCCTCATCGACGTTACCCCCTTTGGCGCCGGCTTCAAGCTGAAACGACCGATCGAAAAAGGTCGGCTGCTGCATATGACCATTCCGATGCCGCGGCAGTTGCGGGTATTCGATCACGTCGAGGACCAGTACAAAGTTTGGGCGCTGGTGCGCTATGTGAAAGCTGCGGCCTCGCCTGACAGCACGACGCTTCTCTTCGAAGTTGGCGTTGCCTTTATAGGGAAACATCCGCCGCGCAGTTATGAAGAAAATCCGTCGAGGCGCTATGAAATTGGAGGCCCAACGCCTGGACATCTGAATGCAATTGCAGAGTGGTCGCCGACGGAGTTGCCTTCATCCGATAAGCGGGCTCCAACGCGTCACAATATTCCCGTTGATATGTTGATTGAAAGTTTCAACGAAAAGGGAGAAGTCGAACTGAGTGAGCAGACGGTAACGGAAAACATCAGCGAAAAGGGAGCCGCAATTTATACGACACTTTCTTTGCCTGTAGGTCGATTCATCCGATTGTCCAGTGAGCAATACAAACAGTCGGTGTTCGCCGCAGTACGTGGAGAAAGTGTGGGACCGGCCGGCGTATCACGCCTTCATGTGGAATTCATCGATCGGGAGTGGCCGCTTTAAGATTGGAGCCGGTTGCCGGGCGGCAATTTGACTTGAGCCTTCTTCAGTAACCAAGACTTTCGATTCTATCTTTGTTAACTCCCCAAAGCATTTGAGTAATTCAGAAGCATTATCAAAAGAGAAACCTGCTGCGGGATCAAAGCGCATGGACACGACGCTACCGCAATGGTCCATCAATCTTATGCGCCCTGTAGTGCGCTTCGGCAGTCGCGTCTTTTGGCGAATGGAACATAAAGGCGTAGAAAACATTCCTCCGAATAAGGGGCTAATCATAGCCGCGAATCATCAGAGTTACGGCGATCCTTTTTGGTTGGCAATACCGGTAAAGAGGCCCATTCGTTTTCTCGCCTGGAGCGAGGCGTTTTCCTGGCCCTTGATCGGTAAGGCCATCGGGCTGCTGGGAGCCTGGCCGCTTCAAATGGAGGGAAACCCCGAAGCGATTCGTCGATCCTTAACGTGGCTCCGAGATTCCGGCGTGGTTGTAATTTTTCCGGAAGGCGGGCGCGGGCTGCCTGATGGTTCGATGGTGCGCATGAAGGGTGGCGCCGCGCGAATGGCCCTGGAGGCCGGAGTGCCAATTCTTCCGGTAACAATTCGCGGAGCCAATCGCGTTTGGCCAGCGAACAGACTGTTTCCCAGGCCAGGAAAAGTTGAAATTACCTATCATCCAGTCTTCTACGTGGAGCAGCGACCAGGAGAAGAGACACGCGTTTGCGCTCGCCGCGAGACTGAACGACTGGCTGAGATCATAGGATCGGCTCTCTAGCGCACACGGTCAGTTTGAGCAGCTTGCATTACAAAACTAGCTGGATCCCAGCACCCGCATCATGGCGTTGTGAATAAGGCCATTGCTGGCAAGCACCTTTGGCGTGTAGATATCCAACGCCCCGCCGCTGAAATCTGTTACCCGCCCGCCGGCCTCTTCAATCAGAAGCACACCGGCTGCGACATCCCAGGGGTTGAGGCCATCTTCCCAAAAGCCATCGAAACGCCCGCAAGCGATATACGCGAGATCGATTGCCGCCGAGCCGTCGCGTCTGACCGCCTGGGCCTCCATCGTGAAATTTGCGAAGTGGCGCGCAAAGTTTGGTCGCTCACGAACGTTGTAAGGAAAGCCGGTACACAGCATCGCGCTATTTAGATCATAGACTGTAGACACGCGCATGCGGCGTTCGTTCAAGGTTGCGCCCTGACCCCGTTCAGCGGCAAACATCTCGTCGCGCGTGGGATCGTAAATCGCAGCGATTTCGATTGCACCCGCGCGTTCAAGAGCAATGGAAACGCAAAAGCAGGGATAGCCGTGAGCGTAGTTCGTCGTGCCGTCAAGCGGATCGACGATCCACTTCCAATCGCTGGTTCCCGGGACCATCTCAAACCCGGCAGTTGCGCCGGATTCTTCGGCGAGAATTGCATGACGCGGGTAGTGAGACTTGATCCGTTCGATGATTAGCATCTCCGCAGCGAGGTCGGCCTCGGTAACCAGATCGATGTCACCTTTGTTCGACACCTGCAGCGCTCGTCCCAAACGATCGGCAAGAATGGCGCCCGCATCACGAGCTGTTTGAATGGCAAAGTTAAGCAATCTTTTCTCTCTTCTTTGTTTGGTTGTTTTTGATTAGCTTGCAAAGGATATATCACGAGTTGCCAGGCTCGCGAATGCAACTCTCAAGTAAAGACTTTGCATTTGACATAAGGATTACCCGCGTTATGCTAGTTTCAAAAGATTTCAGACACGCTTCGGCGGCCAAAAGACTTTCAAGGAGAGCGACTCTCATGAGAAGAGCAATTTCCGTCGTGCTTAGTGCGGTCATATTCCTCGCCCCTGCCGGTTCGGCATTCGCATGGGGAGACGATGGCCACCAAACAGTCGGCAAAATCGCCTCACTGCGCATCAAGCGGCGCACTGCTCAAAAGCTCGCGCAGATTTTGAAGCCCGGGGAAACGCTCGCCAACATCGCGACCTGGGCTGACACGGTGAAGGATCGTATGGGCAAGACTGATCCCGACGAGGACACGAATGCGTTTCTACAGGATATCGCGCACAACGAGAAAAATCGCGAGTGGCATTACGATGACCTGCCTCTCGATTGTAAGAATTACCAAACGTGCACCGGCTTCACTAACGAGCACGACATAGTTCACATGCTGAACGTTTGCATCCGTACGTTGCAAGGACATCCGGATCCAAACTATCCACTAAGCAAACGCAACGCGCTAAAATTGTTAGTCCACTTTGTGGACGACATTCACCAACCGCTTCACGTTGGCGTGGGTTTATCAATGTCAACGGCCCAAACGGTACGATCTCGATCGTGAGAGACCCGGCGACTATTGCGCAAAAACACTTGCCTCACGATAAAGGCGGCAACGATCTCGTCATCGATAACGATCGGAAGAATCTGCATTCCTTCTGGGACTTTACTCTTGTTACATCCTTGATGAACGTGATTGGTCAGGAGATCACATCCGACACGCTGGGAACGTTTCTAAAGCAAAATGTAAGACCAAAAGCGAGTTGGAATCCGCACGGCCCGGTAAACACCTGGGCGACCCAATGGGCCACCGATTCCCTCTACCGATCGCGCGATCATATATACAAGTCAGTACAGATCATTGGTAAGCGAACGATTCCGGTTCTAAGCCGTGGTCAACCGGTCGTGCGCGACGGTCGGCCGGTGATGCAAACGGTTTACGACATCACGCGCCCGAGCAACTACGAAACGCTCAATCGCGAACTGGTGCGCCAGCAACTTGCGAAGGGTGGATATCGCCTTGCGAGATTGCTGGACGCAATATATTCATCAAAGTGAGGGTTATTGAGGTTGGTGGGAACCGATCTATTACCAACTACGTATTCTGTTCAAGGTTCTACTGCGCTCGTAAGGCATATGGATAAGATCAATCTCAGTCAAAAACTTTCGCTGATTAACGACCACTGGAGCCCTCGCATCATTGGCGAGCTAAACGGACAATACGTCAAGATGGTTAAGTTTAAGGGGCCGTTTACCTGGCATCATCACGAAACGGAAGACGAGATGTTTCTGGTTGTAAAGGGAAGATTTCGTATGGAGTTTCGCGAAAACGGCAGCGACCCATCCCAACCCCGTAAGCAGCGAGACGTCTGGCTGGAAAAAGGCGAGTTCATTATTGTTCCTCGAGGAGTAGAGCACCGGCCAGTTGCCGACGAAGAGGCCGAGGTTCTGCTTTTTGAACCCGCCTCAACACTGAATACCGGAAATGTGCAGGATGAGTTCACTGTCCCAAAACTCGAGTGGCTCTAAAATGCTATCGGGAACGACCATCTTGTGTGAAGATAAGCAAAAATCTGAACGGAGGCTTAGGCTGTGAGAAAAATTTCCAATCTTCTCATCGTAGTTCTTATTGTTATTGCGACAGCTGCGGTAAACACCTCGGCGCAAAATGCGCTGGGCCAAACTAGCGCCGCTGGCCCGCAATTAGCCGCAACAAATTCCGCTGCGGTTACCACCATCCCAACAACCTCGCCGGCTAGTCAGGCTGTGATCAACTCTCTGTCGAGCCTGCCTGAGGCTGACATGCTGATTTACATCAACCCGCAGCGAATTCTGAACGAGGTCGTGCCAAAGCTCCTGCCCGCGAAAGATGTCGAAGGCATGCGAAAGGGGTTCGAAGAAGTCAGGAAAAATGCCGGCATAGATCCGACGAAAGTTGACTACATCGTGTTGGCTGTGCGTTTCAAAAAGCCAACGGCCGATCTCAATTTCCAGGCGCCAGAATTCATGGTTGTGGCCAGTGGAGATTTCAGCGCCGACTCGCTCCTGGTCCTGGCACGAACGGCTTCGCAGGGAAAACTGCGTGATGAGAAGTATGCCGACAAGACGCTTGGGTTAATGACAATTGATCCAATAGTGAAAGAGGCTGAAAAGAATCCCTTTCTCAAAGCTTTTTCGGAAGTTGGCATAGTCTCACTTAACGGCAACACGATCGCTGCCGGCACGCCTGGGTATTTAAGGGCCGCCATCGATGCGGGCTCAGGCAAGGACCGCATCAATACAGAGACTCTGAATTCTCTGGTGCGCGATACAAACGCGCTCATAAGCATGGCGGGTAAGCCGTGGCATTCGTTTGCGAAGAGCTTCGGCATGCTGGGCACAGAAGCGAATGCGCGCGCGCCACGTTGCGAATCGAACATGGGCGACTTTTACTCAGCGCTGACGATGGACGCGACAAACTTCATGATTCGCGGCGTAACCCATGCGGACAATCCCGACACCGCAAAGATAATCGCCAACTTGTATTCGGGCCTTTTGCATTACGCCACCAGCTCGATTCCAGACCCGTCCGCGCAGTCGGTGTTAAAGGGTCTGGCTATCACAGCGGAGGGCGATGAAGTGCTGACGCGCGCCGATTTCC
>Ga0184633_10000767_pt1 | contig 12395 bp, 9 predicted proteins | sample PLM31_170_b1_FD_133156 | JGI IMG/M metagenome (GOLD analysis project Ga0184633, IMG submission 133156) | Groundwater sediment microbial communities from an aquifer in East River, Colorado, USA - PLM3-1_170_b1 | ecosystem: Environmental > Terrestrial > Soil > Riparian zone | place: USA: East...
CGCGCGCCAGCCGTAATTCCCAGCGCCGGGGAAACTCGACGGCTCGTGGTCGATCTCCTCCCGGGATCCTTGGCCGACGTCACCGATGTAGAGGTCCCCGAGCGCGCGGTCGAAGGAGAATCGCCAGGGGTTCCGCAACCCATAGGCGAAGATTTCCTGCTTGACCGCGGGGTCCGGATCAGCGACGAACGGGTTGTCCGGCGGGATGGCATAAGGAACCCCGCTGTCGACATCGACTCGGAGGATCTTGCCGAGGAGGACTGTGCGGTTCTGTGCATTATTGGCGGTGTCCCCGGCGCCTCCGCCATCGCCGACGGCGAAGTAGAGGTAGCCGTCCGGCCCGAATTCGACCATCCCGCCGTTGTGATTCGCCGCCGGCTTGGGGATCGTCAGCAGAATCTGGGCCGAGGCCGGGTCGGCGATCGACGGGTTCGCCGAGACGCTGTAGCGGGCGAGGACGACGTCCCCGCTGATGTTGGTGTAAGCGACGAAGAATCGGCCATTCGTCCCGTAGGCTGGATGGAACGCCAGGCCGAGCAGGCCTTGCTCGCTCCCGGAGTCGCCCACGATCGATGCGATATCCAAGAACGGCGTCGAAGCAATTGCGCCCGAAGTATCGACGAGTCGGATGCGCCCGGCACGTTCGAGCACGAACATACGACCCGAGCTGTCACCGGCGTGGGTGACGAAAACCGGCTGCGTTAGACCGCCGACGACCGTTTGGAAAGTCAAAGCACCTACCAGACTCAGAGGGTTTGCAGGAGTCGGCGAGCCGTTCGGAGAGGCTGTCGCTGAGGGCGGCGGGGAGGTGGCGGTGAAGGAAGCCGTTCCGCTGGCCGTGGCCAATGCGGTATTCGTCGGCGTCGAGGTTGGAGAAGCGATAGCCGTGCCCGTCCCGAGGGGTGTGGCCGTCGCGCTGGTGGTATTCGTCGCCGTCGAGGTTGGAGAAGGGGTAGCCGTGCCTGTCGCCAGGGGTGTGGCCGTCGCGCTGGCGGTATTCGTCGCCGTCGAGGTTGGAGAAGGGGTAGCCGTGCCTGTCGCCAGAGGTGTGGCCGTGCCCGATGGAGTCTGAGTCGGAGTTCGAGTCGCCGTCGAGGTCGCCGTCGCGGTGGCGGTCCGCGTCGGGCTCGCTCCCGGCGTCGGAGTGCGGGTCGGGCTGCTGGTGGCCGTTGCATAAGGCGTCGGGGTGGGCTGCGGGACAAACCAGGGGGAGTCTTCAGTCCACTCCGGGCCGTTGGTGTAGCCTCCGTAGCTGCGCAGCCCGTGGCTCGGTCCACCACTGGCTCCGGAGACGTCGCCGAGCGTGTCGCCGAATCCCTCATTGAAGTGATACAGGGCCACTGTGTTGGCGTCCGAGGCATAGAGCCCGGTCGGCGGCGTGAACGACCCGCCGTAGCGGATGTTGGCCGAGAGGCGCATCTCGTCGATAGAGCCGTTGTAGGAGGGGTAGGCTCCACCCGCGTCGTGTTTCTCTGCGCCGAGCACCAGGAACGGATCATCCGGATGCGTGGTGCTGCGGCCGTCGGCGTAGCTCATGTCCCCGACCGGGCCGGGGCCTTCGCCGTCGAGCGCTCCGTCGACATAGATCTGCAGCCGGCCGTCGGAGGCGCGCCGTGTGACGGCGACATGATGCCAGGCGCCGTTGGCGACCGCCGTCGCGCCACAGACCGTTGTTCCGGTCGTGCCGACTGCCGCGCCGAAGGCCAGCCGTCCCGACGAGAGCGAGACGCCGAAGTCGCCCTTGTCGCCGGCGCCGTAGATATCGCGGTCCAGCAAGATGTTGCCCGACCTCCACGCATCGTACGTCCCGCAGCTGACCGCCGTCGATAGGTTGTCGGCTAGCGTGGCCTTCATCCACCATTCCAGGGTGAAGTCGCCGGCTCCGACGTCGGCTGGGCGAGGTGGATTGTCGATGGGGATCTTGACCCGGTCGATGTCGCCCCAGCCGTTGCCGTAGTAGCGCAACGAGAACCCGCCCGGCGGATTCCACACCGGCGTGAGCAGAGTGCCGACGTAGTACCGGTAGAGCATCTCATCCCAGGTCAGCTTGTCGTAACCGTTGTTGCCAATGGAGTGGTAGTAGGTATCCCACTGGGCCATACAGCTTCCGACCTTGCCCGCGTCAACACACTGGGAGTACAACGCCCGATAGGATGTGCGAACCAGCGTCCCGGCTTTGGTGAGCCTCCAGTTCCAGGTGAAATCGACGGCGCGGTTGGTGGAGGCGTAGGAAACGCTTGGGAGGTATACCTGATCGCAGGTGCTGTCGTAAACGTCGGCGTCCGGCCACTTTCCGCCGCTGGCGATGATCTGCCAGGCGTACATCTTGACGGCCATGGCGCCGGCCCGAAGCGCCTCTCCCGGCCAGGAGGAGACCCACTCGTTCGGCAGGACGTGTTTCACGTAGTCTTTGAAGTCGACGGTCTGGACGGTGTACGGCCGGGTGGTGTCGCAATAGGCGTAACCGGTCACGCGAACTCGGATCGTTCCGGGAATGGCCTCGTTCATCTGATCCAGTCCGGCGCCCTGAACGCTCAAGGCTCTTTCGAGCGGTTCCAGCCCGGGTGTTTCCGATCGCGGCCGCGGCACCTGAATGTCCACCGGATCCGGGCCGAGCTCGATTTCGAGAATCAGCGTGTCGTCCGGGAACACGAGCACATCACGAATCGTCCAGACCCCGTAGCCGGCGGCGCGCACCTCGATCGTGGCCGCCTGACCTTGGGAGGGGACCGCGATTTCCGACCAGTTGAAACCTCCGGATGGGCCGGTGACGGCGGAGAGTCCAAGATCGGCAGATGCCACCTGCGCCCCGGCAACAGCCAGACCCGACTCCTGATCGACGACGCGACCCTGAACCGCGCCGCTCGATGAGGCTTGGGCCAACGCCGGGACGGCACCGACCGCGGCGACGGCGCCGACGATGGCGGCCGCAAACGCGATGGCCGCCACACGGAAGCTATGGAAGCGGACACGAGAATGTCTAGACAAGTCGTTCGTTGGCCTCCGGCAAAGCTCAAGGGGCGTGGTGCACGGACCAGGCCGACGCACATACGCCCCCACTAACTCTGCAGGCCGAGGTCAAACCTGTCAAGGGCCTAACGGTCACGAACCGTGCGCCACGCCATGGGATATGGGGGCATGGCACGCCGTGCCCCTACGCCTGCCGGCAAGGGCTGTGGTTTGACACGCGCCCACACCGATGGTAGCATCGCTCCACAATCTAGCCCCTTACGGCACTCTTATCCAGAGAGGCAGAGGGACCGGCCCTTTGAAGCCTCGGCAACCTGCCTGCTGCGATGCAGACGTGGTGCCAACTCCGGCAGAACGTCGGTTCTGGAAGATGAGAGGGCGGCCGCTGTCGATGACACTGCCCCTTCTCAAACGCGAAGGGGCCGTTTCTTAAACCGAGGAGCTTCCGGATGACCACCAGTTTCATGACCTCGCCGCGTTTGCTGTTCACCTCCGAGTCCGTCACCGAAGGCCACCCCGACAAGATCTGCGATCAAGTTTCGGATTCCGTCCTCGACGCGTGCCTGGCGCAGGACCCGGCTTCGCGCGTCGCGTGTGAGGCGGCTATCAAGACCGGTTTCATCCTGTTGCTAGGGGAAATCACAACACGCGCTTCGCTCAACTATGACGGCTTGGTGCGGGAAGTCATCACCGGGATCGGCTACGACGACAGCGCCAAAGGGTTTGACGGCAACACTTGCGGAGTCATGGTGGCGATCGCCCATCAGAGCCAGGATATCGCCCGCGGGGTCAACTCGGCGGCCGATGCCTCGCCGCTGACGGACGAAGACGTGGAGAAGATCGGCGCCGGCGATCAGGGGATGATGTTCGGCTATGCCTGCGACGAGACGCCGACCCTGATGCCGCTGCCGATCGATTTGGCGCACCGCCTGGCGCGCCGCTTGGCCGAGGTGCGAAAGTCGGGCGAGCTGCCCTGGCTTCGCCCGGACGGCAAGACGCAGGTGACCGTCCGCTACGAGTTTGGAAAGCCGACGGCGGTCGAGACGGTTTTGGTCAGCTCGCAACATTCCGAAGGCACCGATCGCAAGACGCTGGAGGAGGGTTTGAAGGAGGCCGTGATCTATCCGGTCATCCCCGCAACGTTGCGGCGCCAAGAGCCCCAGATCTACATTAATCCCACAGGCCGGTTCGTGATCGGCGGACCCATGGGCGATTCGGGGCTCACCGGCCGCAAGATCATCGTCGACACATACGGTGGGATGGGCCGCCACGGCGGCGGTTCGTTCAGCGGCAAAGATCCGACCAAGGTTGATCGCTCCGGCAGTTACGCCGCCCGCTGGGTTGCCAAGCACGTCGTCGCTGCGGGATTGGCCGACCGCTGCGAGATCCAGGTGGCCTATGCGATCGGAATCTCCCACCCGCTTTCGGTCAACGTCGAGACGTTTGGCACCGGTCGCCTGCCGGACGAGGCCATCGCCCGGCTGATCCTCGAGCATTTCGACTTGCGCCCCGGCGCGATCATTCGGGATCTCGATCTGCGCCGGCCGATCTACCGGCCGACGGCGGCCTACGGGCACTTCGGTCGCGCCGATCTCGATCTTCCATGGGAACGCCTCGATCGAGTGGAGGCGCTCAAAGCCGAGGCCGGAGTGATGGCCAGCGCGTAATACTGCTTCCGGCGAGCAGTAGGGGCACGGCACCCTGGCACCGCCCGCCAGGGCAGGTGTGCCGTGCCCCTACACGCGCGAATATATACGTAGGTTTCCCACGGGGTCACGATCACGTAGGGGCGCAGCGCCGCTGCGCCCCTACGAAGCCTGCACCAGATTAGCCCGGCGGGCCGCAGGCCCCGGCAATCCCAGGACAGGATCCAACGCCGGCTCCCGGCGCCAAGAAATACCGGCGCGCCGGATGACTCCATCAGCGAAGACTCAGCCTGATACTCCCCCCCGGATCCAAGAGGGGTTCCACCGAGTCGAACCTGATTAGGTCATGTCCCTTTGTGGGCTGGCTACAGCGGATGGCAGCGCCAGCAGCACCCCGTTGCGTGATGGGTCGCGAATGAGCACTCCCTCGTCGACCGACTCTATAGGGACAGCCGCCTGGTGCAGTCGACCCACGAGGCGATCGAGCTCGGCCCGTTCGGGCAGCACGATGGTGAAGTAGCGCAGCCCGAGTGAGTCACGCGGAGGCGGTGGCGCGCCCGCTCCAAGCCAGGTGTTGAGGCCGATGTGATGGTGGTAGCCACCGGCGGAGACAAAGGCCGCTCCAAGCCGAGACGAGACTCCCTGATCCCCGAATCCGAGAAGGCCACGGTAGAAGTTCACCGCCGGGTCGAGCTCCGACACGTGAAGGTGGACGTGCCCGATGGTGGTGGCTGCGGGCATCGGCGCGTCCAGCCGATCGCCGGGGCCGAGGTGATTCAATAGGACTTCGACGTCGAGCGGATCGCGTCCGGACCTCAGAGCACCACTGGCATCGCGGGCGATGAAGTTTCCATCGACGATGGCGAAGGTCCCGTCTTCCGGAGTGTCGACGTAGATCTCGATTTCGTTACCTTCCGGATCCTCCAGATACGTCGTCTCGGTCATGACGTGGTCGGTAGGGTAGTTGGGGTAGCGGAGGGAAAACAACCGCCCCAGCACGCGGGCCAGTTCCTTGCGGTTGGGCAGCAGGACGGCGAAGTGGTACAGGCCTGTTGCGCCGCGGGCGCGACGCGCACCCGGAAGCTCGGTCAGCCGGAGCAGGTCGGCCTCGCCTGCGCCCAGTCCGGCCGCTGCGCCCGCGCGCCAATGGAGCCCGAGACCGACCACCTGGCGATAGAAGGTGATCTGGCGCTCGAGATCGGCCACGGTGAGGTGGATGTGTCCGATGCGCGACATCGGATGGATGGTGAAGGCGGTTTCGATCACGGATTGTTCCAGGGGGATCATACCTGCTCCTCGTAGTGATTCGTCTGTTCGAACGCACGCCGGGCGAGAGGGAAGGGGCAGGCCAGGGCTAGAGGGGATAGACGACCCGGCCGTAGGCCACGGCCAGGGCTAAGACGAACAGGACGCTGTTCAGGGCGAGGTTTGGGTATTCGTGCCGGACGAGATGGAAGGTGGCTGCGCAGACCATGAGGACAGCCAGGGACGCGGCTGCCAGCGGCGTGAGCCCCGGCTGGATCCCTGTCAAGCCAGGGACAACCATGGCCATCGCCGCCAGGATCTCGAGCCATCCGATGACGGTGAGCCAGGGACGCTGTACAGCCACGACCCACTGACCCCCGCGCTGGGCCTTCATCTGCTCGGCTCGAAAAGCGTGGTTGAAGCCAGCCGCCAGGAACGCGATGGCAAGTAGAGCCTGCAGCACCCACAAAAAGGTATTCACTCAACCTCCGGGCCTCAGAGTAAGATCAATGACAAATGTTGCTAACACAACGAATGTGTGTTATCTTACATATGATAGCTTTCGGCGGACCCAGGTCAACCGCCATCTGGGACAAAACGTCGCCTAAGCAACAAAGGCTGTGAAATGTTGCAGACGGAAAAGGTCATTGGGCGAGTCGACCCAAGGGTCCGGCGTACTCGGCGGCTCCTCCAACAGGCGCTGACGGAATTGATGGCGGAGAAGAGTTTCCGCTCCATCACTGTCCAGGACATCGCCGAGAGGGCGACGGTTAACCGGGTGACGTTCTACGCCCACTTCGCTGACAAGGACGCCTTGCTCGAGTACACCATGCGCGAGGGGTTTCGACAGCGGATGAGAACTCAGCTTCCCGAGAGTTCACCTTACACACCGGAAAACGTGGCGAGACTCCTGAAGACGGTCTGCGACTTCCTATTCGAAATGGGTTCTCAGTGCCCGCCTCCGCACGGCCAGATGGAACCCTTGATGGAGAAGCAGATCAAGGCTGAGGTCTACGATGTGCTGCGCGCATGGCTGGCGGTTTCGCCGCCGCTGAAGGGTGGGCGTGGCCCATCGCCTGAACAAGCCGCCATGGTCACGACGTGGGCGATCTACGGGGCGGCGGTCCAATGGAGCGGACAAGAGCGGCCACAGCCCGTGGAAGCCTTTGTCGAACGAGTCCTCCCGATTCTGCTCGCTGGGCTGGACCCTGACCTGCCCAACCGTTCCGGCAGAGTTTCGGGCACCCCCGCGGAACGCTTTGGTCGCCGGGGTCGTTGACGATGACCGGACGAACGTCTACAATGGCGGTCCTTATGAGCTCGCCGTCGCCGTCGTCTCTTCCGGATCGGACCTGACCTCACGGTCTGGTTGCCGCGGTAAGCCAGTGTTCCCCGAGCGGCCTCCCAGATCATCGGGAGGTCGTTCTTCATTCCTATCGGTCTCTACGCCCCTTCGCCCTCTACGCCCCTTCGGGCGCCCCCAGGGGGCAGGGCGCCACGCCCTTCGGCGCACCCGAAGGGGTGAGGGCGGCGCACACCCAGGGTGCTCCCGAAGGGGTGCCCGCCCTTGGCGGTCTGTAAAGACCGAAGGGGTGAGGGCGGGCGCACCGTAGGGCCGGAGAGGGTAGCTTCGACATGCCGCTGACGCTGGAAGAATTGACCGACCGCATGCATCACTTCGTCAAGAGCCAGGGGTGGTACGAGCCAAGGAGCCCCCGCCCGCAGACCCTGCGCAACCTGGCCGCATCGTTGTCGATCGAGGCCGCCGAAGTGTTGGAACACTTGCAGTGGGAAGACAGTCCCCGGGATATGGAAGGATGGCGTGAGGAGTTGGCAGACGTCCTGCTCTACCTGCTTCAACTGGCAAGCGTGAGCGGCGTTTCGTTGGAGGCGGCCGTGCTGGATAAGCTTGAGCACAATACCCGCCGGATCTGGCAGGGTGGGGTGAAGCCTGGCTGACCTTCGGTTCTCCTCCGTCGTGTCCTGCGCCCGATGGTCTGCGAACTCTCCCGCTCACGCTGAACGGTGGGCGGGCGACGACGTGCCGGCCGGCGCCGCGCAGCATTGCCACGGGAAACGCTCGTGCCGACTCTCAGGAGGCTTCCGATGACCCGCGCCGCAGGGTCGGGTCACGCGGTCTGGGCTTGGCCGTTCTCCTTCTCGGATCTGACGGCCGGTCTTCGTAAGCACTTCGACGATCCGACGCTGGCGGTGGATGATGTCCAGCCCACAACTCTTCCGTTCCAGAAACCGGCTATTGGACGTGTGCGCGGGATGGGAGTGAAATACCGAACCCGAAAGGCAGGGGGCACGATCGCCTTGGTCGTGAAGGAGCCGGTAGGGTCGACGCGGATCGGTCTGGCCGGAGTCGGACGGCGCGAGGTCGGCGTGTACCAGCAGCTGGCGCCGCAACTTCCGTTGCAAATGCCGGTGTTCATTGCCGGGTCACCCCACGGGGATTGGTTAATCCTTCAGGCGATCGCCTTTGGGCCGTCGGCGTCGCACTGGAGCCAACTCATCTTCCTCGAAGCCATCGACGGCCTGATCCGGCTGCACGACCGCTTCTGGGGACTGCGCGACGATTTGGCGAACTTCCCATGGCTGGGCCGTCCGCTGGAGGGCGATTTCGAGGTGCACCTCACGGCTGCCACGCACGCTATCGATCGCATTGTGCAGCAAGGAAACCCGGCTTCCCTGGCGAAGTCGCCGGAGCGCGTGGCGATGTTGAAACGCCTGACCGAGCAGGCGGCGGCGATCGCCGCACCGCTGCGACTGGAGACGCCCACGTTGCTCCATGGCGACTACTGGCCGGGGAACATCGCCCTCGACCGAGACAACAAGCTTGTCGTCTACGATTGGCAGCTCACCGGGATCGGTCCGCCGATCCTCGACCTGTTGACCTTCGTCAAGAAGACGGAGTGGTGGTATCCCGGGGCGCCCGTTTCAGCGACGGAGATCGTCCGGCGATACCGCGACGGGATCGCGCACCTGCAGGGGCAGACCTGGACCGACGACGGCTGGGACCGTCTCTGGGACCATGCGCTCCTTTGGCGCTTCCTACAGGAGTGGCTCGATCTGCTGGCGGCGATTCCAGAGTCGTTGATGGCGGCTTCGGCCGATCAGCTCGAAAAGGTCTGGCTCGATCCGGTTGCGGCCGCGCTCGCGCGGCGACTTGCGTAGCTACAACAAGCTTCCCGCGAGCTTAAAGCTCGGCGGAAGCTCCCGCTTCTGAGAGGCGAACCTCATGTCTGAAGAGCGACTTCCCACGCGTTCCGAGAATTTCTCCGAATGGTACAACCAGCTCGTGCTGCGCTCGGAGCTGGCCGACTACGCACCGGTGCGCGGCTGCATGGTCGTCCGACCCTACGGTTGGGCGCTGTGGGAGAACATTACCGCTGCGCTCGACAGCCGCTTCAAGGCCACCGGTCACGTCAACGCCGCCTTCCCGCTGCTCATCCCCAGGAGTTTCCTCGAGCGTGAAAAAGATCACGTCGAAGGCTTCTCCCCCCAATTGGCGGTGGTCACCATCGGAGGCGGGGAGGTCCTGGAAGAGCCGCTCGTCGTCCGTCCTACCTCCGAGACGATCATCGGCCACATGTACGCCAAGTGGATCAAGTCCTATCGTGACCTGCCGGTGCTGATCAACCTATGGAACAGCGTCGTGCGCTGGGAGTTGCGGACGAAGCTGTTCTTGCGCACGGCCGAGTTCTACTGGCAGGAAGGGCACACGGCGCACGCCAGTGAAGCCGAGGCGGTGGCCGAGACGATGCAGATGCTCGAGATCTACGCCGATTTCGCCGAGAACGAGGCCGCCGTGCCGGTCGTTCGCGGCCGGAAGAGCGACAGCGAGAAATTCGCCGGAGCGGTCGACTCCTATAGCATCGAAGCCATGATGGCCGACACGCGTGCCTTGCAGGCCGGCACCTCGCACAACCTAGGGCAGAATTTCGCCCGTGCCTTCGATATCCGCTACCTCGATCGCAACAACCAGCAGCAGTTCTGCTGGACGACGTCTTGGGGCCTGTCGACGCGTTTCATAGGGGCCATCATCATGGTCCACGGCGACGATCAGGGCCTGATCCTGCCGCCCCGCCTGGCGCCGCACCAGGTGCTGATCGTGCCGATCCACAAGGACGAGGCCGAGCGCGCTTTGGTGATGGAAGCTGTCGAACGAATGCGCCGCCAACTGGCCGGGTTCCGTCTTCGTCTGGATCATCGCGAGGGGCTGACGCCTGGTTTCAAATTCCACGACGGCGAGATGCGTGGGGTTCCGCTGCGCCTGGAGATCGGGCCGAAGGACGTCGCTAAGGGGACCGTGGCCCTGGCCCGCCGCGACCGCCCGGGCAAGGACGGGCGAACCTTCGTCCCTCAGGACGGCCTCGATCGTGCGGTCGGCGATCTGCTCGGCCAAATCCAGCATGACATGTTCCAGCGGGCGCTCACCTTCCGGCAGCAGAATACGCATCAGCCGGAGGATTACGATGCGTTTCGCCAGGTCCTGGAGTCGGGATGGGCCGATGTCTGGTGGTGCGGTGAGGCCGACTGCGAGGCCGTGATCAAAGAGGACACGAAGGCCTCCTCCCGCGTCATCCCGATCGACCAGCCGGGTGGCCAGGGAGTCTGCATTCGCTGCGGTCGGCCGGCGCGCGAGAGAGCGATCTTCGCCCGCTCCTACTAGCCCGTCTGGGGCAGGCCGCACACGATCTCCATCTGGGAGCCATCGAGGACCGCGCCCACGACCTTGCCGGGCTTGATTGGCCTGTCCCTACGGCCCTCTCCGGGGGAACGCGCAGTTCGGGGGGTGCCTCAGCATGCCCCACGGATTAGCGAGCGACGGTGAGAATATCCCCCGCTCCCCACCGCCGTGCCCGAACGCAGAGTGCGAAGGCCCTGCCGCCGTGCCTCCGGAAAGGCACCAGGATCTGCCCGGTGAGGGGGTGAGGGAATCGGGCCAAGACCTAATCGTCGAGCGTCGCATGCCGCGCCGAGTGACTCGCGTCCATATTCTGTATCATTGGGAAACAGGAGATTAGGCGCACCCTATGCCCGCCGTCGATCCCTCTCGACTGGACAAGCAGGTCGGTCGGGTGATGGAAGCCTTCGCCGAGCCTTCGCGTCTGCGCAGCCGCTGCCTGGACGTGCTGGAGTTCTACGCCAGCCGAGTTCGCCAGGCGCGGGCTGAAACACCCGGCGGCATGAGTCGCTCGCTGGGCGTGCCGGCAGCGGTTTTGCGCGAGCTCGCACGCGGCCTGGCGTCGTCGGCAAAGGCCGATACCCACGCGGCGGCGATGGGGGCGGAAACGCTATGGGCGACTCCCGTCTACGAGGCTCGCCTGTTGGCCATTGGGCTCCTGGAACGGCAGCCCGTCGATGATCTCCCGGGTTGGGTGGGCAGCTGGGCGCTGACGGCGAACGACTCGCTTCTGCTCGAGCGCCTCGCCTCTGGTCCGCTGCGCCGCTTGCGGCGGAGCGGCGGCGAGCTCTTCTGGAGCTCGCTGGCCGACTATTTCGAATCGCTCGAGCCGGCGCAAGTCACGATCGGACTGCTGGCCCTGCAAGACGCCATTCCGGAGGTCGACGCGGCGGACTTGCCTCGCGTCTTCAGCGTCCTTTCGCGGGCGCCCTCGCTGCCGGCTGGAGAGGCCTGGCGCGCCCTCGTCGCCGTCTTGCGGGAGACGGCGCGGCGAAGCCCCTCCGAAGCGGCGCGCTATCTGGTCGATGAGGTCGAACGGGCCCGCCCGGGAGCAGCTCGCCTTGCCCGACAGATCCTCAACGAGTTCCCGCCTGTGCAACAAGAAGCCCTGCGGCAATCACTTCGTCAGGGAGCCGCGAGCTGAGATCTGAGAGAGGTGCGTCGATCAAGTGCCATTGTGGGAGTGGTCAGGGATCGGTGGTCAGTAGCTAGTGGTCAGTGGCCAGTGGTCAGTGGTCAGTGGCCAGCCGTCATCCGTCAGCGGTTTGGCAAATCAGCTTCAATCGTCGGCCGGCCCCAGTCTCTCATCTCGAACCACATTCTCGAATCTTCATTCGCTGCTCTGCCATCGCCCATCCCCAACCTTCCACCGCTGCCTCGCTTAATCAGCCTCTGACCACTGACCACTCACCACTGACCACTGGTCTATGACCACTATGGTATACTGCGCCAAACCCGACTAGACCCCTCGACGGCTCATGAGCTGGCGGGCGGGCGACCTGCCAGGAGGGCAGACGTCATGCCGCTATCGAAGGAATTGAAATCGCAAGTCATCAATGAGTTTCACCGGCACGGCACCGACACCGGTTCCCCCGAAGTCCAGATCGCCATCCTCACGCGACGGATCGAGCAACTGACGGAGCACCTGCGGGCGAATGAACACGACGAGTCGTCGCGCCGCGGATTGCTGGTCCTGGTCGGTCAGCGGCGACGTCACTTGGCCTACGTCCGCAGCAAGGATGCAGCCGGCTACCTGGCACTGACCGATCGATTGGGGATCCGCCGTAAGTAACCGGGAGACGCAGAGACGAGGCGGTGGGCAGCCCAACGCCCAGCTACTC
>Ga0184633_10000768_pt1 | contig 12387 bp, 12 predicted proteins | sample PLM31_170_b1_FD_133156 | JGI IMG/M metagenome (GOLD analysis project Ga0184633, IMG submission 133156) | Groundwater sediment microbial communities from an aquifer in East River, Colorado, USA - PLM3-1_170_b1 | ecosystem: Environmental > Terrestrial > Soil > Riparian zone | place: USA: East...
ATTCTCCTTCGATAGTAACTAGCCGATCAGCGTCGACGCCTGTTCCCTGGCCCACCGATCGACTTCCAAAATCTCGCCGACTTCCCGTGCCCGCTTGTTGGTGTATCGCTGCATTGTCTTATCAATTATACGATGAATTTCGCGAAATCCTATCCTGCGGCTCAAAAATGCCGCTACCGCCTTCTCGTTGGCGGCGTTGAGCACGGTGGACATCGTGCCACCTTCGCGCAGGGCGTCGTAGGCGAGCGACAAGGCGGGAAACCGTTTCTTATTTACAGGCAAAAAGTTTAACTCGCTTCGTCGAGTGAGATCCAGGGGCCGCCAGCTACCTTTGAGGCGGTGCGGATACGACAAGGCATAAGCGATCGGAATCCGCATATCAGCTATGCCCAATTGGGCCATAATCGATCCATCCTGATAGCGTACCATGGAATGAACCACGCTTTGAGGATGGATGACGACCTCGATACCGGACGAATTCATGTCGAATTCCCATCGAGCTTCGATGACTTCGAGCCCCTTGTTCATCATCGTCGCCGAGTCGATGGTGATTTTCGGGCCCATCTTCCAGTTTGGATGCTTCAATGCTTGCTCGACGGTAACGTTAGGTAATCGTTGAAAGGGCGTGCGCAGAAATGGGCCGCCGGACGCGGTGAGAATAAGTTTATCGACCTCCGCCCGCTGATTACCCTGGAGACATTGAAAAATCGCGCTATGCTCGCTGTCGACCGGCAATAAGCGAACGCCCATTTTGCGCGCTGCCTCGACGAAGATCTCGCCGGCCATCACGAGCGCCTCTTTATTGGCCAGGGCGATCTCTTTACCCGCGAGAAGACCTTTGAGACTCGGCATCAGTCCCGCTCCGCCGACAATCGCCGCAAGAACAACATCGACTTCCGGCGTCGTCGCGACCGTCGACGCTCCCGCTTCCCCCCATAAGATCTCAACCTTTTTGCGACCGAGGAGCTTGCGCAGGCGGGGCACGTCTTCTTCAATCTGAATTGCAACACACTGCGGACTGAACTCTTTTATCTGTTTCGCGAGACGCGGGAGATTACGTCCCGCCACCATACCATGCACCCGAAACCGGTCGGGAAACTCGCGCACCAATGCCAGCGTGCTGACTCCGATAGAACCGGTGGATCCTAAAAGAGCGATCGTCCTCACGAATGAAATACCCTTAGATAGGTGGTCGTAAATACCGCCGGAAAGATCAAACTGTCGAGCCGGTCGAGTATCCCGCCGTGTCCCGGCAAAAGGTGTCCGGAGTCTTTGACCTCAAAGACCCGCTTGATCCAAGATTCGAAAAGATCTCCCAACTGTCCCAATATTCCCAGCGCCACAGAGAGAAACAATATTTCAAGCCAGAATATCTCGCCGAACAAAAATCTTGCGCTAACCATACCGGCGAACAGCGCACCGGCAAGATATCCCCACGCTCCCTCAATTGTCTTGCCGGGGCTGATCTTCGGCGCTAGCTTACGGGTGCCAAGACGCCGTCCGACGAAATACGCCACCGTGTCGCCGATCATAATGACTATTAAAACCCAAAACACCCAAGTCCGTCCGCGCGGTTGACGAAAGAGCGTAACCCAGTGTGGTAAGAGAAAACCGGCGTACAAGCCGCCCAGCAGCGTCAATTGGAGATTGTTCCACCGCTCTATCAGCTTGCCGGCGCGAAAAAGATAGACCGAAAAAACCATGAGCAAGATCAAGCCCATCCAGCGTCCCAGTGCAAAATCGATATCGAGAAAAATGACCAACGAAAGGGCAACGCCGAAAATCATGCCGATCCCCTGATCGAGCAAACGTTTTGGGAACGCCATGGCGAAATACTCGCGTAACGCGGCGACGGTGAGGATAAAAAACGCCGCGGAAAACAGCCAGGGCGGACTCCATCCAATCAGCGCGACCAGCAGCGGCAGGCCGACTGCCGCCGTTGTCAGTCGCGCGCTAAGATTGGCGTCCACCGGCCTCCACCGAAGACGATAGGAATTCTTCGAGTTGTTCGTCGGTGCGGCCGAAACGCCGTCGACGGCGCTGATATTCCAACAAGGCTTGAAGATATTCCTTTTCACGAAAATCAGGCCATAACGTCGGCGTCACATATAACTCGCTGTAGGCGATCTGCCAGAGAAAAAAGTTACTGACCCGCATTTCCCCGCTGGTTCGAATCAACAGGTCAGGGTCCGGCATTCCAGCCGTGTCGAGATGCGCGGCGATGGTCTGCTCGTCGATCTTCTCCGGGTCGGATTTTCCGTCCCGGACGTCACGGGCAAGCCCTTTGGCCATCCGCACGATCTCATCCCGGCCACTATAACTGAGCGCGAGGATAACCGACATCCTCTTGTTTTCGCGCGTCAGTTCGATGACTTTTTCCAAAATCCGGCGAACATTCGCCGGCAGCCGGGATCTATCTCCAACGGCGAGCAGGCGAATACCGTAGCGCATCATCTTGACCTGTTCAGCCGTCAGATAATGCTCCAGCAACCCCATGAGAGCATCCACCTCTTCATGGGGCCTAAACCAGTTTTCCGTTGAAAACGCGTAAAGCGAAAGGTAACGAATACCGATCTTGCGGCTCATCTCGACGATGGCGCGCACGGAAGTTTTGCCGCGCCGATGTCCTTCGATGCGGCTTTTGCTGCGCAGCTTCGCCCAGCGACCGTTACCATCCATGATGATCGCGACATGTTGAGGAAGTCGGGTTTTATCTAAGCCGTCTAGCTCCATCGCTATCTGGGCCGGTTTCATTTCATGAGGAAACGGATAAAACGACGCGGGCAGGATTCTAAAATCTCTAAACCATCGGAGAGACGGCAAACTTTGAATCTGAAGTCGACGTGGGCTTAAACCTCCATCACCTCTTCTTCTTTGGCTTTAACAATCTTGTCAATCCGGCCGATGAACTCGTCAGTCATCTTCTGCACCCGATCTTGGCCATGCTTGAGATCATCCGCAGTTATTTCCTTTTTCTTTTCCGTCTCCTTGAGATGCTCTATAGCGACGCGCCGATGGTTGCGCACCGAAACGCGATACTCTTCGGCGATTTTTTTGACATGTTTGACCAATTCTTTGCGTCTTTCTTCGGTCAGCTGCGGGATCGGAATACGGATGATTTTACCGTCGTTGTTTGGCGTGAGCCCGAGATCGGATTTAAGAATGGCCTTTTCAATTTCTCCCATCGCGCTGCGGTCAAACGGTTGAATCACCAGCAGCCTAGGCTCCGGCGCACTCAGCGTTGCCAGTTGGAATAACGGCGTCGTCGCGCCGTAGTAATCGACCGTGATGTGATCGAGCAGCGCAGTCGAAGCGCGTCCGGTTCGGAGCTTGGTAAGCTCTTTACGCAACGCGCCCACCGAACCATCCATCTCTTTCTGCAACTGGGCGAAAATTGTCTCGTTCATCGCTTTCCTCCGCTGACCAGGGTACCGATCGGCTCACCGGAAACGACCCGCTTAATATTTCCTTTCTCCATCAAGTTGAAAACGATAATCGGCAGATTATTATCCATACACAGTGAGATCGCCGTGGAGTCCATGACCTTGAGCTTGCGGTTGAGGACTTCGATGTAGCTCAGTTCATCGAACTTCCGCGCGCCCTCGTTTTTGACTGGATCGGCGTCGTAGACACCGTCGACTTTGGTCGCCTTTAAAATAATTTCCGCGCCCACTTCCATGGCGCGCAAACTTGCCGTCGTGTCCGTTGTAAAATAGGGATTTCCCGTTCCACCGGCGAAAATCACCACTCGCCCCTTCTCCAGATGACGGGTCGCGCGTCGCCGGATGTACGGCTCGGCCACTTGACGCATTTCGATGGCGGATAAGACACGCGTCGAAACCCCCAGTTTTTCCAGTGCATCCTGCAACGCCAAACTGTTGATTACGGTGGCCAGCATTCCCATGGTATCGGCGCTCGCCCGATCCATACCGATCTCGCTTGCGATTGCGCCGCGGAAAATATTGCCGCCGCCGATCACCAAGGCAAGCTCACAGCCGAGCTCTTTGACCTCTTTGATCTCTTGGGCGAACGCCTTGACCGTGTCGCCGTCGATGCCGAAATTTAGCGGGCCGGCAAAAACCTCGCCGGTGACTTTAAGAATGAGGCGTTTGTACTTCGGCGTACCGTTGTTCATGGGATTAAGGCAAGAAGCGGTTAATCTTTCGCGACTCCTTCGCCGAGATGATAGCGCGTGAAACGGCGCACCTGAATTTTTTCGCCGAGACGCGCAATCGCATCGTTCACGACATCCAAAATTTTCTTGTCCGGATCCTTGATGAAGGACTGCTCGACTAAGCAAACTTCGGAGTAGAAACGCTCCAATTTGCCGTCGACAATTTTATCGACGATTTTTTCCGGCTTACCCGATTCGAGGGCCTGCTGACGATAAATCTCTTTCTCTCCTTGTAGTTCTGCGGCGGGAATTTCTTCACGCCTTACGTAGCGCGGACTGGCAGCTGCCACCTGCATGGCAATATCTTTCAGTAGAGTTTGAAACTCGGTGGTCCGGGCAACGAAATCGGTTTCGCAGTTGATCTCAACTAGCGCGCCGATCTTACCGCCCGCGTGCACATAGGCGCCGACGGCGCCGTCCGTAGCCACACGGTCCGCTTTCCTAGTTGCGGCTGCCAAGCCCTTTTGGCGCAGATAATCGATTGCCTTTGGCACGTCGCCACCGGTCTCAGCGAGGGCCTTTTTGCAATCCATCATGCCCGCTCCGGTTTTTTCGCGGAGCTCTTTTACGGTGCTAGCGCTGACTTCCATCTACCTTAAACTCCTCCCGCAGCAGCACTTTCACCTGCGGCCGTTGCGGTTTCAAGCGCAGATTTGCCGTCTTCTTTGCCCTTAACCAAAGATTGTTCATAGATCGTCTTTCCTTCAATGACCGCCTCCGCTATCGCCGCGCAGAACAAGCGAATCGCGCGAATTGCGTCATCGTTACCCGGCACCTTGTAGTCGATCATATCGGGATCGCAATTGGTATCGATAACCGCGATAACCGGGATACCCAATTTGCGTGCTTCTTTTACAGCGATCTCTTCTTGTTTGGGATCGATCACGAATATGGCGTCAGGCAACTTGCGCATCGACTTGATCCCGCCGAGCGATTGCTCGAGTTTGTCCTTTTCGCGTTTCAGCCCGAGCATTTCTTTTTTGGTCAAGGCGTCGACGATCTTCGGATCATTCTCCATCTCTTCCAGTTTACGCAAGCGTTCAATACTTTGCCGGATCGTCGCGAAATTGGTCAGAGTTCCGCCTAGCCAGCGATTATGGACGTAGAACATGCCGCAACGCTGGGCCTCCTCCTTGATCGCTTCTTGAGCTTGCTTTTTAGTACCGACAAACAAAATATGCCCGCCCGAGGCGGCCAGGTCTCGCGCCACGGCGCCGAGATCTTTGAACATCGTCACCGTCTGCTGCAAGTCGATAATATGAATGCCGTTGCGGGCGCCAAAAATGTAAGGCTTCATCTTTGGATTCCAACGGCTTGTCTGGTGTCCGAAATGGACGCCCGCCTCGAGTAATTGTTTCATTGAAATATCGCCCATGCTTCTCTCCTTTGGTTTTGTCCTCCCCTGTCGTCATCTCCGCCACCGGACCTGATCAGGCACCGCGATGGGGATCGGAAAGGGTGTGAAATTAATCTAGTGACACGGGACTGGTCAGGGTGGCCAGAGCCACGTGGCAACCATCCCGCGAGCTCAAAATTCGTTAAAGACCTTGATAACCTTGCGTTTCTAACAGAGTTCAGCGTACGACGCAAGATTGCGTGGCAGGCGAGGGCGATTACTGGTTCATGGATTCAAAAAATTCCTTATTACTCTTCGTGCCGTGCATTTTGTCGAGCAAAAATTCCATAGCTTCGACCACGCTCAGTTGCGATAGAACTTTGCGCAAAATCCAGATGCGATTGAGGTCCTCTTTGGCAATCAACAGCTCCTCTTTGCGTGTGCCGGACTTGTTGATATCGATGGCAGGGAAAACCCGCTTATCCATCAAGCGCCGGTCGAGATGGACCTCCATGTTACCGGTACCCTTAAATTCCTCAAAAATGACTTCGTCCATTCGGCTGCCGGTATCGATCAGGGCCGTCGCGATGATGGTAAGACTGCCGCCGTCTTCGATATTACGCGCGGCGCCAAAAAACTTTTTCGGCTTGTGCAACGCATTCGAATCCACGCCGCCGGAGAGAATCTTACCGCTCGGCGGCACTACGGTATTATAAGCGCGAGCGAGCCGAGTGATGCTATCGAGCAAGATCACCACGTCTTTGCCGTGCTCCACCAAGCGTTTCGCTTTTTCGATGACCATTTCGGCGACTTGAACGTGCCGCGTGGCGGGTTCGTCAAAGGTGGAGCTGATCACCTCGCCGTCCACCGAGCGCTGCATGTCCGTCACTTCTTCCGGTCGTTCGTCGATCAGCAGGACAATGAGGATGACTTCATTGTGGTTATGAGCGATAGCCTTGGCGACATTTTGCAGCATCATGGTTTTGCCGGTACGCGGCGCCGCTACGATCAGACCACGCTGGCCCTTACCGACGGGGGTTAGCAAGTCAACGATTCGCGTCGTGTAATCGTCGGGCTGCCATTCCAGTCGAAGCCGTTCGTTGGGATAGAGCGGTGTCAGGTTATCGAAGAGAATTTTTTCTCGAGCTCGCTCGGGATCCTCATAGTTAATCGTTTCGACTTTGAGTAACGCAAAATAGCGCTCACCTTCCTTCGGCGGGCGAATGTGGCCGGAGATAATGTCGCCGGTGCGCAAGCTGAAACGGCGAATTTGGCTCGGCGAAACATAAATGTCGTCGGGCCCTGGGAGATAGTTGTAATCGGGTGCTCTGAGAAAACCGAATCCGTCCGGCAGAGTCTCCAATACACCTTCACCATAGATATGACCGTTTTGCTCGGTCTGAGCTTGCAGGATCGCAAAAATCAGTTCCTGCTTGCGCATATTGGCGGCGCCCTCGATATTGAAATTCTTCCCGATCAGCGCCAGATCACCGATCTTTTTTTCTTTGAGTGCTTTAAGATTCAACCCATTATCTTCGATGGCCTCCGGCTCGGCGGCTCGAGTTCTACCACGAACCATACACTATAATTCTCCTTTCGCGACCGCAGCGTATCACTCTACGGCAAGAACGTCTGCTGAATTTTTTGGTGAAAACTATTAAATCACGTCGCAACCGCAGCCAACTGCGCGTCATCGATTTCAAAATTATCCGACGCTCGCAATGCTAGACGCGGGTTCACGCACGGGCATGCCTATGCGACAAGCTGTATGACGCAGACGGAAATCTCTCTTTTCAAAAACGAATCAAGTTCTGAACGCTTAACGTTGAGCGAATTTATTATTCGTGCGGGGATTAAATCAATGAAACTGTCGACTTGAGTGTCTTATCTTTCAAGTAATACTATTTTAAAGCCCTTTTCTTGTCAACCCCCGCAAGCGAATAGTTGCTAAGACTGATCTGTGAAGGAGAGTTTGCAACCTGCAAATGGCGCAAGAGATCGCGCAGATCATCGGCGAGGGGGGCGCAGAATTCTACGCGCCGGCCGGTACGCACATGGTCGATGGCTAATCTTTCGGCATGAAGAGCTTGCCTTGGAAAGGTATCGACAATCGAATTGGACGAAGTCGCCACTACGGATTTGTTTCGTCTGCCCCCATAAACTCTATCGCCGACAAGGGGATAACCGAGATCGGCAAGGTGCACCCGAATCTGGTGGGTCCGCCCGGTCCGAGGATAGAGTCTAAGTACTGTCAGCCAGATACGAGAATTCGAGGTTGAATCCAAAGCAAACCTCTCTTCAACGCTCCATTCAGTCACCGCGTCGCGAGATTTATTCAAAAAATGCACGCTTGACATCCGCTTCCGGTCTGAACGGTGACGGCCGATCGGGCGGTCGATAATCCCCTTGTCCGCTTGGGTTTTACCCCAAACCAACGCGACATATTCCTTTTTTACCGTGCGACGCTTGAACTGGGCAACGAGAGTGTGAAATGCCGACACCGTCTTTGCTACGATCATGACGCCCGAAGTATCCTTATCCAAACGGTGAACGATTCCGGGTCTGCGCTCGCCGCCGATTGCCTCCAGGTCCGGACAATGGTGCAGTAGCGCGTTCACAAGTGTACCGCGGCGTTGACCCGCCGCAGGGTGAACGACCATTCCAGGAGCTTTGTTGATCACGATGCAGTCGGGGTCTTCGTAAATAATATCGAGCGGCAGGGCTTCGGACTCAAGCGTCGATTCGCGCGGCGGCAGTGGACGGATGTCGATACGATCGTTCAGCTTGAGTCGGGTGCTCGCTTTGGCTCGCCCGCCGTTGAGAGTCACCTGCCCTTCAGCAATGAGTCTTTGAATTCCCGACCGGCTCAACATACTCGAGGGGTGCGGCTCGGCCAGGAAATGACGCGTCAGATACAAGTCGAGCCGCGCCCCAGCCGACCGCCCATCAATTAATAGTCGCAATAGTCGTTGAGCCGACACTTGAGTTCATCCTGAAATGCATTACGCTTGCAGCTGTGAGTCGTGAAAGATCGCTTCAGCGCTCTTAACATCCGAGCGGATTTGCGTGATCAGATCTTCGACGGATGCAAATTTTTTTTCTTCGCGGATTCTCATCACAAACGAAAGCCGCACTGCTTCGCCGTAGATATCATCGTTGAAATTCAAGATAAAACTTTCTATCGACCTGGGTCCTTCGCCAAAAGTGGGATTAAGCCCTACACTGCTGACGCTCAGGAGATTTCTCGCGCCGCGGTGAAAAAGCGTCGCGTAGATTCCGTCCAGCGGTAGCATTTCAGTGTGTGTAGCGATATTGGCGGTAGGAAAACCGATATCTCTGCCCCGGCGATGGCCGGTCGTCACTCTTCCTGAAATGAAATGGTAGCGGCCCAACAACGCTCTAACCTGATCGACGCTGCCACTGCCGATCAATTGCCGTATGTGCGAACTACTCACCCTGACGCCATCGACCAAGATCGGTTCGACGACCGATACTTGAAAACCCATTTCCGCGCCCCATCGTACCAAATCATCGACGCTTCCGCTCCGTCCTTGTCCAAAACGCAGATCTCGACCGACCCAGATCTTTTTGGGTCTGAGTCTCCCGACGAGAAGCCCACGAACAAAATCCTCGGCGCCGAGCTTGGCAAAAGCCAGATCGAAATGCTGCACCACGACGACGTCAACGCCGAGATCCTGCAGCAGTTGCATTTTCTCCTTGTACGTAAGCAGCATTTTGGGCGCCCGATCGGGCGCGAGCACTCGCAACGGGTGCGGTTCGAAAGTCAAAACCACTGAAGGAACGCCGAGCTGCTTGGCTTCCGCCACGGTCCCACCGATCAGAGCCTGGTGCCCAAGATGAATTCCGTCAAAATTTCCCAGGGTGACGACCGATGCCTGCAGTGTCAGCCCTGGGTCGTTTACGTGGCGAAAAATTTGCATAATCTGCGGATGAAAGTCAATGCCATAGCGCCGACGCCCATGCTATCGGCAGACCCAGTCTCGGCGGGAAAAATTGAAATTAAAAGCGCGGTGTGACCGGCTCTTCACGACTCGAGGGTTTTAAGCCTCTGCTTCGCTCTCGCGGCTTCGGGCGTTTGCGGGTATTTTTCGATCAACTCTTGCAACACCAGACGTGCGTTGAGCTTTTCTCCTAATTCCGCGAACGCCGAGCCTTGTCGCAAAAGCGCCGCGGCAACCTTCTCTGTCTGCGGATACCGCCTCCGCACCTCGTCAAATTCAACGATCGCCCGATCAAACTCCCGTAGCGAGTAGTGACTCTCGCCGGTCCAAAATTGCGCGCTGGGCGCCAACTTGCTCTTGGGATTTTTCTTGAGAAAATCTTTGAACCGCGCGATCGCGATCTTGTAATCTTTCTTTTCGTATGCACGCCAAGCTGCGTCAAAATCTCTCCGCACGGCATCGGATTCCGCCAAGGAAAGGTCGGGGTAGCTGTTACTGTCAAGTCTTTGCTGGGCTTGTAGCGCTTGAGCCGCCGATTCACGAAGCTGCTTTAGCTCTTCCTCACGCGCCTTTAACAATTCGGCCTGGACCTTGGCATCTTCTTCCAGCTTCGCCAAGCGGGTCTCTAGATTCTTAACCCGTTGATCGCCATCCTTGCTGGTTTGGCCGATCTGCCGACCCACTTGCACTCGCGTCTCGTCGATGCGTTCCTTGATCGCGCTCAGATCTCTTTGCATCTGTTGAATATTCGCCCGCGTGTCGGCGAGAGTAGCCCTGAAACCATCTATGTCGGAGTGCAAACTATTCATTTCGCCGCGCAGTCGACGCTGGTCTCTCTCAAGCAACTCAACCTGCTGCGGGTTAACGCAGGCGGAAAACCAGCAAGTTGCCGCCAGTAGTGCGCAGCCACTAAGCCTGTTTACGTCAATTGAATAATTCACGGTCTTCTACCTAGTTTAGGAGGTCGAACGCCCCTGAATGATGACAAAGCGGGCCCGCCGGTTCTGCTTCCAACAAGATTCAATCAACTCCTTGCAAACAGGAATCTCTTCGCCGTAGCTGATAGTCGAAAGCCGGTCGGCGCCGATACCCAACGTCGATAGGAATTCGCGCGCCGCCTGGGCTCTTTTGGCGCCGAGGGCCAAGTTATATTCACTGGTGCCGCGCTCGTCGCAGTGCCCCTCGATCTCTACCCGAGCCGACGGATTGCTCTTGAGCCAGTCCGCGTTGGCGCGCAGGGTCGCGCGGCCATCGGAAGTCAAATCGTAGCGATCAAATTCAAAGAACACGTCCTTCAACGGACTCGAAGCGGCGGTGGCGGATGATTTTCCTTCCTGCAAGCGTTTCAAGCTGGAAGCATCCGTGTCGGACTCCCCTGTCTTTCCCCGCTGACCTTCTCCCGCTCGCTGATCGCCTCCGGGCGAGCGCGCACCGGACGCTCCGGTTGACGACGCGCTGTCGGATTTGCCGGTCGCGGTGGGAGCGCAAGCGCCCAACATTAAAGCAATACTTGCCATGAAAATGTAGCACGCCATTCTAAAATTTGTATGCATGGTTGCCTCCTCGCGTTCGGTGTGAAAAATTTCTCAGCGCTGACAAGAATTTACGGAGAATTAATCTGCTAATCGAGGGGACCAATTTGGCTTTGTATCATCCCCCCCCGAACCTGTCAATCTACGTTGATTATCACCGCCGGCTTGCATGACATAAAGATGATATTTGCCGGCGCGATTCGACGAAAACGCGATAAACCTACCATCCGGCGACCACGTCGGATCTTCGCTATCCGACGATTCCGAGGTGAGTTTGCGCGGCTCACCGCCGTCGGCCGAGATAGTGAAAATCGCGAAACGATTACCGACCCGACCGGTGTAAACAATTCGATCGCCCTTGGGCGACCATTCCGGCGATGTATTGTAATTACCGCTATACGTCAGCCTGCGCGATTTACCGCCTTGTAGATCTAGAATATACAACTGAGGCGAACCGCTGCGGTCCGAAACATATACAATCTGCTTACCGTCGGGCGACCATGCCGGGGACACTTCGATTCCCGGTTCTTCGGTTAGTCGCCGGATCACATTGCCGCTGCGATCCAAGAGATAGAGGTTGGTATTTCCGCCCGACTCCAAAGTTGCCACGATCGTCTGACCATCGGGTGAAAACTTGCCGCCGAGATATCTGCCGCCGCCGCGCGCTGTGAACTTGGTCTCTTTCCCGCTGGAAAGCTCGAACAGATATAGAGTTTGACCGCGATCTTTGAACGAAGAGTAGAGAATCGAGCGACCGTCCGGGCTCCAGTCGGGCGAGAGATTGATCGTATGATTGTCGGTAACTTGAAATTTTTCGTTCCCGTCTAAATGCGACAGATAGATTTCCTTGAACCGGCCGCCGCTGTTGGACACGTAGGCGATTCGCGTGTTGAAAATGCCGGGAATGCCGGTGAATTGGTTGATGATCTCATCGACGAACTTGTGCGCGATGCGGCGAAAGTCTCTGACGCGCCCTGAATAGCGCTTACCGATCCGTTCCTTGTTTTGGTAGACGTCGAACAGACGTAGCTCGACAGTGATATCGTCGCCTTGAACGGAAAATCCGCCCTTCACCAATCCTTCGGCGCCGATCGTCGACCAATCTTTGAAATCGAACGTGCCGAGCGTAATCCCGCTGTTCTGCGCACTTTCAATATAGGCCGACCGGTCCAGCACCCTAAACCAGCCGGACAACTCGAGATCATGAACCATCGCGTCCGCGATGCCGGTCGATAATCTTGCCGAATCCGTCGTCGGAGGCGCCAAATTTTTTAGCGGGGAGACGGCGATTGGAAATTTCTGTCCGCCGGAACCGACAATTTCGCCAGTGACGGCTCCAAGCGCCGTCCAAGGTTGGATCGAAAGAAACAACACGATGAAAAT
>Ga0184633_10000769_pt1 | contig 12382 bp, 8 predicted proteins | sample PLM31_170_b1_FD_133156 | JGI IMG/M metagenome (GOLD analysis project Ga0184633, IMG submission 133156) | Groundwater sediment microbial communities from an aquifer in East River, Colorado, USA - PLM3-1_170_b1 | ecosystem: Environmental > Terrestrial > Soil > Riparian zone | place: USA: East...
CCGTGCGGCACGCGGTAGGTCGCCGATTTCACCTCGGGGAAGCGCTCGACGAGGCCGACGGCATCTTCGGGCGAGAGCCCCGTGCGCTCGAGCACCTCTTCGTACTCGCGCTGCGCACGCCGCTTCGCCTCGGTGAGGATCATCTGGCAGCGGGACAGCGCTTGGACTTCCGCATCGCCCTTGATCTCGAGGGGCGCGTAGAGGATGTCCGGATGCTTGCCGAGCACCGCGGCCATGGCGCCGATGCTCATCGTGTTCGGCATGCACGAGTACGGCGACAGCTCGCACGTCATGTGCGCCTTCTTGTGGTGATGGGCCCAGAGCGCCTTGCCGATCAGCATGTCGCCCTCGCCGCCGTTCAGCCGGCTGTGGTAGTAGGGCGCCGCCAGGCTGCGCAGCTCGTACTGGTCCGGCATCTCGTGCGGCAGGTTGCCGAGCGCCTGGCGCATCCGGTTGTAGCTCCAGCGCAGCAGTCCCTGCGCGGTGCGGATGCCGCCGAGCTTGAGCCGGGCGTAGCGGTCGATCCCGACGTGATCCTCGAACTCCTGGCCGGCGAGCCGCAGCAGGTAGTCGAGCCAGATCGCGGTCGCGGCCGGATAGACCTCCGCGCCTTCCGACTCGAGCCAGCGGTGGATGTTGTAGTTCGGCTCGCCCTCGACGGTCTGCAGGTAGAACTCGCCGGTGATCTTCACGATCGGCCGCACGCGCAGCCGGTCCACCTCGATCGCCGCGAACCGGCGGTGAACTTCGCGCAGTGCCTTGTTGTAATGGCTGGTGGTGAGGAACCAGAGCGGCGCCGCCCACTTCCCGTCCGGCATCGGCGAGCGCCGGAAGGTCTCCGAGAGGAGTTCGACGCTCTCCTTGACGACGCGCTCCGTCTCACCAGGGGTCACCTCGTAGGGCCGGATCTGGTACTCCAGGTCCTGCAGCACGTCGGCGGCCATGATCGACCAGATCGCGCTTGCCACGAACCGGGTGTTGAGCTCCAGGCCGTCGCCCTGCGCCGCGCTCTCGTCGATGCCGTTCTGCGCGAGCAGGAACATGCGGAACTGCTCGAGCCCGACGTTGCGGAGCGCCATTTCGTAGCTCTGGTGGTACTGGCCGAAACGGCAGGCGCCACACGAGCCGGCGGTGACGTAGATGTACTTCTTCGCCACCTCTTCGGGGCCGATGCGCTTCGCCTCGCCGCGGAGGAAGTTCGCGAGGTTCCCGGTGGTGAAGCTCGTCGGGCAGCACTGACCGATGTCGGCCACCTCGCGCCCGGTGAGGAGATCCTCCTTGGTCGCGGTCGGGAGGATCTTGGCGTTGTAGCCGAGGCGTTCGAGTGCGCCTTGGATCAGCCGCTCGGCCCGCCACTGCAGGCCGCCGAAGAGCACGGTGACGTGCTCGCGCTCGGCCTTGGTGAATGGCTGGGGTTTGTACGCGCGGTAGTGCTGGAGGGTTGCCTGGTGCATTTGCGTTCTCCTGGTTTGCGCGGAATCGACCGTATTATTAGTAGTGTTGTGTCAAGGCTGTCGGACGCCTGCTTCGAACCGTTTCGGAGCTTGCCGCCCCTTCGTTCCCTGACCCGGCGGGGCTGCGGCAGGATGATCGCCGTCCGCCGCGACGAAAACAACCATGACCATGGCATGGATTTGCCGAAGCCGGCGTCGGGCACGGAGCCGGGGCATCACGCCCGCGCCCGGTGCGGCCGGGAACCGCTCAAGCGACGTCCGCGAGGCGGCGGCCGGCGATCCGCCGGGCCTGCTCGCGCAGCCACGTCTCGTGGAACTGGTCCCGCCGCGCGGTCGTGGCCGCGTCGCTGTACAGCTCGACCAGCAGCCGGCGCATCGCGGCGCGCAGCGCCTCGACCGACATCTCCCGCGGTTCGAAGTTGACGTCGAACAGCGTGCAGCGCTCGTAGGCGCGGTCGTCGAGGAGCCGGCCCTCGCGCGCGAGCTGGTTCCACAACGGTGTCCCCGGGAACGCGGTCGGCACGGTCACCTGGACGTCGAAGGATGGGGTGTCCCGCACGAAGTCGAGGAGCTCGTCGACCGCCTCCGGCCCGTGACCGTCGAGCCCGACCACGAAGCAGGCGTTGACGCGGATGCCGTGGCGCTGGATGGTGCGGATCGCGGTGCGGTACTCAGCGGAATCAAGCCTGCGCGAGTCTCGTCGAGGGCTCGACAACGCCCGCGAGCCGCGCCCGGTAGTGGCGATTCCTCGTCCCCGCTAGGAGAGCGACAGCGCGCGCTTCACCCGGTCGGCCGACTCGGCCATGACCTGGGTGGTCGCGCCCGCGATCCAGCGGCGCTCCGCCTGCCAGTAGTCGGGCGAGCGCTTGCCCGACTTGACCGATTCGGCGGCGATCACCATGAGGGTCGCGACGAGCCGGTCCTGCTTGAGCGCCGCGTACTCGATCCCCACCCAGTCGATGACCTCGTCGATCACCTGGCCGCTCACGTCGCGTTCGTAAGGGGACCGCCATCCCATTTGATCCGCGCGGAAAGTGGTCACGATCCCGGTCTGCTTCGACGCCACCCGGAAGGGCTCCATGGCGGTGTGCCGGTAGACGACGGCGATCAGGATGTGACCGCGCGTGCGGGTCTGGCTGTAATCGCCCACGACTGCGTAGTGCCGGGCCTTCGCCTCGGGCATGCCCTGCGAGACGAGCAGCCGCTGGAACGCCCGCGTCGCCTCGAGCATGGCTTCGGGGCGGTAGCGGCCGAAGCCGAAGTTCTCGCCCGCCACCTCGCCGGTCCTTTGATCGACGCGCGGGTCGGCGATCGACGACACGCCGAACGTGGCCCGATACGCGTCGTCCATCGTGACCGCCTGCGCGTCGCGCAGCGCGCGGTTGAAGTCATCGAGCGCCATTCCGATCGTGTACGGAAGGAATGCGAGCCCCTGCGCCAGCCCGCCGACGATCATGAAGGGCGACAGAATCAGATTGGCCATCCCCCGGCCGAAGGTGTCCATGCCGCGCTCGACGCCGGGGTGGTATGCGCAGCCCGTCAGCAGAAACAGCGTCGTCAGCAGTGCGACGCCGGCACGTTTCATCGTGTGTGTCATGGTGTAACCCTCCGCGTTGGTTGTGCTTCGCGCAGGCGGGGCGTAAAGGCTGCCCTGCCTGCGAGCGCATCCTCGCGGGCGGGCGGATTCGTGCGGCTTACGCGTGGATTACTTGTGACTTACGGGATGCCGCGCGCGGGTCGCGCGCCGCGCAACTACGCGCGCTGCAAGAGGTTTTCGTAGATCGCTCGCGTCTCTGGCGAGGGCTCGACGCCGAGGCGCGCGGCGAGCGTCTTGCGGCAGCGGCTGTAGACCTCCGCCGCCTCGGCGCGGCGCCCCAGCTCCGAGTAGTACAGCATCAGGTGCCGGTAGAAGCTCTCCGACTGGTCGTCGGCCTCGAGCGCGCGCTCGTAGAGAGCGGGCGCTCGCTCGGATTCGCCATGCTCGCGCCAGTAGCGGCCGAGCTCGCCGACGACGCGCACGAAGCGACTGCGCAGCCGCTCGCGCAGCGTGAGGCCCCACGGCGCGTCCGCCTCGTCCGCGAGGAACGGCCCGGCGTAGAGCGCGATGAGCCGCTCGGCAGCCGCGGCGAACCGCTCCGGCTCGGCGTGCTCGCGACCGCCGCGGAGCCACTCGTCGATCCGGGCGGTGGCTTGCTCGAAGGCCCAGGTGTCCACCCACACGTACCGCCCGTCGAGCGTGAGCTTGCCTTCGGCGAGGGTGAGCGCGCGGTCCTCGCCGAGGAGCTTGCGCAGCCGGTGCAACGTGGTGGTGAACGAGCGGTGCGCAGAGTCGCCCTCGATCCGCGGCCACAGCGCTTCGGCGAGACGCTCCTCGCTGACCTGCCGCCCGCCGTAGGCGATGAGCGCCTTGAGCAGCTCGAGCGGCCGGCGCTGTCCCTTGCCGGTGAATGTCACCTCGGCCTCGCCTTTGAGCAGCCGGAACCGCCCGAGGGTGTAGACGCGGAACGGCCACGGCCAGTCGGCGAGCGCCGAGCGCGACGCGTCGAACTTCAGGCTGCGCGCGCGGATGATCTCGGCCACGTAGAGTGGCTCGATCCCGGCCTCGAGGGCGTGGCTGCACAGTCGCGCGAGCGGCTCCCGCCGCCACAGCATGAAGGCCGTGAAGCTGCGCGGCTTGCCGACCTCGAGCGCGCGCCGCAGCGCCCACGATCCCGCCCGTGGCCGCCGCCCGCGCTCGAGCACGACGCAGGCGAAGCCCATCAGGCCGGTGAACTCCAGGAGACTGTTGTTGATGCGGCGCGCGATCTCGTAGAGCCGCTGGAAGTGCGAGAAGCCGTTGCGCTCCTCGCCGCTCTCGTAGAGCACGTGCGCGGACGCGACGTGGCAGAGCGCCTCGAAGTACGGACAGCCGACCTCGCGCGCCATCGTGAGCGCGAGCTTCTGCTGCTGGTACGCGCGCAGCGTGTCCTGGCGCCAAAGCGCGTGCCAGGTCGAGAAGAGGTGGAAGAGACACTGGTCGAAGCGCGCCATGCCGCGCGGCAACGCGGCGATCTGGTTGAGGAAGCCTTCCGCGGCGTCCGGGTCGCCCGCCATCAACGCGCCGGCGGCGCCATAGGACAGGAGCTGGGCGGTGTGCACGTGCGCGCCCGCCGCCCGCTCGATTTCCAGCCCTTCCTGCACCGCCTTCAGGCACGGCTCGGGCTGGGCGAGGTGCATGAAGTACATCGCCTCGACGAGCTTCAGCATGGTGCGCGCGAAGGGCGAAACCTCGTGCGACTGGACGAGCCGCCGCATGCCCTCGATCACTTCCCATGCCTTCGGGTAGTGGCCGGCCCAGAGGATGCTGATCGCGACGCGCGGCTCGACGGACATCCGCAGGTTCGCGTCGGGTTGTGCCCGCGAGGCGCGGTAGGCGCGCTCGACCCAGGCCACCAGGTCGGGATGGTGCGGCTGGCGCAGCACCATCGAGGCGAAGAGGCTGCAGGCGAGCCGCGCCTCCAGCGGGCCCGAGGCGAGCTCGCGGTGCTCGGCGAGCAGGCGGTCCATGACGGCGATCCAGCGGTCGAGCAGCGAGAAGTCGTCGAGCTCGTAGAGGATCGCGTCCATCGCGCCCGAGCAGGCGAGCGCGAGCCCGTTCACGTCGGCGCGCGGCTGCCGGCCGAACAGTTCGAACGCCTGCTCGAAGAGGAGCCGCCCTTCGCGCGGGGAAATCGGCGTGCGGCTCACCGCGAGCCAGTAGGTGGCCCAGGGATGCGCGCGCTGCACGTCCTGCGGCAGCGCTTCGACCCAGCGCGCGAGCGTCTCGCCCATGCCCCGGTCGATCATCGCTTCGGCGTGGCGCGTGATCAGACCGACGAGCCGCTCCCAGTCGTCGATCCCGCGCAGCAGCGCCGCCGCTTCGGCGAGGCTCCCCTCGGCCTCCAGCAGCTCGGCCGAGCGCCGCTGGAGATCGAGGCGCGCCTCCTTCGACAGCGTCTCGCGCGCGCGCGAGAGCAGGAACTCGCGCAGCAGCGGGTGGCACTGGTAGACCGGCTGGGGGCTCGCCTGGGTGAGGGTGGTGAAGTAGTTGTTGCGGTAGATCTCGGCGAGCGTCGCGTCGGCGTCCTCGCGGCCGGTCAGCGCCCGGGCCATGTCGCCGGTCATCTTCGGCAGGTACGCCGTGCTGAGCAGCAGCTCGCGGATGCGCGCGTCGGCCTTGTCGAGCATCTCGCCCGCGAGGTAGTCGAACACGAGCTGCGGCGCGGCGAAGTCGGCCGAAGCATCGAGGGCGTCCTGCCCGGGCGAGCGCGCGAGCAGCAGCACCAGTCCCGCCGGCCAGCCCTGCGTGCGCTCGTAGAGCTCGGCGAGGGCCTGCTCGGCGAGCGCCTGGCCGCGGCGCGCGACGAGCGCGTCCGACTCCTCCCGGGTGAGGCGCAGCTCGTTCCAGGAGATCACCTCCAGCGCCTGGCTGACGCGCAGCCGCGCCATCGCCGGCGGCGGGTCGCCGCGGCTCGTGACGATCACGCAGCCGCCCGGCGGCACCTCGGCCAGCGCTTCGCGCAGCAGCTCGTGGAGCGGCGACTGCGCCGGCACCTCGTGGTAGCCGTCGAGCACGACCGCGAAGCTCCGGCCGAGCTGCTGGAACAGCGCCTGGGCATAGCGGCGCGCGAAGGCCGTCGCGCCGGCCTGGTACTCGGGCGTGAGCTTCGGCAGCCGCTGCGATTTCCCTTTCAGGTGCTCGGCCGCGGCGAGCTCCAGGTAGTAGAAGAACGAGGCGACGTCGCCGTCGCCCTCGTCGACCTGGTACCAGATCGAGCGGAGCTTGCGGCGCTCGAGGTAGCTCGCGGCGAGGGTGGTCTTCCCCGAGCCCGGCGGGCCGGTGACCCAGATCGCGCGGCTCGCGCGCGCCTGGTCGAGCCGCGCGAACAGCCGCTCGCGCGGGAGCGCCCCGGCGAAGCTCGGCCGGGTGGTCTTCGCGAGCGCGACGGGTTGACGGCTCATCGGCGGGGGATTCTATGCCCGCCGGCGCGCCTCGAGTTGCGGTAGCAAGGGTGACGCCGTACGCTTGCGCACCGACCGCGGAGATCGCATGGAGCTCGTCGACATCGCACGCCGGCTGCGCCGCGAGGTGCGCCCGCTCAGGTTCGCGCCACCGGTCGCCTACGTCTACAACCCGCTCGAGTACGCTTGGGCGCCGCATCGCCAGTACCTGGAGCGATACGGCGGCGGGCGGCCATCGATCGTCCTGCTGGGGATGAACCCCGGGCCGTTCGGCATGGCGCAGACGGGGGTCCCGTTCGGCGACGTGGAGGTGGTGCGCGGCTGGCTCGGCATCGAGGCGCCGGTCGAGCGGCCGGCGCGCGAGCATCCCAAGCGGACGGTCGCGGGCTTCGCCTGCCGCCGGCGCGAGGTGAGCGGGCAGCGGCTGTGGGGCTGGGCGCAGGACACGTTCCGGACGCCGGAGCGCTTCTTCGCCCGCTTCCTCGTCGTCAATTACTGCCCGCTCTCGTTCGTGGAGGCGAGCGGTCGCAACCGCACCCCCGACAAGCTGCCGCGCGCGGAGCGCGCGCCGCTCTTCGCCGCGTGCGACGGCGCGCTGCGGGCCACGGTCGCGCAGTTGCGCCCCGAGCACGTGGTCGGCATCGGCCGGTTCGCCGCCGAGCGCGCCGCGGCAGCGCTTGGCGGCACTGCGGTCAAGCTCGGGGTGGTTCCGCATCCGAGCCCGGCGAGCCCGGCCGCGAATCGCGGCTGGGCCGAGCAGATGCGCCGCGCGCTCGACGCGCTCGGCGCCTACCCGCAGAGCGACCGGGCCTAGGAGAGCGTTTCCCCTTCCTGCGCCGCCTGCTCCGGCTCGAGCAGCGAGAAGCGCACCCGCAGGATTTCCTTCGTCGCCACGCGCCCCTCCGGCGTCTTCTCCACGAGGATGAGCTGCTGCGAGTCGGGGTTCCCGGCCGGAATCATCATCCTTCCGCCCGGCTTGAGCTGGTGGATGAGCGACGGCGGGATGAGATCGGGGGCGGCGGTCACGATCACCTTGTCGTAGGGTGCGTGAGCGGGCCAGCCGTTGTAGCCGTTGGCCCGGCGCAGCGTGACGTTGCGATGGCGGGCGAGCCGCCTGCGCGCCTGCGCGGCGAGTTCCTCGAGGAGCTCCACGCTGTACACGCGCTTCGCTAGCCGGGCGAGGATCGCCGCCTGGTAGCCGAGCCCGGTGCCGATCTCCAGGACGACGTCGTCCTCGTCGAGGTCCAGCAGATCGGTCATCAGCGCGACGATGAAGGGCTGGGAGATGGTCTTGCCGAAGCCGATGGGAAGCGGCGTGTTCAGGTAGGCGACCTCGCGCAGCTCGACGGGGACGAAGTCGTGGCGGGGCACCTCGGCCATCGTCCGCATCACTTTTTCGCTGAACACCGCGCGGCCGGTCTGGTCGCCGACGAGCTCCGCCTCGGCGGCGATCTCGGCCACCATCGCTTGCCGCAGCGGGGCAAACGGGTCCTCGTGCATGGCGATCTCCCGCGGCGATCGCCTACGATAGCAGCGTTTCGACGCGGCGCGCGGCGCCTCGCTACAGCCCCAGGGTCAGGAACCAGCCAAAGTTGTAGAAGACGTGCAGGGCCGCGCCCGGCACGATCGAGCCGTAGCGGTCGCGGAAGTAGCCGAAGACGAGCGAGGGCACGACGGCGGCCGCGGCCCACGCGGGCGCGTGCGCGAGGAGATGTGCGGCGGCGAACAGCACGCTCGTCGCCGCGTTCGCGGTCGTCACGCCCCACGCTTCGCGAGCGCCCCCGCGAGTGCGCGCGAGCGCCGGTTGGACGACCCCGCGAAAGAGCCCCTCCTCGGCGAGCGGCCAGGCGACTGCGAGGCTGAGGAAGCCGACCGGATTGGAAAAGAAGGACCACGCGGGATCGGGCCGTACGCCGAGCGCGAGGGCGACCGCGAGCCACACCACCGGTCCCGCAGCGGCGGCGAGCGCGAACTGCGGGTCACGCGCGACGAGTGCGGCGCTCACGCCAGCGTCGGGCGAGGATCGAAGCGAACGCCCACAGCGCGAGGAGCGGCAACGCAGCCTCCGGCGCGCCGTCCCGCGCGATCGTGCAGCCGTCGCCAGAGTCCACGGCGGCCGGCGTGGCGGCGGGAGCGGTCATGCTCACCGGCATCGGTGCGGGGTCGGATTGGACCGGGGCCGTGGGCGCCGCGCTAGCGGACGATCTGGTTCAGCTCGAAGATCGGCAGCAGGATGGCGAGCACGATCACGAGCACGATCCCGCCCATCGCGAGGATGAGGAGCGGCTCGAGGAGGGCGACGAACGCCGCGACGCGGCGCTCGAGGCTGCGCGCCTGCTGCACGGCGGCGCGCTCGAGCAGCTCGCCGAGCCGGCCGCTCGCCTCGCCGCTCGCGATCATGTGGACCAGGAGCGGCGGGAAGAGCTTCGAGGCGCCGAGCGCGCGCGCGAGGCCAGAGCCCTCCTGCACGCGCGCCGCGGCCTCCTCGAGCGCGCGGCGCATCGGCAGGCTCGACACGGCGCCCGCGCCGGCGCGCAGCGCGGTGAGCAGCGGCACGCGGCTGCCGACGAGGATCGCGAGCGTCGCCGCGAGCCGCGCGGAGTTGAGGTCGCGGTGCAGCGGCCCGGCCACCGGCGCGCGGAGGAGCCGCCGCTGCCAGGTCTCGCGGACGGCGGGAACGGCGAGCGCGGCCCGTGCCCCGAGGGCCGCGGCGCCGAGCGCGATGACCACGAAGCCGCCGTACCCGCGGAGGAAGCCGGACAGCCCGATCAGCGCGCGGGTCAGCAGCGGCAGCGCCTGGTTGGTGTTCTGGAACACCTGGACGACCTGCGGCACGACGTACACGAGCAGCCCCGTGACCACGGTGACGGCGACGATCGTGACGAGCGCCGGGTAGACGAACGCGAGCAGGACCTTGCCGCGGAGCTGCTCGCGCTCCTCGGTGTACTCCGCGAGCCGTGCGAGCACGTCCGCGAGCCTTCCGGAGCGCTCGCCCGCATCCACCAGCGTGAGATAGACCTCGGGAAACGCGGCCGGGTGGAGCGCGAGCGACCACGCGAGCGACTGGCCGGCGAGGACGTCGCCGCGCACCGCCGCGAGCAGCTGCCGCTCGGTCTCGGTCTCCGACTGCTCGATCACCGCGTTCAGCGCCTGCTCGACGGTGAGCCCGGCGGCGAGCAGGGTCGCGAGCTGGCGGGTGAGCGTCGCGAGCGCCGCGGCGCTCAGGCGCCCGCGCCGCAGCGCGAAGCCGCGCGCGCCGCTCGCCTCCTCGGCGCCGATCGGCGCGACCTCGACCGGGAGCATGCCCTGCTCGCGCAGCCGCGCCCGCGCCTGGCGCGGGCTGTCGGACTCGAGCACGCCCTTGCGGACCTTGCCGTCGGGCGCGAGCGCTTCGTACCGGTAGCCGGACATCGCGCGCGGGTCCCCGCTCGCTATTCCTCGGTCGCGCGGGTGACGCGCAGCACCTCGTCGATCGTGGTCGCGCCGGAAGCGACCCAGCGCAGCCCGTCGTCGCGCAGCATCGTCATCCCGCGCGCCAGCGCCCGCTCGCGGAGCGCGCCCTCGCCCGAGCCGTCGTGGATGAGCCGACGCGTCTCCTCGTCGACGATGAGCAGCTCGTAGATCCCGGTCCGCCCGCTGTAGCCGGTCCACTTGCACTTCGCGCAGCCGGCCGCGGTGTAGACCGGCCGGCCGCGCAGCCGCGCCGGCATCGCGGCGGTCTGCGCCGGCGAGGGCAGGTCCGCCTTCCGGCACTCGGGGCAGACCTTCCGGACCAGCCGCTGCGCGAGCACGCCGAGCACGCTCGAGGCGAGCAGGAACGGCTCGATCCCCATGTCGATGAGGCGCGTGACTGCGCCGGCGGCGTCGTTCGTGTGCAGCGTGGCGAGCACGAGGTGGCCGGTGAGGCTCGCCTGGACCGCGATGCGCGCGGTCTCGAGGTCGCGGATCTCGCCGATCATCACGACGTCGGGGTCCTGGCGCAGGATCGCGCGCAGGGCGCGCGCGAACGTCATCTCGATCGCGGGGTTCACCTGCGTCTGGCCGATCCCGTCGAGGTCGTACTCGATCGGGTCCTCGACGGTCATGATGTTGAGCGCGCCGGCGTCGAGGCGCGAGAGCGCCGCGTAGAGCGTCGTCGTCTTGCCCGATCCGGTTGGCCCGGTCACGAGCACGATGCCGTGCGCCTGGCGGACGAGGGCGTCGACCTTGTCGCGGGTCGCGTCGCTCATGCCCAGACGCCCGAGATCGAGCCGGCCCTGCTGCTTGTCGAGCAGGCGCAGGACGACGCGCTCGCCGTGGCCGGTCGGGAGCGTGGAGACGCGGACGTCCACCGGGCGCCCGGCGATCCGCAGCGCGATGCGCCCGTCCTGCGGCAGGCGCTTCTCGGCGATGTCGAGGCTCGCCATGACCTTGACGCGCGAGACGAGCGCCGCGTGCAGCGCGCGCGGCGGCTCGAGCACGTCGCGCAGCGTCCCGTCGATGCGAAAGCGCACGACCGAGCGGCCTTCGAACACCTCGAAGTGGACGTCGGACGCGCGCTCGCGCAGCGCCTGGGTGAGGAGCACGTTGATGAAGCGGATGACCGGCGCGTCGTCCGCGGCGTCGAGGAGGTCGGTGACCTCGGGCAGGCCCTCGGCGAGGCGCTTGAGGTCGACCTGCTCGGAGAGGTCGTCGATCAGCTCGGCGGCGCCGCGGGCGTCGCGGGTGTAGAGCTGCGCGAGCCGGCGCTCGAAGAGCTCCGGTGCGAGCATGAGGGCGCGTACCGGGACCCCGAGCGCGCGCCGCGCCTCGCTGATGGCGGCGGCCGTGACGCCGGGGCGGACCCAGAGCTCGGCGGTGTCGCCCATGCGCCGCGCGGCGATCACCCCCTTCGCCCGTGCGAAGTGGTACGGGAGCGCGCGGATGAAGACCGCGTCGAGCTGCGCGGCGAAGGCGGTGGACGGCCCCCTGGCTTCGGGGGCCGGGGCTTGCGACCGGGGACCGGACATGAGGCTCCGGCTCGCGTCGGCGCTCACGGGCTCTCCGGCCACGGCGGCGAGGGCAGGAAGAGCGGGGGCTGCGGCGGCGGCCCGCCGGGCGGCTTGGGTGGAAGCTGCGGCCCGCGCATGGGCGGCAATGGCGGGCGGTCCGGTGCGAGCACGGTGCCCTGGATGCCGCGGATGACGTCGTAGCGATTGCCGGTGAGCGCGGCGCTGGTTGTCGCATCGCGCAGCACTACCGGGCGCAGGAAGATCATGAGGTTCACCTTTTCGCGCCGGCGCGTGTCGTAGCGGAAGAGCGTTCCGAGCACCGGGATCTCGCCGAGCACCGGCACCGCCTGCGTGCCGGTTTGCACGTCGTCGGAGATCAGCCCCCCGAGCACGATGATCTGGCCGTCATCGACCAGCACCTGGCTCTCGAGCGAGCGCTTGTTGAGGATGATCCCGGTCGGGTTGGTGGCGTTGAAGATGCTCGAGACCTCCTGGTAGAGCGCCATCTTCACCGTGCCGCCCTCGGCGATCTGCGGCCGGACCTTCAGCGTCACCCCGATGTCGCGCCGCTCGAAGGTCTGGAACGGGTTGACGACCGCGCCGCCCGCTCCGGAGAGCGTGCTGAAGCTGCCGGTGACGATCGGGATGTTCTGGCCGACCTGGATCTTCGCCTCCTCGTTGTCCAGGGTGAGCAGCGTGGGCGTGGACAGGATGTTGGCGCTGTTCTCCTGTTCGAGCGCGCGTATCAGCGCCGCAATGTTGAGGATTTGCACACCGCCGATGGTGATCGTGCCGCTGATGACGCCGAGGCTCAGGCCCTGGCCGATCGTCAGCGGATCGCGCGCGATCTGGTTGATGTTCGAGCCAGGGGTGGGGTTGAAGTTCTGGACGCCGAAGCCTTGCGTCGCGTTGCTGGTGCCGAACCCCGAAGGGAGCGCCTGCCACTGGATGCAGAACTCGGCCGCTTTCGTGGCCGCG
>Ga0184633_10000770_pt1 | contig 12378 bp, 7 predicted proteins | sample PLM31_170_b1_FD_133156 | JGI IMG/M metagenome (GOLD analysis project Ga0184633, IMG submission 133156) | Groundwater sediment microbial communities from an aquifer in East River, Colorado, USA - PLM3-1_170_b1 | ecosystem: Environmental > Terrestrial > Soil > Riparian zone | place: USA: East...
GATGTTGCGTTTCGCCGACCATGGCGCTCACCTCGCGGCCCTGCGCGCGGCAGCCCTGCGCGCCGTTGATCCGGCCTCCGCCGTCCGCCGCTTTTTCTCCCCTGCCGACGTTGCGGGGGCTGAGCGCGTCTTCGTCGTCGGCGCGGGCAAAGCGGGCGCGGCGATGGCGCGGGCCGCCGCCGAAATCCTGGGAGAGCGACTCACCGCGGGGGTGATCGCCGTCCCTCAACTCCCGACGAGCGCCGCGGAGCGAATCACGTTCATTGAAGGCGGTCACCCCACGCCCACCGAAGGCACCCTCCTCGCAGGCCGCGCGATTGCCGATCTGCTCGCCCAGGCCACGGCGCGCGATCGGGTGGTGGCTTTGATCTCCGGCGGCGGTTCAGCGCTGCTGGAACTTCCCGTCGAGGGCCTGGCCCTGGCCGACCTACGAATTACCAATCAACAATTACTGCTCTCCGGCGCGGCTGTTCACGAAATCAATGTCGTCCGCCAGCGGCTCTCACAACTCAAGGGCGGCGGGCTGGCGCGCCTCGCCTATCCGGCCCGCGTGCTCGGCCTCATCCTCTCCGATGTGGTCGGCAACCCGCTGGGCCTCATCGCCTCCGGCCCCACTGTGCCTGCCCCTGCCTCCCCGCAGGCTGCGCTCGCCGTCGTCGAGAAATATCATTTGCGCTCTGCCCTCCCGTCCGCGGTTCTTCGGCGTCTCGAAGGTGTTTCCTCATCCGCTACACGCGCAGCGGATACCTCATCCGCGGCCGCATCCGCTGACAACCGACTCATCGCCTCCAACCGCCTCGCCGGAGAAGCCGCCGCCGCCGCGGCGCGTGAGCTGGGGTTCGTGGCCGCGCTCATCGCCGACGACTGGCAGGGGGAGGCGCGGGAGGCAGGGGAGCGATTCGCCCGATTGGTTTCGCAGAAGGCGAGGGGGCAAGGGGAAGGGGGCCGGGGCGCAGGGGGGTGGCCTGCCTGTTTGATTGTGGGCGGAGAAACCACCGTCACCGTGCGCGGCGCGGGCCGGGGCGGGCGCAATCAGGAAGCCGCGCTCGCCGCCGCGCTCGTGATTGACGGCCTGCCCAACGTCGTCATCTCCACCTTTGCCACCGACGGCGTGGACGGCCCGACCGACGCGGCGGGCGCGATGGTCACCGGAGACACCCTCGCGCGCGCGCGCGCCCTCGGCCTCGACCCGCAGAAACACCTCGACGACAACGACTCCTATTCCTTCTTCGCCGCGCTCAGTAATCTAGTCGTCACCGGGCCGACCGGGACGAATGTAAACGATTTGATGTTCGGGCTGGTGTATTCGCGGAGGGCGGATAGCGTATAATTGCGGCCAACCACGATCAGCCATCGGCTATCCGCTATCTGCTAACCTAAACCTATGACCGTCCACTTTGGCACCGACGGCTGGCGCGCCGTCATCGCAGACACGTTCACGTTCGACAACGTCCGCCTCGTCGCGCAGGGCATCGCCGACGCGGTTTCGGCGGGCGACTGGGGCGGGGGCGGTACAGGCGAAGCACTGCTTCGCCCCTACGATCCCCACCTGATGGTCGTCGGCTTCGACACCCGTTTCCTCTCGGATCGCTTTGCGACCGAGGTGGCGCGCGTGCTGGCCGCCAACGGCTTCACCGTGATGCTCACCCACGCCGACGCGCCCACCCCGGCGGTCTCCTATGCGGTGAAACACCACCGGGCCGCGGGCGGGGTGATGGTCACCGCCTCGCACAACGCGCCGCGCTACAACGGCCTCAAGCTCAAGGCGGCCTACGGCGGCTCGGCGCTGCCGGAGCAGTGCCGCCGCGTGGAGGTCTATCTCTCCGATAACGAGGCCCGCGCGCGCGGCCCCAACCTGATGGACTACGACAAGGCGGTGAGCGCCGGGCTGCTGAAGCGGTTCAACCCCACGCCCGCGTATTACGATCATCTGCGCACGCTGATTGACTTCGATATCATCGCGAGCCGCCCGCAGCGGCTGATCGTGGACTCGATGTACGGCTCCGGGCGCGGCGCGATCAAAGGCATTCTGCAGGGCACGGGCTGCGAGGTCTTCGAGATTCGCGGCGAGATGAACCCGGGCTTCGGCGGCGTGCATCCGGAGCCGATTGCCAGATTTCTCGGCGCGACCGCCGGGGCGATTGCGGCGGGCCACGGGGCGTTCGCCGTGGTCACGGACGGCGATGCCGACCGCACGGGCGCGATGGACGGGCGCGGCCGGTTCGTGGACCCGCACAGGATCATGGCGCTGTCGCTCAAGTACCTGGTCGAGAAGCGCGGCTGGACGGGCGCGGTCGTGAAGACGGTGTCCACCACGCGGATGGTGAACCGGCTGGCGGCGCGCTACGGCCTGCCGTGCTACGAAACTCCGGTGGGCTTCAACCACATCGCGGACCACATGCTCGCGCAGGACGTGCTCATCGGCGGGGAGGAATCGGGCGGCATCAGCATCCGGGGGCACATCCCCGAGGGCGACGGCATTTTGTTCGGGCTGCTGTTGCTCGAAATCGTCGCGGCCTCGGGTGCGCCGCTGGAAGAGCTCGTGGACGACCTGTTGCGGGAGGTCGGCCCGGCGCACTACGCGCGCAAAGACCTGCGCCTGGCGCACCCCATCTCCAAAGCCGAGATGACCCGGCGGCTCACGGAGAGCGCGCCGGCGTCCATTGACGGGCTGGCGGTCGCCACAGTGGAATCGCTCGACGGGGTCAAGTACGTGATGGCGGACGACTCGTGGCTGCTCATTCGGCCCTCCGGCACGGAGCCGGTGCTGCGCGTCTACGCCGAAGCGCGCGAGGAGAAGATGGTGCAGGCGCTATTGGGGTTTGGGCAGAAGGTGGCGGAATCGTAGAGACGACCCGGCGGGTCGTCTCTACTGGGTTTGGGCAGAAGGTGGCGGAATCGTAGAGACGACCCGCCGGGTCGTCTCTACTGAGTGACGGGCAGTTCGATCGTAAACGTGCTCCCCACGCCGTACTCGCTGGCGACGGCGAGTGTGCCGCCGTGCAGGTTCAACAACCCGCGCGCAATGGCCAGGCCGGAGCCGGAGCCTTGCTGCTCCATCTTGGCGCGGTCAATCTGGTAAAACACGTCGAAGATTTTGTCCATCTCTTCGGCGCGCATGCCGATGCCGTCGTCTTTGATGTGAATGAGCAGGCGATCCCCGGCGGCGCGCGCGCTGAGCGTCACTCGCCCCCCTTCGCGCTTTGCGAATTTGATGCCGTTGTCCACCAGCCGGCGGATGGCGCTGCTCAAGTATTCGGCGTCGGCCAGCAGGGGCGGCAGCTCCGCCGGGAGGTCCGCGATCAGCTGCACGCCGCGCTTGATCGCGCTGGCGGTGTAGCGGGTGAGCACGGCCTGGAGCAGGTGCGGCATATTGGGCACCCGATCGCGTCTGCGCAGGTAGGTTTCCTGGGCTTCCCCGCTCTGGATCTCCACAAGCAGAATAAAATCTTCCACCAGCCGCCGCAGGCGTTCGCTGCCGGATTGCAGGCCGCGCATGTACGCCATGAGTTCGTCGGAGGTGGCGTCCGATCCGGCCGTGCGCAGCAGTTCGGTGTAAGTGGTGATGTAGGTCAGCGGGGTGCGGAATTCGTGATTGAGGGTGGTGAGGATCGTGCGCTTGAGCTCGCCGATCTGGCGGTCGTGGGCGGCTTCCAGCTGGGCGCGGCGGTTCAGCTTGGCGCGGATCGCGACGAGCAAATCCTCTTCCTCGAAGGGCTTGGTGACGTAGTCGTCCACCCCCAGCTGCTTGCCGCGGCGGATGTCGGTCTTTTCGCCTTTGGCGGTGAGGAAGATGAAGGGCAGGCCGAGCCATTCCGGGCGCGCGCGCACCGCCTCGAAGAAGCGGTAGCCGTCCATCCTGGGCATCATAATGTCCGAGAGGATGAGGTCCGGCTGGAAAGTCTCCAACACCGCCAACCCCTCCACGCCGTTGGCCGCCGTGGCCACCTGAAAGCCGGCCAGTTCCAGAATGTCCTGCACTCCGACGAGCAGGGAAGTGTCGTCTTCGACGATCAGGATTTTTTCGCCTGCCATGGATGGGCCTCGAGGCCGAGATTTCCGAAGTCTGATAAAACCTCGGAAGTCCGGACTGAAATCTTTCTCCTGCCTCTAAATGGTTTCTTCCTCTTCTTTGAACTCGACGGGGCGGCTGGAGAGCTTGTAGCCGCGGCCCCGCTGCGTCAACAGATAGCGCGGGCGCGCCGGGTCCGGCTCGATCTTGGCGCGCAGGCGACTCACCAGTTTCTCGATGCGCGCGTCGTCCACCTTGTCCAGATACTCGCCGCCCCACACCGCTTCCACGATCATGTCTTTGGTGGTGAGACGGTCCGGCCGCTGGTGCAGCAGGCGCATCAGCCGGTATTCCAGATCGGTGAGGACGGTGACTTTGATGCCGTCTACCCAGACCTCGCCCGCGTCTTCGTCCACGCGCACGCCGATGGTGGACTGGGCGGGCGCGGCGGCCTGGCGGCGGACGAAGAGCGCGAACAATTCTGAAAAGATGCGACCGTCCTCGGTCAACAGGCCCAGGATCTGCAGGCGCTCGCGGTCGTGCGGGTTGAGGCCCTCCTGCGCTTCAGTGACGAGGGACTTGAGCGCCGCCTGCTCTTCGGGCCGGAGCTGGTTCCAGATTTTCAGGCACTCGGCGCGCGCGTTGGGGTCGCCGCTGAGAGCGGCGGGGCTGCGCAGCGCCGCCTGCGTCAGCGCGGTGAGCAGGCCGAGGTGGCCGCCCGCCAGCCGCAAGACAGCTTGCTGTGCTTCTCCCGGCAGGTTCGCGCCGCCGAATGATTCGAGCGCGCGTTGCGCGTCCGCCGGGGCCAGCAGGCCGAGGGGCAGGGTGTGGGTCGCGAACAGTTCGGCGAATTCGTTGTCGCCGGGCAGGTGGCTTTCGCCCAGGGGCCGCACTGTGGCAGTGATGTAGGCCAGCCGGTTCTGGTATTTGTCTTTGAGCGCGCGCAGGTTGAGCAGGGAGCGGTCTTCCAGCGCGGCGTACACTTCGTCGAACTCGTCGAGCAGCAGCACGAGGTTGCGCCCGAGCTGGCGGCAGATTTCCGAGATGGCGTCGTTGAAGGCGAGCGAGGCCTGAAAGACGGAAGGGGCGGTGGTGATGCGGTTGTGTTGTTCGCGCAAGTGTTGCAGCAGGACCGGGGGCGCGCTCGTCGTTCCATCTTCAAACGCTTCGAGCAGGGAGCGCACGACGATTTCGTAGAAGCCCGGCGCGGTCAGCACCACCACCCGGTTGCAGTCAATATAGATCAGCACGCCCGGTTGCGCCGTGTGGCGCGCGTAGGCGGCCTCGTGCTCCGGCGCGGGCAGCGCGCGCAGCAGCGGGCTTTTGCCGGTATTGCTCAACCCGAAGATGGCGCAGCATTCCCCCTGCGCCACGATGCTCAGGATATTTTCAATTTGCGCCTGGCGCAACGACGGAAACGAAGCGGGCATGACACCGGCCTGTGAGAGAAGGTGATGAAGACGGGCCTATTATCTCCAAGTTCGCAAAAAAGCAAAAGGCCAGCCCGAGGGCTGGCCTCTCGCCTAGGGCAGAGGAAAAGAGTTTCAGCGCAGGCTCATCCGCACGCGGCGGACGATGACCACGACCGCGATCAGCCCGAGGCCGAGGAAGACCAGCCCCCACACCCCGGCGTCGTCGGCGAAGCCTGTCCCCGGCAGGATGGGGGTGGGCGTGGAAGTCGCCAGCCCGCCCACGAGCGGTGTGGGCGTCTTGGTCGCGAGGCTGCCCGCGCCGCCAATCGCGGTGGGCGTGCTCGTCTTCCCGCCGCTGATGGGCGTGGGCGTCGTGTCGCCTCCGGCGGCCCCGAGGGTGGCCGAAGGCGTGTCGGTGATCTGCGCCACGGCCACCGGCGTGTCAGTCGGGGTGGCGGTTGGCGGCCGGGGCGTTGGCGTGTCGGTGTCGGTCGGGGCGATCACCGGGGTGTCGGTCGCCGCAGCCGCCTGCGTCAGCGCCGCGGCCTGCGCGGTCGCATTGGCGTCAACGGTGGGCGTATGCGTGGCCTGCGCCGCCTGCGTCAGCGCCGCGATCTGCGCCTGGTTCGTCGCCGCGTTGATGGCGTTCTGAGTCTGTGTGGCGCGCTGCTGGCCGGGCCGGATGAAAAACAGATAGCCCCCCAGACAGGCGGCGACGCCAAAAAACATGACGACCAACACCACGGCGATGATGATGAAAGTACGATTCGAAGATTCTGCCGGCGGTGCGCTCTCGGTTCCAGCAGCGGGTTCTTCCATAAAGTTGCTCTCCTTCTTTGTGGGATGGGCGACAGGCCTCCCAAACAGCCGCTAAGATTACTCCAAAATTTCCAAATTGGCGAATGGGATGGTGAACGCCTGGCCCGGCGTTTCTTCTGATTCGACGTAGGCGACGCGCGCGCGCACCCCGTTGGGGAGCCGCACGCTCTCCTCGCTCAACGCGTTGATCGTGCCGACGACGCCGGCCTCGGGGCCGCGGCGCACGCGGACGCGCTTGCCCGGCGCGAGCGCCTCGCCGTCCACAGGCAGGGCCGGGGACTGGCCGGGGCTGGCGAGCGGGACGATGACTTCGGGCCGCCCGCCCGCAAAGCGATCCCACACGCGCGCATTCACCCAGACCTCGCGCCCGGCGTTGGTCACCAGCAAGTTGTAGGCCGGGGTCGAGAAGCCCTGCGCGCCGAAGCCGTCCGTGACCAGCACGGGGATCTCCAATTTCCTCACGGCCGGGATCAGCGCCGAGTTGAGGCTGCCCACAATCAGGCCGCGCACGCTCATTTCAGACAGGCGGCGGAAGGCGGCGTCGTCCTGCAGCGTGCCCACCGCGAGGATGGCGCTGCGCATGCTCACGTCCACCTGCTCGGAGAGCAGCGCGGCGGCGGGGCCGCCGCCTACCATGTTCATCACGGCAAAGGCTTCTGGGCCGTTCCCCCACACGCCTTCGAGCAGCGCGCCCGTGGTTTCAATCACCACGCCGTGCTCGCGCTCAATCGTGGCGATGACGGCGGGGACGCCCGCGCGCAACTCAAACGCCTTGGCGATGGCGGCCAGCACGGCTTTCCCGCCCCGGACGAACATCAAATAGCCGTCCACGGGCGAGTACACCGTTTTGCTTCCCAGCCCGAGGGCGGTCTTGCGCCTCGCAATCGGCTCGCCCTTCTTGATAGGTTCGCCGTCTTGCTTGAGCATGTAGGCGGCCACCTTGTCGGCGGGGACGTCCAGCTCGCGGGCTACGTCCACCAGCCGGTGCGCGTCGGCGATCAGGGCGTGGGCCACCACCTCGGCGGCCTCGACGCGCTGGTTGAGTTGAACGACAACTTCGCCCGCGACGGGCAGGGCGCGCTCGCGCCGCAGCGTGGCCAGCAAGGTGACGTGGGTGGTGGTGGGGATGTAGGCCATCTTATACCGTTGCGCCGATTTTCAGACTCCACGCCTGCATCATTTCGAAACGCTTGTCGGCGGCCTTGGGGAAGGCGATGGGCCGCCCGCGCGCGTCAATGATCACGCCCACCGCGCCACCCGTGACCTCGAAGGTCTTGCTGCGGCCCGGCCCGAAGCCCACGTCAATGCCGGAACGCGGCTTGAGCGTCAGCTTGCCATCCTGACCGAGCGGCAACGGGAGGACTTCGAGCGAACCGGCCTTCACGTCCACAGTCAGGTCTGTCCCGTTTTCGTAGACCAGTTTCGCCTGGCACACCACGGCGTCCGGCCGCGTCGCGCCGACGGCGGTGATGGCCATGCCCAGCGTCAGGAAACCGGAGTCGAAGGCCTGCACCACGGCCAGCGGGTTGACGTGGGCGGCTGCGCCGAGCGCCGCCAGAATGTGATGGGCGTCGAGGAGGAGGGTGGCCACGCCCGTGGGCTGCAGCGCGTCGAGCAGGAGGAGCGCCGACGCGCCGGGGCGCGGCGCCTGCCCCAGGACCGCGCCGCCGCCCACAATCAGATCGCACCACGGCAAGAGGTCGGCGCGCACGCCGGGGGCGGAGCGCGGCCAGCCGGAGCGCGCCGTCCGCAGCGCAGCGCGCAGCACTTCCCGCGCCAGCGCGTGCTCGAGTTGCAGGTCGGTCGCGTCGGCGGGGATGGTGTGCGGGCGCACGGATTTGTTGAAGACGAAATCGCGGAGGGCGTCCTCCGCGATCTCCTGCGGGATCCAGCGTGCGAGGTTATCAAACGAAGTTTCGGACAGCACCGTGGCGGCGTTCACGCCCACGCCGAGGTCGGGGCGGACGTTGAGGTACAGTTCGCCGCCGAAGGCCGCGGCCACCAAGGTCGAGGCGGAGCCGACGTTGACGCTGAGGATGCCGTTCTTGGTTCCGAGCGCGCGGCTGACGTAGCGGACGATATTGCCCTCCGCCTGCGCGGTGGGGAGGAGGCGCCCGCCCGCGTACCCGGCCAGATCGCGAAGGCCGCCAATCTGCGACAGGCGCAGTTCCTGAAACACGCGGGCGAGTTCGGCGCGCGCGGGCGCGGGCGCCTCCGCGCCGAGTTCGGGCAGGACGTTGGGCGCGGTGGAAATAATGGCGCCATCGGCGAGCAGGGCGACGATCTGCTCCTGCAGCGCCGTGTTGCCCACGTACAGCACGTTGGGTTTGGTATCGTGCGCGAGGAGCCGGCAGGCCAGGCTGACGGTCTCGGCGAGCATGAGGACGGCATCGCGCGCGCCGCCGTCGGTGCCGCCCGCGATGAGGATCAAATTGGGTTGGGCGGCGAGCAGGGCATCCACCCGCTGTTCTTCGCGGCGGCGGTCGCCGAGGCTGAGCGTGTCCAGCACGGAAATGTAGCTGGAGGCGGCGAGCCGCCGGGCGCTATCCAGCGAGCCGTCGGGCAGGAGGCCCACGAGCACCGCGCGCACCGCCGGGCCGCCGCTGGCCGTGACGACGAACACGTCCGCGCCGCTGCCGTCCGCGGTCGCGGGCATGATCAGCCGCGAGGCTTCGTCGAGCATGGCGCGGCCGGTGATGGCCTGCAAATCCGCGAGGGCGTGGCGCATCCCTTCCGAGGCCTCGAGATACGGCGGCTCGATGGTGGAGGGGGCTTCGCCGGAGGCCACGTAGCGGAACGTGCCCTCGACCACGTCGAAGAGGGACACGCGCGTAGTCGCCGTTCCGAAGTCAGCCGCGAGGAGGGTGTCAGCGTGAAAGTCCGTCATGCCACGTAAAGTTTAGAGCGTAACTCTGCAGGGTGTCATGCTGAGCGCCGTCTGGCCCCGCTCGACGGGGAAGAGATGCTTCGCTGCGCTCAGCATGACACGAGTTCTAGAAGCCCAGATACGGTTGCAAGAATTTCGCCAGTTCCATCACACTCTGCGCGAAGAAGGCGAGGCTGGCGGCGAGCGCGCCCGCATACATCACGCCGAAGGCCGTGCCGATAAAAATCTGCCCGACGACGGCGATGGGTTTGGCGAAGGCGGGCCGGTCGGCGGGCTGGCCGGGCCGCGCGCTCCCACTGTAGAAAAAGAACCCGAGCGTCGCCAGCGTGCCCACCACGATCACCACACTGCTCAACGCTTTCTCGAAATCAACGCCGCCGGAAGCGTCGAACGGCAGGAGGTGAAGGAACGTGGCGCGCGTCTGCGGGAAGAGTGTGCCGGTGACCGCGCCCCCAATCGCCACGGCCGACCCGACCCCGACGAGGAACCCGGTGGCCGGGCTTCCCAACCGGCTGGTGCCGCGCCCCAGCTTGAGCACGAGGAACCCGGTGAGGATCAACGCTCCGAGCGGCGGGCCAATCACCGCAAAGTTGAGCGACAACAAATCATTCAGCGACAGGAGCGGCGCGATCATCTGCGGGAAGATCACGTTGTACCAGGCGATGACGACCGCGTATCCCGCCGCCGCGCCGACGAAGATGCTCACGGCGATCCGGTACAGCGGGTTGTCGCCGAGCAGGTAGCTGAAGACAAACAGCGTGAGGACGAAGGCGAGGACACTTCCCAGCAAATCCAGCATGATGATTTCTTCCAGCCGCAGGTCACGCTTCAGGCGTAACTCACCTCTTCTTCCGGCGGCGCAGCAGGCTGGTCGCGGCATTGATCACATTACCCACAAGGATGATGACCGCGGCGGCCAGCAGCCCGCTGCCGAACATGTCCCAGCGTTCGCCCGCCGCGCCGGGCAGGCCCGCCTGTTTTTCATACTGAGCCGCGCCTCGCAGGCCGCTGACCATCCCGGCGATCTGCGGCGGGTCGGCTTCGTAATACGGGCGCACGAGCGGGTCGGCCCCGGCGCTCACGACCGCGAGCATCGTCACGCCCTGAGCATAGTTGCGCGTCTGCTCCACCCACGCGCGCGCCGAGTCCGGTGTGGCCGTGATCATTACGATCAGCCCGAAATCGCTCAGCCTGCTCACCGGAGTCATGAGCGGCGTCGTCCAGACTTCGGACGACCCCGCGAAGTCGCGTTGGAAGAGACGGCGCGGCGCGGCGGCGAACTGCAGCAGGCCCACCGGCCCGCCGGGGATGTAGCCCAGATTGAGGTAATGCATCCCGTAGGTGTACGAGATGCCGTGACTCGTCTGCAAATCGGCGGCGACCTGGTGGAGCAAATCGTCGCCCACGGCGGCCCCGGCCAGCCGTGTGCTCACCCCCACCACCGGCACACCCCGGTGCATGAGATGCGCGACGAGCGCGGTGGCAGCCGGGTTAAGCTCGCCCCCCTGTGCGGGATCGTAATCGAAGGCGACGAGGGCCGGTTTCGCCAGAGGCGGAGCGGGCAAAGTCTCGACCACGTCGTACGCGGCCTGCGTGTCCAGGCCGATGGTAGCGGGGGCAGGGAACAGCCCCGATCCGAGGGCGAAGGGCAACAGGAGCGCTATAGCCATCAGCGCGAAAACCAGCCAGCGCTCAAGCAGCAAGGCCAGCGGGGCGCGCCGCTTCGCTTCCGGGCGTGCCTCGACCTCTTCGGCCAGCAGGCGCGCGAGCAGCTCGGCCTGGCTGGCGTGTACTTCGCTGACTTCCAGCGGGTGCACCTGCGTGGTGCTTTTGTGCGGGATCGCCACGGCCAGCTCGGCGCGCAGGATGCCGCGCATGCCGGCCAGCAGGCCTACCGACTCCTGATACGTGTCGGTCTCCGGAGGAAGCTGAGCCTCCCCGACTTCCACCGGGCGCATCGCCTCCAGCCAGCTGGGGAGCGCGGTCTGCTCGAGGCCCTCGCCGACCAGCGCTGTACCCGGCTGGCGCGCGGGCGCGGACGGCTCGGGCTTGATGGCGGCCAGCGCATCGCTCAAATCGCCGGGGCGCATAGCCGCGAGCCAGTCCGGCATGGGGCCGGTGGTCGTGTCCAGCGTCGGCGTTTCCGGGGGCTGATCGGTAAACGGCGAGACGAACTCTTCGGTGGCAAAGGGCGACACGGCTGGCGCAGCTCCGGCGGTTTCCGCGCCCGTCTCGCCCAGCGCCTTCAACCAGTCGGGTTCGCCTTCCGTTGGCACAGCGCCCGCCGGTTCCTCGGGCGGCACGGTCGTCTCTGCGCCGCGCAGCGATTGCAACCAGTCCGGCTCTTCCGCGCCTGCTTCGGGGGCGGCTTCCGGCGCAAATGCGGCGGGCGCAGCCTCGGCCCCGGTGGGCGGCGCGGTTGTCTCGGTCCCGCGCAGGGACTGCAACCAGTCCGGTTCTTCCCCGCTTGCTTCGGGGGCCGCCGCTGGCGCGACTACAGCGGGCGCAGGTTCGGCGGGAGGCACGGTTGCCTCGGTGCCGCGCAGAGATTGCAACCAATCCGGAATTTCCTCGGCGGGGGTCGCCGGTTCCGGTGTGAACGCCGAGATGGCGGGCGAGGGCGGGGCCGCATCGGCTTCAGCACCGGGCCTGGCTTTCAACCAGTCCGGACCCTCATCGGTGGGAGCGGCCGTGGGTTCGGGCGGTGCGGCGGACTTCAGCCAATCCGGGATTTCCTCGGCGGGGGCTGCCGGTTCCGATGTGAAAGCGGAGATGGCGGAAGCGGGTGGGGCAGATTCCTCGCCGCGTGCGGCCTTGAGCCAATCGGGGATTTCGGCTTCGCTGGTGGGCGTACCCTTCGCTTCGCTTCGGGCATCTTCGACGGCCGCGGGTTCGGGCGGCGCGGCCTCGGCCCGCGTGGAGTTCAGCCAATCGGGACTTTCTTCAGAGGGAGTCGCGGCCGGTTCGGATGGCACGGCTGCGCCGCGCAGAGAACTCATCCAATCGTCGTCGGCGGGAGCGGCCTGCGGCGCAGGTTGCGCAGACTCTTCCCGCATGTCTTTCAGCCAATCAGGAATTTCTTCTGCGGGAGCCGCTGCGGGTTCTTCGCCGGATGCGCCTTTCAACCAGCCCGGCACTTCCTCGGCGGGGGCGGGTTGCGCGGCCGCGCCGCGCAGAGAACTCATCCAATCGTCGTCGGCGGGCGTACCCGTCGCTGCGCTCCGGGCATCTTCGACGGCGGGTTTGGC
>Ga0184633_10000771_pt1 | contig 12370 bp, 13 predicted proteins | sample PLM31_170_b1_FD_133156 | JGI IMG/M metagenome (GOLD analysis project Ga0184633, IMG submission 133156) | Groundwater sediment microbial communities from an aquifer in East River, Colorado, USA - PLM3-1_170_b1 | ecosystem: Environmental > Terrestrial > Soil > Riparian zone | place: USA: East...
AAGCGCCCCGCCAGCAAGGCGCGCGACCGAGGCGTATTCGAAGCAATACGGCGCAGGGAGCGTAACGCCGCTGGAGGGGATGCAGCGGCCCTCGAATGCCATCGTATTTGCGAAGTGCGGCACTAAGGTACGGGTACACCGTGCCGGTTGATTCACCTCGATAGAATGACCGGATGCGCCGGACAATCGCAGGGGCCCTTTTCCTTCTCTGGTGCGCGCCGGCAGCGCCCGCCGTGGCGCCGCAGACGTCGCATGGCCGGGGAGGGGCAGTGGCGGCCGCGGAGGAGAACGCGGCGAGGGTCGGGATCGAGATCTTGAAGAAGGGCGGGAACGCGGCGGACGCCGCCGTCGCCGTGGCTTTCGCGCTCGCCGTGACCTGGCCGGAGGCGGGCAACCTCGGCGGGGGCGGCTTCTGGATCTCGCGCGACGAACGCGGACGGGTCCTCGCGATCGATTTTCGCGAAGCCGCGCCGCGCACCGCCCGCCGGGACCTCTACACACGGCCGGGCCCCGCCGGCGCCGCGCCCTCCTCGACGGAGGGGCCACTCGCTTCCGGTGTACCCGGCTCGGTCGCGGGCTTGTCGCTCGCGCACCGCCGCGCTGGACGCCTCCCCTGGCGCGCCGTCATCGAGCCGGCGGTCAAGCTCGCCCGGGACGGTTTCGTGATGACGGAGACGGTCGCGAGGAGCCTCTCCAAACCAAAGTACCGGAAGCGGCTCGCGGCGGATCCCGAGACCGCGCGCATTTTTCAGCCGGGAGGCGCGCCCCCGGCGGCTGGCACGCTCTTCCGCCAAAGCGACCTCGCCGGGACTCTTGCGGCGATCCGGGACCGGGGCGCGGACGGCTTCTACAGAGGCAGCATCGCTCGCCGCTTCGAGGAAGGACAGAAGAGGACCGGAGGCCTGATCACGCGGGGGGACCTAGCGCGGTATCGCGCCAGGATCCGCCGCCCGGTGCGCTTCCGCTTCCGAGAGGCCGAGATTCTCACGACGCCGGCCCCTTCGTCAGGGCCCGCCTTCGCGGAGATGGCTCTCCTCGCCGGGCTCGTCGGGCCGGACAAGCTCTCGCGGCGCGACAGCGACTTCGCGCATTTCCTCGCCGAGATCGAGAAGCGGGCCTTCCGGGATCGCAACCGCTACCTCGGCGATCCGGACTTCGGGCATGTCCGCCAGCGCGTTTTCACCGACATGGACCGGCTGCGCGCGATCGCAGCCACGATCTCTCCGTCGCGCGCCACTCCCACCCGGTCGCTCCCTGAGCTCCGGGGCGACCGCCCCTCGACGACGCACTTCTCGGTCATGGATGCGGCGGGCCGCGCCGTTTCCGTCACGACGACATTGAACGACTCCTTTGGCAACGCCCGCGTGGCCTCGGGCCTCGGCTTTCTCCTCAACAACGAAATGGACGACTTCACGACGAAGCCCGGAAAGCCGAACCTCTACGGCCTCGTCGGGGGAGAGGTCAACGCCGTTGCGCCCGGCAAGCGCATGCTGTCTTCCATGTGTCCATCGATCGCCGTCGTCGAAGGCCGGAACGCCTATGTCTGGGGTACGCCGGGAGGCTCGACGATCCCGACCACGAACCTCCAGGTGATGCTCGGGGTGCTCTTGTGGGGAGAGGACCTTCCGGCGGCGGTGGCCGCGCCGCGGTTCCACCAGCAGGACCTCCCCGACAAGATCCAGATCGAGCGGGGACGTTTCGACCGCGCGTGGATCGAGCCACTGGAAAAAATGGGGCACACGGTCGAGGAGAGGAACATCGATGACGACCCGATCGGGCGTGTCCACGCGATCGCGAGGGACGCCCGCGGCCGGATGACCGCCGTCGCCGACCCGCGCGGAGGCGGCGCCGGCCTCGTCGTCCAAGAGGCGCGCGTCGAGAAACTCGGGGCATCCCGTTGACGGAGGTCTTTCGCCCGCTGTACCGCGAGGGGCAGGCGCTGAAGCTCCTCGACCAGCGCCTCCTCCCGTCGCAGGAGGTCTGGCTAACGCTGACGAAGGCGCCCGAAATCGCGCTGGCTATCCGCCAGATGACGATTCGGGGGGCTCCCGCCATTGGTATTGCCGCGGCCTACGGCGCCGCGTTCTCCCTGAGAAGCGGAGCGTCCACGCCGCTCGCAGAACGCTTTGCGACGGCGAAGGGCGTGCTCGCGGCGACACGCCCGACCGCCGTGAACCTGTTTGCCGCGCTCGAGCGCATGGAGCGGCGCTTTCGGGAACTGGAGCGCCTTCCAGAGACGGAGGTCGAACAAGGTCTTCTCGCGGAAGCCGACGCGATCGCCGCCGAAGACCTCGAGGCCTGCCGACGTATCGGACGCTTCGGCGCGGAGCTGCTGCTCCCCTCCGCCACGATCCTGACGCACTGCAACGCGGGGGCCCTTGCGACGGGCGGCTACGGCACCGCGCTCGGCGTCGTGCGAGCCGCGATCGAGGCGGGTAATCCCGTGCGCGTTCTCGCCTCGGAAACCCGGCCCTTCCTCCAGGGGGCGCGCCTGACCGCCTGGGAGCTGGCCCGCGACGGGATCGCGGTCGAACTGATCACCGACTCGATGGGCGGGCACTTCCTCTCCCGCGGCGAGATCTCGGCCGTGGTCGTCGGCGCCGACCGCATCGCCGCCAACGGGGACACAGCGAACAAGATCGGGACTTACTCGCTGGCGGTCCTCGCCAGGGAGAATGGCGTTCCCTTCTACATCGCCGCGCCGGTGACGACCGTGGATCTCGCCTGTCCCGACGGCGCGGCGATCCCCATCGAGCATCGCGAGGGTGGCGAGGTCCTCTCCTTCGCCGGGCAGGCCATTGGGCCGCCCGGCGTGTCGGCCCGGTACGCCGCCTTCGATGTCACACCCGCCCGCTACATCACAGCCATCGTGACGGATCAGGGGGTCTGCCGGCCGCCTTACGAGAGCAGCCTGGCGGAAGCGGCCGCGCGGGAAGGGCGCGGAAGCCCCGCCACCCGGTAGGCTCTCCAACCGGCAAGCCATGCTCGTCCTCGGCATCGAGACCTCCTGCGACGAGACCTCGGCCGCGGTCCTAGACGGCGACGGGCGCGTGCTCTCCAATGTCATCGCGACTCAGCTCGCGGCGCACGCGCCTTACGGCGGCGTCGTGCCGGAGCTCGCCGCCCGGGCGCACCTGGAGAACCTGCCGGCCGTGTACGAGGAGTCGCTCCGGCAGGCCCGCGTGGGCTTGCGCGACATTGGCCTCGTCGCGGCGACCGCCGGACCAGGGCTGATCGGCGCGCTTCTCGTTGGCCTCTCCGCGGCCAAGGCGCTCGCGTTCGCGCGGGGCGTCCCGCTCGCACCGGTCAACCATCTCGAAGGCCATCTCTTCTCCGCCCACCTCAAGGCAAACGGCTCGCCGGCGCTCGCCGTGGAGTATCCCTTTCACGGCCTCGTCGTCTCGGGGGGCCACGCCGAGCTCGTGCGCGTCGAAGAGGGCGCCATCGTCCCCCTCGCGCGCACGCGGGACGACGCCCCCGGCGAGGCCTTCGACAAGATTGCGCGCCGCGGCGGCCTGGGATACCCCGGGGGGCCCATCGTCGATCGCATCGCCTCCCGCGGAGACGGAAACCGCGTCCGCCTCCCGGTCGGGCGCATGGGCGATGGATCGAGAGACTTCTCCTTTTCCGGGCTCAAGACGGCGATGATCCGGGAGCTCGAAAAGCGGGGAGTGGACGGCTCCCCTCTCGATCCCGAGACCCTCTCCGGCGATCTCGCGGACCTCTTCGCCTCCTTCCAGCGCGCGATCGTCACCGCGCTCCGGGAGAGGGTCGAGAGCGTTCACGCCAGCGAGGGGATGCGCTGTCTCGCTCTCTCCGGTGGCGTCGCTGCGAACTCGGAGCTTCGCGCGTCACTCGCCGCGTGGGGGGAGGAGCAGGGCGTTCCGGTCCTGCTCCCCGACCGCTCGCTCACGACCGACAACGCCGCCATGATCGCGTGGGCGGGCCTGTTGCGCTTCCGCCGCGAGGGCCCGGGCGAATTTGCCTCCGTGGCCGCGCGCTCGCGCTGGCCGCTGGGGAGGTGACCGAGCCTCCCCTGTGTCGGCCTGACCCCATCTTCGCCGAGAAGGGCACGGCGAGGGCCCTGACTCACCGCGCCCGATCCGGGAAACGCTCAAAGGGTGATCGTGGTCCCGTCGAACTTCGTCAGCGTCCAGGTGAAGTCCTGGTTGTAGCAGGCCTTCTGTTCCTGAAGCACGCTGATCGCGACCGCCTCTCCGAGCAGCAGCGATTCGGTGTAGTCGCTGCGCCAGTGCACCCGGCGGCATTGCGGCCGATCCCGACGTTCGCGGCAACCTTGTCCATCTCGTTGCCCGCGGTGAGCGGGGGACCCGAGTAGGGGACGAGTGCGGTCCCGTCGGAATTCGGCACGACTGGGTGCGGGATGACGAACGACTCGTCGAAGAAGGCCTTCACCATCGTCGTGCAGGCGCCCGCGACGGTCGCGTGTCCCGCGCCGTACGACGGATGCGTCGGCGAGCCCTCCGGGAACGCCATCGGCAGCAGGTAGCTCCGATTCGCCTGATAGACCGCATCGAGAGCGGGAGAGCTCAGGATCTCGTCGTGGACCGGATACGGCGTGAATCCGATTTTCCGAAGGTGGACGCGCCCGCCGTAGGCCTCGGGGCGCAGATGCCGGTGGACCTGCCACTTCTGATACCAGACCGCCTTCAGAGCGCGCGTCGCGATCTCCGTCAACATGCTCAAGATGTGCGGGCCGCCAAACTCCGCGAACCCGATCTGGGTGACCGATTTGACCGGCGGAAGACCCGGCGAGAGCGGCGCGCCCATCCCCATCAGGATGAGGGCCCCCTGAAGGTACGCCTGATAGAGCGCGTCCACGTGGACCCACTGCGCCAGGTCGCGGAGGTTACGCATGTAGCGAGGCGTGGAATCGAAGACGTCGGTCCCCCCCGCCTCATAGCCGCGCTGCACGGCCAGCCAGTCGGGGAAGCTCGTCATGTAGTCACGACGAGCGACGACCGTGTTTATCCGCTGCGGAATGGTCAGGGCCCCGAAAGGAATGTCCTGGATCAGGAACTGCGACAGCCACGGCCCGACGAGGTCGCCCTTGGTCATGCCGCGGAAGATCGTTTGCGCCGTCACGCGCCCGCCCGACTTGGGCCCCTTGAAGACGGAAAACCGCGAAAGGTCGTCCGCGGCCGCCGCCACGCCCGGATCGGAGTCATAGGACGTGAAAGGGATGTCTCGCAGGAGCGCCATCCAATAGACCTCCGCCGCCTCCCCGGCGATCTCCGCGCTGTCGAAGCGCGGCGCGGCCGGGATCGCCAGATGGTGGGAATCGGCGCCCTCGAGATCGAACGCCAGTCCCGCCTGCGGGCTCGTCAGCTTCCGTCCCAAGCCCAGGGTGATGCGCTCGAAGTCGGCAGGGTCGCCCGAGCGGAGCGCCCGCAGGAACGTGTCGTAAGCACCCAGATCGACCTGGCCCTGGGCGTCGTGTGGAAGACCCTTCGAGTAGCTCGCGATCCGGTCCGGATATCGCTCCTCGTCGCCGTTAGTGGACAGCGTCACGTTTGGCCGCCGCAGTGCCATTGTCGCGGCGTTGAGGCGCGCGTGATACGCTCGCCCCTGGCGGGTAGTTTCTGGCGGGATACGGTCCGGACAACTCCCCCCGCGCGGCCGAGGCCGACGGTCTTCGTCGGCCTTCGCGATGCCGGTCGCAAGCCCGGTTGCGCCCAGCGCCGCTACGGCGGCACCTGTGCCGACACGGCGGACGAAGTCGCGGCGATCGAGAAAAGTGGCACGGTCGGTTCGAGTCGTCGGCATCCGGTGGACCTGGTCAGCCATGGCAGGCCTCCTCAGTGATGGTGTCGCCCATCTTTTTTTTGGTTGGTGAAAGGATGGAACGAGGCGGGGGCGGAACGCATCGCCACGGGAGCCAGAACAGTCTCTCGATTTCCTGAGCGTTCCTCCCGCTCCGATCCCTTCAGCGCCCGCGCAGGCTTCGAGGTGACCACCCCGGCAGGGCGGTCGCCCCGACTCCCACGGCTTCCAGCAACGAGCGGCGACTGATCTGCAGTGCGCGCCAGCGCGGGAAACCAATCGCTTCAGTTATTTCCTTGATCAAAAGGTTCACCTCCCTGCTGGGGAATCTCCCCTTCGCACTCATAGCGTCCTCCTTTCGGACTCCTTCTAGTTTTTGGGACCTGGAGAATTATGGCACGCATATTCTTGACCTGCGCGAGGCGTGAGGCCTGTTTTTGACCAGTACTTCTGGAGGGGGTGAGCCCCCCTCCCGCCGGACGGGATGCTTCCCACAGGGACGGGAGCGCCGAGAGCTCTAGTCGCTTTCCTCCAGACTCACGATTCCGCGCCGCAAGGCGGTCGTCACCGCGCGGGTCCGGTCCCGGACTCCCAGCTTCCCGCCCATCAGCCTCTCCGGGTGTGACAACTGGATGCCTGTAAACTCACACGTTTTCATATATGACCGACCCGCAAAGGATTCGCAACTTCTCGATCGTGGCGCATATCGACCACGGCAAGACGACACTCTCGGACCGCATTCTCCAGCGCTGCGGGGCCGTATCGGATCGGGACATGCACGAGCAGATGCTGGACGACATGGAGCTCGAGCAGGAGCGGGGTATCACGATCAAGGCGCGCTCGGTCGCGCTCCGCTACCCGGCGAAGGACGGGCAGGAATACAACCTGAACCTGATCGACACGCCCGGCCACGTGGACTTCTCCTACGAGGTCTCCCGCTCGCTCGCCGCGTGCGAGGGCGCGGTCCTCGTCGTGGACGCCACGCAGGGGGTCGAGGCCCAGACGCTCGCCAATGCCTACCTCGCGACACAGCACAACCTCGTGATCGTGCCGGTGATTAACAAGATCGACCTCCCTTCCGCCGAGCCGGAGAAGGCGCGAGAGCAGATCGAGCAGGTCGTCGGGATCCCGGCAGAAGACGCGGTCCTGACCTCCGCCAAGTTGGGAATCGGCATCGACGAGCTCTTGGAGAGGATTGTGCGGGACGTGCCTCCGCCGAAGGGGGACGCTGCTGCGCCCCTGAAGGCCCTGATCTTCGACTCCTGGTACGACCCGTACCGCGGCGTGACCTCGCTCGTGCGCATTCTGGACGGGCGCCTCACGGCGCGGATGAAGATCCGTGCCATGGGGACGGGTCTCGAAGCGGAAGTGGAGGAGGTCGGAATCTTGAAGCCCGAGCGGGAGGCCGTGCCGCAACTCGGCGTCGGGGAGGTCGGGTTCCTATGGGCCAACATCAAGGACCTCCACTCGACACGCATCGGCGACACGATCACGGAGGTCGGCCGCCCGACCTCAGAGCCCCTCCCCGGCTTCGCCGAGGCCAAGCCCATGGTCTTCGCCGGGCTCTTCCCCACCGACGCGGACGACTACGCGAACCTGCGCGACGCGATGGAGAAGCTCCGCTTGAACGACGCCTCCTTCACTTTCGAGCCGGAGAACTCGACCGCTCTCGGGTTCGGTTTCCGCTGCGGCTTCCTGGGACTCCTCCACATGGAGATCGTCCAGGAGAGGCTCGAGCGGGAGCACGACCTGGACCTGATCACAACGGCGCCGGGGGTCAACTACCGCGTCACAACGACCGCCGGCGACGTCAAAGAGATCGTCAACCCGAACCACCTTCCGCAACCCAACCACATCGAGCGGGTCGAAGAGCCGTACATCATCTCGACGATCATCACGCGCGACGACTTCCTCGGGGCCCTCTTGAAGCTCTGCGAAGAGCGGCGGGGGGCCCAGAAGTCGCTCGAGTACCTCTCCTCGAACCGCGTGGTCCTGACCTATGAGTTCCCCTTGAACGAGGTCGTGCTCGACTTCTACGACAAGTTGAAGTCCGTCTCCCGCGGCTACGCCTCCTTCGACTACGAGTTCGCCGGGTACCGGGAGGGGGACTTGATCAAGCTCGACATTCTGGTCAACGGCGAGCCGGTGGACGCCCTGTCTCTCATCGTTCACCGGGACGAGGCGCCCGCCAAAGGACGGTTCCTAGCGTCCAAGATGAAAGAAATCATCCCCCGGCAGATGTTCGAGGTCGTGATCCAGGCGGCGATCGGCTCCAAGATCATCGCCCGGGAGACGGTCTCGGCGATCCGCAAGAACGTGCTCGCCAAGTGCTACGGGGGGGACATCACGAGGAAGAGAAAGCTCTTAGAGAAGCAGAAAGAGGGGAAGAAGCGGATGAAGAGGGTCGGCCGCGTGGACATCCCGCAGGAGGCCTTCCTCGCCGTTCTCAAAGTCGAATGAAGAAAGAGGACAAAGCGGCCCCTCCCGCCCAGTCGGCGCCGACCGTCGGGAACTCCGGCCGGCATTCTTCTTCGCGCGAGTGGTACGAGTCGCTGCTCGTGGCGGGGATCTTCGTGCTCTTCGTCCGCACGTTCGTCGTCCAGACCTACCAGGTGCCCACCGGCTCGATGGAGAAGACGATCCTCGTCGGGGACCACCTGCTCGTCAACAAGTTCGCCTTCGCCCCGCGCCTGGCCGCTTTCGAGGCGCTCCTTCCCTACCGCCGGGTCGCGCGGGGAGACATCGTCGTCTTCAAGAAGCCCGGGGACGACGCGAACCCAGGCAACGTGCTCGTGAAAAGGGCGGTCGCCGGGCCTGGGGACACGCTCCGGGTCCAGGACAAGACGCTTTCGATCAACGGCCAGCCCGCCGACGGGCGGCACGTCCAGCACGTGGACCCGGAGGTCTACCGCCGCTCCGACCCGCGCCTCTCGGAGACCGCGGTCCTGCGCGACCAGTTCGGGCCGTACCGCGTGCCCGAGCGCTCCTACTTCGGCATGGGAGACAACCGGGACAACTCTTTCGACAGCCGGTTCTGGGGCCCGATCCCCCGCGAGAACATCTTCGGGCGGCCCTTTCTCCTCTACTGGTCCTACGAGGCGGAGCCGAACTCGCACATCTGGCGCGGGGCCCTCGCCAAGCTCCGGCAGCTCGCGGACGTGGCGATCCACTTCTTCTCCCGGACCCGATGGGACCGGATGTTCACGCTGGTCCGCTGAGCGCCCGGACCGAGGCCGGCCGAAGGCCCTCGCGCCTGCGGGACTATCTGGAGGCGATCCTGGTGGCCGTCGTCTTCGCGCTCTTTGTCCGCACCTTCCTCCTCCAGGCCTTCGTGGTGCCGACCCCTTCCATGGAGAAGAACATCCTGGTGGGAGACCACCTGATCGTCAACAAGTTCCTCTACGCGCCCCGCTTCCTCCCGCTCGTCTCGCGCCTCCTTCCCCACCGTGCGGTGCGGCGCGGGGACGTCATCGTCTTCAAGTTTCCGGAGGACCCCCGGCGCGACTTCATCAAGCGGGCCGTGGCCCTTCCCGGCCAGACAGTCGAGATCCGCGACAAGGAGCTCTTCGTGGACCGCGTCCGGCAGAGCGACCCGCGGGCCTTTCACTCCGACGGCCGAGTCTTCCGAAACGAACCGGACCTGCCGGAGGCCTACCGCTTTCGAGACCAGCACGGCCCGATCCGCGTGCCCCCCCGCTCCTATTTCGCCTTGGGCGACAACCGCGACGTTTCGCGGGACAGCCGGTTCTGGGGGCCGGTGCCCGAGGAGAACCTCAAGGGACGCGCCCTTTTCGTCTATTGGTCCTTCGCGCCGCAAGAGGAGCCGGCGGGGGCGGGCCTCTTCCAACGCGTCGCCGGGCTCTTCTCCCGGACGCGGTGGAGCCGGACCCTCGTGGCGGTCCGATGACGCCCTCCGCCGGCCCGTGCGCCGGACTTCGCCGCATTCCTGTAAAATCCTGTCAACCGGGAAGCGATCGCATCTGAAGGAGATCCCATGAAAGGGCGGCGCGGGGAACGGGGCAAGACCAACGTCGGGTGCATCGTCTGGCTGGTCATCGTCGGCCTCGTCGGGTACGGGCTCTTCAAGGTCGTGCCGGTCAAGATCGCGACCTCGACCTTCCACGACGTGATGGCCGAACAGGCGGCGTTCGGGTCGATCAAGAGCGTCCCCCAGATCGAGTACGAGATCCTGCGCCGGGCGCGGGAGCTGGAAATCCCGGTCACCAAGGACAACCTGAAAATCACGAGGGTCCGCGAGAAGATCACGATCGAGGCCCACTACGAGATCACGATCGACTTCTTCAACGGGGCCTACAGGTACGTTTGGAAGTTCGACCCGGTGGTGGAGCGGCCGCTCTTCGCGGTGTAGTGGAAGGTCGCGGTGGTGTCTCGCTCCGCGACCGCGCGGCGGCGGCTGTGGGTGGAGAGCAGGACTCCGGCTGCCGCCGCTCGCGAAACCGGCGCAGGGAGGGAGCCGCTTCCGCAAAGGCTTTCCTTGCGCCGGTTTCGAGGGTCGCTCCGCGAGACACCGCCGCTCCCTCGGGGGCGGGCCGCTGACGCGGCCCGGGGTTTCGGTGCCCGCCGACAAACCGCGGACATCCGGGCTCAAGATCGCCGAGGTCTCCCGGAAGACGGGCATTCCCATCACGACCCTGCGCTTCTACGAACGGGAGCTGCCGGGCCTCTTCCCAATCGCCAAGACCCGCGGCGGCCACCGCCGCTACGGCGAACGGGAGGTGGACCGCTTCGCGGCCGTGCGGCGGCTCACGCAGGAGGGCGTTCGGCTCTCCGAGATGCGGCGTGTCCTGATGTCCCGGGGGGAGAACGAGGCGCTGCGCGAGGAGGTGGACCTGCTCCTCGAGGTCCGCGAAGCCGAGACCCGGAGCTTCGGCGACATCCTTCGGAGGCTCTCCGCGCTCGAGGAGCGGATCGGGCGGCTCGAAGCGGCGCCCCCGAGGCGAGGGTGGTTCCGGGGCCGAGAGCGGCCGTAAGGGCACGACCGGGAATATTGTCGCGGACCTCGCAGCTTCCAACGCGAGCAGGAAAAAGGAGGACTCCCATGGGTCTCGTCAAGACTGCCGCCCTCGTGGCCGTCATCCTCGGCCTCTCGGTCTGTGTGCGGGGCGCCGCGCCCTCGATCGGCGCTCCGGCACCCGACTTCGCGCTCACGACACTCGACGGAAAGCCCTTCTCCCTCGCCGAAGCGGCCCGCTCCAGGCAGGCCATCGTCCTGATGTTCATCGCGACAAAGTGTCCCTACTCGAACGCCTACAACGCGCGCATGCGGGAGATGGCCGCCGTCTATGGCGCGAAGGGAGTGCTCTTCGCCGGGATCAACAGCAACAAGTCGGAGCCCGCCGACGAAGCCCGCGCGCACGCGAAGGAGCACGGCCACACGTTCCCCATCATGAAGGACCCGGACAACAAGGTCGCGGACCTTTACGACGCCAAGCGTACGCCCGAGATCTTCGTGGTGGACCGCGAGGGGAAGCTGCGCTACCACGGGCGGATCGACGAGAACTACGAGAACCCCTCCCAGGTCGCCTCCCCCGACCTGAAGAACGCGCTCGACGCCATCCTCGACGGCAAGGCCGTGGAGAAGGCGGAGACGAAGGCTTTCGGGTGCACGATCAAGAGGGTCTGAACCGAATTCGGATTTCGGATTGCGGATTTCGGATTTGACGAGGAGGGCGTTTGCCCTCCTCTTTCTGTTCCTGGCGGCGAATGCCCTCCTTGCGGCCGCGTCGCGACTGGCCGGAGAGGTGGATGCCAAGGGGCTCGCGAACGCAGTCGCCCGGGAGCGCGGACGCGTCGTGCTCGTGAACTTCTGGGCGACCTGGTGTGTGCCCTGCCGCGAGGAATTCGGAAGTCTCGTGCGGTTGCAGGAGGCTCACGGAAAGCATTTGCGTGTGATCGGTGTCTCGACGGACTTCGCGCGCGAGCGGCAGGCCGTCGAGAAGTTCCTCACGGAGCAGAAGCCCAACTTTCCCAACTACCACAAGAAGAGCGGCGGCGATGACCAGGAGTTCATCGCAGCGGTGGACCCCTCCTGGGGCGGCGAGCTCCCCTTCTCCGTCCTCTATGGCCGGGACGGGCGCAAGGTGAAGGTCCTCTCGGGCAAGCAGTCCTACCGTGACTTCGAGCGGGAAGTCCGGAGGGCGCTCGACGGGTCAAGCCCCGCGTCACGTCCGGCGAGAATCCGGACCAGGGCCGCGGTCCGCGCTTCTGCCGAGGCATCGCCCGAGCCGAGAGGCCTTCCTCTCGGACGACAGGGTTGATCCCTCCGGAGGACAGAGGGTCTCCCGCCAGGGACGCGCCGAGCCCCCCGCGGGCCGCGAACCGCCGAGATCTCCGTCCGGGAGGCTGGAGCGGGATTTGCTACAGTCCTGCCGATGTTGGAAAACTCGAACGAGTGCCCGCAAGAGAGGAGAGACTCAGCATGAAGCTTTTCCGTTCCGCAATCCCGGCCGCTCTGGCCCTCGGCGCGGGCCTACCGCTCCTCGCCGCTCCCGCCAGGATCCAGGCGCGCGCCCAGGTCCTCCGGCCGGCCAGGACGGCGGCCTCCTACTCCCTCGAGATCCCCGTC
>Ga0184633_10000772_pt1 | contig 12367 bp, 11 predicted proteins | sample PLM31_170_b1_FD_133156 | JGI IMG/M metagenome (GOLD analysis project Ga0184633, IMG submission 133156) | Groundwater sediment microbial communities from an aquifer in East River, Colorado, USA - PLM3-1_170_b1 | ecosystem: Environmental > Terrestrial > Soil > Riparian zone | place: USA: East...
ACGGTCGTGTGACCCAGCATCGCGGCCAAGGTCAGCACATCCACGCCAGCATGGGCAGCACGCGTAGCGAACGTGTGCCGCAGATCGTAGAGCCGGAAGTGTTCAATGCCGGCACGTTCGATTGCTGCATCATGGGCCTTCCGAACGCTGCCGATAGGGCGGTCGGGATTCCCTGTCCGTCCAGGCCCCGCCGGCGAGCAGAACACATAACGCCCCTTTGCCTGATCCACGCGTCGTTTCAGAATCTCGAAAACAGTCTGATCCATGGGGATCGTTCGCTTGGCCGCTTTCGTTTTGCCCCAGGGACTAAAGATTGTGGAGCCGTGGAAGTCGAAATTCGAGATCTCTATGCGGAAGACTTCCTCTGGGCGCATGCCCGTGTGGAGAATCACCATGGCGATGTCTTTGAGCGGCTGGCTCGCCTCACGCAGATACGCCAGTTCTTCTTCCAAGCTAACCACCCGCGTGTGTTCTTTCTCTTCGGTGAACATCCCCTTGCGAACGGGGCTCTTGAATCCCAAGACGTTGAAAAGCAGCCGGAGAGTCGCCAGAGCACGGTTTACGGTAGCTGGCGCCACAGTGCTTTTGTCACTGGCGTTCTTTCGCTGCTCCCGCAATCGCCGGTGTCTGAAATCTTCGACCATCTCGGGCGTGATGAGGTCTAGCCATTTGCCCCGGAAGAAGCGCAGAAGGGTGTTACAGTTCAGTTCGTGTAGTTCGTGGGTTTTCGGTCGGTGGTGTTGCTCGGACCATGCTAGGAACTTCTTCACCGCGTCATCGAAACGCGGGGGCGATGCTTTCGGCGAAAAACCTGCACGCCCATCGAGCAGATCAGCCTTGCGTTTGGCCTCGACTCGCTGAGCCGCGGTTTTGTTTGTGTGGCCTGTGGAGCCCTGAATCCGGCGACTCTGAAACTCGAAACTGTACGACCAAATCCGGCCGCGTTTGTAGAGCGCCATCGTCTTTACCTCCCTGGAGAAGGTTCAACAGCTACTACATGCGCGGCTAGCCATTCGTCAAGATCTTTCGGCCGGTAGCCCACCCGCGTGCGGCTTAGCTTCACAAACGGAATGCCTCGCCTCTGACTGCGCCATTGGGCCAGCGTTTCAACCGAGAGGCCAACGATCTCAGCAGTTTCCTGCGGTGTGAGCAGGAGCGCAGGAATTGAACTGTCCGGCTCCCTGCGACCCGAATTGTGCCGGCTGCTCAGCATGCTCAGTTTGCACGCGCTGGCTGGGTTCCACTGCCGGCCACGTTTTCCGAAGGCGTGCTCTTGCGAATCTGACATTCACACAACGAAGCTGAAAACCCGCCAGGATTGGGCACAAATCCCTTGCCCCCACACGTCGAGCAACCACCTCTCGTTTGCCTATTATTCTCAGCTTTTCGGGCAAAATCACCTGTGGTGGTTGGGGACCAACTGCCGCGCTCGAGTTGCTTCTTCCGCTTGAGTAGGATCGGCGGATAGAAGATCCCTTCTCTCCCACACTGCACTAAGCAGCTTTCCAGTACGTCAACGAGGCGTGGCGGATCGGTGGGGCAACCGCCTCGCCGCCAGATGCGCTCCGCAAGGTGCAATGCTCTCTCGGTGTCCGGCGGCAGTAGGTCTATGTCAATCTCCAAGAGTCGGGTCAGGGTCATGTCAGTCACATCGCCTTTTTCCCCGAGACCTCTCGGAGCTTGGCAAAGAACTCGTCCTGCGCTGCCGCGTTCTTGCTTTCCATCTCCTTTTGGCTCTGACGTGACTCTGACTTCTGACTCTGTACCTGAGTCGCTCGGGAGTTGCTCCGGAGTCGCTCTGGAGTTTCCACCGAGACAGGCTTTTTGTTTCGGCTCGCCCATTCATCTTTGTACTCAGTCATTTGCGGTATGCGAATTTTCCCGCGTTTCCAGGCTTTTGGATCAATCAGGCGAATTGCGGCGAAAAGGTCCAGAGTTTCTTTGGCGTCCTTATCACTCTCACATCCCATTTCTGAAGCCAGCCAAGCTAGGTCTGTGGCTGCATCGTTGAGGTTGAGTTCTGGCCGGAACTTAGGCCCGCTACCGCCTCGGTCGGCCACAACTTCAAGGAGCCGGAAGAAACGCGCGTAGCCGGCTTCTCCGAGCCGTTGCACCACGCGCCGGATCTTCGGGTTGTTCCTAGCATCCGCAAGGTGTTTGAACCAGCGCATGGTTTTGATCTCTCCACTGTCGTCTGGGCAAGTGTTTCTTGAGTCTCAGCACCTCAAAGGAGAATTGCCGTGCATCAACCTGGCCACCTGCCAAGAAGTCTGCGGCGGAAGAACGGATCTCCGGACAATCAGGGAACAGGAAGAGGACCCTGCCGTTCTCGTTCATCTCTGTCTTGGCTAGCAGATGACCTCGACAGACCAAATAGGCAGCGAGGTACAGGTGATCGGTGCGGTAGGTTTCTTTGGATGAGGGACTTCGCATTTCTCTACACTTTTCGTTTTCGGAAAAAGCTAACAAACGGAGGTGTGCAATGGCTAGAGGACAGAATCAGTACCCGGAAACAATTCTCGAATTGTTTCCGGGGGCGTGCAGCTACGTTGGCGGCAGTTTATTGTTTGCGCCGAAGCTTCCGGCGATACGCCAGGACAAGCGCTTCCCGCTCCAAGAGTTTGCGATGGAGCCTCTCAATCCCCTTCCGCACATTTTCACTAAACCGCCGATCTCCATAGTACTTTTGCGCAAGGGCAGCGTAGGATGGCCTGAGTTTCCGCTGTCGAACTTGGAGCTGCTCCTTTCTACTGGAGGGGTCAAAGCTAGGTTCCAGTAGCTTACCCGGAGGACTCATTTCCCATTCTATCCAAGCCGCGTGTAAACGCGGGTCGAGCGGCCTTCCCCGATTCGACCTTTCACGCTTCGGTCCCCAAAGCTTGCGGAGGCGCTTGTCAAATTGCCGTACTGCCTTATCGGGAGCGTGGCGAGCGAGTGTAGGGGCGACCCTTCTCTTCCTTCTCTTCACTGTCCCCATCCTCTAGAGTGGTCCCGGTGCAGAAGCTCGACAACCAGTCTGAGGCTCGTTTTCCCAGTGGCGGCCGGCCACTCATCACCATACTAAGTCGGCCTGGAGCCGTGCAACAAACGGACTTCCTACTGGAAGGTCGGATGCGAGGTCCTAGGCTGCCCAAGGATGGTAGGCTTAAGGGAGAAAAGAGCCTTCCTGTTTGGCTTACCCGAGCAGGCTGCCCAGAAACAGTTATTTTTGGGCAGGCTGCTCCATAGGCATCCTGCCGCGAGACGCAATCTTCAAGAATCAAATGTCTTCTCTCCCGGCTCAGATAGCCACTTGCCCCGAATCTGCCCCGAAAGATTTTCTCTTTGCTGCAATTTGTTGCATTGCGATGCAAAAGTGAAGAGCTAGTTGAGCTTTCGTTTCACCACCATCAAAAAGCCGGTCTCTCTCCAAGTGATATGGCGCAGCTTGAATTGTCTCCTTGACTTGTCGGAACTGAAACGGACCGATTGGGAGCTGGGCCTTTTGTCGGCTGCGACATCGGAAAATGACGCAGGGTGGCTCCTTCTCAAGAGCATACACCTCGCCTCCGAGCCTCGCTAAGTTATTACAAACAGGTCTTTTAGCCTCTTGCACCTCTTTGGGCGTTCTGTGGCGAACCACGTGCACTATTCCGGCACATGCCGATGTGGAATCATGGGTATTGTCCGGCGTCCCGCAAGATTCTTGGATCCCCAAGACAAGTCGGCGAAGCAACCTTCTCTTCGAGCCGAAAGGCCAGATGGAGCGGCTCAGCTACCTTTGGTGGTGAGGAGGACCGGTCTCGGCGCTCGGACACGTAAGTAGTTCTCGCCGAAGCTCGAATGTCTTGCTGTGATGTACCAACGCGCCCACGGCTTCCGCTTGGTCGCCCCAGGGCAAGCCCTGGAACCCCAGGATTTGCCGCCTCTAGAGCCCGGCCCGTCCGAAGTTATCGTGGAAGTGGCGGGGTGCGGCATCTGCCATACGGACATTGGCTTTGCGTCTGGAAGCGTTCCCACCCGCCATCCTCTGCCGCTGATCCTGGGTCACGAGATCTCCGGACGCATCGTTGCCACGGGGGAGAGAGCTGGGCAATGGCAAGGCCGCTTGGTCATCATTCCCGCGGTCATTCCCTGTGGTTCCTGTCCAGCTTGCGTGGCGGGGCGCCCCACGATTTGTCGCCAACAATTCATGCCGGGCAATGACGGTGACGGCGGCTTCGCCACGCACGTCCGAGTCCCTGCACGCGGCCTCTGTCCAGTCCCTGAAAACTTCCCCGACGGCTTGAACCTTGCGATGCTTTCCGTGGTGGCAGACGCCGTCACCACTCCATACGAAGCGATCCGCCGCTCCCAACTCGGTCCCGACCACGTCGCGGTTTTCGTCGGAGTGGGAGGAATTGGCGGATTCGGGGTGCAGATCGCCGCAGCGCTGGGGGCAGCGGTAGTGGCGATTGACATTGATCGCGAGCGGCTCGACCTCGCGAGCTGGCACGGCGCCTCATTCGCTCTGGATGCCAGCACAGCGAGCGCAAAGGACTTGAAAGCCGCAGTTCGCTCCTTCGTCAAGGAAAGTGGCCGCAAGGGCCTGGGCTTGCGGATTTTTGAGATGAGCGGGACTCCCGCAGGGCAAGCGATCGCTTTCGGTCTGCTGGATCATGGCGCTCACCTCGCGGTCGTTGGCTTCACGGTGAAGGAAGTGGATCTACGCTTGTCCAATCTGATGGCCTTCGATGCGACGGCACAGGGGAACTGGGGTTGTCCGCCGGAACATTATCCGGCCGCATTGAAGATGGTTCTGGAAGGAAAAGTCGTCCTGGCTCCTTTTGTGGAGCAGCATCCGCTCGACGATGCCACAGCGGTGTTTGAAGCGGTTGCGCACCATACCCTGCGGCGCCGCGCGATCCTAACGCCGGATCGCGGACACACGTAAGCGCAATGGAGGCGAAGCAATGACGCATCACAACCTAGTGGAAGAATTTTCCCCGCGCTGGATCAGCGTCGAGCACCGCCCTGCGCGCGACCGCGGCCGCAAACCGGTCGAAGGCCTCCACAACGTCTGGATCACACTCAACAATCCTCAGGAACTCAACAGCTACACCACGGAAATGATCAAAGAAATCATTCTGGCGCTGCGCGCCGCGAGTAATGATCGTGCAGCGGTTGCTGTGGTGTTGACCGGGGCCGGGACGCGCGCCTTCTGCGCCGGCGGGAATACGCGGGAGTATGCCGAGGTGTATGCGGGCGCGCCGGCGGAGTACCGCCAGTACATGCGGCTGTTCAACGACATGGTTTCCGCGGTTCTGCACTGCGACAAGCCCGTGATTTGTCGCGTGAACGGCATGCGCGTTGGTGGAGGGCAAGAGGTCGGGATGGCCTGCGATTTTTCCATCGCCAGCGATCTGGCTGTTTTCAGTCAGGCCGGGCCGAAGCACGGCTCCGCCCCCGACGGTGGCAGCACGGACTTCCTGCCAATCTTTGTCGGAATCGAACGCGCAATGATGAGCGGCACGCTTTGCGAACCCTGGAGCGCACACCGGTTCTATGCCCTGGGCGGGCTCACGCAGATCGTCCCGGCGCTGAAGCTGGACGGCCGCTGGGTGCCGAACCCGCTCGTCGTCACCGATCGCCTGCTGGACGAATACGGTCGCGTCGTATTGGGTGATTGGAAAACGGGTGCGGCCCGGCAAGAGGCCAAAGCCCTGCTCGAAAAGGGCACCGTGGATCTTTCCCTGCTCGATGAGGCCGTAGATGAGTTGTGCACCCAGTTGCTGTATACCATGCCCGACTGCCTGACGAAGACCGTTGAAAGTCTCCGCAAGCACAAGCTCGTCCACTGGGACCGCAATCGCGAGACCAATCGGGCGTGGTTAGCACTGAACATGATGACCGAAGCGAACGCCGGATTCCGCGCCTTTCACTATGGCACGCGCGACCAACGCGAGGTGGACTTCGTCTTGCTGCGCCGGCGACTGGCCGAGGGGGCGCGATGGAGTGAGGACTTGATTCGCGAGATTGCCCCCTGGGTTGCGGAGCCGGAGAAGACTCGCAAGTAATCGGGCAGAGCGGAGGCCCCACGAGCATGGCGTGCGCAGACCAAGAAGGAGTGTCATCGTGAAGCCGGCATTGGCGGAGATCGTCAACCGGGCTCAGACTCTGTTTGACGACCTGGACCTGAAGGCCGTCCACGCCTGGAAGGAAGCGGAACCCGGGCGCAAGGCCATCGGGCATATGCCCATCTACGTTCCGCGAGAACTGATCCATGCGGCCGGGATGCTGCCCGTTGGGATTGTCGGTGGCGGGGATCGCCTGGAAATCATTCGCGGCGACGCCTACTTCCAAAGCTACATCTGCCACATCCCACGCAGCACCATTGAGCTGGCGCTGTCCCACCGCCTCGATGTACTCGACGGCATGCTCTTCCCATCCATCTGCGATGTCATTCGTAATCTTTCGGGCATGTGGACCATACTCTTCCCCGATCGCTACGTTCGTTACGTGGATGTGCCGCAGAACTTTGATCCTCAGGCTGGCGGCACCTACTGGCGGCACGAACTTGAGATCCTTCGCGAGGATCTCGGCCGGCTCGCCCAACGGCCAATCACGGACGTTGCCTTGCGCCAAAGCATCGCCATCTACAACGAAAACCGCAGCGCCATCCGCGAGCTGTATGAAGCGCGGAGCGAGCAGCCGTGGTTCTTTCCCACATCAGAGGTGTACCTGATGCTTCGTGCGGGAAATGTTCTTCCGCCGGAAGACCACACGGCGCTGCTCCGTGCTTACCTCCAGCAGGCTCCGCTCGAAGACGATCGCAGCGACCAGGACCAGAGCCGCATCGTGCTGGTGGGCATGTTCTGCGAACTGCCCCCGCTCGGTCTGCTGCTCACACTTGAACGCGCCGGCTGCTGGGTGGTGGGCGATGACTTGCTCCTCGGCCTGCGGTGGCTTCTGGCCGCTGTGCCCACGGCAGGGGATCCGCTGGGCAACCTCGTGGACGCTTTTCTCCGGCACAGCGCTCCGACGGCTTCGCGTTACATGCCGGAAGGCGGGCGCGGGCGTTGGCTGGTGGAATCGGTGCGGCGCAACAATGCCGAGGGCGTAGTTTTTTGCGCTCCCAGCTTCTGCGACCCGGCGCTGTTGGAACAACCCATGCTCATCGCTGCTCTGGATCGCGCAGGCATTCCCCACACGCAATTCAAATACTCGGAGGACACCGGCCAGTTTGCGGTGATCCGCGAGCAGGCCGGGACTTTCTCCGATTCCATCCGCTTGTGGAGCCAGGCATGAACACTTCGCTCAGCAAGAAGCAAACCGCCCCCGAGGATGCTCAGAAAGAGCCGAGCATGCTGCTGCAGAAGCAGATGATCGGCAGCCACTACGACGCTCTCGCTCGCGCACACGAAGAAGGCCGCAAGGTCGTTTACACCTTTGTTCCCGGGAATCTGACCGAGCTAATCCGTTCCTTCGACATGCTCCCGGTTCTGCCGGAGATCAACGCTCTCCAGTCCGGCATGCGAAAGCTCTCTGCCGACTACATCGCCGAGGCTGAAAAGCACGGACACAGCGAAGACGTCTGCACCTACGTGAAGTGCGACATCGGGATGCTCAAGAAGGGCAACGTGGGTCCGACGGGAAAGAAATTGCCCCCGCCCGATCTGTTGCTGCTCTCCTATACCGGCTGCTTCACTTTCATGAAATGGTTCGAGCTGCTGCGGCAGGAATACGATTGCCCCGTAGCGATGCTTCATGTCCCGTACCAGGCCGACGGACAGATCCACGACCATCACCGTGATTACATCCTGCAGCAGCTTCGCACCGAAGTGATCCCCAAGTTTGAGCAGGTAACCGGGCGTCGCTACGATGAAGATCGGCTGCGCGAGATGCTTCGCCTCTCCGCCCAAGCCGAAGACGATCTGGTCTGGGTGCTGGAGAGCGCGCGAAATGTTCCATCGCCCATCGACGCCTATTTCGGGGGTGTCTATTACATCGGCCCCATGTTCAGCGCGTTCCGGGGTACGCCGGAGGGCCTCGAGTACTACCGCACGCTCCGCCGGGAGGTGGAAGCGCGCGTCCGCGCTGGCCTGGGGCCGATCACACCGGAGGGCCAACTTGGGAAGGAGCGCTATCGCCTGGTGATGGAAGGCCCGCCGAATTGGACGAGTTTCCGCGAGTTCTGGAAGATGTTCCATGAAGAAGGCGCCGTCGTCGTGGCCAGCAGTTACACGAAGGTGGGCGGGCTTTACGATCGAGGTTTCCGGCATGATCCCAGCCGGCCGCTGGAAAGCCTGGCCGATTACTGCTCGGGCTGTTACACGAATCTGGGACTTCCCACGCGCGTGGAGCTTCTCGAGCACTACATTCGTCACTTCCGCGCTGACGGTTTCATGATCAATAGCGTCAAGAGTTGCAACTCCTTCAGCGTCGGCCAGCTGTTGATGCTGCGCCAGCTCGAGGAGCGCACCGGTGTGCCCGGCGGCTTCATCGAAAGCGATCTGGTCGATCCCCGCTACTTCTCTGCTGCCAACATCAAGAACCGGATCGAGAGTTACCTCCAAATGCTGGAGCAGAAGCGCGCCGCGAAGGCTCAGGCATGAGTTCAATGAAGGTCTACGTCGGCATCGATCTCGGCTCCACGACCACGAAGGCCGTGCTGCTCAATGAAAGCAGCGAGGTGCTCGGCCTTGGCATTACGAACAGCCGCAGCAACTACGATGTGGCGTGCCAGGTCGCCCGGGAGGAAGCCTTCGTTCGTGCCCGATTCACGCTGGTGCGCGCCGCACTCACTCACGACGCCGCACTGGCCGGTGTCGAGAGTTCGTTCCCGGGTGTGCTCTCGCGCAATTTTCGCCTCCAGCAGCACCTCGATCAACTCATTGCGCTCGGGCAGGCTCTTCACGCCGCCTCCGAGGCTCACCGCCACCGTGAGCAACGCAGCGAAATCGACGCGATCCTGGAACGCGTCCTTGCAGCCATGGCGGAACGCGCCAAGGCCCACTACGGCCCGCTGGCCGTGCGGAAGAGCGATTTTTTCCGGGACCTCGCCGCCGCCGACTACATGCAACTGACCGAACAGTATAGCCACCCCAAAGGCGTTACGTTTGAAACGCTGTGCGGGCTCTTCGACGCGGCAATTCTTGTGGTTGAAAACTCCACTTCCCATCACGCGTTCGCGCGCCACGTGGGAGCTGCGCTCGAATCCACCTTGGAGTCCGCCCCACCCGCGGTGCAGCGGAACGCGGCGAGTCTCCGTGCTGCCGTCGAAGCCGCGCGCGCGATCGAATTGGAGGAGGTTGCGACAGTCGGCACCGGCTATGGCCGTCAGCGTCTGCCCTTTCCCAAGGAACACATCCGGAGCGAGATTCTCTGCCACGGCCTGGGGGCCCACGCGATGTTCCCGGGGACCCGGACGGTGCTCGACATCGGCGGCCAGGACACGAAAGCAATCCAGGTGGATGCCGATGGCATCGTCACGAGTTTCCAGATGAATGATCGGTGTGCGGCGGGCTGCGGCCGGTACCTCGGTTACATCGCAGACGAAATGAGCCTGGGCTTGCATGAACTCGGCCCGCTCGCTCAGCAAAGCCAATGCCGGGTCAAGATCAACAGCACGTGCACTGTGTTTGCTGGCGCCGAACTTCGCGAACGGCTTTCGCTGGGTCAGGCGCGCGAGGACATCGTGGCCGGACTACACCGCGCGATGATGCTCCGAGCGGTGTCGTTGCTCGCCCGCTCCGGCGGGATCTCCGACGAATTCACTTTCACCGGCGGCGTCGCTCGCAATCCGGCCGCCGTGGGTGTGCTCCGCGAGTTGGTGAAGGAAAACTACGGCGAACGCGTCCTCAATATTTCCGCGGACTCCATCTACACGGGTGCGTTAGGCGCTGGGCTGTTTGCTCGTCGCGGCTCTTCCAAGGTGGCCTGATGGCGACGACATCCATTCCGCTGAGAGAAACATCGCAGGAGCTGCTGGCCGCCGGCGTGGATGTCGGCTCGAGCTCGGTCAAGATCGCCGTGATGCGAATGAAAGGCGACGCGGGCGCGGAGATTGTGATCCTCCGCAATGACCGAATCCGCCGCCGCGACCTGCGCAAGGTGATTCAGGAAGGCTACCAAGCGGTCCTCGACGAAGCCGGTTTGACGAGAGGGGATGTCGCTTACGTCGCCAGCACCGGGGAGGGCGAGCTGGTCGGATTCCGCCGTGGCCATTTCTATGGCATGACCACGCACGCCCGCGGCGCCATCTTTCTCGTGCCCGAGGCCCGCGCCGTCTTGGACATCGGGGCCCTGCATGCCCGTGCCATGGTCATTGACGAACGCAGCCGCGTCCTGCGATACCGCATGACCAGCCAGTGTGCCTCGGGCTCGGGCCAATTCCTGGAGAATGTCGCGCGCTATCTGGGGATTCCTCTTGAGGAAGTCGGGCCGCTTTCGACTCGCGCTTCCTCGCCCCAATTGGTCAGCAGTATCTGCGCTGTTCTGGCTGAAACGGACGTCATCAACATGGTCAGCCGTGGCATTTCGACCGCCGACATCCTCAAGGGAATCCACTTCTCCATGGCCGGGCGGTACACCAAACTCTTGCGGGCGATCGAAGCCGAAGGCGTCGTGGTGATCACCGGCGGCCTCTCCGCTGACGTCGGCCTGGCGCAAACTCTGGAGGAGAAGATCGCGGAAGAAGGACTCAGCATGAAGGTACGGACCCATCCCAGTTCGATCTACGCCGGCGCTCTTGGCGCCGCGCTCTGGGGAGGGTATCGCCACCGCGTCCTGGCGCGGCGGGCAGGAGGGCCGGCATGACCGACGCAACCGAGCTAAGGGGACGCGTGGCGGTCGTGACCGGGGGGGCCGGAGGAATCGGGAAGGCCATCCTTCACTCACTGCAAGCAGCGGGAGCACAGGTTTTCTGTTTCGACCTGGTGGCCCCGGCCGAGGGAACAAGCACCTGGGTGGGATGTGACATGCGCGACGCCGCCTCAGTGGCCTCAGCAGTTCAGCAGGTAGAGCGCGAATGCGGGCGGTGCGACATCGTCGTGCATGCGGCGGGCGTCGCGCGCGACGCGGTCGTGTGGAAGATGGCGGTCGAAGACTGGGACCTGGTGCACGCGGTAAACCTCCGAGGTGCGTTTCTCCTGATGCGGCACACCATCCCCCTATTGCGGCGCGGAGAGGGCGGACGCATTGTGCTGATCGGTTCCATCAATGGTTCCCGCGGGAAGTTCGGCACTTCCGCCTACTCTGCAAGCAAGGCGGGCTTGCTTGGCTTGGCCAAGAGTGTGGCGCGAGAAACGGGCCGCTTTGGAATCTTAGTCAACGTGATCGAGCCAGGGTGGGTGCGCACTCCTTTGACAGAGGCCGTGCCACCGCAGGTCCGGGAGGTTGCCGTGGCAGAAAGCTTGCTCGGCACCCTGGTCGAGCCTGAGGATATCGCGGGGGCTGTGCTCTACCTGTGTGGACCGGCGGGCCGGAGGATCACGGGTCAGATATTACGTGTGGACGGCGGACAGTTCCTTGGCAGTTCGTGAGCGGAACAGGAGAAGAACGATGGCTATCGAACACGTGGATGAGCCCGGGATCCTGGAAACAGACGCGGTGCTGGTTCGCGCCATGCGGGAAAACGACCTGGAAGCCGTCGTCGCGATCGACGCAGCGGCCACGGGGCGCCGGCGCCCGCGCTATTTCGAACTGATGCTTCAAAGGGCGGTCCATCCGGCTGGCTTGCAGATCTCACTGGTGGCGGAGTTGGGCGGACAAGCCGTAGGTTTCCTAATCGGGTCGCTCTATTACGGCGAATATGGCGTCATCGAGCCTTCCGCTTCGATTGACGCCATAGGTGTATCGCCCAGCTTCCGGGGACGCCAGATAGGCAAGGCGCTGATGCGCCAATTCCGCCTGAACCTTGGAGCTCTCCAGATCACCACGCTGCGCACGGAAGTCTCCTGGGATGACTTCGAATTGATGACCTTTTTCAAGAGACACGGATTCGCGCCGGCCAGGCGCCTTTGCCTCGAGTGCGTCTTGGATCCTACCGCGCCGGAAATTTGAGTCAGTGCATTGTTAGGGCCGCGCCGGGCATACTCCGGGCCAAACTGAGAGCGCAATCTTTCAGTCCAGCGCTTTCGGAGCAAAGCCTATGCGGCGATGCCCACGACCACGATCCCAATCACGCTGAAGAGAATGATGAGTTCCGTTATGCCCATACCAGTTGCCTCCTCGTTTTCAGTCCCCCTGCAAACCCCACACTGCACGGACGGATGGAGCCGGCTTAGTTCTGCGTTGTACCGGGTGCGCCTCCGACGGCACCCCCGATCACTTCGCCGGATACGACGAGTTCCACGCGGCGATTCAGTTGGGCCTCATCAGCCGCGGTAAGGCAAAGCTCTTGAGGCCC
>Ga0184633_10000773_pt1 | contig 12364 bp, 11 predicted proteins | sample PLM31_170_b1_FD_133156 | JGI IMG/M metagenome (GOLD analysis project Ga0184633, IMG submission 133156) | Groundwater sediment microbial communities from an aquifer in East River, Colorado, USA - PLM3-1_170_b1 | ecosystem: Environmental > Terrestrial > Soil > Riparian zone | place: USA: East...
AGCCAACCGGGCGATTGAGGCGGTGCTCCGCGACCGGCAGAAAGGGACCGCACCTCGTCGGGGAAGGGGGGCAGGGTGAGTCGTTCGGGATTTACCCCTCTGCAGAAGGCCCTGGAGATGATACTCCAGCGGCTGGGACTTGAGGTCGGCATGGCGAATGTTGTTGTGCACCGCGTCTGGCCTCACGTGGTGGGTGAAGAGGTGGCGCGCCGGAGCCAACCGGGTCTTCTCAGGAAGGGCCGTCTTCAAGTGACCGTTGCCGATGCGGTCTGGCTCCAGCAGCTCACGATGTTGAAACCTGCGATCCTGGCGAGCCTGGAGTCCCACCTGGGATCACGGGCTGTCCGGGACATCTTTTTTACTCTCGGCCCATGCCCGGATACCGCCGCCGCCCCCCGGCCTGAACCCGTCTCTCGGGGGCAGGGGGACCCCCCATCTCCTGAGTTGGAGGAGCGTCTCCGCGAGATCCTCCAGCCTGTTCGGGATTCGGAGTGCCGCGAGGTTCTGGCTCGGATTCTGCGGAAGACGTGGCTGAATGGTTAATAAGCCCATGTGGTTTTCTTTCAACAGATGTGATATCTATCGTTGCACAAATGCCACAAGCCTATAACGGTGTTTCTCGACAGTGATTCTTAAGCATTTAGATCTAAAGGATTCTTGTTTCTGAAAAAGAATGTTCGGCCCTGGTATAGGCCTTGCAAGTGACTTGTAGTTTCAACGGGCGGTAGCTTGTTTTTGAAGGCGATGCAAGGGGGGTAGGCGTGGGTCGGCAGAAGACGATTGGAAGCACGATCCGCTGCTCTGGCGTCGGACTGCATACCGGCCAGGAGGTGACGATGAGCCTGCGTCCCTCGGCCCCCGACACCGGAATCGTCTTCCGGCGGGTGGACCTTCCCCATACACCTGTGGTCGAGGCGCGGCCCGAAAACATCATGGATGTCCACTACGCCACGACCCTCGGGAAGGCCGGTGTCGAAGTCAAGACCGTGGAGCACCTTTTGGCCGCGCTGGCGGGCCTCGGGATCGATAACCTCATCGTAGAGATTTCGGGACCCGAAGTTCCCGTGATGGACGGGAGCGCAGCCCCCTTTGTGGACCTGCTCCTTCAGGCGGGAATCCGGAGGCATTACGTCCCCAAGACGTACATCCGGGTGACTCGACCCCTCGAGATCGAGATGGGGAGTCGAAGCATCCGGATTCTCCCCTCCAAGCGATTCCGGATTCACTACTCCATGTGTTTTGACCATCCCTGTTTTCGCGAACAATCGATCGAGCTCCAGGTCTCTCGACGGAACTTCATCAGGGAGATTGCCCCCTCGCGGACCTACGGCTTTCTTCGGGATGTCGAATCGCTGTGGCGCCGAGGCCTGGCCCTGGGCGGCTCCCTCGAGAATGCCGTCGTCATTGGCGAGCAGGGTGCCCTCAATGACCTCCGCTTCAAGGACGAGCTGATTCGGCACAAGGTATTGGACCTGATCGGCGACCTCTACCTCTTGGGGCGGCCGCTGCAAGGGACCGTGGTGGCGAAGGGGGCCGGTCATCTCCTCCATACGGCCCTGGTCAAGGAGATCCAGCGTCACCTCGAGTCGGACCAGGCCTCCCGATGCGTCGTCACGGCTCCAGCATCCGTCCCGTTTCCCGTCCCCGCCTCCCCGAAACTCCTCGGCTCTCCTGCCCTGTAAGACCGTTTCTCCTTGTCAGAATCTTCTCGTTTTGGCTATAGTGAGACGATCGGGCGGGAGGATTCCCCGATTGCTGCGGGGTCTCCCCGGCTTGCCCCTCGGAGAGATCGGAGCGACGGAGGCTCGACGCGGATGGTTGAGCATCGCCAGAGCGACATGGAGGAGCGGCGTCGGCGGACGCGACTGATCATCGTCGCGGTGGGGGGACTCGTCGCGGTCCTCACCGCAGTGCAGGTCCTGATCCAGGAGCTCCGGTTTCCCTCCCCGATTCCGAGTAACATCCTGATCTTCGCCCTGGTGAATGTGAACCTCATCCTCCTCATCCTCCTCATCGTCCTGCTGTTTCGGAACCTGTTCAAGATCTATCTGGAGCGTCGCAACAACCTCTTGGGGTCCAAATTTCGGGTCAAGTTGGTGGTGACCTTCTTGAGCCTCGCGCTGCTTCCTGCGGCCCTGCTCTTCCTGGTCGCCTCCAACCTGATCACCACCAGCGTGGACAGTTGGTTCAACATCCGGGTGGAGGAATCCCTCGAGGACTCCCTGGATGTGGCGCGGACCTATTATCGGGCTGCCGAAGACCGGGCCCTCCTTTCGGCGAGGCGGATCGCTCGACGGGTCGCGGCTGAGGGGCTCTTGGACGCGAGTGAGCCCTACCTCAAGCGGGTCGCCAAGGAGAGCCTCCAGGAACTGGAGCTGGCCACGGTGCAGATTTTTGACCGGAGGGGATCGGAGCGGGTGCGGGTCAGAGGAGAGGAGCCTCCGGAGGACGACGACACGTTTCCGGCGGGCTCTCTCGCCGTTCAGGCGGCCCTGGGGGGACAGGAGCAGTCGCTCATCACCCCGACCTGGAGGGGGGAGGTCGTTCGGGGGATCGTGCCGATCATTGTTGCTTCTGAGAAGGGCGAGGTCGTCGGGGCAGCGGCGGTGGGGTATCCTATCCCCGGCGACATGGCGCAGAAGGCCTCGGACATCGCCACGGGGATCACCGAATACAAACAGATGAAGATGCTGAAGAACCCCATCAAGGGGATCTACGTTATGCTCTTCCTGATGGTCACCCTGGTGATCGTTTTCGCCGCCGTATGGGTCGGCGTAAATATGGCTCGCCGAATCACCGTCCCCATTCAGGAACTCGCCCAGGGAACGCGGGCGGTGGCGTCTGGACACCTCGACTATCGAGTGCAGGTGGAGGCCGATGATGAGATCGGGATGTTGGTGGAATCCTTTAATCGGATGACGGAGGACCTGCGCCGGGGCGAGGTGGAGCTCACGGAGACGAACCGGCATCTGCAGCAGACCAATGTCGAGCTGAATCAGCGGCGGGCGTACATGGAGACGGTCCTGGAGAGCATCGGGGCCGGCGTCCTCTCGGTGGACGCCGAGGGACGGATCAATACCGTGAACCGCGCCGCATCTCGGATGCTGGACTTTGACCCCGCGGAGGCCCTCCACCGTCACTATCCTGCGGTCTTCGCCGCCCAACCGCTGGCGCCTCTCCGCCATCTGATGGACCGGATGGTGGAGGAGGGGCGGGGCACGGTGAATGAACAGGTGACCCTCTCGCTTCTCGGGCGGGGGGCAACCCTGGTCGTGAATGTCTCGAGCTTGCGAGATCGTGGCGGACAATATCTCGGGATGGTGGTGGTCTTCGACGACATCACCAAGCTCATTCGGGCCCAGCAGGCCATGGCGTGGGGGGAGGCCGCTCGGCGGATCGCGCACGAAATCAAGAACCCGTTGACCCCCATCAAGCTCTCCACCCAACGCCTCCGGAAGAAGTTTGCCGAAGGGTCCACCGAATTCTCGGATATCTTTGACCAGTGCACCCAGGCCATCATTCATGAGGTGGATGCCCTGAAGACCCTGGTGGATGAGTTTTCGCGGTATGCGCGTATGCCGACGTCCTATCCTCGACCGGGAGACCTTCATGCGCTCATTGAGAAGGTCCTCAACCTTTACTCCGGAGTCTCCCGACAGATCCTCCTGACTGCGGATCTCGACCCCCAGGTGCCTCCGGTCAACCTGGACCCGGACCATATGAAGCGAGCGCTGGTCAATCTGGTTGACAATGCGGTCGCGGCGGTCGGCGAGGCGGGGGTGATCTGCCTGAAGACGCGGTACTTGGTGGACGAGGGCAAGGTCCGTCTGGAGGTGACCGATACCGGTCCAGGCATTCCTCCGGAGGACCGGGAGCGTCTCTTTCTCCCGTATTTTTCCACCAAGAAGTCCGGGACCGGCCTGGGGTTAGCCATCGTGTACCGGATCGTCACGGAGCATAGTGGGACCATTGGGGTGGAGGAGAGTCACCCGAGAGGAACCCGCATGATCATGGAGTTTCCCGTCCTGCCGGTGGCGGCAGAGGTGGTGTGAGGCAGGCCGTGCCGCGGGAAGAGATCCTGGTCGTCGACGACGAACCGAACATCCTCAAGGTGATCAAGGATATCCTCACCGATGAGGGGTATCGGGTACGGACCGCGCACAATGGGGAAGAGGCCGTCGCCGAGGTGAAGCGTTCGTCTCCCGACCTCGTGATCCTGGATATCTGGCTCCCCGGGATGGACGGACTGCAGACCCTTGACGTCTTGAGGGGGATGGTTCCGGAGACCCCGGTGCTCATGATCTCCGGCCACGGGACCATCGAGACGGCGGTTCGGGCCATCAAGATGGGCGCCTACGACTTTATCGAGAAGCCTCCGACGATCGAGCGGACCCTGTTGGCGGTCCGGCACGCCCTGGAGCAAGAGCGCCTTCTGCGCGAGAACCGGGCGTTACGACAACACCTCGAGCGGCAGTACGAGATTGTCGGTGAGAGCCCGATCATCCAGGGAATTCTGAGGCAGGTTCAGTCCGTTGCCCCAAGCCACGGGCGGATCTTGATCCGGGGGGAGAGCGGCACCGGCAAGGAGCTCATCGCCAGGGCCATCCATCAGGCGAGTCTCAGGCGGGAGAAGCCCTTTGTGGAGGTCAACTGTGCCGCCATCCCCGACGAATTGATCGAGAGTGAGCTGTTCGGCCACGAGAAGGGGGCCTTCACCGGAGCCCTGACCACGCGTCGGGGGAAATTTGAACTCGCCGACGGGGGAACCATCTTTCTTGACGAGGTGGGCGACATGAGTCTCAGGACCCAGGCCAAGGTGCTGCGCGTGCTCCAGGAGCAGGCCTTTGAGCGGGTCGGGGGGACTGAGGCGATCCGGGTGGATGTGCGGGTCATCGCGGCCTCCAACAAGGATCTGGAAGAGGAGACCCGCGGGGGGCGGTTCCGGGAGGACCTCTACTACCGGCTCAACGTGATTCCCATCGAGGTGCCGCCGCTGCGGGAGCGCCGGGAGGACATTCCGCTCCTGGTCCGGCACTTCCTGAGGGGGTTCTGCGCGGAATACGGGAAGCGGGAAAAAAGCCTGGCGGCGGACGCGATGGAACTATTCTTGCAACACCCCTGGCCTGGGAACGTCCGGGAGCTAAAAAACGTCATAGAGCGGTTGGTGATCATGGTGCCTGAAGAGGTCATTCATCGCTCGAATGCGGAGCCGGCCTTGCAGGCTCGCCCGGGCCGGGAAGAGGAGACGCCCCTTGTCCCGGAGGGCTGGCGGAGCACCTCGCTCCGCGAGGCACGAAACCGGTTCGAGCGGGACTATATCCTGATGCACCTTCAGGAAAATCAGGGGAACGTCACACGGACGGCGGAGCGGCTGAAGATCGAGCGGTCGAACCTCCATCGGAAGCTGAAGGCCTATGGCATCAGGACCCTTCCCGAAGGGGAGGAGCATTCATGAGGTGGAAGGCCCGTGCCTCTGCCGCCCACCAGGGACTCGTGGCGTGAGGCGGGCGGCCCAGGCCGTGGAGGGGTTGGTGGTTGGGGGAGATTGCTCACAGGAGGGGTGATATGAATCGTCCAGCGTTGCGACGGCGCCGTTTTTACGTCCACGGGATCCAGAGGAAGTACTTGTTCCTCTCTCTCGTTCCTCTGATCATCTCCTCCTTCCTGATCATCGTCTTCCTCTTTGTCCCTCTTGATGTCCTCCTCTACTCCTCGGCCTCGCCCGCCGCCAGGGAGGCCATCGTCCAGGACCTCCGGGCCCTGGGGTTTCGGATCTGGCCGGCCATCTTTCTCGCCATGCTCGTTTCGACTTTCCTAAGCGTCTTTGTCACCCACCGCTTTGCTGGTCCTCTCTACCGGTTCCACCAGGTGGTGGACCAGATCGCAGCAGGCGATCTCTCGACCGGATTCAAGCTGCGGAAGGGAGATGATCTCGTGGAGCTGGAGACGGCGCTGAACCGGGCCATCGAAAGCCTGGCCGAGACCGTCCAGGAGGCCCAGCGTCCCCTGAAGGACTTGACCCTTGGGCTCGAAGCACTCCTCGACGGCGCCAAGCAGCGACCGGGAAACCCGCACGACCAGGACCTCACCGCGCTTTTGGACCGAGCCCGGGAGGTGCACAAGGCCCTGGGGCGTCTGAAGATCGCCCAGGAATAGGGGCAGAGCCCTCCCGCCCTTGATCGAGATCCCATAATCTTGTATAATTTCAGCGTATGCCTGCCGGAAGAGCAGGAAAGATCCTCCTGCTGTTTCCAGTCATTGGGAGGGGCGTGAAAGTGACATCCTGCCTCTGTGGTGGTGGGTTGAGCCGCCGGGGTTTCCTGCGAGGGATGCTCCTGCTGGGCGGGATGATTGCCGGCAAGCTCCTGCGCGGCCTAGCGCCGGCCTGGGCTTTCTCGGTGATCTCCGAGGCCCAAGAGGAGGCCATCGGGAGGCGAGCCCACCCGCAGATCCTGGAGAAGTTCGGTTATTACAAGGATGCGAGCCTTCAGGCCTACGTGAGCCAGGTGGGTCAGCGGGTCTTGCGGCAGGCGGAATCGAGCCCCTTCACGTTTCAGTTCACCATCGTTGACCATCCGATGATCAACGCCTTTGCGGTCCCGGGGGGGTACGTCTATATCACCCGCGGGATGATGGCCGAGCTCAACAACGAGGCAGAGCTGGCGTCGATCCTGGGACACGAGATCGGCCACATCACTTCCCATCATTCAGCCCAGCAGATGACCCGTGCCATCGGAGCCCAGCTCTTGACGTTGGGCCTGGCCGTCGCGAGTCCGGGCGGCCGGGAAAACGCCGCCGGTTGGCTGGCGCTCTCCAATGAGCTTTTTACCCAGATCCTGCTCGGGTACGGGCGAGAGGCAGAGCTAGAGTCGGACGAGAAGGGTCTCCGGTGGGCCGTCAGGGCGGGCTACGATCCCGAGGGGATGGTGAGCTTCATGCGGACCCTTGAGGTCCGGTATCGCCTGAGCGGCATCGGATACCACGCCCTCCGGGCAACCCATCCGCACACGTTAGAGCGGATGGACCGGGCTCGGGTCATGATCGGGATCCTGACCGCCGACTCGGGCAAATCCCTCGAGGCGAACGCTGATGACTACAAGGCTCGCCTGGAGGGAATGGCCTACGGTGAGCCCGGCGAGGGGAAACGCATCCGGATCCTTGCCGCCCAGGAAGGGGAGAACGTGAGGGGGGTGGCCCGGAAACTCTGGGGAACAGAGAACCGGGCCTGGGATCTGGCACTCCTGAACGGGATCCGTGATGAGGAGCGTCCCCTGCGCTCCGGTGAAAAGCTCAAGGTAATCTACGATCCCTTCGACGAATCCCCACTACGACCAGACCTGGATATCCTTCTTCGTGTTCCGAAGGATCGCTCCCGGACGACCCCGTAGATACGGCCCGGAGATCAGGCGGCACATTCCCTGCAGTCACTCGAGGCCTTTGAGCGTTTCCTGATATTCCTCCGCCATACTCGGATGGCCGAATCTTCGCGCGGCCCGAATGCCCGCCTCGTAGGCCTGGCGTGCTTCGGCCATCCTGCCGAGCGTCGTCAGGGCCTGGGCTAACGTCCGATAGGCTGCCCCTTCGTCTTCCGCCAAGCTCAGATACCTCTCCATGGCCTGGACACATTCCGGATGCTGTCCGGTGCTGAAATACTCATTCGCGAGCATGTAATAGAGCAAGGCGTCTCCGGGATCCTCTTGGAGCATCGCTTGCAAGGCCCTCAGGCGACTCATAGGCGCTCCCCTTTCCGCGAACCTTCTCCCCGCGACTGGGCTATGGTAGCCCGGATCGCCCCCAGAAGGAAGAGGCGGCCCCTCCTGCATGGGTACTGTCACCTCAACGCCCTCGCCGGCTGTCTGGCTCGAAGATTGCAAAGTGGAGGGACCGGAGGCGGGTGAGACGATGACGAAGAAGGAGATCCGGTTCTGTCCGTACTGTTCCGTGATGCAGTTCGACATGGCAGAGGTGGAGGCCAGCGTCCACTGCGAGGTGTGTGGTATCGACGTGGCAGCGGAGGAGCTGGTCGAGACCATCTAGTGCCGTTCCAGAGGCACGCTGATCACATTGGGCTGAGCACGTTGGAACGGTACGAGATCAGGCGTCCTCCACGGTGCATTCCAAGGAAAACGAGGCGACTACACCTTGGCCACATTGGCGGCCTGCTTGCCCTTGGGGCCGTCGACGATGTCGAATTCCACGGTCTGGCCTTCTGTAAGTGATCGGAACCCGGTCCCGGCAATGGCAGTGTAGTGGACGAAGACGTCATCGCCGTCGGAACGCTCAATGAAGCCGTACCCCTTGGCGTCATTGAACCACTTCACCTTGCCCGTGACGCGCACCTCCATCCCTCCTTTCCCTCCGAGATTCCAGGCGTGGCAGCCTTGCGTCGCGCAAGGGCGCCAGGGCAGAAAAAAACCGCGAGGGTCCTGGATCTTCCCCCGCGGTCAGGCGAATCGAGGTGACGAGAGCCATTCGACCCGCGGCGCTCGCTCTTGGCAAGCCAGGCCGAGACGAATGGTGCCGCACTCAATAGATCACTGATGTCGAGCGACGTCGAGCAACGTTCCAGGTCCCTGTCCTGCGAAAAACAGGCGGAAATCTACGGAATGTCCCGCATGTTGTCAAGTCTTTTTTCATGCGACTCGTATTGACTTTCGTAGATCGGTCCGATAGTCTTTGATTTTGTATCGGTGAGGAAGGCACGATCGTCGAGAAGAAAGGGGAAGTCATGAAGGTCCGCAAGGCGGTGTTTCCGGTCGCGGGCCTCGGGACCCGATTCCTGCCGGCCACGAAGGCGCAGCCCAAAGAGATGCTCCCTATCGTCGACAAGCCGGCGATCCAGTACGCGGTCGAGGAGGCGCTGGCCGCCGGCATCGAGACCATCATCATGGTCACCGGTCGGGGGAAGGATGCCATTGAGAATCACTTTGACCGCTCGGTGGAGCTTGAGCAGGTCCTGGGGGCCCAGGGGAAGGCAGACCTCCTCCGCGAGGTGCAAATGATCCCGGAGCTCGCCGCCTTCTGTTACATCCGCCAGAAGGCACCGCTCGGTCTTGGCCACGCCGTGCTGGTGACGAGGGACCTGGTCGGCGAGGAGCCCTTTGCCGTCCTGCTCGCGGATGACCTGATCGATGCTCGGGTCCCGGGTATTCAGCAGATCCTCGAGGTCTTCGACCGGTATCGCGCCTCCGTGCTGGCCGTGTCTCCCGTCTCTCGCGAGGAGCTCAACAGCTACGGGATCATTGCCGGGCGGGAGGTCGCAGCCGGGGTCTACCAGGTGACCGATCTCGTGGAAAAGCCCGCTCCCCAAGACGCCCCCTCCAACTTGGGCATTGTGGGGCGCTACGTACTGACCCCGCAGATTTTTGAAGCGCTCGAGCAGACGCCGTCCGATGCGCGGGGAGAAGTCCAACTGACCCACGCCCTCAAGGACCTCTTGCGTCGCCAGAAGGTGTATGCGGTCGAGCTCAAGGGTCGGCGGTACGATACGGGGAGCAAGTTGGGATTTCTGCAGGCCACGGTGGAGTTGGCACTCAAGCGGTCGGACATCGGAGAGGTCTTTCGGGCGTATCTCAGAGGGTTGAAGTTGGACCCAGGGGCTCGGAGACCGGTGGTCGACACGGCGAGGCGGACCGCACAGAAAAAGCGGTAGACGCCGAAGCGGGAGGTCGCGTTGGTAAAGCGCATCAAAGAGAGCAAGGGCGTGGCGGACATAGCAACCGAGGAGCAGGGGCTGGTGGGGTCGGAGCGGAAGATGCCCGAGACGGTCCCCGTGCTTCCGGTGCGGGACATGGTGGTGTATCCATTTATGATCCTCCCCCTCTACGTGGGGCGGGAGAAGTCCATTCGGGCGGTCGAGGAGGCCCTGAGTCGGGATCGTCTCATCCTCCTGGTGGCCCAGAAGGATGCCGAGGTGGAGGATCCCAATTCCCAGGAGATCTATCCGATCGGCACGGTCACCATGATCATGCGGGTCCTCAAGATGCCCGATGGTCGGGTGAAGATCCTGGTCCAGGGGCTTGCCCGGACCAGGATCCTGGAGTTCCTTCGGAAGGAGCCGTACTTTGAGGCCCGGATTGCGGAGATCCTCGATGATGAGGTGCCGACGATGGGGGTGGAACTGGAGGCGCTGATCCGCACCGTCAAGGAGCAGGTCTCGCGGAGCGCCTCTGTGGGCAAGCAGATATCCCCCGACATTCTGGTGATTATCAATAACCTGGACCACCCCGGACGGCTCGCCGACCTGGTTGCCTCGCATCTGGACCTCAAGGTGGAACAGGCGGTGGAGATTCTCGAGATCACCAGTCCGGAGGAGCGCCTGCGGCGGATCAACGACTTCCTCCGGAAGGAGATCGAACTCCTGGAGGTGCAACAGCGCATCCAGAGCCAGGCCAAGGAGGAGATAGATAAGACGCAGCGGGAGTACTACCTCCGGGAGCAGCTCCGCGCCATTCAGAAGGAGTTGGGGGAAACCGACGAGCGGCAGCAAGAGATCGACGAGTTCTCGGCGAAGATCGAGAAGGCCAAAATGCCCTCCCAGGTCGCCGCAGAGGCCAAGACGCAACTGAATCGCCTCGCGCGCATGCATCCGGATGCCGCGGAGGCGTCGGTGGTTCGGACGTACCTCGAGTGGCTCATCGAGCTGCCCTGGAGCAAGCAGACGCGGGACAAGATCGATATCGAGCGGGCGCGGAAGATCCTGGACGAGGACCACTACAACCTGGAGAAGGTCAAGGAACGGATCCTGGAGTACCTGGCGGTCCGCAAGCTCAAGAAAAACAAGATGAAGGGTCCCATCCTCTGCTTCGTGGGACCGCCGGGGGTCGGCAAGACCTCTCTGGGGCGCTCCATCGCCCGGGCGCTCGGCCGGAAGTTCGTCCGGATCTCGCTCGGTGGGGTTCGGGATGAGGCGGAGATCCGGGGCCACCGGCGGACATACATTGGGGCCCTCCCCGGCAAGATCATTCAGGGGATCAAGACCGCCGGGACCAATAACCCCGTCTTCATGATGGATGAGGTCGATAAGGTCGGGGCGGACTTCCGGGGCGATCCTTCGGCGGCCCTCCTCGAGGTGCTGGATCCGGAACAGAATGTGGCCTTTACCGACCATTACCTGGGGGTGGCCTTCGACCTCTCGAAGGTCATGTTCATCACGACGGCCAACATGGCTGACCCGATCCTTCCCGCCCTGAAGGATCGCATGGAGACCATCGAGATCTCGGGGTACACGGAGGAGGAGAAGCTCCACATCGCCCGACGCTATCTGATTCCGCGGCAGCTCAAGGAGCACGGGATCACCGGGGGACACCTGCAGCTCACGGACGAAGGCGTGCTCAAGATCATCCGGGGCTACACGCGGGAGGCGGGACTCAGGAATCTGGAGCGGGAGATCGCCACCGTCTGTCGGAAGGTGGCCAAAGAGGTGGCTGCGGGGAGGACGGAACCCTTCCGGGTGACCGCCCAGAATCTCCATCGATTCCTGAAGGCCCCCCGGTATCTCCCCGAGCCCGAGCAGGAACAGGATGAGGTGGGTGTCGCGACGGGCCTCGCTTGGACCCAGGCCGGCGGAGACATCATGTACGTCGAGGCGACGGTGATGAAGGGAAAGGGCCAGCTCTTGCTGACGGGGCATCTGGGTGAGGTGATGAAGGAGTCGGCCCAGGCAGCCTTGAGCTACGCCAGGGCTCGCGCCCCGGAGCTCGGGGTCAAGGAGGACCTGTTCTCCAAGGTGGATATCCATATCCATGTGCCTGCGGGGGCCATCCCGAAGGACGGACCCTCGGCCGGGATCACCATGGCGACCGCGCTGGTCTCTGCCCTGACCCGGGTTCCGGTCAAGAGGAGCGTGGCCATGACGGGCGAGGTGACATTGCGGGGGAAGGTCTTGCCGGTCGGCGGGGTCAAGGAGAAGGTTCTGGCCGCCCGCCGGAGCGGTATCACCACCGTGCTCCTCCCGCAGAAGAACGACAAAGATGTCAAGGAGCTGCCCAAGACGATCCGCCGCGGGATGCACTTTGTCTTTGTGGAGCACATGGATCAGGTCCTCGCGACGGCCCTGGTCAGGCCGGTCAAGGAGAAAGGCCAGGTCGGGATCGCCGCGGCGAAACGGCCGACCCCGGCCATGACGGTCCACTAAGAGGTGGCAGTCAGCAGCCAGCTGTCGGCTGTCAGCAACAGTTCAAAGCGAGGGCTAGAAGACTTCAGCTGACGGCTGACAGCCGATTGCCGACCGCTGTTCCAGGAATTGGAGGGTGTCCGGTTTGCCGGAAAACGAATGGGTGCGGATCATCCCCCTCGGTGGCCTCGGGGAGATCGGGATGAACATGTTTGTGGTCGAGACGACGGACGATATGGTCGTCATCGA
>Ga0184633_10000774_pt1 | contig 12362 bp, 10 predicted proteins | sample PLM31_170_b1_FD_133156 | JGI IMG/M metagenome (GOLD analysis project Ga0184633, IMG submission 133156) | Groundwater sediment microbial communities from an aquifer in East River, Colorado, USA - PLM3-1_170_b1 | ecosystem: Environmental > Terrestrial > Soil > Riparian zone | place: USA: East...
GGACATGGGCGCGGCGGGTTGACGGGGCGCGTCGCGAGCCGGGGGGGACAGGGGCGCGGCGGGTTGACCGGGCGCGTCGCGAGCCGGGGGGGACATGGGGGGGGCGTCTCGCCCCCCCCATGTACTAATGACCAGGGTCAAGATCTGCGGCATCACCAACGTAGAGGACGCGCTGACCGCCGTCGAAGCCGGCGCCGACGCCCTCGGGTTCATCTTCGTCGAGAGCACGCCGCGCTTCGTGACGCCCGCGCAGGTGGCGCCGATCGTCCGCGCCCTGCCGCCGTTCGTCACGCCGGTGGGCATCTTCTGGGACCACCCGGCCGGTCACGTCAAGGCGGTCGCCGAAGCGTGCGGCCTGCGCGCACTCCAGTTCCACGGTGACGAGAAGCCGGAAGATCTCGAGGGCTACGCGCTGCCGGTGATCAAGACGATCAAGCTCGCGCCCCCCTCGGGCGCGCTCGAAGGGCGCCCGCCGTGGCCGACCGTGAGGGTCCTCCACTATCGCAAGTACGCCGCCGCGCTCCTGCTCGACAGCGCCGCACGGTGGAGCGAAGGCGAGCCGCGCCAGCCGATCGAGTGGACGATCGCGCGCGACCTGGCGAGCCAACGGTGGCGCATCATCCTCTCCGCCGGGCTCACGCCGGAGAACGTCGCCCGCGCCGTCGCGACCGTGCGCCCGTACGCGGTCGACGTGAACTCGGGCGTCGAGGCTCAGCCGGGCCGCAAGGATCCCGACAAGGTGTGGCGATTCGTCGCCGAGGCGAAGGGCGTCCGGTGAAGCGCACGCTCCCGGATGCGCAAGGCCACTTCGGCCGCTTCGGCGGCCGCTTCGTGCCAGAGACGCTCATGGCGCCTCTGATCGAGCTCGAGCGAGCGTGGACGGCGGCGAAGCGTGATCGGCAGTTCCAGCGCCGGCTCGCCGCCCTGCTCCACGACTACGCGGGGCGGCCGACGCCGCTCTACCTGGCCGCGCGACTCACCGAGCAGTGCGGCGGCGCCCAGATCTACCTGAAGCGTGAGGATCTCTGTCACACCGGCGCTCACAAGATCAACAACGTCCTCGGCCAGGCGCTGCTGGCATCGCGGATGAAGAAGCGGCGCGTGATCGCCGAGACGGGCGCCGGCCAGCACGGCGTGGCGACCGCCACCGCGGCGGCTCTCCTCGGACTCGACTGCGAAGTCTATATGGGCGCCGAGGACGTCGAGCGCCAGGCGCTCAACGTCTTTCGCATGCGCCTGCTCGGGGCGCGCGTGATTTCCGTCGAGGCTGGCAGCCGGACGCTGAAGGACGCGATCAATGAGGCGCTGCGAGACTGGGTCACCAACGTGCGGACGACGTACTACCTCCTCGGGTCGGCCCTGGGCCCGCATCCCTATCCGGTGATGGTGCGTGACCTCCACGCCGTCATCGGGCGGGAGACGCGCCGCCAGACGCGCCGCGTGCTTCGCCGGCTCCCCGACGTCCTGGTCGCGTGCGTCGGCGGTGGATCGAACGCCATTGGGCTCTTCCACCCGTTCATCGCCGACCGCCGCGTGCGGATCGTCGGCGTCGAGCCGGGCGGGGAGGGGATCGCGACCGGGCGCCACGGCGCCTCGATGAGCGCGGGCGCGGTCGGGGTGCTCCACGGGTGTATGAGCTATCTGCTCCAGAATGACGACGGGCAGATCGCCACGGCGCACTCCATCTCGGCCGGCCTCGACTATCCCGGCGTCGGGCCCGAGCACGCCTACTACCGTGACGCGGGGCGATTCGAGTTCGTCTCGGTCACGGACGCGGAGGCGCTCGAGGGATTCGAGACCCTGACGCGTCTGGAGGGCATCATGCCGGCTCTCGAGTCGGCGCACGCCGTGGCGCACGCGATCCGGCTCGCCAAGACGCTGCCGCGATCGAAGGCGATCGTGGTGGGCCTCTCGGGCCGCGGCGACAAGGACGTCCACGTGGTCGCCAAGGCGCTGGGGAAGGCGATCGGATGACGCGCCTGGAGGCGACCTTCGCCCGGCTGCGCGGGCGTGGCGAGCGCGCGCTGGTGACCTACTTCATGGCTGGCGATCCGTCACTCGCGGACACGCGGCGGCTCGTGATCGAAGCGGCGCGGCGCGGCGCGGACGTCGTGGAGCTGGGGGTGCCATTCTCGGATCCGCTCGCGGACGGTCCGGTGATCCAGCGCGCCGCGATGCGCGCCCTCGCCGCCGGCACCACGATGCCGCGCGTCCTCGAAACGGTGGCGACGCTGCGCGCCGAGGTGCGCGTTCCGCTCGTGCTCCTCGCGTACTACAACCCCGTGCTCGCGTTCGGTCTCAAGGCCTTCGCTCGGACGGCGGCGGACGCGGGCGTCGACGGCGTGATCGTGGCCGACCTGCCGCCGGAGGAGGCCGACCCGCTGGCGGCTGAGGCCGAGGCCGCCGGTCTCGACCTGATCCACCTGGTGGCGCCGACCTCGACGCCGCCGCGCGTGCGTCTCATCGCGCGCCGGAGCCGCGGCTTCATCTACGTCGTCTCACTCACCGGCGTGACTGGCGAGCGCCAGGAGTTGCCCCCGGACCTCGCCACCCAGATCCGAACGCTCCGGCTCGTGACAACGAAACCTGTGTGCATCGGATTCGGCATCAGTACGCCCGCTCAGGTCGCGGCGATCGGGCGCCTTGCCGACGGCGTGATCGTCGGCTCGGCGATCGTGCGCCTCGTCGAAGAGCGGGCGGGCTCGCCGACGCTGGTCGAGGACGTCGGCACGTTCATTGCCGAGCTCAAAGCGCCTCTTCGAGCTGGGTTGGGAGACCCCCCCCAGACCCCCCCGCCGGGAGCTGGGTTGGGAGCCCCCCTCCAGACCCCCCCGCCGGGAGCCGGATTGGGAGCCCCTGCCCAGACCCCCCGGGCGGCTGGCGCGGCGAGGCTTTAGAGACTCATGGTGTGGTTCAGACGCGAGGCCGACGAGCCGGCCGGCAAGGCGAGCAAGGTCGTCATCGCCGAAGGCCTCTGGATCAAGTGCGACTCGTGCAAGGAGATCATGTACCGCGCCGAGGTGGAGCGCGCGGGGCGCGTGTGCCCGAAGTGCCACTACCCCTTCCGGATCTCCGCGCGCGAGCGCCTCGGGCAACTCGCCGATCCGGGCTCGTTCGAGGAGCGCGAGACCGGTCTGGCGACGACCGATCCGCTGGCCTTCAAGGACACCAAGAAATACCGCGAGCGCATACGGGCCGCCGCCCAGAAGACCACGAGCGACGAGGCGGTGATCTGCGGCATCGCCTCGATCGGCGGGTTGCCCGCCGTCCTCGCCGTCTTCGAGTTCGGCTTCCTCGGCGGCAGCATGGGCTCGGTGGTCGGTGAGAAGCTCACGCGCGCGATCGAGCTCGCAATCGACAAACACCTGCCCGTGGTCATCGTCTCGGCGTCGGGCGGCGCGCGGATGCAGGAGGGCATCCTCTCCCTGATGCAGATGGCCAAGACCTCTGCCGCGCTCCAGCGGCTCGGCGCCAGCGGGCTGCCGTACATTTCTATCCTCACCGATCCCACCACCGGCGGCGTCACGGCGAGCTTCGCGATGCTCGGCGACGTCATCCTCGCCGAGCCGCGCGCGCTGATCGGCTTTGCCGGGCCGCGGGTCATCGCCGAGACGATCCGTCAGCCGCTTCCCGAGGGATTCCAGCGCTCGGAGTTCCTGCTGTCGCACGGACAGCTCGACATGATCGTCGAGCGGCGCGACCTCAAGGAGATGCTCCGTCGCATTCTCGCGTTCTTCGCCGACCAGCCGCCCCGATCGGGGTAGCCGTCCGGTGACGTACGCCGAGGCCGTGGCCCGGCTCCTCGCCCTCCGGGGCGGCGAGCACGCGGGCATGCGTCAGGGGCTCGAGCGGATCGAGGGCCTCCTCGACGCGCTGGGCCGTCCCGAGCAGCGGTACCGGCTGGTCCAGGTGGGCGGCACGAACGGCAAGGGCTCGGTGGCGGCGATGCTCGCCGCGATCCTCAAGGCCGCCGGCCACCGCGTCGGCCTGTACACCTCGCCTCACCTCGTCTCGTTCCGCGAGCGCGTCCGCGTCGACGGAGAGCCCATCCCCGAAGACGGCGTGGTCGACGGCGTCGAGGCCCTCGGCACGCTGGTGGCGCGGTTCGACGCGACGATGTTCGAGGCGACGACGGCGTTGGCCCTCGACCACTTCGCGCGCGAAGCCGTCGACGTGGCGGTGCTCGAGGTCGGTCTCGGCGGGCGCCTCGACGCGACAACGGTGGGCACGCCGGAGGTCGCCGTGATCGCGCGCGTCGACCTCGACCATCAGGCTGTTCTCGGCGCGACGCTCGCGGAGATCGCCGCCGAGAAGGCCGCGATCATTCGCGGCGGCGTGGCGATCTCCGCCGCCCAGGCGCCGGAGGCCGAGCGCGTCATTGTAGACCGCGCTTCGGCGGTCGGTGTTCGACTGCTCGTCGAGGGGCGCGACCTGGCGGTCACGGTCGAGCAGCATGGGCCCGGCGGCCAGCGCCTCACCTGCGCCGGCCGCGGCTGGTCCCTGGCCGGCCTCGAGCTCGGCATGCCCGGAAGCTTCCAGCCGTCCAATGCCCTCCTCGCCGTCACGGCGGCGCGGGAGCTCGGCGTGCGCGAGCCCGCCATCCGCGATGGGCTCGCCCGCGCGTGGTGGCCGGGGCGCTTTCAGATCATCCGGCACGCGCCAGGGTTCCTCGTGCTCGACGGCGCTCACAATCCTGCCGGTGCCAGCGCCTTAGCTACCTCTCTGCGGGAGGTTTTCGCGGACAGCCGCGTCACGTTCGTGCTGGGGATCCTCCGCGACAAGGACGCCCCGGGCATCGTCGCGGCGCTCGTTCCGGTGGCCGACCGGTTCGTGCTCGTCGCGTCGTCGAACCCACGGGCCACGGAGCCGGACACCCTCCGGGCCCTCGTGCCCGCCTCCGTCACGCGCGTCGACGTCGCTGGATCGCCGGTCGAAGCCCTGGCGCTCGCCGTCCGCACTGCCGCCACCCCGATCGTCTGTGTCGCGGGCTCGTTGTCACTGATCGGTGACGTCCTCCGCCACCTCGGGGGCAGCGATAAGCCTTGCTCGCTCGAAAAGGGCGCTGATAGCTGATGACGCGGATCCGGGCTTCGATCCTTCTCCTCGTGAGCGCCGTCCTGGCTGCCTTCCCGTCCGTCGCGCAGGCGCAGGCCCCGGTGACCGTCCAGACAGCGGGCGGAGAGGTTACGATCGTGGCAGACCGCTTCGAGCAGATCGGGCCCGACAACCTGCTCGTGGCGATCGGCAACGCCGAGGTCACCCGGGGATCAGCGCGTCTGCTCGCGGACCGGATCGAGATCAACCGCGCGACCGGCGACGCCACGGCGCACGGCCGGGTCATCTTCTACGATGGCGATGACCGGCTCACGGGCCAGCGCATCGACTACAACATCAAGACCGGCACGGGTGTCGTCTATCAGGGCGAGGCGCACGCGCAGCCTTACTACCGCGTCCTCGGCGAGCGCATGGAGCGAATCGGCGACAGCGTCTACCGTGTCCGGCGCGGCGTGTTCACGACCTGCGAGGACGACGTGCCGACGTGGTCCTTCCGTCTGGGGTCGGCCACCGCCGACATGGAAGACCTCGTGTATGGGACGAATGCGTCCTTCTGGGTGAAAGGCCTGCCGGTCATCCCGTTCTTCCCCTTCTTCGCGGCGGCCATCCGTCGCGATCGCCAGTCGGGTTTTCTCGCCCCGCAGCTGGGGAACTCCTCGCGCAAGGGACTTTTCGCCGAGATCCCGTTCTACCTGGTGATCTCCGACAGCCAGGACGCGACCCTGAGGTTCGACACCTACCAGAAGCTCGGCTTCGGAGGCGCCGCCGAGTACCGGTACGTCCTTTCGCAAGAGCAGCGTGGCGCGTTGGCCGGATCCTTCGTCTACGAAAACTTCAAGAACGGCGCCGTTCGGGGCTACGGCAGCGCCAAGCACGAATGGCAGATCGCGCCGGGACTCGCGCTACGCGCCGACCTCAACGGGGTGTCCGACGACCTCGTCCTGAGGGAGTACACCTCCGAGCTCAAGCAGCGCTCCGCCCAGCGCGCCGAGTCCAATTTCTTCCTCACGAAGACGTGGACGAGCTGGAACTTCGTCAGCCGAGTCTTCTGGTACCAGGACCTCACGATCGACCGCCCGGTCGAGCTCCAGCGGGTGCCCGAGCTCACGCTCCAGGGGATGCGGCAGCCGCTCCCGGGACTACCCGGGTTCCTGTACCAGGTGGACACGAGCGCGGTGAACTTCCTGCGCGACGTCGGCTCGGAGGGGGTGCGCCTCGATCTGCACCCGGTGCTCTCGCGCCCCATCCCCCTCGCCGGGTACATGACGGTCACGCCTTTCGTTGGCGCGCGGGCCACCGCGTACAGTAAAACTGTGATAGGGACCCACAATCCCCTGGGAGGAGGGCCGCCCGTCGAGGACACGAAGGATGATCCGCGAGTCCGCGAGCTGCTCGAGTTCGGGGCCGACGGCGAGAGCCTGGTCTCCCGCGTGTACGCTCTCGACGGGTGGGGCGAGCTCAGTGCGATGCTCCACTCGATCGAGCCCCGCGTGCACTACATCAGGATCGTCGGCAACAACTTCTACAGCCTGCCTCTCTGGACCGACCAGATCGACCGGATCCCCGAGGCCAACTGGTTCGAATACTCCGTGACGAACCGGCTTCGGGGAAAGACGGTCAGCTCGGACGGCGCCGAGGCCGCGCGCCTCGACCTTGTGCGGCTCGTCCTGGCCAACGCCTATGACTTCGAGGCGCGCCGGTTCGGCAACCTCGCCGGCGACCTGACGCTCCAGCCGAGCAGCATGTTGAGCCTTCACGCCGACGCAAGCTATAACGTCGAGGGAGACGGTCTCCAGGCGTACACGGCCGACATGACGGTCGTCATCCCCCGCGTCACGGCGCTCGTCGGGCTGCGCTACAACCGCCAGCAGCCGGTGAGCAATCCGTATTTCGTCCAGGTCCCCGGAACGTTCAACCCGGGCGCCGGGGTGCCCGACGCGTCGTCCATCCACTTTCTCCAGGGCGCGCTCGCGGTCGAGGTCTGGAGGAACCTTACCCTGAAGCTCGAGACGAACTGGGACCTCCGGACCGACACCTTCGTCGAGAGCCGTTTCGGGCTCGATTTCAAGTTCGATTGCTGGGCGCTCAGCGTCGCGTTCGTCAAACGGAGCCGCGACATCGCCACCGGACAAACCGCCGACGACGAGCTCCGCTTCTCGCTACATCTGCTCGGGCTCGGGAACGTCCTGAGCACGAAGACGGGGACGAGCGGGCTCGACTCCGGACCGAGGTACAAATGATCCCTTTCATCGACCTGACCCGCCAGCACGCGGCGCTCCGGGAGGAGCTGGGCGCCGCGGTCGCGCGCGTCCTCGACTCGAGCCAGTTCGTCCTCGGCGCCGAAGGCAAGACGCTGGAGCGCGAGCTGGCGGCCTTGTGCGGCGTCCGCTGGGCGCTCGGCGTCGCGTCGGGCACCGACGCGCTTCGGCTGGCGCTCTCGGCGCTCGGTGTCGGCCCCGGCGCCGAGGTCATCACGCCGGCGTTCTCGTTCGTCGCTTCCGCGTCCACGATCTTGATGGTAGGCGCGACCCCGGTCTTCGTCGACATCGATCCGGCGACGTATGCGCTCGACGTCGCGGCCGCCGAGCGTGCCATCACGCCCCGCACGCGCGCGATCATGCCCGTCCATCTCTACGGTCACCCGGCGCCCATGGATCGCGTCGTAGAGCTGGCGCGCGCCCACCGGCTTGCCGTGATCGAGGACGCGGCCCAGGCGGTGGGCGGAGCCTGGGCCGGACGGCCCGTCGGGGCCTGGGGTGACGCCGCGTGCTTCTCGTTCTATCCGACCAAGAACCTCGGCGCGTGCGGCGACGCCGGGATGGTGGTGACCGATCGCAGCGACGTGGCGGAGCGCGTCACGAGGTTGCGGCACCACGGCGACAGCGGTCGCTACCAGCACGTCGAGCTCGGTTTCTGCAGCCGGCTGGACGAGGTGCAGGCGGCGGTCCTCCGCGTCAAGCTCGTACGTCTGGCGACATGGACGGAAGCTCGCCGGCGGATCGCCGCCCGCTACCGCGCGCTGCTCGCGGGCGTCCCGCTCGATCTGCCGACGGAGGCGGCGAAGGCGCGCCACGTGTACCATCTCTTCACCGTGCGACACCCGCAGCGCGATACGCTCGCGAAGGCGCTGGCCGAGGGCGGGGTCGGGACGGCCGTGTACTACCCGCGCTCGGTGCCGGATCAGCCGATGTTCGGCGGCGACGAGCGGCGCTGGCCCGAGGCGTCGCGCGCGGCGCGTGAGGTGCTGTCGCTACCGTGCTTCGCGGAGCTCTCCGACGACGAGATCGAGCGGGTGGCCGCTGCCGTGCGGCACGCGTGCGAGCGGTCATGACGCCGACGGCGGAAACACTCAAGCGGCGGCTGGCCGCGAGTCCAACCGTGGGGCTGATCGGGCTCGGCTACGTCGGGCTGCCTCTGGCGGTCGCCTTCGCCGAGTCGGGCGCGACGGTGATCGGCATCGATCTCGACGTGCGCCGGGTCGCCGCCGTGCGGGCGGGCGAGAGCTTCATCGAGGATGTGCCGACGGAGTCACTCGCCCGCCTGGTGCGGGCGGGGCGCCTCAGCGCGTCGGACGACATCGGAGCGCTCAGGGACGCGGACGCGATCGTCATCTGCGTGCCGACTCCGCTGGGCAAGTCGAAGGAGCCCGATATCTCGTTCATCGTCGCGGCGGCCGATGCCGTCGCCGGCATCATCCGCCGCGGGCAGCTCGTCGTGCTCGAGTCGACAACCTACCCCGGGACCACGCAGGAGATCCTGGTGCCGCGCTTCCAGGCCCGGGGGCTCATCGCGGGGCGCGATGTCTTCGTCGCCTTCTCGCCCGAGCGGATCGATCCGGGCAATCGCCGCTGGACGCTCCGAGACATCCCCAAGGTCGTCGGCGGCGTCACCGACGCCTGCCGCGACCTCGCCTCGGCGCTCTACGCACGTGTGACCCGCGAGGTCGTGCCCGTGTCCGGACCGGAGACCGCCGAGATGGTGAAGCTCTTCGAGAACACGTTCCGGTCCGTCAACATCGCGCTGGTCAACGAGTTCGCGATCATGTGCCGGCGCCTCGGCCTCTCGGTGTGGGAAGTGATCGCCGCTGCGGCGACGAAGCCGTTCGGGTTCATGCCGTTCTATCCCGGGCCAGGCCTCGGCGGCCATTGTCTCCCCTCCGACCCGCACTATCTCTCGTGGAAGGTGCGGCTCGAGGGGTACGAGCCGCGCTTCATCACGTTCGCGGACGAGATCAACCGCCGGATGCCCGCGTACGTCGTGCAGATGGTCGCCGACGCGCTGAACGATCGGAGCCGCGCGCTCCGCGGCGCGCGCATCCTCGTGCTCGGCGTCGCCTACAAGGCCGGCGTCGCCGACGTGCGCGACTCACCCGCGCTCGAGATCATCGAAGGCCTTCTCGCCAAGGGGGCGGTGGTCGTGTACCACGACCCGTACGTGCCGGCGGTGACCGTCAGCGCCGTCACCCTCGAATCACTTCCGTGGGACGACGCCGGGCTCGCGGCGCGCGACGTCGTGCTGATCCTCACGGCGCACGCCGGCTACGACTGGTCGCTGATCGTCCGCGAGGCGTCCCTCGTGATCGACACCCGCAACGCGACCGGCGGCCTGCCACCCTGCGCCCACGTCATCCGCCTCTAGGGTGCGAGGCCGAGCGGATTGAATTCGCGAACGCTTGAACCGTCGCCGGCGGGCCGCCGCGCGGCGATCGCCAGAATGATTCGACCGATGCACGGTTAGCCGCGATGGCGATGCTCACGGCGATCGTGGTCTCGATGCGCCCGCGACAGTGGGTGAAGAACCTGTTCGTCCTCGCGGGGCTGGTCTTCTCGCAGCGGCTGTTCACGGGCGCCGTGTGGACGGCGCTGGCGGCGTTCGCGATCTTCTGCGCGCTGTCCGGGGCCATCTACCTGCTCAACGATGTCGCCGATCGAGAGCGAGACCGCCTGGATCCGCGCAAGCGCGTCCGGCCGATCGCCGCCGGCCGGCTCCGCGTCGGGGTCGCCGTCGCGGCGGCGGCCGCGCTCGTCGCGGCGGGCCTCGCGCTGGCCGCGCTGCTCTCGCGTCCGTTCCTGGTCACGGCCCTCGCGTACGTCGTCCTGCTCGTCGCCTACTCGGCCTGGCTCAAGCACGTCGTCATCGTGGACGTGCTCGTCGTCGCTGGCGGGTTCGTGCTGCGCGCCGTCGCGGGCGCGGTCGTCATCGACGTCGAGATGTCGGGCTGGCTCCTGATCTGCACGATCTTGCTCGCGCTGTTCCTGGCCCTCGGTAAGCGGCGCTATGAGTACCTGGCGCTGGACCAGGACGCGGCCCGCCACCGCCCGATCCTGGCCGAGTACAGCCCGGCGCTGCTCGATCAGATGATCGCCGTCGTGACCGCGTCCACGGTGACGGCCTACGCGCTCTACACGATGTCGCCCGAGACCGTGGCGAAGTTCCACACGCACCTGCTGCCGGCGACCCTTCCCTTCGTGCTCTACGGGATCTTCCGGTACCTCTACTTGCTGTACCGGCGGCAGCTCGGAGGCAACCCGTCGGAGCTCCTCCTCAACGACAAGGCGCTCCTGATCAACACGCTCGGCTGGATTTTCGCAGTGTTCCTGATCATCTACGGCGCACGGCTGGAGTAGAATAAACAGCATCATGCATAGCGCGGTGGCGCTCCTTCGTACGCACCCGGAGACCGTCGTCGAGGACTACGGGCGCCTGATGCGTCTGGTGAAGTACGACCAGGGGCTCCGCCGCGACCAGGACCTGATCCTCAAGCTCAATCTCTCGTGGACCAAGTACTTTCCGGCGTGCTCGAGCCAGCCCTGGCAGGTCGACGGCGTGCTGACGACGCTGCTCGAAGACGGCTACGACCGCCGGCGGATCTTTCCCGTCGAGAACAAGACCGTGGTCACGGACCCGATCGCCGGATGCCGGAACAACAAGTGGCTTCCGGTGCTCGAGCGTCACGGCGTGCCGTTCATCCCGCTGCCTGGCGTCGAGTGGACCGTCTATAAGTTCCAGTCGCCGCTGCTGAAGCTGAACGCGATCTTCCCCGAGGGCATCGAGATCCCGAAGATGTACGTCGGGAGGAACGTGCTCCACTTACCGACAGTGAAAGTCCACGGGCATTCCCGCACCACCGGCGCGATCAAGAACGCGTTCGGCGGCTTGCTGAAGGAGGTGCGCCACTACGCGCACGAATTCATTCACGAGGTGATGGTCGACCTGATGTACATGCAGCAAGAGCTGCACCCGACGGTGTTCGCGGTCATGGACGGCACGGTGATGGGCGACGGTGCGGGGCCTCGAACGATGGTGCCGCGTCTCGGGAACCTGATCCTCGCCTCGGCGGATCAAGTGGCGATCGACGCGATCGCGGCGCGGATCATGGGGTTCGATCCCCTGGCGATCCCGTATCTCCGGATGTGCCAGGAGCGTGGGCTCGGCGTGGCGGACCCGAAGCGGATCGAGATCGTCGGCGACACGGACGCGGCGTCGATCTCGATGGGCTTCAAGACGAGGCGCAGCCTCGTGATCTGGGGCGATCAGCTGATCCGGCGCGGGCCGCTGCGGCCGCTCAAGCGGCTCTTGCTCCACTCGCCCCTGGTGGTCTGGGCCCCGTTCGCCTCGAACGTCTACCACGACCTCCTCTGGTATCCGACGATCGGCCGGGCGCGGATCCGGACCTTCGCGGGCACCCCCTGGGGTCGGCTGTTCGAGACGTACTGAGATGGCCTCGCCGGTCCGCGTACGGTTCGCGCCGAGCCCGACCGGCCACCTCCACGTCGGCGGCGCGCGCACGGCGCTCTTCAACTGGCTGTTTGCCCGCCACCACCGCGGCGCCTTTGTCCTCCGCATCGAGGACACGGACCGCTCGCGCTCGACCGACGAGAACATCGTCGCGATCGTCGACGCGCTCCAGTGGCTCGGTCTCGACTGGGACGAGGGGCCGCCGACGCCGGGCTATCGTCAGACCGAGCGGTTCGCGATCTACCGCGAGCACGCCCAGCGGCTCCTCGCCTCCGGACGCGCCTACTACTGCGACTGCCCGCCCGAGCTTCTCGATCGCGAGCGGGGGGTCGCCCAGCAGCGGGGCGAGACGTTCCGGTATTCCGGACGCTGTCGCGACCGGGGCCTCGGTGCCGGCGCGCTACGCCTCCGGATGCCCCCCGCGGGCGCCACGGTGGTGAACGATCTCATCCACGGGCCGGTCACGTTCGAGCACAGCCAGCTCGACGACTGGATCCTTGTCCGCACGGACGGAACGCCCACGTACAACTTCTGCGTCGTCGTCGACGACGTCACGATGAGCATCACCC
>Ga0184633_10000775_pt1 | contig 12354 bp, 7 predicted proteins | sample PLM31_170_b1_FD_133156 | JGI IMG/M metagenome (GOLD analysis project Ga0184633, IMG submission 133156) | Groundwater sediment microbial communities from an aquifer in East River, Colorado, USA - PLM3-1_170_b1 | ecosystem: Environmental > Terrestrial > Soil > Riparian zone | place: USA: East...
GCGACGATCAGCAGGCGATCGCCGAATTCGTAGAGGTCGCGCACCTTGCCGCGCGACCGCAGCGGCACGCCCGGAAAACTTGTTTCCCAGACAATTGCGCCCATTTGTGCAGAAGCCACAGGGAATCAGTCCTTCTAGAAGAGGGGCGTATTCTAGCGCAGAGCCGCGCCTTGTCAACGGGGAAGAAAAATGGAACGAGGAAAACGCTGCGCAAGCACTCTGCGCGGCAAACTCGCGGGGAGGTCCAGATTTACGCTGCGTTCGAGGCGGCTTCGGCCTTCGGCTCGTCCCAGCGCACGGAGACGAGCTTCGAGACGCCGGGCTCCTGCATCGTCACGCCGTAAAGCACCGGCGCCATCTCCATCGTGCGGCGGTTGTGCGTGACGACGATGAACTGCGTCTTCTCACTCATCACGCGAATCATCTCGCCGAAGCGTCCGACGTTGGCTTCGTCGAGCGGCGCGTCCACTTCATCCAGGATGCAGAAGGGGCTCGGCTGGTAGCGGAAGATGGCGATCAGCAGCGCGAGCGCCGTCAGCGCCTTTTCACCGCCGGAGAGCAGCAGGACGTTCTGCAGGCGCTTGCCCGGCGGCTGCGCGGCGATGTCGATGCCGGCGTCGCCCGAGCTGTCGGCTTCGGTCAGGCGCATCTCGCACGCGCCGCCGCCAAAGAGCGTGCGGAAGGCTTCGGCAAAGTTCGCGTTGATGATGGCGAACGCTTCCTCGAACTTCTGCCGGGAGACCTCGTCCAGCTCAGCGATGGCCTGCTGCGTATCGGCGATGGATTGCAGCAGGTCGTCGCGCTCGCGCGTCAAGAAGTCACAGCGCTGCTCACACTCCTGGTATTCCTCGAGCGCCATCATGTTCACCGGGCCCATGGACTCGACGCGCGCCTTCATCTCGCGGTAATTCGTTTCCGCGGCGGCGAGCTCCTCGCCGGCCAGGAGCGTCTGCGCTTCGGCGATCAGGTCTTCGGGGTGCGCGTTCAGCTCTTCGAGGCAGCTCTCGCGCAGGTGGTGCCGGTCGGAATCGTTCCGCGCGCGCTCGATTTCCACCTGCCCGCGTTGCTCGCGCAGGTCGCCGAGCTTCTGCCGCGTTCCGCGCAGCGCGTCGTCCACTTCCACGGTGCGCACGCGCGCCTGCTCCCATTCCCGCTCGAGCTCGGCCTTCCGCGCATCCAGGCGCGTTTTTTCCGCGCGCAGCGATTCCACCTGCTGCTGTTGCTCCAGGGTCTGCGCCTCGAGCTGCTCGCGCTCGGTCCCGAGCGCCGTCTGCTGCTGGCGCAGGGCCGCTTCGCGCTCGCCGAGCTCGCGGCGGTCGCTCGCTAGGCGCTCGCGGACGGTCTCCGCGCTCGCCAATCGCTCAGCGATGGTGGCCAGATCGGTGCGCCGCGTCGCCAGCTCTTCCTGATGCGCCTCGATGAGCTGGCGCAGCGAGACCAGCCGCTCGTCCGCCTGGGTCAGCTCCGTTTCCGCTGCGCCGCGCGAATCCGTCGCGCGCGCTTGCATTGCGCGCGCCTGTTCGGCGCGTTGCCGCGCGGTGTTGGCCTCCCGCCGCAGCCGCACGAGCTCGTTCTGGCTGGCCGCCAGTTCGGAGCTCAAGCGCGCCAGCTCGCCGCGGGCCTGGTCGCGGTAGTGCGACGCGGAGATGATCGTCTTCTGCGCTTCGACGTGCTGCGCGAGGTTTTCTTCCAGGAGTTTTTCCGCAGCGCGGATTTCCTCTTCGTTGCGGGCCAGCGCGTCCCCCGCTTCCGCAGATTCGCGCTCGAACTGCAGCACCTCGGCTTCGAGTGCGCGCAGCTCGCGCTTCATTACGAGCGGGCCGGCCTCGGTGGGCCGGCCGCCGCTCACCATGCGGCCCTGGTAGCAGGTGCCGTCGGGCGTCACGAAGTGATATTGCGCATTCTCGCGCGCCAGCCGCTCGGCGGCCGTCGCGGTCTCTACGAGGAAAGCCGAGCGGAGCCGTGGCAGGAAATGCTTTGCCGCCGGGCCCAGCGGGTCGCGGAACTCGACGCGCGTGTCCAGCCGCGAAACGATGTCTTCCGACAACTGGAAAGGAATCACAGGCTCGTCCGGCGAAAGCTTCAGGTTGCGCAGCGAATCGACGAAGAACGTCGCGCGCCCGCCCACTTCCTCGCGCAGCAGCGCGATTCCGGCGCGGGCGTGGTCGAAGGTCTCGACGACGACATATTCGAGCTCGTCGCGCAGGAACTGCTCGACGGCGGCTTCGTATTTCTCTTCGACCTCGGCGTAGTCGGCCAGCACGCCAACAGCACGGAATCCGCAGCTTGTGCCTTCGCCATTCGAGGCAAACAGCTTCTGCACGGCGTCGGCGGTGTACGAGCGGTCACTGAGGATCTGTTCGAGCGAGGCGCGTCGCGCGCGCGAACCGGCCAGCGCGTCGCGCGCGGCGTCTACGCAGCGCGAAGTCTCCTGCTGCTCGCGGCGCAGCTCGCCTAGCTGGGACTGGGCTACGCCGACGGCGCGTTCCAGGCTCTGCGCCCGTTCGACGGCCGCTCCCCAGTGCATCTCCGCCGCTTCCGACCGCTCGCGGAAGTGCACCGAAGTCTCGATCAGCTGCCGCTCGACGTCTTCCTGCCGGCTGAGCGCTTGGCTGTGGTGCGCGTACGCCTGCTCGGCCTGCGCGAAATCGGCGTGCAGGTGCGTCAGTTCATCGCCCAATTGGCTCGTGGCCTGGCGCAGCTCAGCGATGCGCGCGTCGGTGGCCTGCGACGTTGCGGCAAATTGCTGTGCGCGCGCCGCCAGCTCTGCCAGGAGCGCTTCCAGCCGCTTTGTTTCCGCGCGCAATTCCCCGACGGTCTTTTCGTGCTCGGCGGCGCGCGCTTCGACTTCGGTAACCTGTGCGGCGATCTGCGTGAGTTCCCCGGTGAGCTGCTGGCTGCGCTGCTCGAGTTCCTCGGAGCGCTGGCGGTTGAAACCGATGCGGTTCTCGGCGCGGTCGAGCTCGAGCGCGGTTTGCCCCAGCAGGTTCTGGTTCTGCCGCAGTTCCACGTCGAGCTCGTAGGTGCGCGTGCTGAGTTTTTCCTGCTCGGCTTCGAGGCGGCTGACGGCCTGCACCTGCTCGGTCTCGGCCGCGGCAATCTCGCGGAGAAGATTTGTCAGGCGCTCGGCTTCGGCGTCGAGCTCCTTTGCTTTGCTGCCCATCATGGTGCGCAGCAGCCCGCGCATCTCTTCGCGCAGCTCGGCGTAGCGCCGTGCTTTCGACGCCTGGCGCTTCAGCGAGCCGAGCTGCTTTTCGACTTCGACCAGGATGTCGTTCACGCGCGACAGGTTGACCTTCGAGGATTCGAGCTTCGCTTCGGCCAGGCGCCTCTTGGTTTTGTATTTCGTCACGCCGGCGGCTTCTTCGATGATGGCGCGGCGGTCCATGGGCTTCGAGCTGAGGATCTGCCCGATGCGGTCCTGTTCGATGATGGCGTAGGAATCCGGCCCCAGGCCCATGCCCATGAAGATTTCCTGGATGTCGCGCAGGCGCGCGACGCGGCCGTTGATCAGGTATTCGCTTTGCCCGGAGCGGTAGAGCCGCCGCCCGATGACGACTTCGCCCGGCTTCGTGTGCGTCGCGGGCTTTTCTGCCGCGCGGTTCCGCCGGAGGGGTTTTCCGTCTGCCGCCTCTTCGGTGCTTTCAAGACCCTCTGCGCTTGCATCCGCCCCGGCTGGATTCTCCGTTTCCTTTACTTGCTCTGCCTCCTCCGCTTCCTTTGCTTCGAGGACCTTCGCTGCGGCCTCGGCCAAGTCCGGGTCCAGCAGCGTCAGCGAGACTTCGGCCAGGCCCAGCGGGGGGCGCTTCACGGTGCCGTTGAAGATGCAGTCGGACATGCGCTCGGCGCGCAGCGATTTGTGGCTCTGCTCGCCCAGGACCCAGGAAATGGCGTCCACAATGTTCGATTTGCCGCACCCATTGGGGCCGACGATGCACGTCAGTCCGGCGCCGCTGAAGGTGATATGGGTCCTTTCGCAGAACGATTTGAAGCCCACCAGGTCGACTTTGCGCAGCTTGAGCAAGATGTCCCTTCCGGGGAACGGCGTTATCCCGCGGGCAAAGCGCAGCCGCGCAGGCAGAACCGTGTTGCTTTTCCTCGAGTGGAGGCGTTCTGCGACAAAAATTCTGGTGGGTCGCTAAGCAGTGGCCCAGCCGCCTGGCGCTTGGATCGGCGGTTACGCGCGGCACCTTAACACAGCGCTCCACCCTTGTAAAGCCGACCCCACCCCAATGTGCGCCTGCGGAACCCCCGCGTGCCCCGCATCGCGCGTCGGGGAGCTGCTCACTGCGGCACCCCTGAAGCCTGTGCTGCCTGGCGCCGCTTGACGACACTACCTGGGGGGCGTATTCTCTCGCCCACTGAGGGTGGGTCGCCAAAAGCGTCATCCGGTCTCCGGTTGCACGTACAAGGCCTGCTTCCTGTCCCCTGGCAGGCCGTTGGCTCCCACGGTTCCGGACTATACCCCGAATTCTCCGCAGCGGAGGAGTGTCGCGTGAAAATGAAGAAGAAGTTTCGCATGGGTGGAAGTGTGTCTGAGAAGGAGCGTCCCGAGCGCGCCAACGGCGTGACGCGCCGCAATTTCCTCGGCCGTATGAGTGGCGCGGCCGCGGCCGCGCTGGCGGGCAGCGTCGTGGCGGGGTCCGCGCTGCTGGAGCCGAAACCGGCGGCGGCGGCGCCGAAACCACCCGCGCCACCCGCTCCGTTTGATCCTTCCGGCACCAACCTGCGGCAGCGTTGCACCGACGCTCGGCTGACGCGTCTCGACGCCGCGCAACTCGCCTTCGTGCGTCCCCTGCCCTCCATCGTGAACAGTGGTGAGGAAAACGATTACGGGGGAACGCGCATTGCGAATTTCTCGAAGGGCTTGCCGCACAATGGGCTTGGCGAGGTGGACCCCGCCGCGTACAACGCGTTGCTGAAGGCGCTTGCCACTGGCTCGAACAGCGATTTTGAAGGCATTCCGCTCGGCGGCAGCAAGCCGCTGCGCAATCCGCAGGCCGGCTTGGCGTTCGATCTGGAAGGCCCGGATAGCCACCACTTGGCGCTGCGCCCGGCGCCGCGCATTGATAGCGCCGAAGCCGCCGGCGAAGCGGCCGAACTCTACTGGATGGCGCTGGCGCGCGATGTGCACTTCTCCGACTACGCAACGAATCCCACCACGCTGGCGGCCGCGGCGGATCTGTCCGCGTTTTCCGACTTCCGCGCCCCCAAGTCCGGCGGAGCCGTAACGCCGCAAACCTTGTTCCGGGGCAACACGCCCGGCGACTTGAACGGACCGTACCTTTCTCAGTTCCTGTTACTTGACATCCCCTACGGCTCGCTGACGGTCACCCAGCACCAGCAGACCGTGTTGCCCGGCTTCGACTACATGACAGGTTACGCCGACTGGTTGAACATCCAGAACGGCGGCCCAAGCGGCCCGGATGCCTTCGACTCCGCGCCGCGGCACATCCGCAACGGCCGGGACCTCGGGCAGTACGTGCACGTAGATGCGCTGTACGAGGCGTTCTTGAACGCCTGCCTGATTCTGCTGGGCATGGGTGCGCCGTTTGATGCAGGAAATCCGTATTCCGGCGCGAAGAAGCAGGACGCCTTTACCACCTTCGGTGCCCCGCACATCCTGAGCCTCCTGACCGAAGTGGCCGCGCGCGCCCTCAAGGCCGTCTGGTACCAGAAGTGGTTCGTACATCGGCGGCTGCGGCCCGAGGCTTTTGGCGGGCTGCTGCACAACCGGGTTACCGGCACAGCGAATTATTCACTGCATCCGCAGATTCTCAATTCCACCGCCCTGACCAGGATCTTCAGCCGCTTCGGCACGTACTTGCTCCCGCAGGCGTTCCCCGAAGGCTCGCCGCTGCATCCTTCGTACGGGGCGGGCCACGCGACTGTCGCCGGGGCTTGCGTCACGGCTTTGAAAGCGTGGTTCGATGAGTCGTTCGTGATCCCGAATCCCGTCGTCGCCAGCGCGGATGGGCTCTCGCTGGTGCCGTATGTAGGCGCGCCGCTCACCGTCGGCGGCGAATTGAACAAAGTGGCGGCCAACATCGCCTCCGGCCGCAATTTTGCCGGGATCCACTGGCGCACCGATTTTAGCGAGTCGGCGAGACTTGGGGAGGCCGTAACCATCGGTATCCTGCAAGAGCAGAAAGCCACCTACAACGAAACCGCCAGCTTCACGCTAACGTGGTTTGACGGCACCACGATCACCATCTGAGCCGGCGGAGCAGACGAGCACTTCGGCTGGCCGCTGTTCGCTCTCCAGTTTTTCCGCTAGAATGCTGCGTTTGCCCTGCTCATGCCGCAGACGCAGGGGCTTGCGCATCCAAACGCCATGGCGGAAATCCACTTCCATAACACGCTGACGGGGCGCAAAGAGCCCTTTGTGCCGCTCACGCCGGGCGAAGCGCGCATCTACACCTGCGGCCCGACCGTGTACGACTTCGCGCACATCGGCAATTTCCGCACGTTCGTCTTCCAGGACGTCCTGCGGCGCTTTCTGCGCATGAAGGGCTTCCGCGTCGTCCAGGTGATGAACCTGACCGATGTGGACGACCGCATCATCGCGAACGCTGCGGCCGCAGGCATCGGCATCCGCGAGTACACCGAGAAATACATCCAGGCGTTCCTCGATGATTCCCGCGCGCTGGGACTCGAGCGCCCGGAGCAGATCGTTCGCGCAACCGACCACATCGAGGACATGGTCGCGCTGATCGAGCGCATCTCCCAAAAGACTCTGACGTACCAGAGTGACGGCTCCACTTATTTCCGCATTTCGAAGTTTCCTGCGTACGGCAAGCTTTCGAAGATCGACATGAGCGGCATCCAGGCGGGCGCGCGCGTGGACGTGGACCGCTACGAGAAGGCCGACGCGCGCGATTTTGCGCTCTGGAAGGCGCCCAAGCCGGGCGAGCATTTCTGGGAGACGCGCATCGGTCCGGGCCGCCCTGGCTGGCACATCGAGTGCTCCGCCATGGCCATGAAGTATCTGGGTGAGACGCTCGATATTCACACCGGCGGCGTGGACCTGATGTTCCCGCACCACGAAAACGAAATCGCGCAGTCCGAAGCGGCGACGGGGAAGCCGTTTGTGCGCTACTGGCTGCACGCCGAGCACCTGCTTGTCGAAGGCGCGAAGATGTCGAAGTCGCTCGGCAACTTCTACACGCTGCGCGACCTTTTCAAACAAGGGCACAAACCCTCGACGATCCGTTTTCTACTGGCGTCGGTGCCGTACCGCCGGCAGCTCAATTTCACCATGGACGGTTTGACCCAGGCCGCGAGTTCGGTTGAGCGGCTGCGCAACTTCGTCGCTCGGTTGCGCGCGGAGAAGTTTCCGCCCGGCGAGAATGAATCCATCGCGGCAGGCGCGCGCCAGGCCGCTGAAGACTTCGAGAAGGGCCTCGAAGACGACCTGAACACAGCGCAGGCCCTTGCCGCCGTGTTTGATCTCGTGCGCGACGCAAATACGGCGATGGACCGCGGCGAATTCCGCCAGGGCAATGGAGCTGCCATCCTCGCCGCACTCGAGAAATTCGACGCGATCTTCGCCGTGGTCAACGACGATGACGCTGAAAAACTCCGCGCGGTGGGCTACGTGACAACCCAGGTAAGCCTGAGCGACGCGGAAGTCGAAGCGCTCGTGGCCGAGCGGCAGGCCGCCCGCAAGCGCCGCGATTTCGAGGCCGCGGACCGCATTCGCCAGCAGCTCGCGGAGCGTGGTATCATTCTCGAAGACACTCGAGACGGCGGTGTCCGATGGAAACGCAAATGACGCTGCACCCGGCGAACTCGCTTCCGCTGCACTCGCTTCCCGCGCAGGACCGCCCGAGCCTCTTCGGCGTGGATTAATTCCGCTTCCTCCTTTCGCTGATGGCGGCCTTTCCTTCCTGGCCGCGCGTTCCACATCTTTCTTCCGGCAGTGCTGGGCCGGGACGATTCCTGGAGGAAGCCATGATTGACACAAAGATTCCCAAGCTCGTGACGCCGCTGCCGGGGCCCAACGCCCAGCGCGCTCTCGAGCTCGACGAGAAGTACATTTCTCCGTCGTACACGCGCGGCTACCCGCTCGTCGCCAAGACGGGACGCGGCGCGATGGTCGAGGACGTGGACGGCAATGTGTTCCTCGATTTCGCCGCGGGCATCGCCGTCGTTTCCACGGGCCACTGTCACCCCGATGTGGTGGCCGCAATTCAGAAGCAGGCCGCCGAGCTCATCCACATGTCGGGCACCGATTTCTACTACACGAACATGATCGAGCTGGCGCGGAAGCTTGCTTCGATCGCGCCCGGCAAAGAGCCAAAGAAGGTCTACTTCGGCAATTCCGGCACCGAAGCCGTCGAGGCGGCGATGAAGCTCGCGCGGTACCACACGAAGCGCGACAAGTTCATCGCGTTCTACGGATGCTTCCACGGGCGCACGCTGGGCTCGCTTTCGCTGACGTCGTCGAAGGCGGTGCAACGCAAAGGATTCGGCACGCTGCTCGGCGGCGTGTTCCACGTCCCCTACGCGTACAGCTACCGCTGCCCGTACGGGCTCAAGTCCGAGCAATGCTGCACGGAATGCGCCGCGGTGCTCGAGCGCGAGCTCTTCAAAAAGATCGTGGCCCCGGAGGAAGTGGCCGCCATTTTCGTCGAGCCCATCCAGGGCGAAGGCGGTTACGTGCCGGCGCCGCCGGAGTTTCTTCTGGATTTGCAGCGCATCTGCCGCAAATACGGCATCCTGCTGGTCTCCGACGAAGTACAGTGCGGCATGGGCCGCACAGGCAAGTGGTGGGCAGGCGACCACGCCGGGCTCGAGCCGGACATCGTCTGCGTGGCAAAGGGAATTGCCTCGGGGATGCCTCTGGGCGCCGTCATCGCGCGCGAGAGCATCATGGACTGGAAGCCGGGCGCGCACGCGTCCACGTTCGGCGGCAACCCTGTATGCGTGGCCGCGGCGCTCGCGACGATTGATCTGATCGAAAAGAAATACATGGAGAACGCGCGGCGCATGGGCGAGTTCATCCTGGGGCGCATCGCCAACTGGCGCGAGCGCCACCGCACCGTCGGCGATATCCGCGGCATGGGGCTGATGCTCGCCGTCGAAATCGTGCTCGACCAGAAGACGAAGGAGCGGGCGCACGACCTGCGCGACAAGATCGTGGACCTCGCGTTTGCGAAAGGCGTCTTGCTGCTCGGCGCGGGGGAGAATACGATTCGTCTGGCGCCGCCGCTCGTGATCGACGAGGAGCAGGCCGACTTCGCCGTGCGCACGCTCGATGCGTGCATCAGCGAGGCGGAGAAGTCGCTCTAGCGGCGCGCGGGCAAACGATATGCCGCTGTTCGCTCGAGTCATCTTCGGACTGGTCAATTGGGCCGCGCGCAACGGCCTCTCCGAAGAGGCCGCGACGAAGCAGAGCAAGCAGCGCGCGCGACAGACCGGCGTGCGCGGCGAGACCTTCGCCTACTGGTACCTGCGCCGGCACGGCTACATTCTCGTGGCGCGCAACTTCACCGTGCCGGGGATCAAGGGTGAAATCGACCTCGTGGGCTACGACGGCCCGGTGCTGGCGTTTGTCGAAGTCAAGACGCGCAGCGGCTCGTCGGAGGAATTCGGCAAGCCCGAAGACGCCGTGACGCCGGAGAAGCGCCGCCACCTTTCGCGCATGGCGCGGCAGTTTCTGGCCGAGCGGCGCATCCGTGAGGCGCAGTGCCGCTTCGACGTGCTGGCGATTGAGAGCCGCCCGGGCGCGCGGCCGGTCGTGCGGTTGCACAAGGACGCGTTCGCAGGGGATGCATGAATCGCCGCTGCGGCCGCCGGAGTGGTTGCAGGACTCCGGCGCAGTAGTAAGATACAAGCGGGCGTTCATCCCGAAGCAGGCCTGACCCGTCCGAGGCGCAGAGGAGGAAGGTTTGCCCGAACTTCGCAAAGATCCGATTACCGGCCGCTGGGTAATCATCTCGACGGACCGTGCCAAGCGGCCGACGGACTTCGTGCGCGAGAGCGTGGAGATCAAGGGCAAGGGCTTCTGCCCGTTCTGCTACGGCAACGAAGATAAGACCCCGCCCGAAGTCCTCGTTTACGGCCGCAACGGCAACGCGCCGAATACGCCCGGCTGGAGCGTGCGCGTGGTGCCGAACAAATTCCCGGCGCTCGGCATCGAAGGGGACATCGATCGTCAGGGCGAAGGCCTCTTCGATAAGATGAACGGCATCGGCGCGCACGAAGTGATCGTGGAGACGCCGGACCACCAGAGCACGCTGGCATCGCTGCCGGAGAAACCCATTGAGAACGTGCTGTGGGCTTTCCGCGACCGCATGCTGGACCTGAAGAACGACAAGCGCTTCCGCTACGTCCTGATCTTCAAGAACCACGGCGAAGCCGCGGGCGCTTCGCTCGAGCACACCCACTCGCAATTGATTGCGCTGCCGATTGTGCCCAAGCGCGTGCGCGAGGAAGTGGACAGCGCCAAGCGCTACTACCAGGAAAAGGAGCGCTGCATCTTCTGCGACATGATCCGGCAGGAGATCGAGACGGGCGTGCGCGTGATCAATGAGAACGACAGCTTCATCGCGCTGGCCCCGTATGCGCCGCGCTTCCCGTTTGAGATCTGGCTGCTGCCGAAGCAGCACGGCTCCGCGTTTGAGAACAACCAGACCTCCATCTATGCGAGCCTGGCGCGCACCTTGAAGGACAACCTGATGCGCCTGGACACCGTGCTCGGGCGACCCGCCTACAACCTCATGATCCACACCTCGCCGATCGGCGAAGAAACCAACGAGCATTACCACTGGCACATCGAGATCATGCCGAAGCTGACCAAGGTGGCGGGGTTCGAGTGGGGCACCGGCTTCTACATCTGCCCGACGCCGCCCGAGGAATCGGCGCGCTTCCTCCGCGAAGCCCAGTTCACCGCCTAGCAGCAAATCACAAGATGCCAGGGCTTCAGGGGCTGAAGCCACCCGTTACCTGACACCTCTCCTCGATTTCGCTATACTGATTGCAACCGGGCGCGGTACCCAAGAGGCCTAAGGGAGAGGTCTGCAAAACCTCCATTCGGGGGTTCGAATCCCCCCCGCGCCTCCAATTCCGCCGCTGAGAGCCAGCGAGTTCGCCACAATTGGGAGAGGTGCCCATGCCGCAGCATTGGTTTTTTCTGAGCGACCCTGAGGATTACCACCTCGATGAGCTGTTCTCGAAGAAGGCGGAAGTCTGGGACGGCGTGATGGGCAACGTTGCGCAGAAATACCTGGCGGAGATGCACGAGGGCGACCGGATCATCGGCTACCACACGGCTCCCGAAAAAAGTGCGTATGCGGTGCTCGAAGCCGTCAGCGAACCGTATCAAAACCCCGCGCTCAAAGAGAAGAACCTGGTGGTCAAGCTGCGCGGCGTGGCCAGGTTCAAGCGGGCGGTGCCGCTGGCGGACCTGAAGGCCAACCCGCGCTTGAAGCAGATGAAGCTTTTCAAGATGTTTCGCCCGATTGCCGTCTCGCCGCTGACGCCGGCCGAGTTCCAGGAGATCTGCCGCCTGGGCGGCCCCGCCGGGAAATAATCCCGAGCATCCTCCCGCAAGGCAGGAAGCGACCCACCCGTGAAGTGTCTCATTCCGGTGCAGTGGAAGCGCCGGTGGTACAGCCCATCCTTGTCTGCCTCCCGTTGTGCTCGGAACTCCCCTCGTATCCTACTGATTCCACAAATCTAAATTGAGCTTCAAAAAAGACAGTTGGAGGGCTGCGTGCCCTTGAATGGCCTGGCGGCGCGCAATGGTGTGACCGCCGCAAGGAGCACGAAGCCTTCATGCAGTTGCCCAGCGAAAGCCGCGCCGCTCGCCCTCGCACTCCGCAGGTTTTGCGAGCAGCGCTCGGCTCACTCCCGTGCGTCGTGATTGACGACCGGGCGGGCAAGGGAAACTGAAATGAATTGGCTTCGCAAACAATCTATCCGCCGCAAACTGACCTGGATTGTCTTGCTGACGACCGGGGTCGCACTGCTGTTGGCTTGCGCCACCTTCTTGATCTACGACCTGTATAACTTCAAGCAGGGCAGGCTCCGCGACCTGGATACCGTAGCAGATATCCTGGGCGCCAACAGCACGGCCGCGCTGGCTTTCAACGATCCGAAAGCTGCCGCCGATGTTCTCTCCGCCCTGGCGGCCAAGAAGCACGTCGTAGCCGCGTGCGTTTATCGCTGGGATGGACAGGTCCTTGCTACATATACGCGGGGCGACGCGGCCAAGAATTTTGTTCCTCCGCGCGTTGGACCCGACGGCAGCCGCTTCAGCTTCGACGAAATCGTTCTCTTCCGCAAAATCGCGCTGGATGGAGAGAGAGTCGGAACCATTTTCTTGAAGGCGGAGCTTGCCGATCTCCA
>Ga0184633_10000779_pt1 | contig 12334 bp, 8 predicted proteins | sample PLM31_170_b1_FD_133156 | JGI IMG/M metagenome (GOLD analysis project Ga0184633, IMG submission 133156) | Groundwater sediment microbial communities from an aquifer in East River, Colorado, USA - PLM3-1_170_b1 | ecosystem: Environmental > Terrestrial > Soil > Riparian zone | place: USA: East...
ACTGTCTGGTGCAAGCGCTTCGGGGTCAACTTCGCCACGGCTCCGCTCGCGATGGGAGGGCAAACATCCTCCGAACCGAAAACGGTTGCCTCTGGCCGATTCCATGGCGTGGCGCACGAGAGCCGCGGCATCGCAACGGTCTATCAGGTCCCTGGCGGCATGCGCGTGCTGCGCCTGACCGAGTTCGAAACCTCGAACGGACCCGAACTCCAGCTTTACCTGGTGGCGGCAGCGGATGCGGGCGATAGCGACACGGTGAAGAAGGCCGGCTTTATCAGCCTGGGGACTCTCAAGGGCAACAAGGGAGATCAGAACTACGATGTACCAGCCACCGTTGATTTGGCCAAGTACCGGGCCGTTACCGTGTGGTGCAAGCGCTTCAGCGTCAACTTCGCCACTGCCCCGCTTACACCACAAGGCATGTAAACGACGGAGAGAGCACTTAGCGAATTGGATTGCTCGAGGGGAGCGAAGGGGTTGAAGCCATGACGAACACCGCCGAACGCACTTTGACAAGCGAAGAGCAGCGTCTGGAAGAAGCACGAGCCCGCAAGGTGCACTGGAAGCGTTGGGGGCCGTATCTCTCTGAGCGACAGTGGGGCACAGTTCGCGAGGACTACAGCCCGTACGGCACCGCTTGGGATTCCTTTTCACACGACCATGCCCGTTCGCGCACCTACCGCTGGGGCGAGGATGGGCTGGGTGGGATCTCGGACCGGCACCAACTCATCTGCTTCGCCCTGGCGTTGTGGAACGGCCGCGACCCCATCCTCAAAGAGCGCCTGTTCGGGCTCACCGGTTCCGAAGGCAACCACGGCGAGGACGTGAAGGAGTATTACTTCTACCTCGACTCCACCCCAACGCACTCCTACATGAAGTTCCTCTACAAGTACCCGCAGGCTGAGTTTCCCTACGCGAAGCTGGTTGAGGAAAATCGACGTCGCGGCAAACGTGATCCAGAATTCGAATTATTGGACACGGGTGTGTTCAACGAAGACCGTTATTTCGACGTCTTCGTCGAATACGCTAAGGCCACTGCCGAAGACATCCTGATCCGCATTACGGCGCACAACCGCGGCCCTGAGGCGGCAGAGCTGCACCTGCTTCCCACACTCTGGTTCCGCAACACATGGTCGTGGGGCCAGAACGTCCCGAAACCGTCGCTGGCCGCGCGCCAGGGTAGCCGCAATGCGGCCGTAATTGAAGTGGAGCATCCCTCCTACGGCAAGCGTTGGCTGATCTGCGAGGGAGCACCCGAACTGCTCTTCACCGAAAACGAAACGAATCAAAGGCGGCTCTTCGGAGTGGAAAACCTCTCGTCTCATGTGAAGGACGGCATCAACGATTTTATCGTCCGCGGTGTGCGCGACGCGGTCAGTCCGGAACAAACCGGCACGAAAGCCGCTGCGCTCCACTGTCTGAGGATCGAACCAGGCGCGAGCGCAACTGTGCAGTTGCGCCTCACGGATCAGGAACCGGTCGTGGTACGCAGGTCAGCACCGGCAGTCGTTTTGGCGGGTCAATTGCCTTTCGGCAAGCCCTTCGACGAGGTTTTCGACGCGCGGCTGGCCGAAGCTGATGAGTTTTATGCCACGCGCGCGGGGAGCTGCAAGGCAGAAGAAATGCTCAGCATCCAGCGGCAAGCGTTCGCGGGGCTGCTGTGGTCCAAACAGTTTTACCACATCGACGTGCGAGCGTGGCTCGAAGGCGACCCCGCCGGACCTCCCCCGGCCGAGCAGCGTCGGCACGGCCGCAACCGTGAGTGGACGCACCTCTACAACGCCGACGTCGTCTCCATGCCCGATAAGTGGGAGTATCCCTGGTACGCCGCGTGGGACTTGGCCTTCCACTGCATCCCGCTGGCGCAGATCGATCCCGATTTCGCCAAAGAACAGCTCGTCCTTATGCTCCGCGAATGGTATATGCACCCGAACGGTCAGTTGGCCGCCTACGAGTGGGCCTTTGGCGACGTCAACCCGCCCGTCCATGCCTGGGCGGCCTGGCGCGTTTACAAAATTGAAAAGCGTATCCGCGGAAAAGCCGACCGGGAATTTCTCGAAAAGGTCTTCCACAAACTGCTGCTGAACTTCACCTGGTGGGTCAACCGTAAGGATCCTGACGGCATGAACGTCTTTCAGGGCGGCTTCCTGGGACTGGACAACATCGGCGTCTTCGACCGCTCCGCTCCCCTGCCCACGGGCGGCCACCTCGAGCAGTCCGACGGCACGAGTTGGATGGGGATGTATTGCCTCAACATGCTCGCCATTGCCTTGGAGCTGGCAAAAGAAAACCCTGCGTATGAAGACGTGGCCAGTAAATTCTTCGAGCACTTCGTCTACATCGCCCGAGCCATGAACAACCTTGGCGGCGAGGGTATCTCGCTGTGGGACGAGGAGGACGGCTTCTACTACGACGTGCTGCACTTCCCCGATGGAAGCCACCATCCGCTGAAGGTCCGCTCGCTGGTGGGCCTGATCCCGCTGCTGGCTGTTGAGACGCTGGAGCCTGAGGTCGTGGACATGTTCCCCGGCTTCAAGCGCCGCATGCAGTGGTTCCTGGACAACAGTCCTGAGTGTCCCGAGCACATGGCGCTGACCCAGCGTTCGTCCCAGGGTGTGCGCCGCTTGCTTTCCCTGGTCAACCATAAGCAACTCGGCCGCGTGCTCCGCTATATGCTCGACGAGCGGGAGTTCCTTTCGCCGTATGGTATCCGTGCTCTCTCGAAGTTCCATCAAGAACGTCCCTTCGTGCTCTCGGTCAACGGCCAGGATCATCGGGTGGACTACGAACCGGCCGAATCATCCACGGGACTCTTTGGCGGCAATTCAAACTGGCGCGGGCCCGTCTGGTTCCCTGTCAACTTTCTGCTGATCGAGGCGCTTCAGAAATTCCACCACTATTATGGGGACAACCTGCAGGTAGAGCTCCCGACGGGCTCAGGCCAGATGCAACCGCTCTGGGACGTGGCCGCAGAGCTTTCGCGTCGCCTGATTCGCATCTTCACCCGCGATGGCAATGGCCGGCGGCCCGTTTATGGCGGGTTTGACAAATTGCAGACCGATCCGCATTGGCGCGAGTTCATCCAGTTTCACGAGTACTTCCACGGTGACAACGGCGCGGGCATCGGGGCCAGCCATCAAACGGGATGGACAGGCGTGGTCGCCAAGCTGATCGAACAAAGCGGAGAAGGAATGTAGGGCCGGCATTCCGGCGGCAAAAGGAAAATGGAGATAGGTAGGATGAAGCTCCTAAAAGTCAGCCATCAGCCCCAAGCCAAGGATTGAGTGCAGAAAAATATTACATTTTGACTTTGAATGGAACACGGTGATGGAGAAGAGCATGGGGCAAGGGAAAACCAGTTTCGGCCGGACAGAAAGGAGGCGCACATGAGCTCTCGAGCAGCGCCTGCTCTGGCAGGACAATCACTCACCGGTGCTGTTTCGAAAGCTCAGCTCGTGAGTTTTGGCCGGGAGATCTGTGCGGACCTCGCGGCGGCCGAGCAACGCGAGTGGCTGGTGACCAATGGCATTGGGGGCTTCGCCTCCGGCTCTGTCGCCGGAGTCCTGACCCGCCGTTACCACGGCTTGCTAATCGCCGCGTTGAAGCCTCCTCTGGGTCGGACGTTGCTTGTTTCCAAGCTGGAAGAAACTGCTGATTACGACGGGCGAACATTCGCGATGAGCGCAAACCGCTGGGTCGGTGGAAGTATCGACCCTCAGGGTTATCGGCAGATTGAGCGGTTTCGCCTGGCCGGGACAACGCCGGTGTGGACCTATCAGTGCGGTGATGCATTGCTGGAAAAGCGGGTCTGGATGGAACACGGCGCCAACACGACCAATGTCCGTTACACGCTCCTTCGTGGAAGCCAGCCACTGCGTTTGACCGCCAAGGTTCTGGCGAACTACCGTGATTACCATTCCACTACCCATGCGGGCGATTGGCGCATGCATGTTGAGGCTGTGCCACACGGCCTGCGCGTTGTGGCCTTCGAAGGTGCGACGCCGTTCTACCTTCTCAGCAGCGAGGCCTCCGCAGTACCAGCCCACGATTGGTACCGCAACTTTCTTCTGGCAATCGCGAGCTACCGGGGGCTCGACGATCGCGAAGACCATCTCCATGCGGGCACGTTTCGTGCCCAGCTCTCGACAGGTGATTCAGTAACGCTGGTTTTCAGCACAGATCCAGGGCCAAATCTTGATGGGCGCTTGGCCGAAAACATGTGCTCGACGAGAGAACGTGATCTGCTCGAGCGCTGGGCTGCGACCGACCGAGAGGTAGCTAGAGAAGCGCCAGCGTGGGTGCGCCAATTCGTGCTGGCGGCCGACCAATTCATCGTAAGCCGCCCCATTGCGACGGACCCCGAAGCGCGATCCGTCATCGCTGGCTACCACTGGTTCGGCGACTGGGGGCGCGACACCATGATCGCATTGCCGGGACTCACTTTGTCCACCGGCCGGCCAGAAATCGCGCGCAGCATTTTGCGCACGTTCGCGCGCTTTGTCGACCGCGGGATGCTCCCCAACGTCTTCCCCGATGCCGGCGAGACCCCCGAGTACAACACCGCGGACGCCACGCTGTGGTACTTCGAAGCCATTCGCCAGGACTACGCCTCCACGCAGGATCGTGAGCTGTTGCAAGAGCTCTTTCCGGTGCTGGCGGACATCGTCAACTGGCACGTCCGGGGCACTCGCTACAACATCCATGCCGATCTCGCCGACGGGCTGCTGTACGCCGGCGAGCGCGGAGTGCAACTCACCTGGATGGACGCCAAGGTGGGCGATTGGGTGGTGACACCGCGGATTGGCAAGCCGATCGAAGTAAATGCTCTCTGGTACAACGCGCTCGTCACGATGGCAGGCTTTGCGCGCGTCCTCGGCTTGCCAGCCGCCGAATATGAGTCCCTGGCCAGCCGTGCGAAAGCGGGCTTCGGGCGATTTTGGAACGAGCAGGCGGGCTATTGCTATGACGTGTTGGACGGGCCGGAAGGGAACGACGCCACGCTGCGCCCGAACCAGATCTTCGCCGTCTCCCTGCCGGAGAGCCCGCTCTCGCCCAAACAGCAACGCGCCGTGGTTGACATCTGCGCTCGCCGCTTGCTCACGTCGCATGGCCTGCGGAGTCTGGCTCCAGATCACCCGCAGTATCAGGGACACTATGGCGGTTCGCCACGCGAGCGGGACTCTGCCTATCACCAGGGAACCGTTTGGGGTTGGCTGCTCGGGCCGTTCGCGCTGGCGCACTTGCGCGTGTACGGGGATCCGGTAGCTGCCGCGTCCTTTCTTGAGCCCATGGCCGACCATTTGAAGACCCACGGGCTTGGCAGCGCGAGCGAAATTTTTGACGGTGATGCTCCGTTCACTCCTCGAGGATGTATTGCCCAGGCATGGACAGTTGCCGAAGTCCTCCGCGCCTGGATGGCCATTGTTGCACCAATGCCAACAACAAAAGCTGTCAGACCGGCTCGCGGAATCGGTGCGGGGGAAGACCTGCATGTTTGAAATGGACTCAGCGGCAGTCGTCCAAGGCGCTGGAAGGCAATTTCATGGGTAACGACACCAAGACTCGGGTCCTCATTCTGGGCGGAGGCTTTGCTGGTGTCTACACTGCCCTCGAATTTGAGAAAGCACTCGCGCGTCACCCCGAAATTGAAGTCACGCTCGTAAACCGAGAGAACTTTTTCCTATTCACCCCGATGTTGCACGAGGTGGCCGCGAGCGACCTCGACATGACCCACATTGTCAACCCAATCCGCAAACTGCTCCGGCGGGTCCGTTTCTTCCACGGTACGGTCGAATCGATCGACCTCAGCGAGAAGCGCGTGGTCGTTTCGCACAGCGACGAGCATCACCACCACGAGCTACTCTTCGATCACCTGATCCTGTCCATGGGCTGCGTCACCAACTTCTTCAACTTGCCCGGGCTGGAGCTGCGCGCCCGTACGATGAAATCTTTGGGCGACGCCATTGAGCTGCGCAATCACTTGATCGAGCTGCTTGAGGCTGCTGACTTCGAATGTGCCGTTGGCGCGCGCGAGCATCTGCTGACCGTGGTAGTGGCAGGTGGTGGCTTCGCCGGTGTCGAGACAATCGCCGGAGTGAACGACTTTCTGCGAGAGGCGGTCGAATTCTACCCGCACCTCGGCGATGCCCTCATCCGGGTTGTCCTGGTGCATCCCGGAAAAGTGATCCTGCCTGAGCTGGACGAGAAACTCGGCCTGTACACCCAGAAGAAGCTTACCGAGCGCAAAGTCGAAATCCGCGTCAATACTCGCGTCGCTGGCATTACCGAGGATGGTGTCAAGCTAAGCGACGGCGAAATGATCAAGACCAAGACGCTGGTCTGGACCGCGGGTACGTCGCCCAATCGACTCCTGCAAGGGCTTCCATGCATGCAGGAGAAGGGACGCCTGCTCGTCAACTCAAAGATGGAAGTGCCGGAATGGCCAGGCGTTTGGGCATTGGGCGATTGCGCTGTTGTGCCGGACCCGGAAGGCAAACCGTATCCACCGACAGCACAGCATGCGATCCGCCAGGGGAAAGTCCTCGCTCAAAACGTTCTGGCAGCTATCCGGGGTGGCGAGAAAAAACCGTTTATATTCTCGACCATCGGCCAACTGACCGCGATTGGAAGGCGCACGGGCGTCGCAAATATTCTGGGCATCAACTTTTCTGGCTTCGCTGCTTGGTGGCTCTGGCGGACGATCTATCTCAGCAAGCTGCCGCGACTCGAGAAGAAGCTTCGGGTCGCCCTCGATTGGTCCCTGGATCTTCTTTTCTCCAAGGACCTCGTTCAGTTCAGCACCGGGCGAGCCCAGACCGTTTCCCACGCCGAAGGTGAGTATCCCGCTCGGAGTGTGGCGGCCGGCGTGAAGGCGGGAGACTAGGAGCAGAGCTGCGGTATCGAGAAAGGAACTACCATGGCCACAGACAATCACAACGACGTGATCATCATTGGTACGGGCGCGGGCGGAGGGACGCTGGCGTATGCACTGGCCCCCACGGGCAAGCGCATCCTGATTCTGGAACGCGGCGACTATGTGCCCCGCGAGAAAGCCAACTGGAGTCCCAAGGCCGTCAATGTGGAGGGGAAGTACCAGACCAAGGAAATCTGGCGCGACAAGGACGGGAAGGAACTCCATCCGCACACCAACTATTGGGTCGGCGGCAACACGAAGTTCTACGGCGCGGCGCTCTTCCGCATGCGCAAGGAAGATTTCGGCGAGGTGCGTCATCACGGCGGCATCTCACCGGCCTGGCCGATCCGTTACGAGGACCTGGAGCCGCACTATACCCGCGCCGAGCAGCTCTATGAGGTGCATGGCAAGCGCGGCGAAGACCCCTCCGATCCGCCCGCCAGCACGCCCTATCCGCATCCTGCGGTCAGCCACGAGCCGCGTATCCAGCAGTTGAGCGACGACTTCGCCAGGCAGGGCCTGCACCCTTTCCACACGCCGCTGGGCGTGATGCTCGATGAGAAGAATGCGCGCGCCAGCCGCTGCATCCGCTGCGAGACCTGCGACGGTTTCCCCTGCCTGGTCTATGCCAAGGCCGACTCTCAAGTGGTGGCCGTGGACCCGGCACTGCGGCACCCCAACGTCACGCTGCTCACGAACGCCTATGTCGAGCGCCTGGCGACAAGTTCCTCCGGTCGCGAGGTCACCAGGGTCATCGTCAAGCGCAACGGGGCGACCGAGGAGTACTCTGCGAACATCGTTGTCGTTTCTTGTGGTGCCATCAACTCCGCCGCGCTGTTGTTGCGCTCGGCCAATGACAAACATCCCCGCGGCCTGGCGAACAGCTCGGATGTCGTCGGCCGTCACTACATGGGCCACGTCAATTCCGTCCAGATGGCCATCTCGAAATGCCCCAACCCGACCGTCTTCCAAAAGACCCTGGCCGTCAACGACTTCTACTTTGGCTCGCAGGAGTGGGAATACCCGATGGGCCACATCTCCTTCGTCGGCAAGCTGGACGGCGAAACGCTCAAGGCCGGCGCGCCGCCGCTGGTTCCCGGCTTCACGCTCGACCTGATGGCTAAACACTCGCTCGATTTCTGGCTCACATCGGAAGATCTGCCCGACCCGGAGAATCGCGTCACGCTGGATCGCAATGGCGGCATCGTGCTCTGCTATAAGCCCAACAACGAGGAAGGGCACAAGCGCCTGATTGCAAAGCTGCAGAGCCTGCTCAAGCAGCAGACCAAATGTCCTGCCCACGGCCACGATTGCCACGTGGGGATCTTCGCTCGGAGCCTTTGGGCTGGCCAGCGCATCCCCTTGGCCGGCGTGGCCCACCAGAACGGCACGATCCGGTTCGGCAAGGATCCGAAGACTTCCGTGCTGGACGCCAACTGCAAAGCGCACGACGTGGACAACCTGTACGTCGTGGACGGCAGTTTCTTTCCGTCGAGCAGCGCAGTGAATCCGGCGCTCACCATCATGGCCAACGCCCTGCGCGTGGCCGATCACCTGAATGCGCGGCTAAAGTAGCCGTCCTCACCGGGCCACACCACATGAGCCGAGCCATCCGCCTGAGCTGCGCCGCCCTGGTCGTCCTGTTCTTTCAGATTTCCTGCTCCTCGCACCCTGAGAAGCCTGCACCAGCAGCGGCCGAATCCTCCGCCGATGAGTCCGCGATCAAGTTTGTCCGCCTCGACCCGCGCTTTGACCAGCTTGTGCCACCTGACGCGCAACTCGAAAAGGTCGCGGACGGTTTCACCTGGGTCGAAGGCCCCGTCTGGGACCGCCACGGTGGCTTCCTCCTGTTCTCGGAGATTCCGAAGAACACGGTCTGGAAGTGGAAGCCCGGTGAAGGCGTCAGCGTGTTTCTCCGCCCGAGCGGCTACACTGGCTCGGAACCATACACCGGGCGCGAACCCGGCTCCAACGGCCTCACGTTTGATCCCGAATGCCGGCTGGTGCTGGCCGAGCACGGCGACCGGCGGATCGGGCGTCTCGAAAAAGACGGCAGCAGGACCACCCTAGCAGCCCGCTACCGGGGCAAGCGCCTGAACAGTCCCAACGACGTGGTCTTCAAGTCCGACGGTACCCTGTATTTCACTGACCCGCCCTTCGGTCTGCCCAAGAACTTCGAGGATGCAAGGAAGGAGCTACCCTTCAGCGGCGTGTATCGCCTTTCGAGAAGCGGCACGCTCACCCTGCTTACGAAAAACATCAAGGCACCCAACGGCATTGCGTTTTCACCCGACGAGAAAAAGCTCTACGTCACCAGCGTTGTACCCGGCCATCCTGCCTGGCACGTCTTCGACGTGCGGGCGGACGGCACAATCACGAACGGGCGGGTGTTTGTGGACGCCGAGCCCTTCACGAAAAATGGTCCGGGCGGTCCAGATGGTCTCAAAATAGACCGCGAGGGCAACGTCTTCGCTTCCGGGCCGGGCGGGCTGTACGTCTTCGCGTCGGATGGGACACTTCTCGGACGCATCGAAATCGGAGTTGCCACATCCAATTGCGCATGGGGCGAAGACGGTGGGGTGCTCTATATCACTGCCAGCACCGCCGTCTACCGCATCAAGCTGAATACAAAGGGAATAGGCTACTGACATGATCTCTGCACGGACCAACACTTTTCAGTCCATCGGAACCTTCTTGCTGCGTTACGGTCTCGTCCTCGTGGTCGGGTGGATCGGCGCGATGAAGTTCACGGCGTACGAGGCCGAAGGCATCAAGCCGCTGATTGTCTCCAGTCCGTTCATGAGCTGGATGTACGGCGTGATGAGCGTGCAGGCGGTATCAAGCCTCATTGGAGTCGTCGAGATTGCGATCGCACTGCTGATCGCCCTGCGGCCGCTCTCTGCGAGAGCTTGTGCGATTGGCAGCGCGCTCGCGATTCCGATGTTCCTGACCACGCTTACGTTTCTTTTCACGCTACCCGGCGGGGAGCCCACCCTGGGAGGCTTCCCGGCTCCGGCGGGTTCCTCTTGAAAGACTTGCTCCTTCTCGGTGCAGCCCTTTGGTCTCTTGGAGAATCGCTCGGCAGCATGCGCGACGCACAGTCGCGGTCCGTCATAGCAGCGTGAAGAAATGAGACTGTCTAAAACCGGTATGTGGAATGCGCTGAAGCAGCATTGGCCCGAATACCTGATCGAGGCGGCCTGTCTTGGCCTGTTCATGGTTTCGGCCTGCTCGTTTGGCGTGCTACTCGAGTACCCGGGCTCCGCGGTGCATCAGGCACTGCCGGACCCGTTTGTGCGGCGCGTGCTGATGGGCTTGGCAATGGGGGGAACGGCCGTTGCTCTTATCTTCTCCCCGTGGGGCAAGCGGTCGGGCGCACACATGAATCCTTCAACGACGCTTACCTTCTTTCGACTCGGCAAAGTCGCGCCCTGGGACGCCTTTTTCTACGTTGTCTCACAGTTTCTGGGCGGAATCGCAGGTGTGCTGATCGTGGCGGCCGTGGCGCAGGAGATGCTCGGCCATCCTATGGTCAACTATGTCGCAACGCAGCCCGGTTCAGCCGGCGCGCGCACGGCGTTTTTTGCCGAGCTGATCATCTCCTTTCTGCTGATGGCCGTCATCCTGCACGTCTCCAACACGCGCTCGCTTTCGCGTTACACAGGTCTCTTTGCGGGAGTGTTGGTGGCTGCCTACATCACATTTGAGGCGCCCATCTCAGGGATGAGTATGAACCCTGCGCGGACCTTCGGCTCCGCGTACTGGGCTCATGCCTGGACGGCGCGTGGATCTACTTCACCGCACCACCTCTTGGTATGCTGCTGGCCGCTGAACTGTATCTGAGGATCCGCGGCGCGCACCGGGTCTTTTGTGCAAAGCTGCATCATCACAACTCCGCGCGCTGCATTTTCCGATGCAATTTCTCGGCCCTCGAGTCGCAAGGGTGAGCGGCCGATCGTCTGCGAGGAGCTCGGGCAAATGAAATACGATGCCATCGTGATTGGTTCCGGCCAGGCGGGCAACCCCCTTTCGCACAAACTGGCCGACCACGGCTGGACGGTCGCCCTGATCGAAAAGGAACACCTGGGCGGCACCTGCATCAACACTGGTTGCACGCCGACCAAGACGATGGTCGCTTCTGCTCAGGTGGCCCACTATGCCCGCAATGCGTCCCGATGGGGTGTGCAGGCGAACAGCGTCAGCGTTGATTTGCCCGCGATTGTGACCCGCAAGAATCAGATTGTGCAGAGCTTCCGTTCCGGGCAGCAGCGAAAGGTGGATCAGCGGCCGAATTTGCACCTGTTTCGCGGGCAGGCGCAGTTCACTGATTCCCATCGGCTTGTAGTGGGAGACCAGGTGCTTGAAAGCGAGCGCATCTTCATCAACACGGGAACCCGCCCTGCAATACCACGCATCGAAGGCCTGGATGCCGCTGGCTACCTGACCAACGCCAGCGTTATGGAGCTGAACGAAGTGCCCGAACACTTGGTGGTTCTGGGCGGCGGGTATATCGGTCTCGAGTTCGCACAAATATTTCGGCGCTTCGGCAGTCGCGTGACCGTCCTTCACCATAGCGGCGAAATCCTTCCTCGTGAGGACGCAGAAGTATCCGGCGAGCTGCGCAAGGCTCTCGAAGCAGAGGGCATCCAGTTTGCGTTGAACACTCGCACCACGCTCGTCCAGAGGGTGAACGGTCAATTCAATCTAGGGACAGAGGGGCCCGATGGAGTCTCTACCGTTTCCTGTTCCCATCTGCTCGTTGCGACCGGACGCACGCCCAACACAGATGGACTGGGTTTAGAGAAGGCAGGAGTGGAAAAGGATAGCCGGGGTTATGTCAAGGTGAACAGCCGTTTGGAAACCAATGTGCTAGGCATCTGGGCACTGGGCGACGTAAAAGGTGGGCCGGCATTCACGCACATCTCTTACAACGACTACCAGATCGTCTTCGCCAACTTGATTGAGGGAAAAAACCTGACCATCGACAACCGCTATGTGCCGTACTCGGTTTTCACCGACCCACAGCTCGGCGGCATCGGCTTGACCGAAAAAGAGGCTCGCGCCAAAGGCTACAAGTTGAAAATCGGGAAGATTCCCATGACGTCTGTGGCTCGCGCGATAGAGAAGGACGAGACCGCGGGACTCATGAAGCTCGTCGTCGATGCGTCGAACGACCGCATCCTGGGTGCCTCCATTTTGTCCAGTGAGGGAGGCGAACTTGTCCAAATCCTTGGTGTGCTGATGCTCGGCGGCCTTCCCTACACGCTGCTGAAAGGCGCTGTCTATATCCACCCGACACTTGCCGAAGGATTTTTTTCGCTGATGGAATCGGTCGAGCCGGTCGCTTGATCCGGCAGGCCACGAGGGCCTGAAACATGAGATCCACGCGCTCATTCGAAAAGACGCTCATCCGGGCATTCT
>Ga0184633_10000781_pt1 | contig 12319 bp, 5 predicted proteins | sample PLM31_170_b1_FD_133156 | JGI IMG/M metagenome (GOLD analysis project Ga0184633, IMG submission 133156) | Groundwater sediment microbial communities from an aquifer in East River, Colorado, USA - PLM3-1_170_b1 | ecosystem: Environmental > Terrestrial > Soil > Riparian zone | place: USA: East...
GACACCATCTATGCCGAGGGTCAGCGCCGCTACGTCGAGTCGCTGTCGGCGTACGCCCGGCAGTTCCTCGAGCAGATGGAGAAGCCGGAAGTGGACTCGATCGAGGGGCTCTCGCCCGCGATCTCGATCGAGCAGAGAACCACGTCCAAGAATCCGCGCTCGACCGTCGGCACCGTTACCGAGATCTACGATTACCTCCGCGTGCTCTTCGCGCGCGTGGGCGTGCCCCACTGTCCGACCTGCGGCCGGGTGATCTCGGCGCAGACCGTCCAGCAGATGGTCGATCGGGTTCTCGCTCAGGCGCCCGGCACGCGGCTCCTCGTCCTGGCGCCGGTCGTGCGCGGGCGCAAGGGCGAGTACAAGAAGCTCTTCTTCGATCTGCAGCGTCAAGGGTATTCGCGGGTCCGTGTCAACGGCACGATCCGCGAGGTCGGCGACGACATCGAGCTGGACAAGAAGCGCAAGCACACGATCGAGGTCGTCGTGGATCGGCTGGTCGTGCGCGAGAACCTCGGCTCGCGCCTGGCGGACTCGCTCGAGACCGCCCTGCGCCTCGCCGACGGCATAGTAACCGTCGAGACGGTTGACAGCGGAGACGGAGCCACACGCGCCTCCAGCAGGCCACCCTCGGCCCGAGCCGGCCTCACGGACCCCGCTACAACAAAGCCCGCTGCAATCACCTTTTCGGAGAAGCTGGCCTGCGCGGAGTGCGGCATCTCCTTCCCAGAGGTCTCGCCGCGGATGTTCTCGTTCAACAACCCGTACGGCGCGTGCCCGGAGTGCGGAGGGCTCGGTTCGCGCGACGAGATCGACCCGGACCGGCTCGTACCGAATTCCGCTCGCTCCCTCAAGGACGGCGCGCTGGCGCCCTGGGCGGGACGCGAGACCACGTACTTCCGGCAGACATTGCAGGTGCTGGCGAAGCGACACAGGTTTTCCCTCGAGACACCGTGGTCCGAGCTGCGCAGGCCCGTGCGCGACGTGATCCTCCACGGCGAGCGCGACGGCGGCTTCGAGGGCGTCATCAAGACGCTCGAGCGCCGGTACCGCGAGACCTCGTCCGAGGAGGCCCGAGCCGAGATCGAGCAGTTCATGACCGAGCGGCCGTGCCCGGCGTGCCGGGGTTCGCGCCTGCGGCCCGAGTCGCTCGGCGTCAAGATCGCGGGTCACTCGATCGCGGAGGTCGTGCGGCAGACCATCAAGGAGGCGACCGTATTCTTCGACGGTCTCACGCTGACGGCGCGCGAGGCCGCGATCGCCCGGCGCGTCCTCAAGGAGATCCGTGAGCGCCTGGGCTTCCTGATTAACGTCGGCCTCGACTACCTGACGCTCGACCGTCCGGCTGGCACGCTCTCGGGGGGAGAAGGGCAACGAATTCGTTTGGCGACCCAGATTGGGTCGAGCTTGGTCGGAGTGCTGTACATCCTCGACGAGCCGAGCATCGGTCTGCATCAGCGAGACAACCGGAGACTTCTCGAAACCCTCAAGCGGCTTCGAGACCTAGGCAACACCGTGCTGGTGGTGGAACACGACGAGGAGACGATCCGATCGGCCGATTATGTCGTCGACCTCGGTCCGGGCGCCGGCGAGCTGGGCGGGCACCTAGTCGCGGTCGGGACGCCCGACGAGATCATGGCGAACGCCGGCTCGCTCACCGGGCGCTACCTCGCGCGGGCGCTCACGATCCCGGTGCCACCGGCCCGCCGGAAGGGCAGCGGCCATTTCATCACGATCCACAATCCGCGCGAGCACAACCTGAAGGGTATGGCGGCGAAGATCCCGCTCGGGACGTTCACCTGCGTCACTGGCGTGTCGGGATCCGGCAAGTCGACGCTCGTCAACGACATCCTCTACCGCGCCCTCGCGCAGATGCTGCACCGGGCCCAGGACCGCCCCGGCGCGCACGACCGCGTCGAAGGCGCGCAGCGGATCGACAAGGTGGTGGACATCGACCAGTCGCCGATCGGCCGCACGCCGCGCTCGAACCCCGCGACGTACACCGGCGTGTTCACGTTCATCCGCACGCTGTTCGCGCGGACGCCGGAGGCGCGGATGCGCGGCTACCAGCCCGGCCGCTTCTCCTTCAACGTGAAGGGCGGCCGGTGCGAGGCGTGCCAGGGCGATGGGCTCGTCAAGATCGAGATGCACTTCCTGCCCGACGTGTACGTGACGTGCGACGTGTGCAAGGGGCGCCGCTACAACCGCGAGACGCTCGACGTCCACTACAAAGGGATGAGCATCGCCGCGGTCCTCGAGATGACGGTGCGCGAGGCGCTCGGGTTCTTCGAGGCGGTGCCCGTGATCAAGTCCAAGCTCGCGACCCTCGACGACGTCGGGCTCGAATACATCCGGCTGGGCCAGTCGGCGACGACCTTGTCGGGGGGAGAAGCTCAGAGGGTGAAGCTCGCCACGGAACTGTCACGACGCGCGACAGGAAGAACGCTGTATATCCTGGATGAACCGACAACGGGATTGCACTTCGCGGACATCCAGCGATTGCTGGATGTGCTGAACAAGCTCGTGGATCAAGGCAACACGGTCGTGATCATCGAGCACAACCTCGATGTGGTCAAAACCGCCGACTGGGTCATCGATCTCGGGCCCGAGGGCGGCGACGATGGCGGACGCGTGGTGGCCACCGGCCCGCCGGAAGAGCTCGTTCGCCATCCGGAGCGCACGTATACCGGGCAGTTCTTGAGACCGCTGCTCTCAGGCACCTGACGCATGCGCCGGACCAAGATCGTCTGCACGATCGGTCCCGCGAGCCGCAGCATCGCCGAGCTCGATCGCTTGGTTGGAGCTGGCCTGGACGTCGCCCGCCTCAACTTCTCGCATGGCACGCACGACGAGCATGCGGAGGTTCTCCGGCGGCTCCGTGAGGGCGAGGCGCGATGGGGCCGCCCGGTCGCCATCCTTCAGGATTTGCAGGGGCCGAAGATCAGACTGGGAACGTTCGGCCCGGGTGGGGGCGGCCGCGTCGACCTCGAGGCGGGCCGGACGTTCACCCTCTACGCCCGTCCGGTCGAGGGCACCGCGGAGCGGGCGTCGCTCACCCATCCGGAGTATTTGAGAGACCTGCAGCCCGACGACGAGATCTGGATGGACGACGGGATGATCCAGCTCCGCGTCGAAGCGGTGTCGCCGGACGACGTGCGGTGCCGCGTGGTCGTCGGCGGACGCATCAGCGATCACAAAGGGCTCTCGCTGCCGCGGGTCACGCTGCCGGTGTCCTGCCTGACGTCGAAGGACCGCGACGACCTGCGCTTCGGTCTTCGCCAGGGGGTGGACTTCGTCGCGGTCTCGTTCGTCCGGTCGGCCGACGACATCGAAGAGGTGCGGAGCTTTCTGCGGGCCGAGGCCGCCGGGGACCTGCCGATCGTCGCGAAGCTCGAGCGTCACGAGATCCTCGGCAATCTCCCGGGCATCTTGAACAAGGTGGACGCGGTCATGGTCGCGCGCGGCGACCTCGGCGTCGACGTGCCGATCGAGGACGTGCCCCATATCCAGAAGGAGATCATTCGCCAGGCGCGCGACGCGAAGGTCCCGGTGATCGTCGCGACCCAGATGCTGGAGTCGATGGTCACGCATTTACGGCCCACGCGCGCCGAGGTCTCGGACGTCTCGACGGCGATCTTCGACGGCGCCGACGCGATCATGCTGTCCGCCGAGACCGCCACCGGGCGGTATCCCGGCGAGGCGGTCTCCGTCATGGCGCGGATCGCCGAGCGCGCCGACGGCGCGATGCTGGCCGTCGAACGGGAGCGGCGGCGGCGCCCGGGCGGGAGCTTCCAGGAGGCCATCTCCGACGCGGCGGCGACGGCGGCGCATGTGCTCGGCGCGCGCGCCATCGTGGCGTTCACCGAGTCGGGCTTCTCGGCCCGCCTCATCTCTCAGGCCCGGCCGGGCGTGCCGATCATTGCGCTGACGCCGTTCGTCGAGGTCCAGCGGCGGCTGGCGCTTTCGTGGGGTGTCTCCTCCCGTCTGATCCGAAAGGTCGAGACGACCGACGAGATGATCGAGGAGGTCGAAGCGACGCTGCTGAGCAACGGCTCGGTGCGCCCCAACGACGTGATCGTCATCATCTCCGGATCGCCCATGTGGGTCCGGGGAACGACGAATCTATTGAAGCTCCACCGGGTGGGCGAGCGCCGCGCGTGAGGGTCGCGCTCGGGCGCCCGGCCGTCCGCCGCGTGGTCCCGGTGCTGATCGGCCTCGTCGTGCTCTGGTTCGTCGCGGGCATCGTCCTGGCGCGCGCGCTCGCCGCGCGACACGACACCGCCGCCACCGCCACGCTCGCGTCCGTTCGAACGATCGTCGCGGCGGCGCTCGAGGAGGTGCGCCGCGAAGCGTCGCTCCTGGCCCAGGATCCGGCCGTCGTCGAGGGTGCGAGTCGGAGTGACTGGGCCACCCTCGTGCGCGGCGCGTGGCCGCGGATTCTGGCGCTGACGCAGGAGCACCGCGCCGACCTGCTGCTGATCGTGGACGCGAGCGGCGCTCCGCTCGTCCAGGTGCCGGCCGCACGGCACGTCGTCGCGGCGGCGGTCGCTCGACCTCCCGAGGCCGTCGCGCGGCTTGCCGTCATCGACGAGCGGCCCTACGTGCTCGGGATCGCGCCGATGCCCGTCGGTCTGGTGATCGTCGGGCGGCGCTTCGAGTCGCTCGCCGGAGCGGTCGCGCGCCTGCCATCGCGCCCTGCGCTCGTGGTGGTGGCGGGCGATCGAGCCCTCGGTTCCACGTTGCCCGGCGCGCCCCCGCACGGCTGGGACACCGCGGTGCGGGCCGGGCAGATCACCATTAACGGGGAGCTCTGGTTCGCACGTCAGCTCGGCGAGGCCGGCGGCGGTCTCTGGGCGCTCGTCTCGGCGCGGGAGCAGCGCCGGGAGAGCAGCCAGCTCTGGTTCTGGTGGGCGGTCTCGCTGTCGGTGGCCGGCGCCACCGCCGTTGGGATCGCAGCGGTTTCTGGATCGGAGCGTGGGGACGGAGCAACGGAGCGTGGCCCGAGACCGACGCGACCGGGAGAGGCGCCCCTGGCTGGACGCGAGGCGTCCGCGGCCGGACGCGAGGCGTCCGACAACCGCCGGAGTCGGGAGCTCGAAGCGCTGCACGCGGTCGTGGTGGCGACCGGCAGCGGCGACGATCTGGCCCTCACCGCCGAGCGGACGCTCGAGGTCGTGTGCGGTGTCGCGGGGATCCCCCTCGGAGGCGTGTTCCGGTTCGACCGGGCAACCCAGACGCTCGTCCTCACCGCCCACCGTGGTCTCCTGCCCGACGACGTCGAGTGCTTGCGTGTCCGCTCGCTCGACCAGAGCCACGTCGGCGAAGTGATCCGCAGCGGCCGGCCGGTCGTGACCGATCTCACGGCCTCCCGCGTGCTGGCGCCCGACGTCGTCGAGCGCGTGCAGGCCGGCGGCTACCGAACTCAGCTCGGGCTGCCGATTCCGGTGAACGGCGAGACATGGGGCGTCATGGCTCTCATCACGCGAGAGGCCAGGACCTTCGATGCTGATGAGCTGACGCTGCTTCAGGCGGTCGCGCACCAGGTGGGACAGGCGGTGGCGCGCGCCGCGCTCCTGGCCGAGGGCCGGGAGCAGAGTCGTCGCCTCGAGACACTCGCGCGTCTGGCGCAGACGCTGACCGCCACGCTGTCGCTCGACGAGGTGTTCCGCCGCGTGGTCGATGCGGCGGTCGAGCTGTTCGGGTCGAGCACTGCGCAGCTCTGGCTCGTGGACGACGACGACCGCCACGTCTCGCTGCGGGCGGCCGCGGGGATCCAGTCGTCGGAAGGCGTCGAGCGCCTGCGCGTCGGAGAAGGACTCGTCGGGCTGGTCGTGGCGAGTCGCGAGCCGCTGACGGCGGTCGACGCGCTTCGGGACCCGCGGGCGCGCGACGTCGACCGGGTCCGCGCCGAAGGCGTGGTCAGCGTCGGAATCGTGCCACTTCAGCTGGGCGAACGGGTGCTGGGCGTTCTGGCCATCGGCGTACGGGCCCGGCACGAATACACCGCCGAGGAGCTGCGGCTCCTCGGCTTCCTCGCCTCGCACGCGGCCAACGCGATCAACAACGCCCAGCTCTATCGCGAATCGACCCGGCAAGCGCAGCGCATGAGCGCGCTGACCGACCTGGTGCGTCTGGTGTCCGAGACCCTCGACTTCGACCCCGCCGCGCAACGCGTCGCCGACAGCGTGTGCTCGTTGCTCGGGGCCCGGGCCTCGTGCCTCTACCGGGTCGACCCGGCCTCCGACGCTCTCGTCGCGTTCGCGACCTCGAGGGACGCGGATCAGCTCTTCCAGTGGCAGCCGGTGCTGCCGAGCGGCACCGGGATCGCCGGGCTCGCCGTAAGCCAACGCTGTTCGGTCGCGTCGGCCGACGTGCTGGCTGATTCTCGCATCACGTACACCGACGACGCGCGGGCCCGTGTCGCGCAAGAGGCGCACCGCTCCCTGCTCGCCGTTCCGCTGCTGGTGCAGGGACGGATGTGTGGCGCGCTCGCCGTCAGTGATCGCGTTGGACGTGTCTTCGATGAGTCCGAGATCCGTCTCGCGCAGGCTTTCGCCGACCAGGCCGCACTGGCGCTGGAGAACGCGCGGCTCTACACGGAGGCGACGCGCCGCCGGCTCGAAGCGGAAGAGCTGGCCCGGCTGGCGCGGACGCTGACCGAGAGCCTCGATCCGAGAGCGGTCGGCGATCAGATCGCCGAGAGCGTGCTCGCGCTCTTCCAGGTGCGGTCGTCCGTGCTGCGATTGCTGCAGCCCGACGGGTCGCTGGTGACCCTGGCGCGCGGGGGCCGCCGCCGTGAGTCTTCGCCGCTCGGGGCCGTGCTGCCCGCGGGCGTCGGAGCGTCCGGGCTGGCGGCGGTCGAGGCTCGACCCGTGGCGTCGGCCGACGTCTTCAACGACCCGGAGATCGTCCTGAGCGAAGAGGTCGCGGAGGCGATGCGGCGCGCCGGCGACGGTGCGCTGCTGGCGGTGCCGCTCCGGGCGAAGGGCCGGATCATCGGCACGCTGTCGCTGGGGGATGCGTCCGGCCGGGTTTTTTCCGAGGCGGAGGTCGGGCTGCTCCAGGCCTTCGGCGACCAGGCGGCGCTCGCGCTCGAGAACGCGCGCCTCTTCTCGCTCGAGACGGCCCGTCGGGGGCAGATCGCAGCCCTCGCCGAGGCCGAACGCGAGTTCGCCCCCGAGCTCGACCCCGACCGTCTTCTCACGCTGGTCGTTGAACGCGCCACGCGGCTCTTCGACGCCCACGGCGTCATCTACCTCGTGGACGCGGACGGCGGGCTGGCGCCGCGCGCCTGGACGCGGGACGACGGGTTCGAGGACCTCGCCTTCGGGCACGGCGTGGTCGGCGCCTGCGCCGAGCAGCGCCGCGGACTCATCGTCAACGACTACGCGGCGTCGCGCTTCGCCCTGCGCAAGTGGGTCGACATGGGCGTGCGCCGCGCGATGGCGTTCCCGCTCAGCGTGCAGGAACGGCTGCTCGGCGTCATCGCGATGAATCGAACCAGCCCCGCCGCCGCGCCATTTCTCGACGAAGACCTGGCGGTTCTGGAGAGCTTCGCCGCCCGCGCGGCCATCGCCCTCGAGAACGCGCGACTCTACGCGCAGAACCGGCAGCAGGTCGAGGAGCTCTCGGTGCTCTACGAGCTATCGCGCGCGGTCACCGGCCAGCTCGATCGCGCAACGCTGCTCGAGGCCATCCGGGCCCAGGTCGCCCGCATCCTCGACGCCGCCAACATGGCCATCGTGCTCCTCGACGACGAGCGGCGGGACCTCGAGGTGGTGCTTCGTACCGTGGACGGTGCGCGCGACATGCGGACACCCCTCCGATACCCGAGCCACGCGGGACTGATGTCGGTCGTGCTCGTGACGGGCGAGGCGGTCCTGACGGAGGACTACATCGCCGAGTGCGCGCGTCGCGGCGTCGAGCCCGTGGCGACCTTCGCACACCCGCGACACTGGCTCGGCGTCCCGATGAAGGCCGGGGACACGGTGATCGGCGTTCTGACGTTGCGGAGCGCGGACAGGGCATTCACCGAAGCCGACGAGCGGCTGTTGACGAACATCGCCGATCTCGCCGCGCTGTCGCTGCGCAACGCGCGCCTCTTCGAGGAGCGCACACGCGCGTATGGCGAGCTGGCCGCGGCGCAGGACCAGCTCGTGCGCACGGAGAAGCTCCGCGCGCTCGGCGAGATGGCCTCGGGGGTGGCTCACGACTTCAACAACCTGCTCGCGTCGATCCTGGGACGGGCCCAGCTCACGCTCCAGCGACTTCAGGATCCGCAGCTTCGCAAGTGGATCCAGGTCATCGAGCGCGCCGCCCTGGACGGCGCGCAGACCGTCCGCCGACTGCAGGAGTTTACGCGGATCCGCCGCGATCAGCAGCGTTTCGTCGCGGTCGACCTCAACGAGGTCGTGCGTGGCGCGCTCGAGATCACCCAGTCGCGCTGGCGGGAGGAGACGCGCAGCCGGGGCGTCGCGGTCGACGTGCAGACCTCGTTCGCGAGCCTGCCGCCGGTGGCGGGCGATCCCGCCGAGCTGCGCGAGGCGATGACCAATCTCATCCTGAACGCGGTGGACGCCATGCCGACGGGCGGCACCCTGACGCTGACCACGGCCGTCGAGAACAACGAGGTCGTGGTGACGGTGGCCGACTCCGGCGTCGGCATCCCTGAGGCCATCCGGGGCAAGATCTTCGACCCGTTCTTCACCACGAAGGGACCGCAGGGCACCGGGCTCGGACTCTCGATGACGTATGGGATCCTCTCCCGTCACGGTGGGCGCATCACGGTCGAGAGCCACGTCGGGCGCGGCACCGCGTTCCGCCTGACCTTTGCGCCCGGCGAAGCCTCCGACCTGGACGGGCCAGCCCCGGCACCCGAGCCCACCCCGCTTGGCGTCTCGCTGCGGTGCCTGGTCGTCGACGACGAGGAAGAGGTTGGTACGGTGCTCGGTGACGTCCTGACGACGGGAGGCCATCGGGTCGTGGTGCTCACCGACGGAGGCGAGGCGATCGCGCGATTCCGCGCGGAGCCCTTCGATCTGGTGTTCACCGACCTGGCGATGCCGCGGGTCTCGGGCTGGCAGGTGGCGCAGGCGGTCAAGGAGATCGCGCCCGCGGTGCCCGTCGTCCTCGTCACCGGCTTCGGCGTCGAGCTGTCAGCGGAGGAGCGCCAGATCCACGGCGTAGACCTGGTGGTGGTGAAGCCGTTGAAGATCCAAGACGTCCTGGACGTCGTTGCGCGCGTGGCCCGCCGGCGCGCTCGGCAGACCTGAACGGAGGACGACCGCCATGGACTTCCAGTTCTTGATCCTCGAGCGCCGCGATGGGGTCGCCACGATCACGCTCAACCGCCCCGACGCGTTCAACGCGTTGAGTCTCGGCCTCGGCCGGGAGCTCTTCCACGCGGCGCTCGAGGTCGACGAGGATCCGGCGATCCGCTGCGTCGTGGTGACGGGCGCGGGTCGAGCCTTCTGCGCCGGCGGCGACGTCAAGGACTTCGTCGACAACCTGGAGCGCATCGGCGTGCTCGTCAAGGAGCTGACGACCTATCTGCACGGGACCGTGTCCCGATTCTGTCGGAGCGACAAGCCCGTCATCATGGCGGTGAACGGCGTCGCGGCGGGCGGCGGGCTCAGCTTCGCCCTCTCCGGCGACCTGGTGGTCGCGGCCGAGTCCGCGCGGTTCACGATGGCCTACTCGAAGATTGCCGCCACGCCCGATGGGTCGTCGTCGTACTTTCTCCCGCGATTGGTCGGTCTCCGGCGCGCGATGGAGCTCTACTTCACCAACCGCGTGCTCTCGGCGCGCGAAGCCCTGGAGTGGGGGCTGGTGACCCGCGTGGTGCCCGACGCCGAGCTCGCCACGGCGGTCGCGTCGCTCGCCCGCGAGATGGCCCAGGGACCGTCGAAGGCGTTCGGCGGCGCCAAGCGGCTCTTCCACCACTCGACGTGGGAGAGCCTCGAGACGCAGATGGAGCTCGAAGCGCAGGCGATCGCCGCGAGCGGCCACACCGAAGACTTCCGCAACGGCGTGAGCGCGTTCGCCCGCAAGCAGGCGCCGACCTTCCGCGGACGGTGACGCTGATGCGCGCAGGAGGGGCTATGCTGAACCCAACGGCCTTCGCCAACTCACTCGCGATACTGTCGGGCGGGTTCTACATCCTTTTCTATGTCTTGGCGGTGGTCTGGCGAGACGCGTTCCGGTTCCTGTTCAACGCGCAGTTCTTCGGAGCCGACGTCGCCGCGCTCTTGCCCCAGCAGCTGACCTACGGCGGATTCGTCGGGACCTTCGTCGTCCTGGTCGTGTTCGCGTGGCTCGCCGCCTTCGGCTGGGCGTGGCTCTACAATCGGCTGGCGGCCTCGTAGCGGGGCCGCCTGAGCGCGTCGACCGGCACGGGGGCCTCGAGTACAATCTCGATGGCGATCCCCTACTTGAGGAGACTCACATGACGAACAAGGATGCCGCTCAGGTTTCCAGAACCGCCGTCAGGCTCTACTACCGGCCGGGCTGATCGTCCTGCGCCAAGACGAAGGAGCTCCTCTCGTCTTGGGGGGTCGAGTTCGACCCGGTCGACGTGCAGGCGTACCCCGAAGGCTACGCCGAGCTCAAGCGGTTGGGGATCGGACGGGTGCCCGCGGTGACGGTCGGCGACCGCGCCGCGCACGGATGGAACCCGCCGGCGTACGCCGAGCTGCTCGGCATTCCATACTCAGCGGCGGTGAAGCTGTCGCCAACCGAGCTGGCCAAGCGGCTCGACATCATCCTCGATTCGACGCAGGGGCTCATCCGCGGCGTGCCGGACGAGCACATGGACTGGCGGCCGCCCGAGCGGAATCGGACCCTGCGCAACCTGGGTTATCACGTCTTCCAGCTCTCGCTGGCATTCGTGGACGGCATGGACCTCGGCGAGTTCCCGGAGTCCTGGCTGCTGGACCAGGCGCCCGCCGATCTTCGCGACGGGCCGGCCGTCGCGCGCTACGGCGCACTCGTGCGCGGACGCATCACCGGATGGTTCGAGGGGGCATCGCCCCGCGAGTTCGAGCGCGTGATCAAGGTCTACTATGGCCCCCAGTCGGGCCACGACCTGCTCGAGCGCACGACGTGGCACGCCGCACAGCACCTGCGCCAGCTCTACGCCCTGGCCGAGCGCCTTGCGGTCACGCCGCCGGGACCGATGCCGACCGACGCGTTCGTGGGACTGCCCCTTCCCGACGCTCTCTGGTGACGAGGGTCGACTACGACCGGAGTCTCTGGCGCGCGTATCGCGCCGGCCGTGCCCTCTCCGAGGACACCGGCCGGCTCTGGATGGACGCGATCGCCCGCCACCTCGACCTGCTCGTCCTCCGCCGACAAACGACCTGACCGCTAGTCGTCTTCAGCCCAGGCCGTCGTGAGCCGACGAGCGAGGGCGCGGTGGCCCCTGATGAAGTAGGCGAGCATGGCGCCGGTCGCGAGGAGGTTGCCGAGAAGGACGGTCCACCCCGCCAGCTCGTCCAGGACCCACTTCGCCGCGATCAACACGCCGCCGATGAACAACACCTCGAACGCCGTGAAGAAGATCACCAGGGCGAAGACGAAGAGCGGCTGGCGCTCCGCGCCCGCGATCAGCGCGGCGCCGACAATTCCGCATAACGCGAACGCGATCCCGTGCACGACGGTGTAGGAGGCAATCGCGGCGAGCGAGTCGGTCTGGCGGAGGATCCCCGTGCCCAGGAGCCTCGGCGTCCGGAGCGGCTCGCCCTGGATCCAGTCGATCGCCAGGAACCATAGCGCGACGGCGGCGGCGCCGAGCAGGCCGGCCACGACGCCCTCGCGGAACACGCTGCCCCAGGAGCCGATCAGCGTGCGCGACAGGGCGCGGTGGGCGCGGAAGAAGTACCAGAGCATCGCGAGGGAGGCGAGGAGGTTGCCGCCGAGGATCGCCCACCAGACCAGGGCGCCCAGCATCGACTTCCCGAGCGCCCCGACGATGCCGAAGACGAACACCTCGAAGCTGGCGAAGAGGATCACGAAGGCGACAAACAGCGTAGGCTCGCGCTCGCTGACGGCCATGAGGCTCGCGGCGACGACGCCGAACGCGATGAACGCCAGGCCGTGGATGATCGTGTAGCCGAGGACGTTGCCCACGGTGGGCCGAAGTCCAATCGGGTTGGTCACGCCCTGGAAGACCGCGGCGCCCAGGAGCCCCGGGGTCAGGAACGGCTGGCCGCGCCAGATGTCGAAGAGAAGGAACCAGACGGCGACGACCGCCGCGCCGATCAAGCCGGCCACGACCCCTTCCTTCAGGATCGACCGCTGCACGGACGGTATTGTATCGGAGCGC
>Ga0184633_10000782_pt1 | contig 12317 bp, 12 predicted proteins | sample PLM31_170_b1_FD_133156 | JGI IMG/M metagenome (GOLD analysis project Ga0184633, IMG submission 133156) | Groundwater sediment microbial communities from an aquifer in East River, Colorado, USA - PLM3-1_170_b1 | ecosystem: Environmental > Terrestrial > Soil > Riparian zone | place: USA: East...
AGCGGAGGCCCGCGACACCGGCGCCCGGCACTTCCTGTACCTCGTTTCGTGACTCGTGTGTTCGCTCGTCTGCGAGTCTGGACGGACCCAGTGAAGCGCGTTTCTCCGGCAGATAGAGTTGTGTTGCCGTCCTCCGTCAGGCGCCCGGCCGCGTCCAGCCGATCCACGCGCAGAGCGCCGTGCCCATGACCAGCTCCCGGTCGCGCCCCGACAGCCACGGCAGCTCCTCGGTGAACAGCGTCACGCACTGCCGCCACGAGCACGGCATCCGCGTGATGTCGGTGCCCCAGAACATCCGCTCGGGCCCGAACGCGTCGAAAATCCGGCGCAGGGGCTCGTGGATGTTGCGATACGGATATGACGCACCGGAGTAGCTCGGCGCCCCCGTGGCCTTGATCGCCACGTTGGGGTGCTTGGCAAGCGCCAGCATCTCGCGCAGGTTCGCCCAGGTGGTCTCGTCGGTCCTCGCCGGCGACTGCCGCCCGAGGTGGTCGATGATCAGCCTGAGCCGCGGATGCCGCTGCGCGACCTCGGCGACCTTCGGGAAGAAGTTGGCGGCGAGCAGCGCGACGGGCAGCCCGGCGCGCTCGGCGGCGGGCCACAGCCAGTCCATCGTGCCGTCCGTGGGCCACGTCTTCTGGTGCGGCTGCAGAAAGGTGAAGCGCAGGCCGAGCATCCCGGGCCGCGCCTTCCAGCCGTCGATCAGCGACCGGCTCTCCGGCATGTCGAGCGGGAAATTGCCGAGGATCGCGAACCGATCGGGATGCTGGCGCGCCGCCTCCACGGCCAGCTCGTTGGCGTTCGGATCCCACGACGTCGGCGGGTGGATCAGCGCCGCGTCGACGCCAGCCCCGGCCATCTCCTTGAGCAGCTCGTCCTTCGTGAAGGCGGAGACCTGGCGGTGGTGCGGATTGGCGGGCTTGCCGCCGGACCAGATGTGGACCTGCGCGTCGACGATGTCCATGGCCTACTTCGCGATTGCCTGGAGGACCAGCGCCCGCACGAGCTGCTGGTAGTGGCGCCCCAGCGGCGACTGCATCATCGAGACGACGACCATCTCCTCCTTGGGATCGGCCCACCAGTACGTCGCGAAGGCGCCCGGCCAGAAGTAGTCCCCGGCCGAGCCGGCCATCGGCGAGATCCCTGTCGCCTCGCGCACCGCGAGCCCAAGGCCCCAGGTGTAGCCCGGGCCGGCGAAGTAGTTAGGGCCGCGCGCGATCGGGCCGAGATGATCTGCCGTCATGAGCTCGACCGTCTTCGGAGCAAGCACGCGCGCGCCGTCGAGGACTCCGCGGTTCAGCAACATCTGAGCAAAGCGCGTGTAGTCGCCCGCCGTGGAGACGGCGCAGCCCCCGCCGCAGTCGAACTTCCGCTGCACCGTGGGATCGGCCAGCTTGTACTCCGCGCCCGTGTCGGGATGGGTCGGCAGCGGCTGCGCGATGCGCGCGCCCTTGTCGGCAGGCACGAGGAACGTCGTGTCGGTCATCTTCAGCGGCCGATAGACGCGTTCCGCGAGGACCTCCCCGAGCGGCTTGCCGGCAACGATCTCGACGACCCGCCCGAGCACGTCGGTCGACAGGCCGTACTCCCACCGCGTGCCGGGTTGGTAGAGCAGAGGCGCCTTGCTCAGCCCCTCGATGAACTCGTCCATCGTCAGCGTCAGCGAGGAGGCGTTGGAGGACTGCGGGTACATCTTGTAGATCTCGGTCGTGCCGCGGTTGCCGTAGGTGAGGCCGGAGGTGTGGCGCATCAGGTCCTGGATCGTCATCTCGCGCTCGGCCGGAGCCCGCTCCAGGCCGACCGTCTGGTTCTTGAGCGCGGGAATGTATTTCGACACCGGATCCGAGAGGAACAGCCGCCCCTCCTCGAGCAGCGACAGGGCGGCAACGGTGACGATCGGCTTCGTCATCGACGCGATCCGGAAGATCGCATCCGGGGTCATCGGCGTGCCCGCCGCCTTGTCGCGGAAGCCCACGGCCTGCACGTACGCGATGCGTCCCTTGCGGGCGACGACGACGACGGCGCCGGGAATCCGCCCGCGCTCCACGTCGGCTCGCAGCACTTGCCTGATGCGCTCAAGGCGCTCCGGCGACAGCCCCACCTGCTCGGGCTTCGCCGTCGGCAGATCGGCCGCCACCGCGGGGCCGGCCGCCAGGAGTGAGAGGAGCAGGGTCAGGACGATCGGCAGTCGCGTCATCATGACGCGCCTCCTGCGTTGAGGATTTCGGCGCCCGGCGCGGCCTCGAGCTCGCACGCGTTCACCGTCATGGAGAGCATGCTGTAGTAGCCGATGGCCCCGGTGAGCTGGATGAACCCGTCGTCGCCGAACCGCGCGCGCAGCGCCTTCGCGCTCGCGTCGTCGATGCGGTGCCGGCGGAGAAGCTCGCGCGTGACGTCGACGATCTGCGCGTCCTCGGGCGGGAGGCCGCGGCTGTGCCTCTCGCGGATGGCCGTGATGGCCGGCTCCGGCACGCCGAGCTTGCGGGCCTGCCCGGTCTGGGCGCCCCACACGTAGACCGCGTCGAGCTCGCGCGCGACCGTCATGGCGGCAAGCACGCGCACGCGCATGTCGAGCGAGCCCTCGAAGCGCACGAAGGCGCCCAGGTGCGCGAGCCGGCCGGCCAGCTCCGGACAGTGCAGGAACATCGTGAACGGGCCCTGGAGCGCGCCGCGGCTAGCGACGATGCCGTCCACGATCGCGTGGTCTTTGGCGGGGACCTGGTCCTTGCTCGTGATAGGCGTCAGCCTGGCCATGCTCGTCCTCCGTTCACGTCCACAAGCGTTTCGTCGCAGTCCACGACGGCCGGCCTCCCCCTGCGGCCCCCCCGGCCTGACACCGGGACTGCCCGCTTTGCGGAGACGTAGGTCGGCACCGCGATCGCGCTCTGACCCCGAGCCATCCTGCGCCGCCGCTGGCTTGCGGTCAAGAGGCCGATCGCTCAGGTGCAGATCGCTCCGGGCGTCACCTTCTAGTCGGTGCCGTTGGCCCAGGCAGCCGCGGACCTCTGCTCTGCCGCGGCCTGGCGCCCCGGTTGACACCCCTCGTCCCCCCGGCGTCGAGGCGCCGATCTGGCTACTCCGACGCGCTCCGGCAGGATCGGCCCGAGATGGGAGGGGCGTTACCCGCGCGGTGACAAGGCGCCATGACTGACAGCGGGCCTTGCATTATCTGCACTCTACGTGTAGCACGGCCTCGCCAAGGCGGGCGATGAAGAGAGGGCGATCGTACGTGGGGATCTCGCGAGTCTCGATAAACGCGATGGCGTGAGGGTAAGCGCCGCCGATGCGCCGTGCCGATTGATGCCGGTCGCTCGCCGCCCGCTCAACGAGCCGGTGGCGCGCTACGGTCCGTTCGTCATGAATACGCGCGAGGACATCATTCAGGCCATGAATGATTTCAACGCGGGACGACTCTAATCCATCGCCCCCTCAAGTACGCTTCATTGATTGACTCGCGAGCCAGCCGTGGGCGTAAGCCCCGGCGAAGAGCCCGACTATCGCGATGAGCAACGGCCAGTTTCCAGTGCCAAGCCCGGCGATCGCGGGGCCGGGACACACGCCGCATAGCCCCCAGCCGATGCCAAACAGCGCTGCGCCGCGGATCGTCTGCGCATTCATCTCGGAAGGATGTCTGCCGAACTCGCGGGCGAGCATGGGCTTGCCCAGGATACGCGGGACGATCTGATAGGCGAGTGCCGCCACGACCACAGCGCCGCCTAGCACGAGCAGCAACCCGAAGTCTTGAAATCGCAGGAAGCTCAGCACAACCTCGGGCTTGACCATCGTCGAGAGCGATAAACCGAATCCGAACACCACGCCGCCCAGGAGAACGGCGATGAGAGTCGAAGCGGGCATCACACTCCTCCAAGCGCTTTGACGAGATTGGCGGTAATCATCGCCGTCACGAGAAACGTGACGACCGCGAGGATCGAGGGCAGTTGCAGCGACGCCATGCCACAAATACCGTGACCGGACGTGCAGCCATTGCTCATGCGCGCACCGAATCCAGCGATGAATCCGCCGAGGGCGAGCTGCCACCACGACACCGCGGTCTGGAATGGTTGGCCTCCGCCCGCCGTGACGAGGTAGATCAGGCCCCCAAGGACCAGCCCGATCGCGAGCATCAAGCGCCAGCCGCGGCTCGAAACGAATCGATCCTGTTGGAAGAACGGTAGTTGCGAGACATACGACCAGGTCGAGCTGAAGAACGTGCTCATGCCGGTGACGAGCCCAGTGAGCACGAAGACGAGACTCACACCAATGCCGAGCAGAATGCCCCCGGCCAGATAATGCTGCATGCCGTATGGAAACAACGCGGCCATCCATTGTCCTCCTTGTTCTGTTTGTGGATGCGTAGCATTGTCTACCCTCGTCGACAGCCTGCTACGGGCGGGCGCAGCAGATCTGTCTACGCTGGGTCGGCGCTCACCAGGATGAAGGCCACGCGGCAGAGCGCGTCCGTCCGGTTGCTCCACGCGTGGTTGGTCCCACGCTGGATCAGGCAGTCGCCGGCCCTGAGCAGCGTTTCGCCCTCGTCCATCAGCGCCCAGATCTCGCCATCCAGAACGAGCGCGTAGTCGATCGTGTTCGTCTTGTGCATGGCTGGGTGCCGCGCGTCGCTCTGGTCCATCGCGTGACCGGCGCCCATTGCCGCGAAGGCCTTCCCCCGGTCGACCTTGCCCGCCATCCCCTTGTCCGGCGGAAAGTCGACCACCCGGAAGATCGTGCCCCGCTCGGGCGGCTCGAGGACGACAGGCCGGGCCGCGGCGTCGCCCTGGCCCGCGTTGCTCGCCGGCGCGCCGTCGGTCACCCACAGGTTGATGAGGGCGAGGCCGGGCATGCCGTCGAGCTCGAGCGCGTGCGGCGACGGGCCGTCCGAGACAATGACCGACTTGCCCTTGGCATTGTGTCCGGTGACGACGCGGCGCATGGGTCTGGCCATCGGCGTTCCTCCGATCACCTCGCGAGCGGATCGGGGCGAAGCTGGAACTTCACCACCTTGCTCGTCGTCCCTTTGCCGCCTTCGACGTGGAAGGGCGCTCGAGTGCTGTACGTCGACCACAGTCCCCTGCCCTTCCAGCCGGCATTTGGATCGTCGATGCGCCCGTCCATCCACTTGGTGAAGAAGCCCATGGGATAGGGGACACGGAGGTTGACGAATGTCCCGTTGACGAGGGCGATCAACGACTCGTTGGCATTGCCCGTGGCGAGAGGCACGTTCTTGCCCAGCCCGAAGGTGTCGTGCTGGTCTACCCAGGTGTAGTAGCTGGCCTCGGCGCTGCCCGAGTCCGTGACGTTCGCGAGCTGCGGCCCGGGGAACGGATACAGCGTCCAGCCTTCCGGGCAGTGCTTTCCCGTCGCGGTCGCTCCGTTGAGGGGGCCCTTGCACTTCCGCCGGTCGAAGCTGCCCAGATGTCCGCTCGAGAGCGGTGTCCAGACGACGCCGCTCCGATCGATGTCCATGCCGCGCGGTCCATATCCCGGCAAGGGCGGCTCGAAGACTTCCGCCAAAGCGGTCGCCGGCGGATTGGGTCCCGGATTGAGCCGGATGACATGACCGGGGAAGCCCAACACCGAGCCCCAGACGGTTCCGTCAACGGGGTTCGCGGCGACACCATAGAAGGCGGCCGTGATCCGCTTGTCCTTGGTGGGATCGACCGGCTGGTTGGGCTCGACGTAGTCGTCCCGCTTGCCGTTTCCGTTGGTGTCGAGGATGAGCGCCGTCCACCCTTGCGACTTCACCTCATCGCCGGTCTCGTCGAACATCTTCCGGTTCAGCCAGCCGATGACGCCGCTCTGCGGGCCGCCGGCGCTGGTCCATAGCGTATTGTCGGCATCCTCCGCGAACACCAGATGGTGGGTGGGGAAGCAGGTGCTGATCAGCGTGATCTTCCCGGTCTTCGGATCGTACATGGAGAGGTGCCGGTTGGACTGTTCGACCGGAAACAGCTTCGCCGACGGATGATCGGACCCCTTCTTGCAGAACTCCGGATTCGCCGGCGGACGGACGCGCGAGGTGAACCAGACCCGCCCCTTCTCGTCGAACATCGGGTTGTGCATGCTGGTCTGGCTGTCCCAGATCGGTTCGGCGCCCCAGTACGGCGACGGCGTCATTGGATTGGCCTTCGACGACGGGGTGTTCGGATCACGCACCGGCATTTTCACCTGGGTCGCCCTGTGGAGCACCGGGTCCAGAACCGGAAAGAGATCCGTGCTCTCCTCCGTAGCCCCGTAGATCAGACCGTTGGCGTTGACCCTCGGATTGCGCTTGTCGGTCGAGACTTCGTCATGCAGGTAGTCCTTGGGACCGGCCCAGTCCCAGAGCGTGAGGACGACGTTGCGCTCCACGCCCTGCGGCCGTGACGGCCTCGAGGAGGGCAGCTCGCCGGCGGCGATCCGATCCGTCCAGTCGGCGAACAGCGCCGTGGCCCGCTTCACGTCGAGCCTACCGAGGCTGTTGGTCATCTGCGTCATGGCCTGCCCTGCGACGATGCGCCGCGCCCAGGCCTCCGTCGAGGAATTGAAGTGGCCCAGCTCCTTCGGAATCGTCCGCGTGGCCTTGTTGCCGAGCTGGTGACACGCGTAGCAGCCGTTGGTCTTGACGACGTCCAGCCACTGCTCCTGGATCTTGAGCGCCACGGGCATGCCGTTGCCGTTGGGTCCCGTGCCGGGAAACGCGCTCTTGTCCGGGACCTTGAGCATGGAAAACCAGTAGATCGCCGGATAGTATTCCGCCGCGGCCGCCGGGCTCGGCGCCACGACCGCCCGCAGGTTCACGATCTTGCCGGGCGCGGTTTGCACTTTCGGAGAGTCGACGAGCCCGTAGCCGCGCACCCACACGCTGTAGGCCGCCTTCGGAAGGCCGGGCATGACGTAGCGCCCTTGGTCGTCCGTGACCACGATCTTGGCGAACTTCGTGGGAAGCTCGGTCATCTCGGCGATCACCCAGACGCCGGCCTCCGGCCCATTCGCGCTCGTAACCACACCGCCCAGGTCATCGCCGCCGATGCGGATCGCCGGGTCGGTATGCTGCTGGGCACTCAACCGAGCCTGCCCGGCGGCCAGGAGCACGGCCACGCCGGCCGCCGCTATCCCCACGTACAACACTCGTGTCGTCTTCATGTGGCCGCTCTGTGGCGGACAAGCTACCACGTCTCGGGCGGGCTCACCAGACCCGCCAGACTCGCCAGACCCGGAGGACGAGGGCGGCGCGCGAACCCCGATCGTCGCGAAAGGTGTATGATCCCGTGCCATGCGCTTCGGGACCTTCTTCTTCTTTCAGGCCGCCCCGGGTTTGACCCACGAGGAGGTCGTCCACCGGGAGCTCACGCAGATGGAGTGGACCGAGGAGCTGGGCTTCGATCAGATCTGGCTGACCGAGCACCACTTCATCGACTACGGCCTGTCCGTGGATCCGGCCACGCTGGCGTCCGCCGCGGCCTCACGGACGCGGCGGGTCCGGATCGGGCTGGCGGCCGCCATCCTGCCGTTCCATCACCCGCTGCGGCTCGCCGAGCAGTTGGCGCTCGTAGACGTCATCTCCAAGGGCAGGCTCGATATCGGCGTCGGCCGCGGCAACCGCCCCGCCGAGTTCACGGGCTACCACATCCCGCAGCAGGAGAACCGCGAGCGCTTCGATGAGGCGGTCGACATCATGCTGCGGGCCTGGACCGAGGAGCGCTTCTCGCACGACGGACGGTTCTTCACCGTCAAGGATGCCCGGGTCATTCCCAAGCCCGTCCAGCGGCCGCACCCGATGATCTACCAGGTGTGCGGCAGCGACAGCGGGGTCGAGAGCACCGCCTCGCGCGGCTGGCCCATGCTCAACTCGATCCTGACCGGTCCGGTTGATCAGATCCTGAAGCGTCGCGACAGCTACGTGGAGGCGCTGCGCCGACACGGCCGCGGGGAGACCGAGATCGCCGCGCTCATGAAACACTGGGGCGTGTCGCGGCAGATCTACGTCGCGCCGACGGACGCGCAGGCCCTCGCCGAGGCCAAGGACGCCGAGATGTGGTACCAGGATTCCCTGCGGCGCTTCCAGGTTCCCGAGCGCATCGAGGACGCGCATCCGAGCCTCCAGCCGGGCTTCCGCGCCGCGGCGGAGCGATTCGCCAAGGTAACCTGGGAGGGGCTCGTCGCCGAGACGCTGGCGTTCGGGTCGCCCGACACCGTGGCCCGGCACATCGAGACGATGCGCGCGATGGGCGTCGGACAGGTGCTCTGCTGGATGAACTTCGGCGGCCTGCCGCAGGAGAAGATCCGGCGGTCGATGGAGCTGTTCGCCCACGAAGTCATGCCGCGGTTCCGGGGATAGCATGGAGATCGGGCTCTTCACCGAGTTCCAGTGCGCGCCGGGGATGGACGAGGCTCAGGCCTTCGACGAGTCGCTCGCCGAGATGACGGCGGCGGAGGAGATGGGCTTCGACGCCGTGTGGCTGGCCGAGATCCACTTCCAGAAGGACCGCTCCGTGCTCTCCTCGCCGCTCGTCGTCGCGACGGCCATCGCCGCCAGGACCCGGCGGGTGAAGATCGGCATCGCCGTCCAGGTCCTGCCTCTCGCCCATCCTCTCCACCTCGCCGAGGACGTGGCCACCCTCGACCACCTGAGCAAGGGGCGGCTGGACTTCGGCGTGGGGCGGAGCGGGCTGCCCGAGCACTACCAGCGCTTCAACATCCCGTACAGCGAGAGCCGCGAGCGGTTCCAGGAGACGCTCGACATCCTGATCAAGGCGTGGACCCAGGAGCGGTTCACCTACGAGGGCAAGTACTTCCAGTTCCGGGACGTCTGTGTGCTGCCCAAGCCGTACCAGAAACCGCATCCGCCGCTCCGCGTCGCCGCGACCACCCAGGAGACCTATCCGCTGGTCGGGCGCATGGGCCTGCCGATCTTCATCGCCGTCCGCACCACATCCATCAGCGACCTCAAGCGCTTCATCGGCGGCTACCACGAGGGCTGGCGCGAGGCTGGACACCCGGGGCTTGGCCCAGTCGCGCTGATCGTGCCCGTCTACGTGGCCGACACCGAGCGCAGGGCGCGCGAGGAGCCCGAGACGAGCACCATGCACTTCTTCCGCGTGATCGCCGAGGCGCTCGGCAAGGGCGGCACGCGGCGGGAGGAAGCCGCCAAGCTCGGGCGCATGAGCTACGACGAGATTCTTCAGGAGCTGGTGGTCTACGGCACGCCCGAAGCGGTCACCGAGCGCCTGCTGGAGCTGCGCGAGGCCCTCGGTTACTCGACGCTGTCCGTGTGGATGAACGTCGGCGGACGGATCTCGCACGAGCGCGTGCTCGCCTCGATGCGCCTCTTCGCCGAGCGCGTGATGCCGCGCTTGAGCTGAGGCGCGCTGAAAGGCCAGGCATGCGAATCGAGATCATCTGCACGGGCGACGAGGTGCTGACGGGGAGGACCGTCAACACCAACTTCAGCTACATGAGCCAGAAGCTCGGAGACGTCGGCCTGTCGTTGCACTGGGAGACGACCGTGGGCGACGACCGCGAGAGCCTGCTGCAGGCGTTTCAGCTCGCGGGGCAGCGTGCCGACGCGGTCATCGTCAACGGCGGCCTGGGCCCCACGGTCGACGACCTGTCCCAGGAAGTCGCCGCCCAGGCCGCCGGCGTCGAGCTCGTCCTCAACGAGGAGTGGCTGGTTCGGATGGAAGACTTCTTTCGCCGGCGCAGCCGCGTGATGCCACCGAACAACAAGAAGCAGGCCATGCTGCCCGTCACCGCGGAGGTGATCGACAACCCGATCGGCACTGCCTGCGGATTCGCGCTCGACATCGGCAAGGCCCGCTTCTTCTTCACGCCGGGGGTGCCCCGCGAGCTACGGCGCATGCTTGAGGAGCAGATCATCCCGCGCCTCCTCGCCAAGAGCGGCCTGCAGACGGTCATTCATCTCAAGCGGTTTCACTCTTACGGGCTCGGCGAGTCGCACGTCGACACGCTGCTGACGGGGGTGGACGCGCTCGTGCCCGACGGGAGCGTGAAGCTCGGCTTCCGGGCCCACTATCCGCAGCTCGAGACCAAGCTGACCGTGCGCGGCACCGACATGGAGGACATCCGGCGCAAGCTCGAGCCGGTGGAGCGGGAGATACGCAAGCGGCTCGGCAACTTCATCCTGGGTGAAGATGACCAGACGCTGGAAGGCGTCGTGCTGGCAGAGCTCACGGCTCGTCAGGCGTCGCTCTCTATCGTGGAGATGTTCACGGGCGGCCAGATCGCCGCCCGCATCGCCCACCTCCCCGGGGCGGAAACGGTTTTCCGTCGCGGCATCGTGGCCCGTGACCTCGCCGAGATCTGCGCGTCCGTGGGCCTCGAGGGCGCCGCCCCGGAGGGCGAGTTCACGCAGCAGACGGCCGAGGCCGTGGCGCGGGCCGCGCTCCGTCACACCTCCGCGACGCATGCGCTGGCGGTCCTGATCGATCTCGACCAGGGCGCGGACCGTATCGAGTTCGGCGGCACGATCTGCCTGGCGATAGCCACGGAGCGGGAGGTGGCGTCGCGGCGCAGCCGCATACTCGGCGGCCGCGAGTGGGTGCGCCTGGGCGCGGTGGAGCTGGGGCTGGACTGCCTGCGCCGCCATCTCCAGGGCCTGCCCGTCTACGAGCGCACCGACTTCGAGAAGGTGTGAGCCGTGTCCATGAGCGACGCGCGGGCAACCAACGCCTACTGGGGACGCAGCGACCTCGAGCGCGCGATCGACGCAGCGCTCGCCGGAGTCGGCAAGAACCTCAACGCGCTGACCATCGATGACCTGGCGCCCGTGGATCAGTTTCACAGCGGCGGCAAGGCCTCGACCGACCGGCTCGCTCGCCTTGCCCGGCTCAAGCCCGGCATGCGCGTGCTCGACGTGGGCGGAGGTTTCGGTGGTCCGGCGCGCACGCTGGCGGTCGAGCACGGCTGCCGCGTCACCGTGGTCGATCTGACGGAGTCGTACGTCCAGACCGGCCAATGGCTCACGACCCGCCTGAACCTGGCCGACCGGGTGTCCCACCGCGTCGGTGACGCGCTGGCGCTGGACGTGGGCGCGGAGACCTTCGACGTGCTCTGGACACAGAACAGCGGGATGAACATTGCCGCCAAGGAGCAGCTCTATGCCGGCTTCGCCCAGCTCCTGCCCCGCGGTAGTCTCCTCGCAATCCAGGAGCCCATGGCCGGTCCCACGCAGCCGCCGATCTTTCCCCTGGTGTGGGCGCGGGACGCGACGACCAGCTTCCTGCGCCAGCCGGCGGACATGCGCGCGCTGATCGAGGCGGCGGGGTTTCGCGCCCTCGCCTGGGACGACGTCACCCTCGAGCTGGCCGGCCCCAGCACCGGGGCGGCCGTCCCGGCTCACAGCATCGCGCGCATCGTGATGGGCGACGCGATCGACGACATCACGCGCGCCGGCCAGCGCAACCGGGACGAGGGCCGGGTCGTCATGATCCAGGCGGTCTTCGAGCGACAGTAGCCAAGACCCGCGAGCTCGCCTTCGTGACTCAGCCTCCCCGATCCAGTGACTATTCGAGAGGCTGGCCGTAACGCTCGCGGTGGGCAATAGCCCGGAGGGGCTTCCGGTTCTTCTTGCCTCGCCCGATCCTGTCGGCGGGATAGCCGAAAGGCAAAATCGCAAGCACATCGAGCAGTGCCGGGATCCCCAGCAGCGCGTTGACCTTCTCCAGGCCGCCGAAGCCGACCCAGTTCGAGCCGATCCCCTCCGACCACGCCGTCAGCAGCATCGAGTGAATCGCGCGGCTCGCGTCGGACACGGCGTACCCCGTCCTCTCGACTGCGACGACGATCGCCAGCGGCGCCTGGGCGATATACGGCCCGGAGCGTGCCAGCGCTCCCAGCCGGCGGAGCGTCTCGCCCTCCTGGATCACGATGAAGTGCCAGGGCTGGAGATTCATCGCGCTTCCAGTCAGGCGCCCCGCCTCGAGAATCTTGCGGATGACCGGCTCGGGCACGGGCCTATCCAGGTAGCGGCGAACCGCCAGCAGCGTGCGGATACCGTCGAAGACCTCCATCATCAAGGGCTCCTCTGGGCGGCGGCCCTGATCGCTTTCCACACGCGCTCCGGCGTCACCGGCATCTCGATGTGCTCCACCCCCAGGTGGCCGAGCGCGTCCACGATCGCGTTGACCACGGCGGCCGGCGCCGGCGTCGTCCCGCCTTCGCCCCCGCCCCGGAGCCCGAGCGGGTTGGACGTCGACGGCACCTCGCTGATCTCCGTCGTGAAGGACGGCAGCATGTCCGCGCGGGGCAGCGCGTAGTCCATCAGCGTCGCCGACATCAGCTGGCCGGTCTCGGCGTCGTAGGCGCAGGATTCCCACAGC
>Ga0184633_10000783_pt1 | contig 12308 bp, 6 predicted proteins | sample PLM31_170_b1_FD_133156 | JGI IMG/M metagenome (GOLD analysis project Ga0184633, IMG submission 133156) | Groundwater sediment microbial communities from an aquifer in East River, Colorado, USA - PLM3-1_170_b1 | ecosystem: Environmental > Terrestrial > Soil > Riparian zone | place: USA: East...
GCCCCTCCTTCTGGCCATCCACACCTCCTCGAGCGTTAGGCCAGAGTGTCAACTTTATCGGGTCAACTGCCGAGGCGGCTTCCGCCTCTTGTTAGGATGGGTCGGCGGAGGAGACACATTCATGCCCAAGTTCATCATCGAGCGGGAAATACCCGGATTGGGAAACCTCTCCGATGCCGAGCTGCGGGATATCTCCCGAAAGTCCAACGAGGTTCTCGCGGCGATGGGCCCCGAAATCCAATGGCTGCACAGCTATGTCACCGGCGACAAGCTCTACTGCGTATACATCGCCCCGGACGAGGCGACTGTCCGGGAGCACGCGCGAAGGGGCAATTTCCCCGCCAACCGTGTTTCCGCCGTCCGCCGTCTCATTGACCCGACAACCGGGGAATAACCGAAGGACTCAGCCAGGGTTGGATCTCAGCGCTTCCTGGACGGCTTCCTCCACCGGCATCGCCCACCCCTCGATCCACGCTGCCGCGCCTGCCGCATCGGTCAATGCCTTCCGGGCCGGATCGAGGCCCTTTTCCAGTCTGGTCTGCTCGGCGGCCGTGTTCGGCGCGCCGAGAGTTTGCCTCAGCGCCGCCGCCGCTCCCGCGAGCTTGAGGGAGCGCTCCGGCCTCGACTGCGCCGCCGCGGAGCACGCGAAGGACTCCAGCAGACGGGCAACTCCTCTCTTGTGCCCCAGTTCCTGGAAGATCGTCCTGCTCTCCTCGTAGAGCGAATGCGATCGGGCATAGTCCCCCTGGTCCCGAGCCAGGTTCCCGAGGTCCGTGAGCGAGCCGGCGATGCCCCACCGATCCCCGAGCTCCCGAAACTCCGCCAGACTCTCATCGAAGAGAGCGCGTGCTGCGTCCGCGTCCCCAAGCTCGCGCGCCGCGTCCCCCTGGTGGTTGAGCGACCAGGCCGCACCCGTCCGGTCCTTCAGCCCTCGGAAGATCGCCAGGCATTCTCCGTGGAGGGAGCGTGCGAGCGCGAAGTCCCTCTGCAACGTCACGATGTTCGCGAGATTGCTCAAGGAGCGGGCGACCGTCACGCTGTCCCCCAATTCCCGCCAGAGCTTCAGACTTTCTTCGGAGAGAGAGCGCGAGGCCGCGACGTCGCCTCGGTCGCGGGCCAGAACAGCCAAAGCGTTGAGCGAGACGGCGATGCCCCACTTGTCCCCCAACTCCCGGGCAATCTCCAGGCTCTCCGACGTCAGCGCGTCCGCCGAGGCATAGTTTCCCTGTTCCCCCGCCAGGACGCCCGCCGCAAAGAGCACTCTCGCCCGCGCCTCGGTCCGCGCGGCGGCGCCGGGGAGACTCAGGATCTTTGCCAGCCGGTCCCGCCCCTCCGAGAGATGCTCCCGCGTCTCCCAGAAACGAAAGAGCGCCGCGCCGAGACGCAAACCCCATGACGCGTCCGCGCTCCGCGTCAGCCATTCGAGAGCCCCACGGAGGTTGTCGTGCTCCGTCTCGAGGCGATCCAGCCATTGCGTTCGGTCCGCTTGGTCCCTCTCGGAAGCCCCCTCTTCCGCAAGCACGAGGCAATAGGCGGCGTGAGCGCGCCGCGTCGGAGCCTCTTCGCCGCTCTCTGCCAGACGCTCCAGCCCGTACTCGCGAATCGTATTCAGCATCACGAAGCGAGGCTCCCCTTCCCCCCTCTCGTTGCGCTGCATGAGGCTCTTGTCCACCAGGGACGCCATTCCGTCGAATACGCTCAGGCCCAGGTCCCGTTTCGTGTCGCCCACGGCCTCCGCGGCCTCCAGGGTGCATCCCACGAAAACCGAGAGCCTTCGGAAGAGCTTTTGTTCGGCTGGGCTCAACAGGTCGTAGCTCCAGTCGAGGGCTCCCCGAAGAGTCTGCTGCCGCGCCGGAAGGTCCCGAGCGCCTCCCGTCAGCAGCTGGAGGCGGTCCTCCAGACGCGCCCGTATCGCGGAGAGGGAGAGCAGCTTGACGCGGGCAGCGGCCAGCTCGATGGCGAGAGGCAACCCATCCAGGCGGGCGCAGATCTCGGCCAACGCGGACGCGTTCTCTTTGGTCACTTCGAAATCGGGCTTGACGGCGACCGCGCTCTGGACGAAGAGGGCGACCGCGGAAAACGCGGACAGCGCCTCGGGGGAAGGCAGAGAGCGGGCATCCGGCAGCGCGAGTGGGGGGACGGGGAACTCCTGTTCGCCGTAGACGTGAAGCGCCGCCCGACTGGTCACGAGGACCTTGAGGTGGGGCCCTGTGGCCAGCAGCTCCGCCATCATGGGGGCCGCCGACGCCAGGTGCTCGAAGTTGTCGAAGAGCATCAGCATCGGCGAGCGCAAAGAGTCGCGCAGGTGCTCCTTCAAGGCCTCGAGCAGGGTTTGACCCGCGGTCTCCCGCAGGCCCAGCGGCTGAGCGATCGCGGAAGCGAGTAGGCCGGGATCTCCGACCGGTGCCAGCGGGACAAAAAAAACGCCGGCCGAGAAATGATCGGCCAGCTCTCCCGCGACCTCCAGGGCCAGGCGTGTCTTGCCGATGCCCGCGGGACCGGTCAGGGTGAGAAGGCGCACGTCTTGTCGGAGCAGGAGCTCCTTTGCGCCGGCCACTTCCCGTTTTTGTCCGACGAACGGGGTCCGTTGCATCGGCAGGTTGCTCGGGCGGATCTCCGGGCGTTTGGACGGCACGTCCATGAGGCGATCGCGCAGGGTCGCAAGGTCCCGCGCGAGGTCGCGGGTCGAGGCGTACCGCTCCTCCGGGTCCTTGGCAAGACAGCGCTCGACGATCCAGCAGAGGGGAGGGGGAACCTGGGGATTCGAAGAAACGATGGCCTCCGGCTCCTCCCGGATGATCGCCACGAGCGTCTCCGGTGGCGTGTCCCTCTGAAAAGCCCGCTTGCCCGTCGCCATCTCATAGAGCACCGATCCGAAAGAGAACTGGTCCGACCGAAAGTCCACCGGCCGGCCGCTTGCCTGCTCGGGCGACATGTACCCGACGGTGCCCAGAATCTCGCCCGCGCGCGACTGAGGGCCGGCCGTGGCAGCCTCGGGGAGCGCCTCCGCCGGGACAGCGGCGAGCTTGGCGAGCCCAAAGTCAAGAATCTTGACGAACCCATCTCTGGTCACCATCAGGTTCTCGGGCTTCAAATCCCGGTGGACGATGCCGGCCGCGTGCGCGTTCGCCAGACCGTCGGCGGCCTGCGCCGCGATATGGAGCAGTTTCTTCGTCGGCAGAGGGCCCGCGGCGAGGAGCTCCCGCAGGGTCCCTCCTTCGACCAGTTCCATGCCGATGTACGAGATCCCATCTGCCTGGCCAACCTCGTGGATCGTAACGATATTGGGGTGGTTGAGGGCTGATGCCGAGCGGGCTTCCCGCTCGAAACGGTCGAGGCGTTCGCGGTCGGCGGACACCTCCCCCGGCAAGACTTTGATGGCGATCTCGCGCCCGAGGCGGGTGTCTTTCGCCCGATAGACTTCGCCCATTCCGCCCGTCCCGAGCGGAGAGAGGATCTCGTACGGGCCGAGGCGAGTGCCGGGCGAAAGGCTCACTGCGAAAATTGTATCGTTGGATACGGATCGGCCTGCGCAATACCGAGGAGGTCGTCATGGATCTGAGGACGGTTCAGAAACCTCTCAAGGAGAAATACCGCAGTGACCCGGAAGCATCGCGCATCACGCTCCGAGCGCTGGGTGGACAAAGCGCCACCCCGATCGCCTGCTCGGTGGACATCGGACGCGCTGTGTACGAGGCCGAAGCCCATACCGGAGTGGGAGGCGCCGGCACCGCGGCCTGTTCCGGCGACCTCCTGCTGGGGGCACTGGCGGCCTGCGCCCAGATCACCTGTCAGATGGTCGCCGCGGCCATGGGGATACCCACGGAACGAATCGAGGTTGCGGTCGACGGAACTCTGGATCTCCGGGGCACGCTCGGTCTCTCCCGCGACGTGCCCGTCGGCTTCGAGGATATCCGCCTTCGCTTCGACATCGCCGCGCCCGAGGCCACGGCGGAACAACTGCGGGGATTGCGCGAGAAAACGGAACAGTACTGTGTCGTGATGCAGACCTTGATCCGGCCACCGGCGATCCAGTCCGAGTGGAGCCCAGCGCGATGATGAGCGCATTGCCGCTCCTCTTTTTGCTTCTTGCTCCCGAGCAAGCCTTCGCGGCGGCTCCCGCTCCTCCGGCCCGCCCCAACGTCGTCCTGGTCACCCTCGATACCGTTCGCGCGGACCGGATGGGCTTCCTCGGCTCCCGGCTCGGCCTGACACCCAACCTGGACGCGTTGGCGCGACAGAGCGTCGTGTTCGAGCGTGCATACGCGCAGGCACCGATGACGACCGTGTCCCATGCGACCTTGCTCACGGGGACTTACCCGCAGTTCCACGGGGTGGACGACTTCGGCGTGCCTCTCCCCGCCGCGGTTCCCTACCTTCCCGATTTGCTGCGAAAGGCCGGCTACCGGACGGGTGCATTCGTGGGCTCGCTCGTGCTGGAGCCTCAAGAGGGGCTCGCCTCCGGCTTCGATCGGGGATTCCACGTCTACGACGCCGGGTTCCGCGGGAAGCGAGGCGACGAGGACCGCTATCAGTCCGTCGAGCGCCGCGGCGCCGCGGTGATGGCGCGGGCCGTCCCGTGGCTCGATCAACGCTCTCCCTTTTTCCTCTGGGTGCATCTCTTCGATGCCCACGCGCCCTATGATCCGCCGCCCCCGTTTGCCGGGCGATACCGTGCCTCGCCGTACGACGGCGAGATCGCGTATGTGGACCGGACCGTGGGCAGCCTTCTGGAAGCCCTGCGGGCCAAAGGGCTGTTCGAGAAAACGCTCATTGTCGTCGCCAGCGACCACGGCGAAGGTCTGGGGGATCACGGGGAGGAGACCCACGGTGTTTTCCTCTATGACGCGACGATCCACGTGCCCCTGATCGTCAAGATGCCGGCCGGGCGCTTCGCCGGCCGCGTCGAAAAGTCCCGAGTCAGCCTCGTGGACGTGGCTCCGACGGTCTTGAACGCGCTCGGGCTCCCCGTTTCGAGCCCGATGCAAGGGGTGTCGCTTCTGCCCCTCATTCAGGGGAGCGCCTCTCCGGACCGCCCGTCCTTCTCGGAGACGACCTATCCGAGCCGCGCTTTTGGTTGGAGCGGGTTGACGGCGTGGCGCTCGGACCGATTTCTGTTCGTTCGCGCGCCTCGGCCGGAGCTCTACGACGTCGTCGCCGATCCGGCCGCGAAGAGCGACCTCTCCCAATCCCGCCGCGATGATCTGCGCCGGGTCGCCTTGCAGGAGGAAGCGTTCCGCAAACGAACGACCGCGCCTCTCTCCGCGGGCGCCGGCGGGGACAAACCCAACCAGGCCGTCTCGGAGCTGCTCTCCCTCGGATATGTCGGAGGCAGAACGCCTTCTTCGGGGAACGCCGATCCAAAGGACAAGATCTCGATCGCCAACGCCGTGCACGCGGCGATCGCAGCGGTGGAGAGGGGAGACTCCCAGAAGGCGGCCCAGCTACTCCAGCCGATCGTCGCCGCTGACCCGCGGAACCACCTCGCCCTGACTCAGCTCGGGATCGCTCAATCCAGACTCGGACGCTACCGGGACGCGATCGCCGCCCTGCAAACGTCGGTCGATCTCGATCCGCAGGCGCTGCTCGCGCAGTACGAGCTGGGGCGCGTTCTGTTTGAGACGAATCGGTTCCCGGAGGCCGCGGAGCGTTTCCGCGTCGTCGTGGCCGGCATGCCCGGCTGGGCCGATGCGCGGTTCGCGCTGGCCTCTGCCCTGGCCCGGACCGAAAGAAAGCCCGAAGCGGTGAGAGAGCTTCAGGCCGTGCTGGCTCTGGATGAGAACCACTTCCAAGCCCACCTTTTGCTGGGACGGTTACTGACCATCTCGGGGGAGCCTGAGGCGGCCTTGCCGCGCCTGCAGCGGGCCGTGGAGCTGGAGCCCCAGTCCGCCGAGGCCCGCCATTTCCTGGCCGACAACTACGAACAGCTGGGCCGTGGGAACGATGCGCAGCGGGAACGGATCCGCGCGCAGCAGCTCGAGCGCAAACCAGCCGAATGAAAAGAGGGTAGGGCTCTGGCCCTACCCTCCCGCTCCCGTCTCGTCGAGGTTGTTCGCTATCTCATCAGCTCAAGCTCGATCACTCGCCATGATGCCGTCCCACCATTTGGGGCGCCCGCGCGCAGATCCAAGCACAGCGCGCCCGTCGGAATCGTGAACGGCGTGGAATACTCGAGCCAAGCCTTGCTGCCGCAGTTTCTCGTCAGGGTCGCCAGCACGGTACCCCCCGTCGTCAAGTTGCAGGAGACCGTCTGGACCAGTTCGACGGCTATGTTGTTGTCGCACGCGGGAACCTGTTGGAGGTTGTTGAACCGGGCGACCAGCCGCGCCTGGTCGTGGCCCTGACTGCGAAAGTTCCCGGAGTAAATCGAGGCAATCGTGGCCGGCGTCAAGGAGGTCGTCGAGCCTGCCGAGTCGGTCAACGTGATTGTGACGGGGCGCGGCACGTAGTAGCCGTTTAAGTCGACGATGAGATGCGTGTTGCTCACGGCGGGGACTACCGAAATGCCGTTCTCACCGCCGCCGACGGGGCCCAGAGGCACCGAAGCGGCATTCGAGATGTTCTCCAGCGCATAGTTGAGGATCGAGGTCACCGGCGTCGCGCCGCCGGCCGGGAACACCCGGAGGTCCCCCGCACCCGTAAACTGGGTGGCGATGAAGTTTGCCGCAATCGCCACGGCATTGGACGGAATGCCGCACGGAATCGGAACTCCGCTGGTCGCGCCGGTGATCTGAAACGTTCGTGAGGTTCCGTTGGCCAGGATCGGCGGTCCCCACTGGCCGCTGAAGCCATTACCCCGCGAGTCGATGATCCGGCATGGCGTGATCCCGACGAAGGTCAGTGCACCGGTCACGTCGGCCGCCCTCGCGATCGATCCCAGAACGATCAGACCCACACATGTGACGAGAATCCGCCGGAAGACCATTACGACCTCCTTTTCACATTCGGGAAGGCAACGCCGCAACGATTGCGGAGTCCTTGGACTGAGAGTCTTATAACACACCGTCGACCTTAAGGCCCCTTTCGCTGTCCCGTTGGAGAATGCACCCGTGCCCTGGCGAGAAGCGCTCCTCGCCGATCTCGTGCCCCCGGGGCGCGATCGAGCTCGAGACGAAGTCCGGGGGGCGCGACCGGAGCTCTCCGCGGCGAGGCGATCGCCGGCGGCTACTCGTTCTCTCGACGTTGCCCCGAAAGCCACTTTGTATGACACGGTATGGACGACCCCCGTCGATTGCCGCGTCAGACCCAATTTCCGATATCCTCATCGCAGCTTGAAATCGCTTGGTCGAAGCAGACAGTTTGGGCCCTTGTTGTCTGCGCTCGTCGCGGGACTGATCCTGACGGAAGAGGCCAGCGCCGCGACTCTGCCGGCCGGTTTCCAGGAGACGGAGGTCTTCACCGGGCTGACGAGCCCGACCGTGGTCCAGTTCGCCTCCGACGGCCGCGTCTTTGTGGCCGAGAAGAGCGGCTTGATCAAAGTCTTCGAAAACCTCGCGGACACGACCCCGACGGTCTTTGCTGACCTGCGCACCAATGTCCACAACTTCTGGGACCGAGGGCTGCTCGGAATGGCCCTTCATCCGAACTTCCCGGCCACGCCCTACGTCTATGTCCTCTACACGCACGACGCGGCCATCGGGGGCACGGCGCCCCGGTGGGGCACCGTGGGGGGCACAACCGATGGGTGTCCGACGCCTCCCGGCGCCACCCAAGATGGCTGCGTCGTCAGCGGGAGGCTCTCGCGCCTTCAGGCCTCCGGCAATGTGATGACGGGGGCGGAGCAGGTCCTGATCGAGGACTGGTTCCAGCAGTACCAGACGCACTCGATCGGCACCCTGGCCTTCGGACCCGACGGCGCTCTCTATGTCAGCGCGGGCGACGGCGCGAGCGCCACCTTCGCCGACTACGGGCAGGACGGCGACCCTACGAATCCCGGCGGCGATCCGCCCGTCCCCGTCGGGGGCGTCCAGACTCCTCCGACCGCCGAGGGAGGCCAGCTGCGCAGCCAGGACCTGCGGACTTCGGGCGACCCGACGACTTTGGATGGGGCGATCCTGCGCCTCGACCCCGTGACGGGCGCCGCGATGCCCGGCAATCCGTTCTTCGGCAGCCCTGACGGGAACGCGGCCCGCATCATCGCCTACGGCCTGCGCAACCCCTTTCGGTTCGCGATCCGGCCGGGCACCGACGAGATCTGGGTGGGAGACGTGGGAAGAGGCTCCTGGGAGGAGATCAACCGGATCCCGGACGCCAACGACTCCGTTCTGGAGAACTTCGGCTGGCCCTGCTACTACGGCCCCGGAGGAAACCCCAGTATGAGTGGCCTCGACCTGACTCTCTGCGAGAGCCTATATGCCCAGTCAGGGGCGGTCACTTCCGCGTACTATCTCTACAACCACGCCGCTCAGGTTGTCCCGGGGGAGTCCTGCCCAACCGGCGGCTCCTCGATCACGGGTCTCGCCTTCCAGAATGGCGGCAACTACCCACCCGCCTACGACGGCGCCCTCTTCTTCGCCGACTATTCACGCAACTGTATGTGGGTCATTCTGAAAGGCGCGAGCGCTCACCCGGACCCGACGCTGCGGCAGACTTTCGTGGCGGGCGCGGCCAGTCCTGTGGACTTGAAGATCGGGCCCGGCGGGGATCTCTTCTATGTCGATCTAACGGGAGGGAAGATCCGCCGCATCCAGTACTTCGGCGCCAATCAGCCGCCCACCGCGGTCATCCAGGCAAGCCCGCAGAACGGTCCCGTGCCTTTGACCGTCAACTTCGACGGCGCGGGCTCGAGCGACCCGAACCCTGGCGACACGCTCACCTATGCCTGGGACCTCGACGGCGACAGCGCGTACGACGATTCCACGTCGGCCCAGCCGACACGCACCTACAGCGTGGCGGGCAACTTCACCGCTGGGCTCCGCGTGACCGACCAGCTTGGAGCAAGCGACACCGAATCGGTGGTGATCAGCGCGGACAACATTCCGCCCTCGGCCGCAATCGCGGCGCCTTTGCCCGGCGTGACCTGGAAGGTCGGAGACGTCATCGCCTTTTCCGGATCCGCGAGCGACGCGCAGGACGGCGCGCTCCCCGCTTCGGCCCTTTCCTGGTCTCTGGTCCTGCAGCACTGCCCCACCACCTGTCACCCCCATCCGTTGCAGGACTTTCCGGGTGTGGCGAGCGGGTCGTTCGCGGCCCCGGATCACGAGTACCCGTCGCACCTGGAGCTCGTGCTCACGGCGACCGATTCGGGTGGCCTGACCGACACCGCCAATGTCTTGCTCTTCCCCGATACGGTTTCGCTGACCTTTCAGTCCATTCCAGCCGGACTCCAGCTCAGCTTCGGCCTCGAGCAGGCGGCCACGCCTTTCAGCCGGACGGTCATCGTCGGCTCGCACAATTCCGTCACGGCGCCCTCACCGCAGATATCTGGACCTGCGAGCTACGGATTTGTCTCCTGGTCGGACGGGGGGGCTCAGAGCCACGACATAGTGGCCGGAGCCTCGCCCGCCATGTATGTGGCGACCTACAGCTCCCTGCCCGCTCCCTGGCTCGATCAGGACATCGGCGCCGTGGCCGCGGCGGGAAGCGCCAGCCATGCGAGTGGCGCCTTCACGGTGAGCGGATCGGGGGCCGACATCTGGGACAGCGCCGATAAGTTCCACTATGCCTATCGTCCGTTGAGCGGCGACGGCGAGATCGTGGCACGCGTCGCGAGCATTCAGAACACGAACGCTTGGGCCAAGGCGGGCGTGATGATCCGCGAGGGCCTGGCGGCCAATTCCGCCAACGCGATGATGCTCGTCACACCGAGCAACGGCCTCCGCTTTCAGCGCCGGCTGACGACGGGAGGCGTGAGCACGTCGACTTCCGGAGGAATCGTCACAGCCCCCTACTGGGTCAAGCTCGTAAGGAGCGGGAGCGGCCTGACGGGGTACAAGTCCGCCGATGGTGTCACCTGGACCCAGGTGGGCACCGTCTCGATCCCCATGGCGGGCAACGTCTTCATCGGGCTCGCGGTCACGAGCCACAACAACCCGGTCCTCTGCGCCGCCGTCTTCGACAATGTGACCGTGACGCTGGGCACGGCGAACGCCCCGCCGACGGTCGCCGTGACGAGCCCCGCGGAGGGAGCGACCTCGACGGCTCCGGCGACGATCCTCATCAACGCGGCGGCGGCGGACAGCGACGGGACCATCACGCAGGTCAGCTTCCATTCCGGAGCCACTCTCCTCGGCACCGACGTGGCCAGCCCGTACAGCTTCTCTTGGGGGAGTGTCGCCGCGGGTAGCTACACACTCACGGCGCAAGCCACGGACAATCAGAGTGCGGTCACGACCTCGAGCCCCGTCCACGTCACCGTCAACCCCGACGGCGGGGCGCTGCCCGCCCCCTGGCTCTCGCAGGACATCGGCCTCGTGGCCGTCGCGGGGAGCGCTAGCCACTCCGCCGGCACCTTTACCGTGAACGGCTCGGGCGCCGACATCTGGGACAACATGGACAAGTTCCGCTATGTCTATCGGCCCCTCTCCGGCGATGGAGCGATTGTGGCGCGGTTGGTGAGCGTTCAGAACACGAACGCCTGGGCCAAGGCAGGCGTGATGATCCGCGAGACATTGGCGGCAAACTCCGCCAACGCGATGATGCTCGTGACGCCAGGCAACGGAGCGCGCTTTCAGCGCCGGGTGACCGCAGGAGGCTTGAGCACATCGACTTCCGGGGGAATCCTGACGGCCCCCTACTGGGTCAAGCTCGTCCGGGGCGGGGGCACACTCACCGGGTTCAAGTCTCCCGACGGAACGACATGGACCGAGGTTGGCTCGGCCGCGGTCTCGATGGCGAACGATGTCTTCATCGGGCTCGCGGTCACGAGCCACAACAGTCCGGTTCTATGCACGGCGGTCTTCGACAACGTCCAGGCCCCGTAACGCAGAGGGTTTTGGGGACCGCAAGGTCGTCGCTGTCAGAATCGCCGGCGGGCTCTCAGCGGCCGGCGCCTCGAGAGCCTCAGCTACCCGCTATTCGTACCGCAGGGCTTCGATCGGGTCCAGGCGCGAGGCCTTCACCGCGGGATAGAGGCCGAAGAAGATCCCGACCGAGAGAGAAACGAGGAGCCCGACCAGGATCGCCCAGAGGGGGGTCTCCGCGGGGAGAGCCTCGAAGGCGCGTTTGACCGCCGCCGGAACCGCGACCCCGACGATGACTCCGATAGCGCCGCCTAGAAGCGACAGCGTCGTCGCTTCGGTCAGAAACTGCAGCACGATGTCCCGGCGGAAGGCGCCAACGGCCTTACGCACGCCGATTTCCCTCGTGCGCTCCGTGACGGAGACGAGCATGATGTTCATGACCCCGACGCCGCCGATCAAGAGCGAGATGAAGGCGATGAAAACCATGGCGAGCGTAATGCCGCTCGTGATGCCTCGGAAGCTTTCGATCATCTTGTCCGGCGTCACGATGCCGAAGTCGTCCGGCTTGTCGAAGGGGACGTGGCGGCGGGCGCGGAGAACCGTCCGAGCCTTCTCGATCATGACGGGGATCTGAGCGGGATCGAACGGCACCGTCGCGATCCGCAGGGCGTCGCCGTCGCTCCCCCCCGTCTTAATCCAGGGGAACCGCCGGTCGAATGTCGTCATCGGGATCACGACGAGGTTGTCCTGCGACTCCCCGAACATCTTCCCCTTCTTCTCGAAGACGCCGATGATGGAGTAGGTGTCGTGGCCGAGCTGGATCCTCTTGTAGAGCGGGTCTTCGCGCGGAAAGAGCTTCTCTCTGACCTCCTCGCCGATGACCATGGCGTCGGCCGCGTGCAGGATGTCCAGCTCCGTGAAGAAGCGCCCCTGCGCGACCGGCCGGTTGATCGCAAGCGAGTACTCAGGAAAGACGCCGAAGACGCGCGGCGACTGCACCTCGGCACTCCGGTACTTCAAGTGGAAATCGCTGTTGTCCCAGAGGTAGCGCTGCGGGGAGACCGCCCGCATCTCGGGGACCGCAGCCTGCAGGGCGGCGGCGTCCTCCAGGGTCAGGTCCTTTCGCTGCCGCTCTCCCTCCGGCCGGGGCCCTCCCGGGCCGAACCGCGGCTCCCACTTCTGGAAGAGGACCAGAGTTGCCCCGAAGCTCTGGAAGTTGCGCACCATGCTGTTGTTGAAGCCGGTGACGATCGACACCATCGCGATGACGGTCGCGACCCCGACGACAATGCCGAGGACGGTCAGCGAGGCGCGGAGCTTGTGCGTGCGGACGGCGAGAAGGGCGAAGCGGACGTTCTCGCCAAGGCTTCCGAGCGGCCGCGCGACGCGACCGGAAGAGAGCAAACC
>Ga0184633_10000784_pt1 | contig 12307 bp, 9 predicted proteins | sample PLM31_170_b1_FD_133156 | JGI IMG/M metagenome (GOLD analysis project Ga0184633, IMG submission 133156) | Groundwater sediment microbial communities from an aquifer in East River, Colorado, USA - PLM3-1_170_b1 | ecosystem: Environmental > Terrestrial > Soil > Riparian zone | place: USA: East...
CTTTCGTTTGGGGTTGGTCAATTGCCCTGGTTCACCTTCGCCCTCCATGCGCCCCTGGGTGCCCAGCTTGGTGGTCTGTCTATCATTGTGCTTTCGGCCGGTACTTTCTTGTTGGTGGCAAACCAGGTGCGTGACCTGGGCTGGTTGAGCAGGATGACCTGGGCGTTCTTGGCCTTTGCAGCATTGTCCGTTGTGGTTAGATCGGTGTTACCAGAGTTAGGGCTATCAACACGGGAATGGTTTCAGCCGGCGGGTAGCGTTTTTTATCTCTGGCTGGTGGCAATGGCTTTCAGCCAGGCGGCTTTCAATCGAGATTTGCATCCCGGCTGGCGGTTGGCGCTCGGTGGGCAGGTACTGGTCACTCTCTACGTTCTACTTGTTCTAAAATTTGCCGACAAATCAGGTTGGATACCGGCACTTGTCTGCGTAGCCGCTATCATCGGATTTCGGTCCTGGCGTGCCGGGCTGGTGCTGGTCCCGGTCGCAGCCCTGTCAGCTTTGTATCTGGTGACGGGGGTGATAGCTTCAGATGAATACAGCGTTTCTACGCGCTTTGATGCCTGGTCGATCATGGCTCAGATCATCAAAATTAATCCCATCTGGGGGTTGGGCTTTGCCAACTATTATTGGTATACGCCGCTTTTTCCCATCAGGGGCTATGCGGTGAGTTTAAGCTCTCACAATAACTACGTGGACATCGCCGCCCAGACCGGATTGGTGGGGTTGGTCTGCTTCTTGTTGTTCTTGTGGGAGGTGGGCTGGCTGGGCTGGCGACTACGAGAGCATGTGCCGGCCGGGTTTGCCCGGGCCTACGTTTATGGCGCTTTGGGTGGGCTGGCAGGGATGGTTGTGGTAGGGATGTTGGGGGATTGGGTACTGCCCTTTTTCTATAACATTGGCCTGAGCGGGTTCCGAACCAGCATGCTAGGCTGGCTGTTTCTGGGTGGACTGGTGAGTTTAGCGCAGATGGGAATATCACCGAGGTCGAGAAAATGAGCCGATCAAATGCTTTTCCGCCAAAAACAGCCCCGGATCGCTCAGCCGTCTGGCATGGCTGAAGCGGTTTCCGCAGCGCCAGCGACATTTGACCCTGGCCGGTTATTACTTGCGGTTGTTGAGGGCGTTTCCGGAATTTTGAGAAGAGCCGATATGAGAAAATTTTATTACTATGTACATCTACCTATCCTCATAATAGTAGTCATTAGCATGATTTTCTATTTCAACTTCACTGCTGAGGATGCTTACATCACTTATCGGTATGCAGAGAATTTAGTCAACACTGGATCATTGGTCTTCAACGAAGGTGAACCCATCAATGCAATGACTTCACCTTTTCACGCCGTACTTTCAGCCGCATTATTCTATACGACGGGCCATACTGTTCTTAGCAATAAGATCATTGCTTTAGTCCTATTGCTTTTTTCAGCGCTACTGGTTTGGTATCGATTTAGAACTCATCCGCAATGGCAACTATTGGCCCTCGTATTATTGTTGATGCCTCCCTCCGTTTTGCTGTGGACGTTTGGAGGACTGGAGACCCCCATTCTTCTTTTTCTGGCAACCGTTACGGTCCTCTCAGTTGACCGTATGCCCCCCTTCAGCCTTAACTGGCTTTGCGTGGTATTTCTTTTGGCTGGCCTGGCTTTTCTTACACGCTACGATTCTATCTTATTCTTCCTACCCGTAATGGTTTATGCGGCTTCGAAAGCTCGTTCGGTTCGTCATGTTGTTATTGCTCTAATTGGAGCGGCGATCTTGCCTATCTTTTGGTTCGCAGTGAGTATCTTGTATTACGGCGATCTGCTCCCAACTTCCTTTTACGTCAAGACTCCCGATGGGAATTTGGGCACCTTAGTCTATAACGGAATCTATGTCGCTGCTTACCTTCTATACGTTGGAATTATTCCCGGATTGGTCTTAGCGCTTGTTCTGCTGTGGTCAAAACACAGAACACTTCCGCTTTTCGGTGGGCATTTTAAGAGCATGTGGTGGCTCTACTTAGGACTGGGGTTAGAGCTTTTGTATGGACTCACAATCGCAACCCATCATATGATGTTTTCCTTTCGCTTCTTTGTTCCTTATCTGCCTTCAGCGGTGATCATCGTCGTGGATCTTGTTCGTCGGGCATCCGAAACCAGCGCGGTGGATCTGTCCTCAAGGAGAACTGCAAGTCTGCTCACAGGATTTCTTCTGTGTCTAACGCTGTTTCAGCTTTACCAAAATGCATATACCTATGATCGTTCTGTTAACGGCATTTCATCGATCGGTGAATACAGGTCACTTGGTATCCGCGATTATCTTAGCTTCATGCAGATTCTGAAACAGGAGGCATTCGATATCGAGAAGCATTGGGATAAGATAAAAGGAGATCAGAATCGCCGTCCACGCATAATTACGTACGCAGCAGGCATGTTGCCGTATACTTTCAGAGATTCATATATTTATGAGAAGTTGGTATCCTATCGCCACTGTCATCAACGGCATAATCAAGGATTGTTTGCAGATTATGTTCATATCCTTGCTCCCAGACTTGGACCGGTAGATCAGCAGCTACCGAAGCCTGAAGACAATTATTCTCTGATTTCGTCTTACGAAATGTTTTTTGACGGGTCGCAACAAAAGTTCCTTGTTTACTACAATCCAGAGCCTGAGGACCATAATCTTAGCGCAAGGATTGACGAGCCATGTCAAGGGGGCGAACAAGGGAGGAAACATGTCGGCTATTCACTATAAGAAAGTACCATTTCGGGCGGAACAGAGTAGTCCAAATGATTCCCAAACAGCTGCTATTGGAAAGCAGGGTGGATATCAAGATCACGCGGTCTTGCCAGGAAAGATACACCCAGAAGAAAGCATCCGTGTATCCGTCGTCGTCCCACTCCTAAATGAAGCCGACAACCTCGCAATCCTCTCCGCCCAACTCCAGGAGTTGCTCAACAACCTGGATCGGATCGGCGAAGTCATCCTGGTGGATGATGGCAGCACCGACGGTAGCGATGTCATCCTTAGAAGATTGCAGGCCGGGGACAATCGATTCCGGATAATACGCCTCAGGCGCAACTTTGGTCAGTCGGCGGCTTTCTCGGCCGGCATTGACTACGCCCGAGGGGATGTCATCGTCACTATGGATGGCGATTTGCAGAACGATCCGGCCGACATTCCTCGATTGTTAGAAGTAATAGACAAGGGTTATGACATCGCCAGTGGTTGGCGTGTTAACCGTCATGACAAGTTCCTCACGCGGAGATTGCCCTCCCATCTTGCCAACTGGCTCATTTCTAAGGTGACTAGGGTACGTCTGCATGATTACGGCTGCTCTCTGAAAGCCTATCGGAGGGAGGTCTTCGGTCTGATCAAACTGTACGGGGAAATGCATCGGTTCGTTCCGGCATTGGCAAGCTGGATCGGTGTGGAGGTCGCCGAAGTTCCCGTCAACCATTTCGCCCGCAAGCACGGTCGTTCAAAGTACGGCTTAGGCCGCACGATCAGGGTGATGCTCGACCTGCTGACGGTCAAGTTTCTCTTGAACTACGGCACCCGCCCGATTCAGATTTTTGGTCTGTTAGGTTTGATTTCCCTGGGAGTAGGTATGGTCTTTGGCATCTACTTATCCTTCCTGAAATTGGTCATGGGCCAGGGGATCGGCGACCGCCCGCTCCTCTTCTTAGTTGTTCTGTTGATTGTGGTCGGAGTCCAATTGATCGTCATGGGCTTACTCGGTGAGCTCACGGTACGGGTGTATCACGAGACCCAGGGCAAGCCGACCTATGTTGTCAGAGAGTACCTGAGTCAAGAGTCGCGAGAGACGTTGTGAGCTTGATTCAGCGGAAGGACATTGTGAGAATACTAATGATCTCACCCCAGCCTTTCTTTGAACCGAGAGGGACGCCCATTAGCATTTATCAACGCATCCGGGGTCTGTCCGAGCTGGGCCATGAAGTCGATCTGGCCACTTACCCGATCGGGCAAGATGTCATAGTGCCAGGCGTCCGGATCTATCGGACATCTTCCCTCCCATTCATCAAACAGGTGCCCATCGGGCCTTCGTGGAGCAAACTGCTTCTCGACATCTTGCTTTTTTTCAAAGTTGTGCGCATGTTAGCGACCAAGCGCTATGATGTGATCCATTCTCACGAGGAAGGAGCGTTCTTCGGCCTGGTATTGTCGCCGATCTTCCGCACGCCCCACCTCTACGACATGCACTCTAGCCTGCCCAAGCAGCTAAGGAACTTCAAATTTGGCAATCGATGTCTCATCGTGAGGGCCTTTGAAATACTCGAGCACTGGGTGCTCAAGACGGCCCGTGTTGTGCTGACGATCGGAGGCGACCTCGAGGAGTACGTCCGGCAAAAGAATGCGAGCGCCAATCTTTTCCGGATCGAAAACATGGCGGTTCTCGACAGTCCGATGCATGACAGGGAGCCGGTCGCGGAACTCAAGGACCCACCAGGCCTCAACAACCGGTTGCCCATTGTCTATACCGGGAACTTTGAGCGATACCAAGGGTTGGACTTACTTTTCCAGAGTGCCGGGCTTGTTCTCATGAAACATCCAGAGGCGACGTTTGTGATCGTCGGTGGCCAGTCGGAACAAATCAGACACTGGCAAGGCGAGGTCAAAAGACTAGGCCTGGAGGACAGCGTCATCTTCGTCGGGGCGGTCTCGCCGGAGGAAGCGTCCAGGTACCACAGGCTGGCCGAAATACTGGTCTCCCCGAGGCTGGATGGGCTGTCAATCCCGCTCAAGATCTACTCCTATTTGCGATCCGGGAAACCAATCGTCGCGACCAACATCGCGGCTCACACCAGGATATTGACCGACCAAACGGCGGTGATCGTCGAACCCAGGCCGGACGCGTATGCGGCCGGCATCATGAAACTCATTGAGAGTCCTGAGCTGCGTCAGAGCATCGGACGGCGAGCGCGTCGGCAGGCCGAGGAAGAGTTTACGATGGAGAACTACCTGGCCAAGCTGAACAGCGCGTATCTCGCGATTGGCTATGCCAAGCCGATCCGCGACCAGGCGCGGCACCAGAGGCGGGCAGAGAAGTGAGGCGGTCTGGCTAAGTTATACAGAGTGGGTATCTACAGATGTGCGGTATCTGCGGCATCGTAGGTCGCATCCCCGGCCTCGTGGTGGAGGTCACCGACTTGCGGAAGATCAACAACACGCTGGTCCATCGCGGGCCCGATGATGAGGGCTACTTCGTGGATCAGTCTGGGGGTGCTGGCCTCGCGGTGCGTCGCCTCAGCATCATTGATCTCGCTACGGGGCATCAACCGATTGGCAACGAGGATGGAACGATCTGGATTGTCTTCAATGGCGAGATTTACAACCACCTGGAATTACGCAGCCGGTTAGAGCAAAGAGGACACGTTTTTTCGACCAGGACAGATACCGAAGCTATCCTCCACGCGTATGAAGAATATGGCGACGATTGCGTCCACCACCTCAACGGCATGTTCGCTTTTGCCATATGGGATTCACGGCGGCGCAGATTGTTGCTTGTACGCGACCGATTGGGTGTCAAACCCATGTATTATCACCTGTCACAAGACAGGCTAGTCTTCGGTTCCGAACTCAAGGCCGTTATTGCTCATCCGGAAACGCCACGCGATATCGACTTGGCTGCTCTCGATCATTTCCTGACCCTGGAATACATCCCCGCACCGCGGACCATCTTCCGGAATATCCATAAATTGTCCCCGGGGCATCGCCTCGTGCTGGAAGACGGCCGCTGTCGTATTGAGCAGTACTGGAATATCAGATTTCAGCCTAACCAGCATGATGAAGCAACCTGTGTCGAAGCTCTGACGGAATTGATTCGCGACGCCGTAAAGATTCGATTGATGGCCGACGTCCCCCTTGGAGCGTTTCTAAGTGGAGGCATCGATTCCAGTACCATTGTCTCCTCCATGAGCGAGACATCCGACACGCCGGTGCGCACTTTCTCCATTGGTTTCGGTGATCCAACCTATAATGAGCTACCTTATGCCCGGCTGGTTTCGAAGGCCTGTGGCGCTCAACACTATGAAGAGATTCTAAGACGTGATATCAATGACCTGACCTTACGGTTGGTAGGTCACTTCGACGAACCATTTGGCGATTTCTCGATTTTTCCGACGTACTTGGTATCGGAAGTCGCCAGGCGGTTTGTAAAAGTTACCCTGTCTGGTGACGGTGGTGATGAAGTTTTCGCGGGTTATGACACGTACCTTGCACAAAGCCTTGATCAGCGTTTCTATCGCCACCTCCCCTATTGGGCTCGCCGTTCAGTCTTGCCGCGCCTCATGGACGCGATACCCCCACAGCCGGCCAAGAAGGGTTCGATTAACAAAGTTAAGCGATTCGTGGAAGGCGGATCTTTACCCGTCAACCTTCAGCATACGCGTTGGATGATGTTTGTGAACAGGGCTGATAAGGTACAGCTTTATCAACCCGATCTTTGGCAGGCGCTGAAGAACGGTGAGGCGCCTGAAGCTCTCATCGAGCAGTACTTCGGCCAGGCAGCCGGGGTCGATCCGCTAGCCCAACAACAGTACGTTGATATTAAGACTTATCTGGCTGAGGACATCTTGACAAAGGTAGATCGTATGAGCATGGCCGTGTCATTGGAGGTGCGTGTACCCCTGCTGGATTACCGCATCGTCGAATTTGCTGTAAATTTGCCACCGCACATGAAGATAAGAGGGAACGAGACCAAGGTTATTCTGCGCCGAGCCATGGCAAACCGATTGCCCCGGGCAGTCCTAGCTAAGCCCAAAGAGGGCCTTAGCATTCCACTGAAGCACTGGTTGTGCAACGAGCTGCGCCCATTAATGACGGACCTGCTTTCTGCGGAAACCGTGCGGCGGCGAGGCTACTTTTCGCCGGAGTGTCTCACTCGGTGGGTAAATGAGCACCTGGCGAGAAGGGCCAACCACAGCCACCGGCTGTGGGCGCTAATGGTCTTCGAGCTATGGCACCGCCAGGTATTCGACAAAGGTCAGGGGTCCGTCCAGATGGCAGGCCCAATCGAAGCAGTCACAACAAACTGAGGTTGTGAAAGAGCAGGCTGATTGACTGCACCGTATTGCAACGTAACCAAACAAGGGTGCAATCATGGTAACGGCTCCGATAGACACAGTGACTTATCAGTATTCTGATGCCTCGAAGATTGAGGCAATAAGAGCTTACTGGAATGAGCATATTCACGATTTGCAGATCGCCACACAACCGATCGGCAGTGCCGGCTTCTTTGTTGAACTCGCTGAATATCGTTTTGACAAGCTGCGTTACCTCCCTCAGCTCGTCAATTTCGAAAGCTACCGGGGGAAAAAGCTACTGGAGGTAGGCTGCGGTGTCGGGCTTGACCTCGTCCGATTTGCGCGAGGTGGGGCAGTCGTCACCGGTATAGATTTGGCCCCTGCCTCCATTGAGCTGGCGCATAAGAACTTCGAGCACCAGGGATTGGCCGCTGAACTGCACGTCATGGACGGGGAGGCGATGTCCTTTTCCGACAACAGCGTCGAAGTCGTTTACGCCCACGGCGTTCTGCAGTACACAGCCGACACGTCCAGCATGATCACTGAAATCCATCGCGTGTTGGTTCCCGGCGGCGAGGCAATCCTCATGATGTACAACAAATATTCATGGCTGAATGCCCTGTCGAAACTGATTAAGGTGGAACTGGAGCACGAGGATGCGCCTGTACTCAAGAAATATTCGATTGGTGAAATGATGAAAATGCTGCATCTCTTCTCGCAAGTACAGATCATCCCCGAGCGATTCCCTGTCGAATCTCGCCTGCACCGTGGCTGGAAAGGCACTCTGTATAACAAAGTGTTCGTGAAGGCATTTCAGTTGCTGCCCATATCACTTGTTAGACCAACCGGGTGGCATCTAATGGGCTTCGCCATCAAATGACTGCTCAGTCAGGAACTGACCGCAGAGCAGAGACAGCGGCGGGTTTGTCGCGCAGGCGATGATGAAACGGGATCTGAAAAGGCTGGCCAATGATATTTATGACATGCTGGTCATCGGCGGTGGTATCACCGGCGCCTGCGTGGCCTGGGATGCGACATTGCGCGGACTGCGTGTAGCTCTGGTAGAGAAAGGAGATTTTGGTGGGGCCACATCGGCCAATAGCTTGAAGACAGCCCACGGCGGGCTGCGTTACTTACAAGATGGAAACCTGCGCCTAATCCGGATGATGATCCGGGAGCGAAAAGCACTGCTTCAGATTGCGCCACACTTAGTACACCCGCTTCCTGTACTAATGCCCACCTACCGGAACAAGCTCTCAAGGAGCAAGCTGTTATTGGGGAGCGCGGTGAAGGTGAACGATCTTGTAAGCTTCGATCGAAACTGGAACATGGATCCCGACAGGGCACTCCCTCCCGGCAGGGTGATATCCGCAGCCGAATGCCTGAATATGGCGCCGGGCTTAGAGGCGGCCAACCTGAGCGGTGGTGTCATCTGGTACGACGCGCAAATTTACAATACCGAGAGGCTGGTTCTTGCCTTTCTGATTTCAGCCAGCCGGGCCGGAGCGCAGGTTGCAAACTATGTCGCGGCTACCGAATTCTCACGAGAGGGAAGACGGGTGGTGGGCGTAAAGGCCAGAGACGAATTGACCAGCGTGCCCCTAAAGATACGGGCGCGGGTAGTAGTCAACTCGGCTGGGCCCTGGGTCGATGAAGTGCTGAGCGGGTTGAATGGGCAGGCACCTCCTCGAATGTTCCGCCCCTCCACAGCGATGAACCTGGTGACTCGCCAGATCCTGTCTGAATTCGCCATTGGCTTCGATAGCTACTACACAGAAACGCTCGCAGACGGTTCTACTGAGAGACGATCACGAGTCTTATTTGTCGCTCCGTGGCGTCATTACTCCCTGGTAGGTACGATACACGCGCCTTGCGATGGGGGCCTGAACGAGAATTGGGTAACAGAAGCTTGTATCAACAGTTTCCTGGCGGAAGTAAATTGCGCCTGCGGGTGGGCAGGTTTACGACGTGAAGATGTTTATCTCGTCCACCGTGGTTTCCTGCCTGCCGCGGCTGCCAGCGACGGAAATGCCAGGGTCAAGTTACTGCGCGAAGGCCAGCTTTACGACCATGAAATCGAGGACGGCGTAGAAGGTCTCATCACAGTGGTTGGCGTGAAATACACTGCGGCTCGATCAATTGCCGAAAAGGCAGTCAATCTCGTCTTCAGGAAACTCAGACGCCGATCGCCACTGTGCCAGACACATCACAGGCGGCTGCACGGCGGGCAAGTCCAGCGGTTTGCTGATTTTGTGGCTCGGGAGACAATCACGGCTCGAGAAAGCTTGGCTCCGGAGAGTGTTCGCCCTGTGCTTTATAACCACGGGAGCGAGTATCACCAACTGCTCAGGTTCGTTGAAGAGGACCCTGGCTGGGGACGGCCCGTTTCTCCGGATAGCCACACGATCCGGGCCGAAATTGTGCACGCCGTTCGTTCCGAAATGGCTCGGAAGTTGAGCGATGTTGTCTTGCGCCGTACCGAGTTGGGTAGCGCAGGACCACCCGGTGAGAACGCCATGGTCGAGTGCGCGCAGATCATGGCCGCTGAATTCGGCTGGGACAAGAAGAGTATCTCGCGGGAAATTGATGCAGTCTGGGCTTATTACGCGACTATGGGTGTAGCGCATCGTGTGACGTTCAGGATATGAAGAACATGAATTCGACAACAGCTAAACTCGAGAAGCCGCAATCACCGGATATCGAGCCATGGCAGCTTCGAATGTTTCGCCGCTCCCTGAAGAAACAACAGAAGTCGCGCGCCTTGTTGGAAGTGCTTGGTACGGTTGAAGGTCAGAAATGCTTATTGATTACATGTGGCGATAATAATGGAGCATTGAATTGGCACTTCAAAAACCGGGGCGGTTCTTGGACATGGGCTGATGCGGAGGAGGATAGTGTTGGCCACATCAAGGAGGTCACTAGAGACCCCGTGACGAAGTTAGACAAAGAAGCTCCTTGCCTACCGTTTCCAGATGACTACTTCGACGTCGTCATGACAATAGATGTTCATGAGCACTTGACATCGCCGCATGAGATTAATGTCGAACTGGCCAGGGTTGTGAAAACAGGCGGGAGAATCATTGTCACAACGCCGAGTGGGGATCAGACCAAGATGGCCAACCGCATAAAGAAATGGGTGGGCATGCGGAAGGAAGATTACGGTCATATTGTGGATGGTTACGATCTTCCTGATCTCGAGAAACAGCTCAAAAACGTCAGCTTGCTCCCTGTCGGCTGCTCAAGTTATTCCGGCTTCTTCACAGAAACTATCGAACTAATGATTAATCTTGCCTACGTCAAGTTTATGGCCAAGCGAAGTAAGGTGTTAGTGCGGACAGGACAGATCATTCCTCAGAGCAAGGAGCAAATGAAAGCTGTAGAAAAGTCGTACAAGATCTATTCTGTGCTTTACCCGTTTATCCGAGCTCTTTCAAAACTGGATAACCTTGCTTCCTTTGGTCGCGGCTATGCCGTCATCGTAGTCGCCACGAAGGCGTAGGTCATGCGAGTGCTAATAACTGGAGCTGGCGGTTTTATCGGAAGCCATCTCGTTAATGATCAGCTCAATCGCGGGCGACTTGTGACTGCGGTGGACTTAAATGTCAACCGGTTGCAGCCTATCTCGCTCCATCCACGCTTACGACTGCTGCAGGGCGACTTTACCGATCGCTCGTTCCTCGATCCGCACCTAAACGGACATGGTGTCTGCTTTCATCTGGCCAGCGCACACTTAGAGACAGGTGTTGACGAGAATTACTTCTGGAAAATTAACGTTGAGGGGGCACGCGAATTTGTCGAACGCGCGTGTAGAAGTGGTATCATGCGTTTTGTTCATTGCAGCAGCGTCGGGGTGTACGGCGACATCAAGCAACCTCCCGCTACTGAAGAGGACGAGTGTCATCCTGACATTGCCTACGAGACATCGAAGCTGGCGGGCGAACAAGCGGTGAGGGATTTTGCCCGGCACCACAGGTATCCCGTCGTGGTCGTCAGGCCAGCCTGGGTGTATGGCTCTGGTTGCCCGCGCACACTCAAGCTGTTTCGGACGATCCGCAAAGGCCGTTTTTTCTTTGTCGGCTCCGGGGAAACCCTCAGGCACCCAATCCATATTGACGATATGGTTGAAGGCTTTGAGATTGCGGCCACCCATGCGCGCGCCCCGGGCCAAGTATTCATTATGGCCGGGCCACGCGCCGTCACCCTGGTGGAACTGGCCAACGAAGTTGCGGCCTGTCTTCGGGTAGCGCCTCCCCGCGTAAAGCTGCCTCAGGCCCCGGTCTGGTATGGCTGCTACCTGCTGGAGCTCGCCTACCACGCGTTGGGTAAGGAAGCACCGTTTTCCCGGCGCAGCCTCAAATTCTTCACGGGCAACACGGCCTTTAGCACGGAAAAAGCTGCCAACCTGCTCAACTTTCGAGCCACGGTTGACTTGCGCGAGGGCTTGGAACGAACCTACCGGAAGATCGCCGCACAAGTTTGATGAGACGGACCAAGGGTGTACTTCAATCGCGGCTGCTTAAATTGTCGCTGCTGACCCTCCTGATGGGACTTATGTCCATCAGCCCAGCGGTCGTCTTTGGAAGAAACCCTCCCGCCTGGCTGCCGGAACCGGTGCGCAACTGGTCTTTTGATGTACTTCTGGTGTTCAGTCTACCCGTCAAGAAGCTGTCGTCGATCTTAAGCGGGTCGCCGGCGGATGACAGGCTGTATCTAGACACATTTGGTGAACGGGTGAGATTCAAAAACGACGGGTTGACACTCGTGGGCACGCTATATCAGCCCGAAGCAGCCGGTGAGTTCCCCGGAATCGTGCTGGTTCACGGCTCAACCGCGGAAGGCAGGAAGTTGGGACTCTACCGCCTGCTCGGTAAGGAATTGGCTGGCCGGGGATATGTGGTGCTAAGCATAGACCTGAGAGGCTATGGGGATTCGGACGACCCGTCTCGCGTGGATATCTCGTCTGCTCTCGATTACACCTCCGACATTATAGGCGCGGTCGACTATCTATCTGCCTTAGAAAGTGTGGACCCAGGCCGCATGTATGTGATCGGGCACAGCCTCGGGGCAGCGCCCATCTGGAGGTGAGTCTGCGGCCATCCGATTACTGGCAAATCAACGTTGACGCCACGACCGGCTTATTGGAGGCGGCCCACGCGGCACGTGTCCGGCGGGTGGTGCACTGCAGCAGCGTCGGCGTGATGGGCGACGTCAAGAATCCGCCGGGCGACGAATTGTCGCCTCTCCATCCGACCAACCATTATGAACAGACCAAGCTGGCAGGC
>Ga0184633_10000785_pt1 | contig 12302 bp, 10 predicted proteins | sample PLM31_170_b1_FD_133156 | JGI IMG/M metagenome (GOLD analysis project Ga0184633, IMG submission 133156) | Groundwater sediment microbial communities from an aquifer in East River, Colorado, USA - PLM3-1_170_b1 | ecosystem: Environmental > Terrestrial > Soil > Riparian zone | place: USA: East...
CGGACGCGCCGAATGCACCATGCGGAACAGCCAACGCTGCCGCGCGTCGCCGATGACGGTATTCGGTTGCAATTCGCCGCGCGTCGTCACGCCAACATAGCCAGGCGTGCCGATGAAGCTGTCGACATTGTCTGAAAGCCTGTCGTAGTCAACGAGGTAGTCGATGGCGTCGAGACGGCCCATCGACTCCAGGTTGGCAAGCTCGGACGGGCTGGCGCCGAAGCCGGCGCGGCGGATCAGATGCTGGATTTCGTCTCTGCTCGACACGAGGCTTCCCTCAGCCCGACGCCGCTCTTCGAGTTCTGTCGGGCCGCACCGACGCGTGACGCGAAGGCGGCCGGCACAATTCTGTGAGCGCGATTACAGTTTCGCTGCGCACACGGAAATCACTCTGTCGCGTTCTGTGCTGTGTTTCTTAGACCGGCGGTCTACGCGGAGCGTTACACGGTATCCCCAAACAGGACCGGAACGGACAGTTTGCGACAGGCGTGCCAGAGCGCCCAAAGCCTACAGCCCAGGCTGGAACCCAGATCCAAGCAGGCCCGAAAGCGCCACACGTGCAGCCACGGCTGGCAAGCGCGAGATCAGACGCATGCGGGCGCTCCGGTACGTGCGGCTTCCTACCGCATAATCGACGAGTCCCGAGGCAATGGCTGGATATGCCCGCGCCCCACGCACCATGGCATCGACGCGCGTGGCATTGGCAAAGAGATACCGCTGAACCCACACCGCATCGCGCAGCTCGGCTCCGAACTCCCGCCGCCACAACGACTCATACGTGTTCGGCGCTCCAGACAAGATCGCGGTCCCGGCCAACTCCCCGGTGACCATCGCGTAGTAGATGCCCTCGGCGCTGAACGCATTGACGAACCCGCCGGCGTCGCCGGTGAGCAGCACCCGATCGCGACCTGTTTCCGGTAATGGCCCACCGACGGGAATGAGGAAGGGTGTGAAATGCGGACGGCTCGATGATCCGCGAAGCACATCTTTGGCGGTCAGTGATGTCACAAATCGGCGTTGCACATCGTATGGGCGCTGCCGCACCGCGTCGCGGTAATACGAGATCAGGCATCCAATGCCAACGTTCACGTGATTGCGTTTCGGAAACACGTACGCATATCCGTCCGAGCGTTCATAGCCATACGCGACCCAGAGAGTGTCCGGATCGCTGGCATGAAGCGTCTCGTTGGGTGTTTCCTCCATCATGTCGAGCGCGATCGAGCGGCGCGGCCAGCCCGGGTTGAGGCCGAGTCGCCGCGCGACCACGCTGTGGACGCCGTCAGCGGCGATCACCATCGGTGCGCTGAACGACCGGCCATCGCGCGCCCTCAGCCTGATACCGCCATTCACGGTCACCGCTTGACTCATCTCGACACCCGATATGAGCTCGGCCCCCGCCTCAACGGCAAGCTGAACGAGCAGGTGATCGAACTCGACGCGGCGGATCATCAGCGCGGCCGGTGAATCCGACTTCAGCACGATCGACTTGCCGCTCGGGGACTCGAGATGGAGCCGTGAAATGTAATGCGTCGGAATGCGCGCCAGCGCGCCCCGCAGGTAAGGAAAGCGCGTCAGCGCGCGGATGCTGATGGCGCCGCCACAGGGCTTGTTGCGTGGAAATCGCTCACGGTCGATGAGTCGGACGCGCGCGCCGCCGAGGGCGAGCCGTCTGGCTGCCGTGGCTCCGGCGGGCCCCGCGCCGACGATCAGGACGTCAGACACCTCACTGCCGGCTGCCTGCTGCCGGCTGCCTGCTATTCGGGGCCTTCCCCAGACTGATCAGATTCGCGAGCAGCTGATATGCGCCGTTGGTGCCGGCGGGAAGCTGGCGCCACTCGCCAAGCCCGAGGTAAATCCAGCGTCCTTTTCCGACACGTGCCTCGACGAGCGCTCCCCGCTTCAACCCTCTGTTGTTCGGGAACGGTTCGTCCATCTCGAGGAGATCGACATACCGAGGATCTCCCCGCTCGAGAAAATAGGTGCCACGCTCCTGAACCCAGTCCTTCCACGTGTTCTCGCCGATCGCGTTCGGATAGTTGAAGATGGGATGGTTCGGCACCAACAGCCGGACCGGAGCGTTTTCGTCCGTCACACGGTTCGCCGTGACCTTGACCTGATACGGCCCGTACTGCGCAGTGTTGAACTCCCCGCCTGAATCGGGCCTGTTGTACTGGACGATGAGCGTGCCGCCCCGTTCGACGTAGTCGAGCAGCCGTTTGTTGTTCGCGCGAAGATCGTCGCGCTTCTCGTACGCACGGACACCGAGCACGATCGTGTCGTACTTGCTCAAATCGCCCCACGCGAGCTCGTCGCCGTCGAGCAGCGTGACTGTGGCGCCGAGCTGAGCGATCGCCGCCGGCACCTGATCGCCGACTCCCATGACGTAGCCGACGTCGAGATTCGGCGCAGCATGCACGTCGATCACCTTCAGCGTTGCCACAGCCGGGATGTCGAGATGCCGCCGCTGTGTGTGCGCATACTCGACGACTTGATAGCCATGGTCGAAGCTTTGCCCACCGCTCCTCGCGACCGCACGAACCGCATAGACGCCGGGCGTCGTTTTCGGAGGCGCTTTGATCGAGAACCGGGCTGTCTGCGCTTCATCCTCGCGCGTGAAGGCGAGTGGCGCACTATCAGGCTGCGACCGCCAGCCAGCCGGCAACTCGAGCCTCACATCGCCCGCAGCGGGTCCTTTCGCACCGTTGGTCACCGTCACGCGCACTTCGCGATCGGGGCCTGCGCCGCCGCCGCCCGCCGGAATGATCGCGATGTCTGGAACCAGCTTCACGGCCAGCGCCGGCACGACCTCCAGCTCCATTCGCTTCTCGCCGCTCACGATGTTCTCGTAGCGATATTCGACACGTTTGTCCACCGTGACGGGTGTGCCGTTGACATCGAGCGCAACTCGGGCGCGAAACGGCGTCGGCCGAAACGGCAGCCCGAACGGGGCGTCCGGCTCGAACTGGTAGCGCTCCGCGTGTGGCAACCGCTTCCAGTACGGCGCCGTCATCCTGGCGTTCACCGGCACCTTCAGCGGCGATTCACACCGGTACACCCCATTCTGAATCGCTCCGGGCTTGCACGCACTCTCGCCGTCGAAACCGGCGAACGACACTCCCTTGACGGATACAGGAGCCTTGCTGCGAACGCCGGTCATCACCGTGACTGTCACCGGCTGTCCGCCGATGACGACACCGTCGTTGGCAAGCGTTTCGATACGCAAGTTGTCGGCGAGAAGCAGCGCTTGCTGAAAATCCTGCTCCTTCGGCTCGAGTCGTGACTCGATTTCATACCGCGCCGCCTCGTCTATTTCCATGCTCCCGAGCTGCGCACCGAGCGAGCGTAACGCCGACAGACCCGACGCAAGCGCCGGCGCGGCCGCCTCAGGGCCGGCGGTTGTCAATTGCGCCTGTGCGTCCTGCACGGCCTTGGAGATCGCACCCAATCCGTCGATGAGCGCTCGCGGCGGCTGTCCCTTCACGTACTGGGCGAGCCCTGGAATCGTCGTATCAACACCGTCGAACAACGACTGCTCGATCTTGTCCTTCTCACCAGGAATCGTCGTCTCGACGAGTTGATACCGACGACTGGATGGTCCGGGAAGCGGGAGGAGCTGCGCCGTCCCCTGGCATTTGTGCATGCTTCGCGCCTCGGCGCCGATCTCCGCGTACGTCCGTCCGAGCAGCGGATCGAAAATCGCGGTCTCGACCTGACAAAAGCCGGCCGCTGGCTGCGCGGGCGCCTGACCGCCTCCGAAGCCTCCAGCCGTGAAGTAGAACTTCTTCGGCTGCCAGGGACGCAGCCCTTCCTTCAACTGCTCGGGATAACGCGCGGGATTTCCAGCTCCCAGATATGCGTCCCTGGCGAGCAACGCTGACGCAGGGTGGTGCTGATGGTTGAGACCGGTAGCTGAGGGAGCTAGACCGGCGATCACATCAGGCCGCAGCATCCGGATCAGCCGGACGTAATCGCCGACGATTTCATCTTTACCCCACTTCTCCAGCGTCTCGTCGAGACTGACGGTAAAGCCGAAGTCGATGGCACGCGTGAAATATTGCTCCGTCCCGTCGAAGCGGTGCATCGACTCCAGTTCTTCCGTGCGAAGAACGCCAAGCGCGTCGAAGAGCTCCGGTCCGATTTCGTTCTGGCCGCCGTCGCCGCGCGTGGCGGTCGCGAGGATGGTTCGATACCCCATTCCTCGCGCGTACATCACCAACTGACCGTTGTACTCATCGTCTGGATGAGCGGTCGCCTGCATAAAGATGCCCACGGTGCCGAGGCGGCGCAGCAGCAGACCTAGACCGACCTGTCCGGCCTCCTCCGAGAGCGGCTGCACCCGGAGCTGCGCGACCGTTGGCAGCGCGGCAAGCCCGGCCGCAACCGCGGCGAGGACGCCGAGCTTGGTTCTCATAGCCTTCAGCCCACACTACCACGGAACCGAATCATGCGGAGCCGGTCACTTCGCGGTAAAAGGCTTCATACTGCGGGACGACCAGGTCGGCGCAAAAGCGCTGCTCGACCTTGCGCCGCGCCGCCTCGGCCACGCGCATGTGCAGCGCGGGGGTGGTCAGCAGCGTCAACGCCCGTTCGGTCATCCCGTCGAGATCGTCCGGCTCTTTCAGGAAGCCGTTGATCCCGTTGTCGATGACTTCCGGCAAGCCGCCGACCCCAGACGCAATGACTGGAACGCCGCAGGCCATCGCCTCCAGCGCCGCCAGCCCGAAACTCTCCTGGCTGGAGGGCAGCAGGAACAAGTCGGCAACCGAGAGAAGCGGCACAACCTGATCCTGCTCACCGAGCGCGATCACATCCTGGCCGAGACCCAGATCGTGTGCCAGACGCGTCGCTTTGGGGAGATCGGGCCCATCGCCCACAAGCAGAAGACGCGCGCGGACCTTCGCGCGTACGCGGCGGAATACCTCCACGACAGCTTCGGCGCGCTTCACCGGTCTGAAGTTCGACATGTGCACGATCAGCTTGTCATACCGACCAGGTGGACACATTCGTTGACGCAGCTCGTCGGCGGGCGATCGTCGGTAACGCACGCAATCGACGAAGTTCGGGATGACATGGATGTTCCGTTTGATAGCGAGAGCACGATACGTGTCTGCCTTCAGACTTTCGGATACGGCCGTCACGCCGTCCGATTGCTCGATTGAAAATGCGACGGTTCCCGAATAGGAGCGGTCGCTGCCAAGCAGTGTGATGTCGGTGCCGTGAAGGGTCGTGACGATCTTCGGCACGTGCGCTCCCGGAGTGGCCGCTAAAATCTGCTTCGCGAGGTAGGCGGCTGTTGCGTGAGGAATGGCGTAGTGCGCGTGGACCAGATCGAAGGCAAGTTCTCGCGACAGATGCACGATCGCATTGGTCAGCGACAGCAGGTACTGCGGCTCGTGGAAGAGCGGATAGCTGGGCGTCTCGACGTGATGAAAGGCCAGACCCGCGTGGAATTCCCCCAACCGGAACGGAGGGTCGGTGCTGATGAGGTGCACGTCGTGGCCGCGATCGGCCAGGCACTTGGCCAGCTCAGTGGCAACGATGCCGCTCCCTCCGACCGAGGGATAACAAATGATGGCAATATTCATTCTGGATTCCGCAAAAATACAGAATACAGAATGTTAGAGCGTCTTGAGAAGGTGGGGACGCACGACTGGTTCTTTGATGACGAAGCCCTCGGCAAACGCCACACCAGCCAGCGCGCCAAATTGCGCATCACGGCTTTCGATGAGCTGCATGAAACGAGGTGACGTCAGTCGTGTGGCCACCGCGCCTGCGGCCGCCCGGCTTCGCTTCGCACGCTTCGTCGGGCCGCCGTGGCCTTGCGCGAAGGCGGCCGAAGCCTTGTGCGGAGGTGGCTGTTCGAACTGACTGCGATAGCACGCGAGCGCGCGGCGTTTGATCTCATAGTAGTCCGAGACGTCCACGACGAACGAGGCGGGCCCACTGTCGTTGATGAAGTAATAACAGACCCATTCGGGATGCCAGGGATCGCCTTCAGCCGGGTACCGCCTGAGGCGCGCGTTGAATACGGCTTCGGTCAGCACTCGGGCGGCTGCTTCATGATCAGGATGTCGGTCGCCCCAATGCGGAATGGCGATCACGCGTGGTCGGGTTCGTCGAATGAGGGCGGCAGCGTTGTTCACGTGAGCACCACTGCTCCCAATCCCACGGTCAGGCCACCCGAGGTTCTCGCGCCACGCCGCGCCCAACACACCGCGAGCGTTTTCCGCTTCAGCCAACCGCTGCTCGGGACTGCCGTTGCTGCCCATCTCGCCTCGCGTGAGGTCACAAAGGCCAACGCGATGCCCCATCGCCGCATGCTTGGCGAGCGTGGCCCCGAGCCCGAGCTCGAGATCGTCAGGATGCGGGCCGAACGCGAGCACATCAGCCTGCATGTCCGCTCCGCGCCCGGCTGAAATCGAAAAACTTGTCGCCTTTGGCTGCTTCGCCGAGATAGTGGCGCACGAGCACACGGCTGGCAAGAAATGCCAGCGCGGGCCCTCCCAATCCGCAACCGAGCGCGAACAAATGATGTGGATAGTTTCGATGGGGGCCGAGGTACGGCAGTCCGTCAGCCGTACGTCCGTACGCGCTGTCCCACCCATATTCGGGCATCACGCCAGAGATAGCTGGATACAGCGTGGACAGCTCGTACATCAATTGACCCGTTCGCTGCACAAGCGCCTTCTTGCGCGTGCGTGGCGCGACTTCGCCTTGATCCCCACCCGAACACATGATTCTGCCGTCGCGATGCCATTGGATCCAGTGCGGTGGCGTGGCCGTATCGCTGATCGCAACCGTCTCGGGGCCAAGCTCGCGACGCACGGCGACGGGCAACGGAGGCGTGACCACGTGATAGCGATTGAAGGGCCTAAAGTGCCGCTTCAGCGGCCTGAAGAGATCGGTTGCGCGCTCGGTCGCCACCACCACCGCGCGGGCCGTCACGATGCCTCGCTCAGTTCTCAGCTGGACGGTTCTCCGGCCGAAGCGGATACGCCGCACGGGCGAATGTTCGAACAGCCGCGCGTCACGTCCGGCGGCCGCGCGGCCGAACCCAAGACAGGCGCGGTATGGATCGAGCCGTGCATGATCGCGTGTATGAAGCGCTCCATACCCTTCGAGCTTCAACCGCGCTCGTACCTCACGCGCATTCAGAAACGCCGCCTCGAGCCCCGCCGCCTTGCGCATGTGCCACTCGCGGCGAAGCCGCTGCTCATCGTCTGGTGTCAACGCGATCTGCGCCAGCTCGCCCCCGTCGAGACCGCAGTCAATACGAAGCCGGCGCACGGTGGTAGCAAGATCGAGTGCTGAACGATGGACCGTTTGGAAAATCCGGCGCGCGGTCCGTGCGCCGTAGAGCTGCTCGACCTGTTGATATTCGACACCTGGCTCCTGAAGCACCAATCCGTTGGCCGCCGCAGTGCTTCCTGTTCCAATCCGTTCGGCTTCGAACAACGCGACATCGACCCCCGCTGCGGCGAACGCGTACGCGCTCGCACACCCCGCCAGGCCGCCTCCCACAATCGCGACGTCCGTCGTCAGAGGGCCGCGCTGCCGGGGATACTCGGGCTGGCGTGATTTCGGAAAATTGTCGGGCCAGGAGGACACGCCGTAACGGAGTTTCACGTCGCACGGATTATAGCGTTCTGACTCATCACCTGGGTCAATGGTTCGCTCAACGGATGCATCACAGCAACACTCTTGTCACTTCTATTGCCAGCGGAGACAATATCTGTCCATCGGAGGTGATTCCCATGAAAGATGGCAAGCCAATCTCGGTTGAGCTCGAATCGGGCAAGGTCGACTTCCTTGATCACGTGGTCCGGAAGTACGGCCTGCCCGATGTGAGCAAGGCGATCCGCTGTCTGATTAACTACGCGCGTGAAAATCCAGACCAGCTCGACGCCATATTCACCGAAGTCCGTTGTCTGGATTGCTGAGAGACGGCCTCGAGCCGGCGGATCGTTGTCGACCCTCCTCTTCCCATCACGCCTCCTTCATATGTTGTCGTATGTGGTATCATATACATATGAAACGCACGACCTTGTTCATCGACGAGCAGGTTGAGCGCGAGCTTCAGGTTGTCGCGCGCCGCGAGCGGCGCCCGGTCGCCGCGGTCGTGCGCGAGGCGATCGCCACCTATGTGGCGCGCGCGCAGGACGCGACGCGGCCGACTGAGCCAGGTTTCGTCGCCGTCGGCCGCAGCGGCCATCGGACCACCGCAGCTCGCCACGAGGAGCTGCTCTGGAAGGATCTTGATCCGCACGGGCGCGCGCCGAACGCTCCGGTACCCGGCTCTTCCCCCCAGCCTCGACGCGGCGGCCGCGCTGGGGGTCCCGCTCGGCCAGGCCGCTTCTGAATGGCCCTGCTCGTCGATACCGGCATTCTCTACGCGCTCGCCGACGCCGACGATGGGTGGCATGGGCGCGCACGGAAATGGGCGGCTCAGGTGCGCGAGGTGTTGCTGGTTCCCGTGACTGTCCTGCCAGAAGCGGCATACCTCATCAGAGCTCGCCTCGGCGCCAGTGCCGAGCTGGCGTTTATTCGCTCAGTGGCGGCCGGCGAGCTTACAGTGGAATCTGTGACTGTCTCTGATCTCGATCGGTCGGCGGCTCTGATGAACCTCTACGAGGACATCGGGTTTGTTGACGCGACGGTTATTGCGATCGCCGAGAGAGCGCGCATTGGCACGATCGCGACAACGGACAGGCGCCATTTTTCGGCGGTCCGTCCGCGTCACGTGGCCACCTTCACGCTCGTCCCGTGAACGCTTTCAGCTGCAGGCGGGTCTATAGACCCGCCTCTACCGAACCAGAACCCGCCCGCCTCTGCGGGCCAATCAGCCGCGTCAGAACTTCCAGACGAAGTTCACGATGGGGGCGGCAATGACGTGGTGGCCATCTGTTGGCGCAAAGACTCCCACGTCTGCGGTCTTAGTCGCGCGACAAGAACATCTCGCGATAGTGGCGGTACCAGTTGCTCTGGAACACTTCCTCCGGATCGTATCGGCGCTTCAGCATCAGAAAGTTGCGCATCTGCGGGTAACAGGCCTCGACTTGATCTTTGCGCGCCCATCGGTGGTAGGTCAGGTAGTAGCTGCCGCCGTGCTTGATGGCGAGGTCGATCAAGTCCCGCAAGGCGTTCGCTCCAGCCTCGAGCGCCTGCGGACTGTGCTCGAGATGCAGATTGAAAATGACGCAGGCGAATCGATCCCGCGCCCAGGCGAGGTAGCTCTCATCGTCTTGGTCGATCAAGCGAACGGTGCCGTAAATCATGTTTGCCTGACGCTTGCGCAGCGCCGAGCGCGCATCTTCCATAAACGCGGCGAGGTGCGGCCGGAGCACGTAGAGCTCGGTGATCATTTCCGTCGCTGCCACCTTTGCTCCAAGCGCGCGGTCCAGATCCGTGTGATAGTTGTCCACATAGGCGGCCGATAATTGCGAGTCGGCCCAATAGATCTGGCCAGACGTTTTCAGATAGCGCGATGAATACACTTCGAACGCGCGCCTCTTGTATCGATGCGAGTAGAACGTGAGGCGGGCCCAGTCTTCAGGATTGAACCGCGTGGGATTCACGGTCAGCGGCGTTTCGTCCGGGACAGGTTGGTAACAGGAAAACACACCTCGGCGAAGAAAGCTGTCGCGCGTGCTGTCGGTCGCAAACTGGTAGTCGCCGTACAGGTAGCCGTCGCGGATGCGCTCTTCGAAGCGATCCATGATGTTTGCGGTCTGACCGATTTGGACGACTCGCCGCACCTTCACCCGCCGCCGAAGCCGAAGCTCGACGCGCGTGATGATTCCGAAAAGTCCATATCCTCCAATCGCGAGTCGAAAGAGCGCCGGCTGCCGAGTCCGTGAACAAGTCTGGATATCGCCATCAGGCCCGATGAGGTCGAAGCTCTCGACTTGCTGGATGAGGGGTTTGAGATTCAGTCCACGACCGTGCGCGTTGCAGGCGAGCGCTCCAGCGATGCTGAGGCGGTCGGCTCCGGTCTGTTTCTGATAAATCCCCCACTGCGTGGATTGCCCGTCCTGCGTACGATTCAGATATTCCAGCAACTCCGGCCACTGGATGCCGCCCTCGACCGTCACGACCCCTCGTTCCATATCGAAGGCCAGCACACGATTGAGCCTGCGCGTGTCGACGAGCACACTCGCTTCGCCGAACTGCTGGCCGCCCATCGCATGACGTCCACCAGCAACGCAGACAGACTTCCCGGCTGCGCGAGCGTTTCGAATCGCGGTTTGGATCTCCTGCGTGGTTGTCGGCTTCACAATGGAATCAACGTGCGTGGCATTGAGCTGCGCGTGCACGTCGTTGACGAGTGTGTCGGCCGGATACGCGGGAATCGCCGATGAAGAGGGTGAGTGAACCGGAAACGGGCGGGCGACACATGCACCGACGGGCAACGCCACCAGCGGCGCCCCAAGCGCAAGCGACGACTTCTTCAGGAATTCACGACGATCCATGGCTACCTCCTCGATGACGATAGTCAGGCGGGTCTAAAGACCCGCCTCTACCGTGATAGGCACCGGCGTGTCGCAGCCACTGTTCCCGTAGCGGCGGGTACGACCTGTCACCGCGAACGAGGATAGGCGGCAGGGATACTAGAAGTCGTGAGGAAAGGCTGAAAAAACCCTGATTTATCGGGCGCGCTCGGCCAACCGGGCTAAAACCGCCTTGAACTGAGGGGTGCTCCTCATCGGAGCGAGCAGCGGCTCGATGGGGAGCGTCCAGCCAGCGAAGCCGGGCGGCGCGTGTGCGAGAAGCTGGTCGAGCTCGCCGATCGCATCGGCGCTCCGATCCGACACGACGAGTGCAAGAGCGGAGACGATCGCGGCTTCCGTCGTACGGTCGTTCGCGCGAAGCTCCTCGATCGTCTGTCGCGCGCGGTCGAGCGCAGCGGCTGATTCCTGCGCGCGGTCGTTTCGCCGCTGCGCCTCGGCCAGCCCGATGAGAGAACGCGCATGGTCGGGGAGGATCTCGAGCGCCCGGCCGAACATCACGGCGGCCTCCGAGCTGTTTCCTTCGTGCAAGCACGCAAAGCCGTGACCGTCGTACGCGTCCATCTCGTACTCGGCGGCATACATCTCGCCCCCGCGCGAGCCCAGCTCGCGATCGAATTCGAGATGCGCTTCATTCGAATCCCCGGCGGCGAGCCGCGTGAGGCCGAGAAGCCAATGGAGCCCTCGTCCGGGAAATCGCTCCATCGGCGCCGACTTATCCACTTCGAAGGTCAGCCCGTTTCGCAAGGATTGCTCAGCCGCTGCAAGTTCACCACGCGCGATGTGTACCATCGCCATGCCAAAGTACGTGTACGGAAATTCTGGAAATCGCTCCGTCACTCGCCGGAAACATTCGAGCCTTTCATCTCCCCACGCCGCCACACCCAGCCGAAAGAGATGGCGCCAGTTCCCGGGTTCGAGCGCCACAGCCTGGCGCCCGGCTGCGACCGCCTCTACCTGCTGGTTTGCGGCGGTCAGAAAAAACGCGAGGGCTGCGTGTGCTTCAGCGAGATTGGAATCGAGATCGATCGCGCGGCGGATGTCGCCAATTGCGCCGCGCAGCTCCGCGCGATCGGGACGGTTCCGCGCGCGTGATGCTTCGAATCTCCAAAACCGCGCGTGCGCGCGGCCGACATACGCCAGCGCGTAGCGCGGATCGAGCGAGATGGCGCGATTGAAATCCACCATCGCCGAGGGCACGAGTGCCGGATCGAGTGCCTCCAGCTTGAGTCGTCCATCGGTGAAGACGCGATACGCTTCGAGACTCGATGTCTCTTGGACACCGATGTGGGCCGCGGCGGCGCCAAGGCTCAACACGCTCCACAGTTGCCGGTTCGTTTCACGGGCCGGAATCACCTCGACCGGGGCCACGAAACGATACCCGCGCCGCGCGACCGTCTGGATGTAACTCGGCGATGCGGAGCTGTCGCCGAGCGCTTGTCGCAAGTCCGAGACAACTTGTGTCAGCGCATTGTCCGTCACGCTCACGTCCGCCCAGAGCGCTTGCTGGATGTCATCCTTTGATAGGAGTGCTGTGGGCCGCGAGACGAGCAGCAGCAGGAGGTCGAGCGCTTTTGGCGATAGCGGAATCGGCGCGTCGTCGCGGAGAAGACGGAACCCGACCGTATCGAGTCGGAATGGTCCGAACCGGTAGGCTTCGGCAGTCGTCGTCATCGCGAATGGGATCATACGCCTGCCCCCTCACCCCAACCCTCTCCCCCTTTCGGGGGAGAGGGAGCACGACTCTCGGCGATTTGAGGCGAAGCTTGGTTAGTGACTTGTCCCTGAATTTCCAGC
>Ga0184633_10000786_pt1 | contig 12297 bp, 11 predicted proteins | sample PLM31_170_b1_FD_133156 | JGI IMG/M metagenome (GOLD analysis project Ga0184633, IMG submission 133156) | Groundwater sediment microbial communities from an aquifer in East River, Colorado, USA - PLM3-1_170_b1 | ecosystem: Environmental > Terrestrial > Soil > Riparian zone | place: USA: East...
GAAGAACACCTGGTTCCGGCCGGCGGCGCCGTCCCTCAGCGCTCGGTCTGGACCGATGAAATTAACATCCAGGGGACCGGCGGACTGCTGACCGTGCTGGCCCGCTGCTGCAAGCCCGTGCCCGGCGACGCCATCATCGGCTTCGTCACCCGGGGCAAAGGAGTCACCGTTCACCGCCAGGATTGTCCAAATGCCCTGCGCGATCAGGACAAGGAGCGTCTGATCCAGGTCACCTGGGGCCTGGCCCAAAAGACCTATCCCGTCGCCGTGCGCATTACTGCCTACGACCGCGGCGGCTTGATGCGTGATGTCTCCACCCTCGTCGCAGCCGAGCAGATCAACATGAGCTACGTTAACGTCACCACCCGCAACAACATGGCCACCTTTGAAGTCACGCTGCAAATCGCCAGCGCCACCCAGCTCAGCCGTGTCCTCTCCCGATTGGAACTCTTGCCGAATGTGCTGGAGGCGCGGCGCTGGCAGCCGGGTTGAATGTGGAATGCAGAATGCAGAATGCGGAATGCAGAATTCCGCATTCCGCATTCTGCATTTACTGACCTATGTCTGATTCTCTACTGAGCGTGAGCGAGGCACGCGAGCGGCTGCTCGCACACTTTGCGCCGCTGGGCCCGGAGGCCATTTCCCTCTCCGAAGCCGCCGGCCGCGTCCTGGCGGAGGACATCACCTCTACCCTGGACCTGCCCCCTTTTGCCAATTCCGCGATGGACGGCTATGCCGTGCGCGCCGCCGACGTGCAGAGCGCCCGGCCGGACCAGCCCGTAGCCCTGCCGGTCGTGGCCGACATCGCCGCCGGCGGCCCCTTGCCCGAGCCGCTCCCCCCCGGCAGCGCCGCGCGCATCATGACCGGCGCGCCCCTGCCTGCCTCCGCCGACGCCGTCGTTCCGATTGAGCTTACGAACGACCGCCGACCCCCTGCAAACCACGCGGGGACTTCGCCGCTGACCGACGACCGCCAACCGCAACCGTCCGCCGTCAACGGTCCGCCGTCAGTGGTCGGCATCATGCGGCCCGTTCAAGCCGGCGACCACGTCCGCCTTGCCGGCGAAGACCTGCACGCCGGGGAACTGGCGCTGCCGGCTGGCGTTCTGATCCGCGCTCAAGAGATTGGAATGCTGGCCGCCCTGGGCCGGCCCTACGTTCAGGTGATCCGCCGTCCCACGGTGGCCGTGCTCTCTAGCGGCGATGAACTGGTGGAGGTTGACGAATTGCTCACTCCCGGTAAAATCCGCGATGTCAATGGCCGTACCCTGGCCGCCCTGATCGCGCGCTATGGCGCCCAGGTGATCCACCTGGGCATAGCGCGCGATACGATCCGCGAGGTGACCGCGCGCCTGGATCGGGCCGCCAACTCTGGGGCAGACCTGATCATCTCCTCCGCCGGCGTTTCCGTCGGAGCGTTTGACTACGTGAAGACCGCCGTGGAGACCCACGGCCGCCTGGAGTTCTGGCGCGTGAACATGCGCCCCGGCAAACCAGTCGCCTTCGGTCACTATCGCGCGGTTCCGTTCCTGGGCCTGCCGGGCAATCCCGTCTCGGCCCTGGTATCCTTTGAAGTCTTTGCGCGCCCCGCTCTGCTGCGGATGGGTGGGCGCGGGCCGCTCGAAAAGCCGGCCGTCCGTGCCCGGCTGCTCGAACCGCTGGCGTCCGATGGCCGCGAAAGCTACCTGCGGGCGGTCGTGGAGCGGGAAGAAGAGGGCTACACAGCGCGCCCCGCCGGTGGCCAGGGCTCGGCCATCCTTTCCGCGCTGGTGCGCGCCAACGCCTTGGTGATCGTCCCGGCGGGGGTCACATCCCTCGCCGCAGGAGAGGTTGTGACCGCCTGGATGCTGGATTGGCCGGAATGGGTTCTATAGTTTGAAGGCAGACTTCCGAAAAAATGATACGAAACCGGGTTTCGTATCATTTTTTCGGATTGCCCCTCTTCTATTTGCAGGAGTGGTACCCGGAATTTCCCGCGAACGTGTGGTAGAGTAAGGAGAAGTTATCCGAAAACAATCATTGAGGAGGGGTTATGCCTCGCATCCGCTGCCATTATGAAGACTGCGTCTTTCTGGAAGAGGGGTACTGCGGCGCCGCCGCCATCGAACTGGACCCGGATCAGGGCTGTCTGACCTATTCCTCCGTGGACGACGTGCCCCTGGTTGCGGCCGAGGGCGAATGGGCCGACGACGAGTTTGATGAGGAATGGGAAGAAGAGGAAGGGTTGTACGAAGAGGATGAGGAGCTCGAAGACGATCTCACCGAAGAGGACGACGACGATGAGTTCTAGGTCAGTCGTCAGTTCCCCTGGGGCGGGAATGGTATCTTCAGTCGGCAGACGGCAGACTGATGACTGATGACTGACGACTGACGACTGGTGGCTGCCATCTACCGCCGCCTCTGCGTGCGCAGCGTTCGGGCCAGAAGCTCCTCCTGCTTCTTGCGGGCCTGTTCGCGCTCCCGCCGCCGGTCTTCGCCCAAAGCCTGGCCGCGCTCGGCGTCCCCCCTCATGGCTGCCCGCAGCGCCGCTTCCATCGCCGTCGGGATCGTGTCCTCTTCCGTTGCGCCTTCGTCGCGGGCCTCTTCTTCCAGAGCCTTCAAGCTCAAATTGAGCTGCCGCTTGCGGGGGTCCACGCTCACCACCATGGCTTCCACCTCGTCGCCCAGCTTGAGCACATCGGACGGGCTGCCGACGTAGCCGTGAGTCAATTCGCTCACGTGGATCAAGCCGGGGCGGTCTGCGCCTACTTCCACAAACACGCCGAATTTTTCCAGCCGCACTACTTTCCCCTTCAGCACCACGCCCTTCTTGATCTCCTGCCACTCCAGCGCCTGCGGCTCCACCAGCGTCAGCTCCAACCGCCCCGCCTTCGAGTCTACGCTGCGCACCCAGACGGTCACCCGGTCGCCCTCGTTGACCACCTCATCCACGCGGTTAACCCGGCCTTCCTTGCGCAGCGCTGAGATGTGCAGCAGGCCGTCACGGCCGACGCCCACATCCACAAACGCGCCAAACAGCTCAACCTTCTTGACGGTGCCCTCGAGCTTCATCTTCGGCTTCAGGTCGGCCAGCCGCGCCGGAGCACCCGCAGCAGTCTCTTCACTCACTCTTTTATCCTCCGAGCCACGGTGGAGAAAGAATGCCGAAAACCACAGGCTGCAACTCCGATGTAGCCTGTGGTTTTCGGCGAACCATTCAAACAGGAGGCGGCATTATACCCACCGCCAGATGGACTGTCAATTAACGAAGCACAAAAATCGCCGACTGGATAATCGCTGACCAGTCCGCATCCCGCCTGCCCCGGACGCAGGTGCCGGGGTCAGATGCGGTCCGCGTCCGAGGACGCGCACCTGGCGGGCGGAGCGGGCGACTCTGCCATGCTCGTGCGACACACGATTAGCGATCCGCGACACCTGCACTGCGACGCACGCAGTGCGGTGCAAGTGTATGCCACACCTGCCCCGGACGCACCCACAGGGCGACTTCGCTGGGTGCCGGGGTCTGCGATCTGCGATTGGCCATCCGCCATTTGGCGGTATAATACTTGAGAAATTTGTCACGGATAGCCTCAATAGTCAGACGGGTCGGAATAGTCGGACTGGTCTGATTGGTCTGAGTAGTCGGAATGGTCTGATTGGTCGAATAGTCGGACTGGTCTGAATAGTCCGAGGAGTCGAGACCATTTGGACTACTGAGACCATTGAGACTATTGGGACTAATAAGACCATGCGAGTCTTAATTACGGGCGTGAGCGGGTTCGCCGGCAGCCACCTCGCCGACTACTTACTCACCCGGCCCGGCCTTGAACTCTGGGGCGCGGCCCTGACCACCCACCGGCCGGACTACCTCAGCCCGGCGGTCCGCCTTTTGGCCGTGGACCTGCGCGACCCTGAGGCAGTGCAGCGTCTGATCCAGGCCGTCCAGCCGGAGCAGGTCTACCACCTGGCCGGCCAGGCGTTTGTTCCCCAGAGCCGTCAGGACCCCTGGGATACCCTCGAGACCAACCTGAAGCCGCAGGTAAACCTCTTCCAGGCCCTGTCGCGCGAGCGGCTCCGGCCCCGGATATTGATCGTCAGTTCGTACGAAGTATATGCCGGCCTTGCGCCCCGCAAGGGTCCCGTAGACGAGGCCTGGCCGCTGGGCCCGGATAGCCCTTACGGCGTGAGCAAAGTCGCTCAGGAATTCTTTGCCCGCCTGTACTTTGAAGAGCACGATCTGCCCGTCGTGCGAGCCCGCCCGTTCAATCACATCGGCCCGCGCCAGTCTACTCGATTCGTCGCCGCCGCGTTCGCCTCCCAGGTCGCGTGCATCCAGGCCGGTGTGTCTCCAGCGGTCATCAAGGTGGGCAACCTGGCGGCCCGGCGCGACTTCAGCGACGTCCGCGACATCGTCCGCGCCTATGTCCTGCTGCTGGAGCAAGGCGCCCCCGGCGAAGTCTATAACCTCGGCGCCGGCCGCTCCTATGCCATCCGGGAATTATTGGACCGGCTGCTCGCATTCGCCGGTGTGGACTGTGACATCCAGATAGACCCCGAGCGCTATCGGCCACTGACCGTTCCCGACGTTGTCTGTGACGCCTCCCGCGCCCGCGCCGCCTGCGGCTGGCAGCCCCTCATTTCCCTCGACCAAACCCTCGCCGAGCTGCTCGCCTATGAGCGTGGTCGTCTCGTCGAGGAACAGGGCTTTTCCACCGCAGAGAGCGCAGAGAACGCGGAGAAAACAGAGAAAATCTCAGCGCACTCCCCCGGCACCAGCGTCCGGGGCAGGTGTGCGAACTCTGCGGTAGAACCTGACTTGCCCCGGAGTGACCATTGGCTACCGCACTGATCACCGGCATCACCGGCCAGGACGGCTCCTACCTAGCGGAATTCCTCCTGCAGAAGGGCTATGGCGTCGTCGGCATGGTCCGGCGCACGAGCATTATCAACCTGGACCGGCTCAGTCACATCCAGGACCGGATCACCCTGGTGCAGGGCGATCTGCTCGACGGGAGCTCCCTGATCGGCCTGCTGCGCGAATTCCAGCCCGACGAGGTCTATAACCTGGCGGCGATGTCCTTCGTCCCGACCTCGTGGCAGCAGCCGGTGCTGACCGGGGAATCCACCGGCCTGGGCGTTACCCGCCTCTTGGATGCCATTCGCCTGGTGAATAAGAACATCCGCTTCTATCAAGCCAGCTCCAGTGAAATGTTCGGCAAAGTAGAGGAAGTCCCCCAGCGCGAAAGTACGCCCTTCCACCCCCGCAGCCCTTACGGCGTGGCCAAGGTCTACGCCCACTGGATCACTGTCAATTACCGTGAGAGTTACGACATGCACGCGGCCTCCGGCATTCTCTTCAACCACGGCTCGCCCCGCCGCGGCCTGGAGTTCGCCGAACGCAAAATCAGCCTGGGTGCCGCCGCCATCAAGCTCGGCCTGCTCGATACGCTGCGCATGGGCAACCTGGACTCTCGCCGCGACCTGGGCTTTGCCGGCGACTACGTGCGCGCCATGTGGCAGATGCTCCAGCGCGACCCGGCCGAAGACTACGTGATTGCCACCGGCGACACCCACAGCATCCGTGAAATGTGCCAGGTGGCCTTTCAGCACCTCGGGCTGGACTACCTGGACCACGTGGTCCAGGATGAGCGCTATTACCGGCCGGCCGAAGTGGACCTGCTGATCGGGGACGCCAGCAAGGCCGGCCACGACCTGGGCTGGGAGCCGCGCATGACCTTCACGGAGCTGATTCACCTGATGGTGGATGCCGACCTGGCGACCCTGCAGGGGGGGATGAAGCTGCCAGACCTGGTTGAGATTACGACGGTACGACATTGAGATAACTCCGAAACCTGTCTCGCCGCAGATGACCGGCCAGTACACCCGCGAGCAATTCGCCGCCCGCCTCGGCGCGAACAGCGACCCGAAACTCAACGCCGCCGCCGACCTCGCCGCCCGCCTGCTGAACGGCCCGGGCGGCGACCGAGTCGCTCGGATTGTGCTGTTTGGCAGCGCAGCGCGCGGGGAAGCTGAGCCGGAAAGCGACGTAGATTTGTTGATCCTGGGTCTTGGGGAGTTCGAAGAGCTGCAAAAGTGCGCTTCCGATACCGCCTTTGACATGCTCATGGAAGGAAGCGATTACATCTCGCCCATGATCTATGGCCTGTCTGAGGCCGAATACCCGTCAACGTGGTTCCTTTACAATTCTCTCCAATCGGGCAGGGAGGTCTATGAAATGGACGAGATCGAACTTCGCCGGAAAGAGGCTCAGGCCTGGTGGTCGCTGGCCGTCGAATATCTCGAACAGGCCCGGCTCGCCGGGCAGGCGGAAAGCTTTCGCCTGGCCGTGGACGGGGCCTATGACGCGGCCGAGCTGGCAGCCAAAGGCCTGCTTGTGCTGCGGGTAGAACGATTGCCCACTTCACATGGAGGGTTGAATCGGATTTTTAGCCGCGAGTATGTCGCCACTGGTGAGTTGGACCGGACGCTTGGCCATCGCCTCTCGACCAGTCTTACTTTGCGCGGCAAGGCCCGGTACGACCGGGATGCTGTAATTACCGGGGAGCAGGTGACCGAACTAGCAACTCTGGCCCAGGAGATAATTGATTTGCTGGAGCACACTCTCTCCACGCTGGAGCGTCAACAGGAGTGAGAAGTTGACCGGCCCGTACACCCGCGAGCACTTCGCCGCGAAGCTCGGCGCGAATAGCGACCCGAAGTTGAACGCCGCCGCCGACTTCGCTGCCCGCCTGCTGAGCGGATCGGGAGGCGACCGCGTCGCGCGGATTGTGTTGTTTGGCAGCGTGGCTGGCGGTGTGGCAGAGCCCAACAGCGACGTGGATGTGATGGTGTTCGCCAGCCTGCCTCGAAAACGGCTCTCTGAACTGGCGGCGGAAGCCGCCTGGGAGGCCACGGTTGAATGGGGTGAGCAGGTGGCGCCACTGACATTTCCCATGAGCCGCCTCTTCTACCCACATCCCTATGTGGTCTATGATACGCTCAAACGCGGATGGGAGATTTATGCGACGGATGAAGACAAGATTCGTCGTCAGGCCGCCGAAGGTCTGCTCCGTAAAGGCAAGAGTTTGCTTCGGCAGGCCGAGCACAGTCTCGACAGCAGGAACTACGAACTCGCAATTGATGGTGGCTACACGGCTGCCGAGCATGGCGCGAAAGCGTTGTTGATGCTGAAACCGGACGTGAAAATGCCGCATACCCACGGCGGAGTGGCACCGATGTTTGCGCGTGAATATGTACGAACCGGCGAGGTTCCCGCCGATTGGAGTAACCTCCTCCAGCAGAAATTGGACCTCCGAAGCCGGGCCATGTATGACTTTCAATTTGAACCCCAAGCAGAAGAGGCTGCGCGCGTGCTGGAATTTGCCACAGAGATGCTTGACTTTCTCCAACAGAAGTTATGGGCGGAAGGGAGAGAGGAAGAACAGTGAATCAGATTAGGTTCGGCACCGATGGCTGGCGCGGGCGCATCGCCGCAGACTACACCTTTGCCAACGTGCGCCGCTGCGCCCAGGGGTTTGCCAATTACCTGCAGGAGCAGGGCCACCAGGGCGAATGGATCGTAGTCGGCTACGATAAGCGCTTCGGCTCCGAAGACTTTGCCGCCGCCTGCGCCGAAGTCCTGGCCGGCAACGGGCTGAAGGTCTGGCTCACTCAGGGCGCGACGCCCACCCCGGTCATCGCTTACGCCGTGGTGGAACGGGGCGCCCGCGGCGCGATCAACATCACGGCCTCCCACAACCCGCCCCACGACAACGGATTCAAAGTCCGCGATCCCAACGGGGGGGCCATCGCCCCCGAAGGGCTCAAACAGATCGAAGCCGCAATCCCGGAGAGTGAGGAGGACGTCCGGCGAATGCCGTTCGCGCAGGCCATCGAAAGGGACCACGTCCGCGTTTTCGACCCTGCCCCGGCTTACAAGCAACATCTCAGGGAGCTGATTGACCTCCAGCCGATCAAAGACGCCGGCCTGACCGTGCTGGTGGATGCGATGTGGGGCAACGGCGCGGGCTGGTTCAGCGACCTGCTCGGAGGCGGCCGCACGAAGGTGATCGAAATTCACAATACCCGCAACCCGTCCTTCCCCGAGATGGCGCGCCCGGAGCCGATCCAGCCCAACGTGGACGCCGGCCTTGCCGCCGCGCTTGCCCAGCGGGCGGACGTGCTCATCATCACCGATGGCGACGCGGACCGGCTGGGCCTCGGCGACGAGAACGGCCAATTTGTGGACCAGCTCCGGGTCTATGGCCTGCTGGCGCTCTATCTGCTGGACGTGCGCGGCCAACGCGGACCCATTGTGAGGACGCTCTCCACGACTTCCATGCTGGACAAGCTCGGCGAACTGTACGCCGTGCCGGTGTATCAGACCGGCGTCGGCTTCAAATATATCGCGCCGAAGATGATGGAGACCGGCGCGCTGATCGGCGGGGAAGAGTCGGGCGGTTACGCCTTCCGCGGCCACGTACCCGAGCGCGACGGCATCCTTTCGGGTCTGTATATCCTGGACATGATGTGCCGCCTTGATAAGAAGCCCTCCGAACTGATTGAGCTGCTCTTTACCAAAGTTGGCCCACATTACTACGACCGCGTGGATCGCACCTTCGACGGCGCCCGGCGTGATGAAATCAGGCAGGGTATCCTCACGGCCAATCCGCAAACCATCGGTGGGCTGAAGATGCTCGGGCTGGATACCACCGACGGCTTCAAATTCAACCTGGAAGGAGGCGCCTGGCTGCTCATCCGCTTCTCCGGCACCGAGCCGATCATTCGCGTGTACTGCGAAGTGCACCAGCAGGAACGAGTGGAGGCGGTTTTAGAGGACGGGCTGAAATTGGCGGGGCTGGAGTGAGCGCGGGATTTCTTTCACTGAATTGGCAGAGCGCCTCGGTGAGGAGGACTTCCGAAAAATGGAACCGGAAAACTCCGTTTTCCGGTTCCATTTTTCGGAGTGGATTTTCATGCTTCACCTGAGCGATACCCACTGCCATCTGGACTTCTCCCACTTCGACCCCGATCGGGATACGGTTATCGCGCGGGCCAGGGAAGCCGGGATTGAATTTATGCTCGTCCCCGGCACGGACCTGGCCTCCAGCCGCCGCGCCGTGGCCCTTGCGGGGGGATACCCGGAGGTGTATGCGGCGGTCGGGATCCATCCGCATGGGGCGAAGGAACTCAAGGAAACAAAGGAACTGAGGGAACTCAGGAAACTGGCGGAGAATCCAGAGGTCGTGGCAATTGGCGAGATCGGGTTGGACTATTATCGGATGCTTTCACCGCGGCCGGATCAGTTGCGGGTCTTCCAGGCCCAGTTGGGACTGGCGGCGGAGTTGGGCTTACCAGTGATCGTCCATAATCGTGACGCCACCCAGGACGTGCTGGCTGTCCTGCGCAACTGGACAAGTAGTAACGACTCCCGTCGTTCCCCTGATTCTCAAACTCAGAATGCAGAATGCGGAATGCAGAATTCTGCATTCCGCACACCTGCCACGGACGCAGGTGCCGTGGTTCTGCATTCTGCGTTTGCCCCGTCAACCCGTCACCCCTTACCCCTGGCCGGCCGGGCCGGCGTGCTGCACTCGTTCTCAGCCTCCCTTGCCGACGCGGAAGCCAGCGTGGCAATGGGCTTCTACATCGGGATTACCGGCCCGATCACGTATCGCAGCGGGGAGACCATGCGCCACGCCGCCGCCGGAGTCCCGCTCGAGCGCTTGCTCATCGAGACCGACTCCCCCTTCCTGATGCCCAGGGGCTACCGCGGCAGCCGCAACGAACCGGCGTACGTTCGGGCCGTCGCCGAAAAGATCGCCGAGGTCCGCGAGCTGCCGCTGGAGACCGTGGCCCGCCAGACCACGGCAAACGCCCGGACCCTCTTCGGCCTGGAGCCGCCCTCGTGAAACCGTCAATTCCTGACGCCCATCAAAGTCAGAACGCAGAATTCTACATTCTGCATTCACACCTGCCACGGACGCACCCACAGGGCGACTTCGCTGGGTGCCGTGGTCATTCTGCATTCTTCATTCCCCCCAGGAGCGACCGGCTTGAATCAGAGTAGCTTTCTTGAGCCTGTGGCCTGGGCGTTGGAGCAGGTAGAGCAGCGCCTGCACGAGAAGGCCGACACGCAGCACGAAGCTTTGACCGAAGCCATCGAGCATCTGTTGAATTCCGGCGGCAAGCGACTGCGCCCGGCCCTCGCCCTGTTGGCCGGGGCCATGCTGGGCGCGGATCCGGAGCGGAATGTTTCCCTCGCCGCGGCCGTGGAGATGCTCCACACCGCGACCCTGGTCCACGATGACCTGATTGACGGCTCGCTGCTCCGGCGCGGCATGCCCACGCTCAATGCGCGCTGGTCGCCGGCCGCCACCGTGCTGGCCGGCGACTTCCTCTTTGCCCGCGCCGCCGACCTGGCCGCCAGCACCGGCAGCATCCGCGTGATGTCGCTCTTTGCGCGCGCGCTGATGACGATCGTGAATGGCGAAGTGGTGCAGCAGCTCTTCCTCAACCGGCGCAGCCTCAGCCGGGACGAGTACCTGCGCCGCATTCACGCCAAGACCGCCTCCATGTTCGAGCTGGCGACCGAAGCGGCCGCCGTGCTCGCCTGCGCCAGCGAAGAAACGGTCACGGCCCTCGCAAGCTACGGCCGCGAAGTGGGCATGGCCTTCCAAATCGTGGACGACGTGCTCGACTTTGCCGGCGATCCCACTCACGTCGGCAAGCCGGTTGGCAGCGACCTGCGCCAGGGCCTGGTCACCCTGCCGGTGCTGTATTTCATGGAGAGCCACCCCGACCATCCCGACCTGCAGATCCTGCTTGAGGGGCATGTTCATGATGCGAGTCTGATCGAGAACGTGGTCAACGCGATTCGGGCCTCTGGCGCGATTACCGCCGCGCTGTTCGACGCCCGCCAGCACGTCGAACGCGGCCAGAGCGCTCTGGCAAATCTGCCTGCCAACGACATGCGCCGCGCCCTCGCCGAGCTGGCCGAATTCATCCTGCGCCGCAATCTTTGATAGTAGTCTTATTAGTCCAAGTGGTCTTAATAGTCTTATTAGTCTTAATAGTCCCGACCACTCAGACTATCCCGATCATCCCGACCATTCCGACCATCTAGACCATTCCGACTATTCAGACCACGCCCCAGGTCTCATTTATCATCCTGAACTGGAACGTGCGCGACCTCTTGCGCGGCTGCCTGGCATCCATCTTTTCGGACGCGGGTTATGAGCGGGAGGTGATCGTGGTGGACGCGGCTTCCAGCGACGGCTCGGCCGACATGGTCCGCGCCGAATTCCCCGGGGCCGCCTTGATCGCCAGTTCCAGTAACCTGGGCTATAGCCGGGGGAATAACCTGGGGCTGGGCGCAGCCCGCGGCGAATTCTTGTTCATCCTCAACCCCGACACACGGCTCCGCGTGGGCGCTGTCTCTGCTCTGCTGGCCTACATGGCTGAACACCCGCGCGCCGGCTTGCTTGGCCCCCGCCTGCTTGACCCGGATGGCTCGCCCCAATCCTCCCGGCGCCGCTGGCCCACCTTCTGGACGGCGCTGTTCGAGAGTACCTGGCTCCAGCCGTACGCCCCCCGCCGCATCCTGGACCGCTACTACGATCAGACGGCAGACGGCAGTCGGCAGTCGGCAGTCGGCAGTCACCCGCCTGCCCCCGTCAGAGGGTCACCCCAAACAGTGGACTGGGTGACCGGAGCGGCCCTCTTTCTGCGGCGCGAAGTGCTTGAGATGGTAGGCGGCCTGGACGAGGGGTTCTTTATGTATTCGGAGGAGCTGGACTGGTGCCGGCGCATCCGGGCGGCCGGCTGGGAGATCGTGTATGTGCCGGCGGCGGAAGTCATCCACGATCAAGAAAAGTCGAGTCAGCAGGCCATCCCCGCCGATACCCATATCCGTTTTCAGCGCAGCAAGATCCGCTACTTCCGAAAATATCACGGCCTCCTCCCCGCCGGCTTCTTGAGGGCCCTCCTTCTGCTCAGCTTCCTCCACCAACTCATTCTCGAGTCAGTCAAGCTGGCCCTTGGCCACAAGCCGGGCCTCCGCCGCCTGCGCATTGCCACCTATTGGAAGGTACTCAGATCCGGACTGTAGAAACTTGAGGAGGGAATCCGAAAAAACAGGGCGAAACCCCGTTTCGCCCTGTTTTTTCGGGGAGATCTTTCTATCATGACTGCCAAGAGCCTTGTCGTCCCGGTTCTGATCACCCTGCTGGCTGCGTTCCTGCGCCTGCACCGCTTCGCCGATTTCTTGACCAACATTGATCATGCCTATCCGATCGCGCAGGCGATTGGAATATGGGA
>Ga0184633_10000788_pt1 | contig 12287 bp, 12 predicted proteins | sample PLM31_170_b1_FD_133156 | JGI IMG/M metagenome (GOLD analysis project Ga0184633, IMG submission 133156) | Groundwater sediment microbial communities from an aquifer in East River, Colorado, USA - PLM3-1_170_b1 | ecosystem: Environmental > Terrestrial > Soil > Riparian zone | place: USA: East...
GCGGGTTTGAGATCCGATCGCCCAGGTCCCGAGGCTCGTTGCGCCGACGATGGACTCGGCCCATGAATAGCCGCTAATCTACTGAGCTTCGCGGCTCAGGCACCCGCACGGGGAGGCAGCATGATGACGAACTTCGACAAGGATCTCGACGCCCGCGGCCTCAACTGCCCGCTGCCGATCCTGCGGGCGAAGAAGGCGCTCACCGAGATGTCGACCGGTCAGGTCCTGCGAATCGTCGCAACCGACCCCGGGTCGGTGAAGGACTTCCAGGCGTTCTCCAAGCAGACTGGGAACGAGCTGCTGGCGCACGCGGAGGCGGACAAGGAGTTCACGTTCTTCATGAAGAAGAAGTGAGGCGATTGCGCTCGCGGCGCTGACGGAATGACTGGCCGCTTGTCGCGCCCCGTTGTTCTTGCGGACCCTCGGAGGCGGAGTTGAGGAGGGCGCCCGCGATCGCGCTTGCCGCGGCCAGCTTGTCCGCTGCCGTGCCCGTGCCCGCGCAGGACGCGACGTTCAACGTGCGGCTGCTCACGCCCGAGACCGCGCTCAAGGCCGCCCAGGCAGCGCTTGTCCGGTGCCGCGACAGCGGTTTCCAGGTGGCGGTGGCGGTCGTCGACCGGATGGGCGTGGTGCAGGTGCTCCTCCGGGACCGTTTTGCCGGCCCGCACACGCCCGAGACCGCGACCGGCAAGGCCTGGACGGCGGTCAGCTTCCGCACCAGCACGACCGAGCTTGCCGATGCAACGCAGGCAGGCAAGGCGCAGAGCGGAATTCGGTACCGGCCGGGCGTCGTCGCGGTCGGCGGCGGGCTGATGATCGAGGCGGGCGGCTCGATCCTGGGCGGGATCGGCGTCTCCGGGGCGCCGGGCGGGAAGGAGGACGACGCCTGCGCCGCCGCGGGCATAGCGGCGATCAGGGACAGTCTGGAACTCTAAGTATTTAGGAGGGCGTGATGCGGGCGACGTGGATAATCGTGGCGTTGCCGCTCGCAGCGCTGGTCGGCTGCGACAGCAAGCCGAAAGAGCCGGCGCCGGACCTCGTCAAGAGCCAGCGCCAGGCCCTGGACAAGGCGAAGGGCGTCGGCGAGACCTTGCAGCGATCGGCGAACGAGCGGGCCGAGAAGGCCGAGAAGGCCGAGAAGGCGAAGTAGGGCCTTGAACGATGACCTCGTCAGAGGGCATCGCGGAGCACGGCATTCGAACGCTGCATGACAGCTAAAGGAGTGGACCCATGGGTGCAGCACCCGACACCAGCCTGATCGATGACCTGATCAAGCAGCGCCTCGACGAGATCCTGCCCCAGAAGCTCGAGGAGAAGCTGGCCGAGCTGAGGGCGGCAAAGACGCCGTCGATGACGATCATCGCGACCAAAGGCACGCTCGACTGGGCGTACCCGCCGTTCATCCTCTCGTCGACCGCCGCGGCGCTCGGCTGGGACGTATCGGTGTTCTTCACGTTCTACGGGCTCGAGCTGCTGAAGAAGGACCTGTCCGGGCTGCAGGTGAGCCCGCTCGGCAACCCGGCGATGCCGATGAAGATGCCCTTCGGCCCCGAATGGTTCAAATCGATCCGCTGGAACATCCCGAACGCCGCGCAATCGGTGATCCCGGGCTTCGAGGCGTTCGCGACGGCGATGATGAAGAAGACGATGAGGAACAAGGGCGTCGCTGACATCGCCGAGCTGCGCAGCCTCTGCATCGAGGCCGGGGTGAACCTGATCGGGTGCCAGATGACGGTCGACCTCTTCGGGTATGCGCGCGACGACTTCATCCCCGAGGTCAAGGACTACGTCGGCGCCGCCACGTTCCTCCCGATGGCGAAGGACGCGGACGTCAGCCTGTTCATCTGAGGGCGCGGTTCACCCCTAGATCGGGGTCGCGGCGAGCGGGAAGCTCACCTCGACGATCACGCCGCGTCCGTCGTCGCGGTTGCGCGCCCGCACGGCTCCGCGGTGAAACTCGGCGATGAGCCGCACGATGAACAGCCCGAGGCCGAGGTGGGGCTCGCTTTTCGCCCTTCCGGAGGCTTGCGCCTTCGCCGCGGGCGACCGCACCGACACCATCGACTCGAACAGGCGGTCGGCCATCGCCTCCGGGAGGAGCGCCCCGATGTTCGACACCGAAAGCCGCGCCGTCGTGGCGTCCGCATCGACCGCGACTTCGATCGGCTCTCCCGGAGCGGTGAAGTCCATCGCGTTCTCGGCGAGCTTGTCGACGAGCTGCGCGATGAGGTCGGGCGCGCCGTCGAGCTCCACGCGCCGCTCGGGCAGGCGCAGCTCGAAACGGTGCTGCGGGAATGCCGCGGTGTAGCCGGCAACGCAGCCGGAGACCACCCGCCCGAGGTCGAAGCGCTCGCGCTCGGTGGCGCGCAGCGTCTGCTCGAGCCGCGTCGCTTCGCTCATGCTGGTGAGGATCGCGTTCAGGCGCCGCACGCCATCCTCGGCGCGCGCGATATAAACGCCGGCATCCGGCGGAAGCGCGCGGGTGCGGAGGTTGTCGAGCGAGGAGCTCACGACCGCGATCGGCGTGCGAAGCTCGTGCGATAGCCGGTCGGCCATGCGCTCGAGGTACTCGTTGTACTCGGCGAGCCGATCGACCGCGGTCGCGAAGCTGCGCGAGAGGTCGCCGATCTCGTCGCCGTCGCCGCTCTCCCGGAAGGCGCGCCGCACCCGGCCGCGCGCGTCGATCGCCTGCTCGGCCTCGTCGCGCAGGCGGCGCAGCCGCCGCGACAGCCTGGAGGCGAAGACGAGGAGCGTCCCCGCGCCGAGAACGAACACGACGAGCGTGACCGTGAGGAGCTGCTCGAAGACCCGGTTGCGGAGCGTGAGCACGCTGTTCGTCGTCTCCTCGACCACCACCGCGCCGATCACCTCGGTGCCGCTCCAGATCGGGTGCGCCGCGCCCAGCACCACCGCGCGGCCGTCAGGGGTCGGCCGCCAGCGCGAGGCGGGCACGCCGGAGAGCGCGGCGTCGACTTCGCGACCGCCCGAGAGCAGATCCTCGGGGATCGCGTCGTCGAAGTCCTCGGGCGGGCGCTCGAGGAGTTGCGCCCAGAGCGGGCGGAGCAGGTTCGTCTGCACCCAGTTCCAGGCCCCGCCCGGCTCCGGCACCGCGGGCAATTCCTGCCGGAGGCTGCCGGCGATCGCGAGCAGGCGTCGCTGCTGGTCGATCACGAAGATGCGCGAGCTCGCCCGCCGCAGGCCGGTGAGGATCAGCTCGATCTCCTGCGTCGCCGCGCGGGCGCCCGGGCGGCGGCGGGAGCCGTCGTCGTCGGCCCTGAACTCGAGCAGCCGCGGCCGGTCGTGGAGTGCGGTGGCCACCGCCCGCGCGGTGGCGATCACCCGCTGCTCCTGCGCGGTGCGCAGGAAGTTCTCCATCTCCCGCACGTAGCCGTAGCCGACGAACGGGATCGCGGCAAGCACGGCCGAGACGAGCACCACCTTGGCGCGGATCGACAGCCGCGCGCGCAGGGCCTCGGGCACGCGCGCCTCCCCCACGCGCTCAACCCGCGAGCCAGCGGTATCCCATGCCGTAGACGGTGTCGATGGCATCGAATGCGGCGTCGACCGCGAGGAACTTCTTGCGAATGCGCTTGATGTGCGAGGTGATGGTCGCGTCGTCGATGACGAGGTTCGCGTCCGACATCAGGCTGTCGCGGCTCTTGACGTGGCCCGGGTACTTCGCGAGCGCGTGCACCATCCAGAACTCGGTGAGCGTCAGGTCGACGGCCTGGTCGCGCCAGGACGCCGTCATCCGCTTGAGATCGAGCCGGAGCGGCCCGCGGTCCATCGTCTCCTCGATCTTGGGCGGCGAGCGCATGACGTCGGTCCGGCGGAAGAGCGCCGCGATGCGCGCGAGCAGATGCGGCATGCTGATGTTCTTGGTCAGGTAGTCGTCGGCGCCCAGACGCAGCCCCGCGACGAGGTCGAAGTCGCTGTCGCGCGCGGTCAGGAAGATGATGGGGAGCTGGTCGGACATCGCGCGCAGCTCCCGGACCAGCGTGAAGCCGCCGTCGACGTCGGCCCCGAGGCCGATGTCGACGATCGCGAGGTCGGGGAGACGGCTCGTGAGCGCGGCGAGAGCGTGGGGCCGGTCGGGATACGACGCCACTTCGTAGCCCTGGCGGCGCAGCGTGTCGGCGACGTTCTCGCGGATGGCCGCGTCGTCCTCGACGATGGCGATCCTGCGGCTCATGCGCGGGGCGCGCGGCGGGTGTTCATCCGCGGGCGACTATATCACTACGCCTGGCGCACTACGCGAGGCACGCCACGCTTGGCGCGCTGCGCCCGGCGCACGACGCCGGGCACACTGCGCCCGGCGCTCCACGCCCGGCGCGGCTCCCCCGGCAGCCGGGTCCCACGGCGGCTCTTGAACGGCGGCATCCTTGGCCTTACGATCCGGTGCGGGCCGCGCTTTCGCGCTCCGCTCACTGCCGAGGGAGGTTGTATGGCGTCGAAGAGAACCACTCACCGCAGCGTGTCCGGGACCAAGCTCTACGCCGTGCGCGACAGCAAGGGCCGCTTCAAGGACATCCAGACCTACAAGCGGGCCCACGCCCAGGACATCAGGCGCGGCTCTCGGTCGGAAAAGAAGAAGTAGCCCCGCGACACCCGCGACCGACGGCTGAAACGCCGTCGGGATGGCATTCGCAGGCGCCATCTTTCCGCCACATTCCGCCGCGCCCTTGCCCTGCCACCGCCAGGGCGGGGTGATCGCTCGCCGGGATCATGGAGACGTGGACCGGTCGATCCGCGGATCGTTCCCGGGCGCCGTGAAGGCGGTGAGAGCGGAGGCGAACGACGTCAGTCGCGCGGCGGCGGGATGATTCCCTGCTTCGCGTAGATCGGCCGTACCGCCGCGCGCCAGCTGGGCAGGTGCCAGGCGAACCAGCCGGCGGCGGCGGAGAGCGCCAAACCGCAGCCGAAGATCGTCCAGTGCGCGCCGATCGCCTCGGCGATCGTGCCGGCGACGAAGTTCGAGACCGGCGCGACGCCGAGGAAGGTCGTCACGTAGATGCTGATGATGCGGCCGCGCTTGTCCTCGTCGGCGACGGTCTGCAGGATCGTGTTCGTCGACGCGACCGCGGCGACCAGTCCGAAGCCGAAGAGCGCGAGCAGCGCGAGCGACAGCCACAGCGCGCTCGACAGCGCGAAGCCGGTCAGCGCGAGTCCGGCCATGATGGTGGACGCAGCGATGACGCGGCCGAGGCCCCGGACGGTGGCCCGCAGGGCGAGAAACGCGGTCGCGGCGAACGCGCCGACGCCGACGGCGCCGATCAGCAGCCCGAGCGTGCTGGAATCGCCGTCGAGGCGCTCGGCGGCGTAGATCGGCATGAGCGACTGCCAGGGAGCGGTGAAGAGGGACAGGGCGATGAGCAGCAGGATCGGCCGCCGGGTGGCGAGCGACCCGAACGCGTAGCGGAAGCCCGAAACGATCTCGTGCCACAGCGCCGCGTGGGGGACGGTCTTCACGCGCGGCGCGACGCGGATCGCAACGTAGGCGATGACGACCGCCAGGTACGAGATGCCGTTCAGCAGAAAGCAGAGCGCCTCGCCGGCGACGGCGAGCAGCACGCCGGCGATCGTCGGGCCGACGAAGCGGGCGCCGTTGAAGAGCATCGACTGCAATGCGATCGCGTTCGGGAGGTCGGCCTTGGTCTCGACCATCTCGAGCAGGAACGCCTGGCGGGTCGGGGTCTCGACCGCGTTGACCATGCCGAGGAGGAGCGACATCGTGATCATGTGCCAGACCTGCACGACGCCGGCGTAGGTGAGCGCGGCGAGCGCCAGCGCCTGCACGGCGGCGAGCGACTGCACGATGATCAGCACGCGCCGCCGGTCGAGGCGGTCCGCCCAGACGCCGGCGATCGGCGACAGGAACAGCATCGGGAGCTGGAGCGCGGCCGCCGTGAGCCCCAGCATGAACGCCGAGCCGGTGAGCCGGTAGACGAGCCAGCTCGTTGCGAGGGTCTGCATCCAGGTCCCGAGGATGGAGACGCCCTGGCCGACGAAGAAGACGCGGAAGCTGCGATACCTGAGGGATCGCAGCGCGGGGTGCATCGGGCCTGGAACCGGGAGTTACGCCTTGGTTTTCAGGCGGTCGAGCTGCGCCTGGAGCTTCTCGAGCGTCGCCTGGAAGCCCGCGAGCCGTTCGCGCTCTTGGGCCACCACCGCCGCAGGTGCGCGCTCGACGAAGCTCGGGTTGGCGAGTTTGGTTTCGGATTTCGCGATCTCGACCCGGTAGCGGGCAACTTCCTTCCCGAGCCGCGCCACCTCGGCCGCGACGTCGATCTCGATCTTGAGCATCAGTCGCGTCTCGCCGACCACGGCGACCGGTGAATCGACGTCGGGCAAATGCGGGACGACCGTCGCCTCGGACAGCCGCGCGAGGAACTGCATGTAGGGGAAGAAGCGCGTGAGGCGCTCGCGATCGCCCTCGGCGATCAGCGGCACCCGCTTATCGGGGCCGAGACTCAGCTCCCCGCGGAGGTTGCGGCAGGCGTTAGTGAGCGCCATGAGCGTCTCGGCCTCGCGTTCCGCCGCCGCGTCGATCTTCGCGGGCTCGGACTTGGGGTAGGGCGCGATCATGATGCTCGACACGGTCTTCCCGGTCCCGGTGGAACTGGCGGACTTCGCCGCCAGGGGCGCGACCTTCTGCCACAGCTCCTCGGTGATGAACGGGATCACCGGATGCGCGAGGCGCAGCACCGTCTCGAGCACGCGGACGAGCGTGCGGCGCGTGCCGCGCTGCTGCGCTTCGTCGCCGCTCTGGAGCTGGACCTTCGCGAGTTCGACATACCAGTCGCAGTACTCGTCCCACACGAAGTGGTAGACCGCGTTCGCGACGTTGTCGAGCCGGTAGTCGGCGAAGCCCTTTGCAACCTCGGCCTCGGTGCGCTGCAACCGGCTCACGATCCAGCGATCGACCAACGAGAGCTCGACCGGAGCCGACGCGTCCTGCCCGCAGTCCTTGCCCGCGGTGTTCATCAGGACGAATCGCGTCGCGTTCCAGAGCTTGTTGCAGAAGTTGCGGTAGCCCTCGCAGCGCTTGAAGTCGAAATTGACGTTGCGTCCGAGGGTGGCGTACGCCGCCATCGTGAACCGCAGCGCGTCGGCGCCGTACGCAGGGATGCCGTCCGGAAACTCGCGCTTCGTCCGCTCGCGGACGAGCGGCGCGGTCTCCGGCTTGCGCAGGCCCGTCGTCCGCTTCTCGAGCAGGGCTTCCAGCGCGATCCCGTCGATGAGGTCGACCGGGTCGATCACGTTGCCCTCGGACTTCGACATCTTCTCGCCGTCGTGGTCGCGGACGATCCCGTGGATGTACACGTCGCGGAACGGCACCCGCCCGGTGAAGTGGGTCGTCATCATGACCATGCGCGCGACCCAGAAGAAGATGATCTCGTAGCCGGTGACGAGCACCGACGAGGGCAGATAGAGGTCGTAGGCGAGCTTGTCCTCGCCCTGCGGAGCCGGCCAGCCGAGCGTCGAGTGGCACACGAGCGCCGACGAGAACCAGGTGTCGAGCACATCGGGGTCGCGCGTCAGCTCGCCGGTCGAGCCCGCCGCGCGCGCCTGCGCCCGGGCTTGGTCCTCGGTGCGCGCGACGAAGATGCGGCCGTTCTGGTCATACCAGGCCGGAATCTGGTGCCCCCACCAGAGCTGGCGGGAGATGCACCAGTCCTGGATGTTCGTGAGCCATTGGTTGTAGGTGTTGACCCAGTTCTCCGGGAAAAACTTCACTTCGCCCCGCTCGACGACGTCCAACGCCACCTGCGCGATCGACTTGCCGGGGCAGAGCGTCCCGCCAGGGGCAGGCTTCGACATCGCGACAAACCATTGGTCGGTGAGCATCGGCTCGACGGCCGCACCGGTGCGGCCGCAGCGCGGGACCATCATCCGGTGCGGTTTCACCGACTCCAGCAGACCCGCCGCCTTGAGGTCCTGCACGATGGCTCTGCGCGCGTCGTACCGGTCCATACCGCGGTACTTCGCCGGGCCGTTCTCGTTGATCTTCGCGTCGAGGGTGAAGATGCCGATCTGCGGCAGCCCGTGGCGGCTCCCGACCTGATAGTCGTTGAAGTCGTGCGCCGGAGTGATCTTCAGGCAACCCGTGCCGAAGTCCTTGTCGACGTAGCTGTCGCCGATCACCGGGAGCTCGCGGTTCGCGAGCGGGAGGACGACGCGTTTGCCGATGAGGTGCCGGTAGCGATCGTCCTCCGGGTTCACGGCGACGGCGACGTCGCCGAGCATCGTCTCGGGCCGCGTGGTCGCGACGGTCAGCCCGCTCAAGGCCCCGATCGGTCCATCCTTGAACGGGTAGGCGATGTGCCAGAGCTGGCCGTCCTCCTCTTCGCTCTCCACCTCGAGGTCGGACACCGCGGTCAGCAGGATCGGGTCCCAGTTGACCAGCCGCTTGCCGCGGTAGATGAGGCCCTGCTCGTAGAGCCGGACGAAGGTCTCGGTGACGACCGGCGAGAGCTTCGCGTCCATCGTGAAGTACTCGCGCCGCCAGTCGCAGGAAGCGCCGAGCCGGCGCATCTGCGCGGTGATGATCGAGCCCGACTGCTCCTTCCAGTCCCAGACCGTGGCGATGAACCGCTCGCGCCCGAGCTCGGCACGCGAGGTGCCTTCGGCCTCGAGCTGACGCTCCACGACGATCTGCGTCGCGATGCCCGCGTGATCGGTGCCGGGAAGCCAGAGCGTGTTGAACCCGCGCATGCGGTGATGGCGAGTGAGCGCGTCCATGATGGTCTGGTTGAACGCGTGCCCCATGTGCAGGACGCCGGTGACGTTGGGCGGCGGCAGCTGGATGCAGAACGCCGGCTTGCCCGCGTCCAGCCCGGCGGCAAAGTAGCCGCGGCGCTCCCACTCGGCGTACCAGCGCGACTCGACGGCGCGCGGGTCGAAGCTCTTCGCGAGTTCCATGTGCATCCGGTTCAAAGCGAATCGCGCGTTGAGCGGCGCCGCCGTTTGGCGTCCGCTCGAACGCGCGACGGGGAAATTATATCGGAGCGAGCGCCTCAGCCGGCCTCGCCGCCGCGCTGGAGCCGCGCCACTTCCTCGGCGATCACGTGCGCGACCGCCTCCCGCACCGCGGCGCGAACCTCCGCCTCGAGCACCTTGCGGGTGAGCGACAGCACGTCGTCGACCTTCGCCCCGAGACGTTCGTGCACCTTCGCTTCGACCAGGCGCTCGAATTCCGGCCCGAGCAGTCCCAGGAGCTCCAGGCGCAGGTCGCGCTCGATCTGGACGAGCTCGGCTTCGCTCAGCGGCGGGGGCGCGGACGCGGCTTGGGCCGTGGGCCCGCCCTGGATGACCTCGGTCAGCACCGGGAAATCGACCGGCGGGTCGGGCGATTTCGCCGCCCGCGCGGCGCGGTGGCGCTGGAGCAGCGCGTCGGCCTTGCCGAGGACGTCGGAATCAGCCATCCACGCCCGCCTTCACGCTTTCGGCAAGGCTGTGCGTGCGAATCTCGTACCCTCGGTCGCGGTAGAAGCGGTACCGCTCGCGGGCCGCGCGCCGGTCTTCCTCTTCGCACGACACGATCTCGACCAGCCGCTGGAAGCGCGCGAACGAGGGCGGCGATTCGCGCGCGAGGTTGACGAGCACCTCGTCGTGCGGCAAGTTGCCATCGCCGCGCGCGATCACGACCGGCGTTTCGGCGACAAGCCGGTGCTCGGCCATCACGTGCGGAACGAAGCCGATGGCGGGGGTGGTCCACATCAGCCGGTCGACCGCGGCCGCCACCTCGCCGTCGGGCGCGTAGACGAGGACGCGCAGCTGCTGGGCGACCGCCTTGGCGGCCAGGCGGCAGGCGACCCGCAACCGGTCGTCGGCGTCGACGTAGAAGTCGATGCGGGTCATCGCGTCCTCATCCTCACGCTCGCGCCGCCCGATTCAGCAGAAACGCGGTCAGGAGCGGCACGGGCCTCCCGGTCGCGCCCTTGCTCTTGCCCGAGGTCCACGCCGTGCCCGCCACGTCGAGGTGGGCCCAGGCGTACTTGTCGGCGAACCGGGACAGGAAGCAGGCCGCCGTCACGCTCCCGGCGGGACGCCCGCCGATGTTCGCGACGTCCGCGAACGGGCTCTTGAGGCTCTCCTGGTAATCGTCCCAGAGCGGCATGTGCCACGCGCGATCCCACGCCTCGCGCCCCGCCTCGAGGAGCTCCTCGGCGAGCTCGTCGCGGTTCGAATACAGGCCGCTCGCGACGTGGCCGAGCGCGACGACGCACGCGCCGGTGAGCGTCGCGACGTCCACGACCGCGGCCGGGTCGAACCGCTCGGCGTAGGTGAGCGCGTCGCAGAGGATCAGCCGCCCCTCCGCGTCGGTATTCAGAATCTCGATCGTCTGCCCCGACATGCTCGACACGATGTCTCCAGGCTTCGACGCGTGGCCGCCCGGCATGTTCTCGGTCGTTGGGATGAGCGCGACGACGTTCAGCTCGAGCTCGAGCTCGGCGATCGCGCGCAGGGTGCCGAGCACGCTCGCCGCGCCGCACATGTCGAACTTCATCTCGTCCATCTCGGCCGCGGGCTTGAGCGAGATGCCGCCGGTGTCGAAGGTGATGCCCTTGCCGACGAGCACGATCGGCTTCGCCGCTTTGGCGCCGCCGCGGTAGCGCAGCTCGATGAACTTGGGGGGCTGGTGCGAGCCTTTCGCGACCGAAAGCAGCGCCCCCATGCCGAGCTTCTCGATCGCGCGGCGCTCGCGGACGTCGACGCCGAGCTTCCACTGGCGCGCGAGCCTTCCCGCGGCTTCCGCGAGGTAGGTCGGGGTGCAAACGTTCCCGGGAAGGTTGCCGAGGTCCTTGGCGAGCGCCATTCCGGCGGCGGTCGCGCGGCCCTCGGCGAGCCCGCGGGCGGCATCGGCTTCGCCGGACTTCCGGGCCAGGGCGAGCGTGATCCGCTTCAGCGCGCGCGCCGGGCTCTTCTTGCTCTTCATCGCCTCGAAGCGGTACAGGACCTCGGCCGCGACGACCGCGGCATGACGCGCGCGCCAGGCGACGTCGTGACCGGCCACCGGCAGCTCGACGAAGTAGAACGCCGCCTCGGCGGCGCCCGTGTCGGCGGCGGCGCCAGTCGCCGCCCGGACCGCGTCGCGGTACGCCTTTGGCCCGAACTCGGTTTCCTTGCCGAGGCCGACGAGCAGGACGCGCTCGGCCGGCAGGTGCGGGACCTTGTAGAGGAGCCGCGTCGTGCCGAGCTTCCCCTCCATGTCGCCGCCCTTGAGCACCGTGCGCAGCGCGCCGCGCGCGGCGCGGTCGAGGGCGTCCGCGGCGGCCGACAGCTTGCGGGACTCGAACACGCCGACCGCGACGCAAGGCGCCGCGGCCCGCTCCGGCGCGAGGGTTTTCGTGCTAAAGTCGGGCAGCGTTTGCATGCGTGGCTTCGTTCGATGCTCGTCGAGGCGAGGCTGATTATCCACGCACCGAATCACTCGCGTCAAAGCATGTCCGCTCGCCGCCCGCGCTCCGGGAACAGGGGGGCAGACCCGATCGTCGAGTCCCCTCGTAGCCGCAGCCGCCCGGTCGCCGAGTGATCTTCCAGCGCTCACTGCTGCGCGAGCTCGGCGGATACGCCGCCGCCACGTTCGCGGTGCTGTTCGCGCTCGTGGTGACGGGGCAGCTCGTGCGGATGCTCTCGCGCGCGGCCGGCGGCAAGATCCCGACCGATGCGATCGTCGCGCTGATCGGTTTCACGGCGCTCAACTACCTGCCGGTGCTGCTCGCGCTGACGCTGTTCGTGTCGGTGCTGATGGCGGTCTCCCGGAGCTATCGCGACTCCGAGATGGTCGTCTGGTCGAGCTCCGGCGTGTCGCTCGCTGCCTGGGTGCGGCCGGTGGTCGCGTTCGCGGTGCCGATCGTGCTGCTCGTCACGCTGCTCGCGCTCTTCCTCACGCCCTGGGCGAACCAGCGCGCCCAGGACTACCGGCGCACGCTCGAGAACCGCGAGGAGGTGTCGCGGATCGCGCCCGGCGTGTTCCGCGAGTCGGCGAACGCCGAGCGGGTGTTCTTCGTCGAGGGCGTGGACGGCGAGGAGGGGCTGGTGCGCAACATCTTCGTCGCCAGCAACCGTCGCGGGCGGAGCGGCGTCCTCGTCAGCCGCGAGGGCTTCATCGAGAAGGCCGACAACGGCGACCGGTTCGCGGTGCTCCTGAACGGACGGCAGTACGACGGAATTCCCGGCACCGGCGAGTACCGCGTCGTCGAGTTCGAGCGCTTCGCGCAGCGCATCCAGGCGCGGGAGGTGCCGGTCCGCGGACGCCATCCGAAAACCGTGCCGACGCTGGA
>Ga0184633_10000790_pt1 | contig 12280 bp, 10 predicted proteins | sample PLM31_170_b1_FD_133156 | JGI IMG/M metagenome (GOLD analysis project Ga0184633, IMG submission 133156) | Groundwater sediment microbial communities from an aquifer in East River, Colorado, USA - PLM3-1_170_b1 | ecosystem: Environmental > Terrestrial > Soil > Riparian zone | place: USA: East...
AAGATCAAGAAGAGAGTGCAGTTATGGCCGAAAGAAAGCCGAAGATTTGGTACGATCCCGAAGGCGATTATCTCGAGGTCACTTTCGAGTCCCAGGGACGTTGACAGACGGCTCCGGAAGCCGGTAAGGTATGGGCCACATTGGCTTGCGGCCGGTGACTAGTGAGTGGTGGGACATTGGGCTGAGCGGTTCGGCCGAGCTCACCGTCGAGGCCTTGGTGGGTGGGGATTGGTGGCTGGTGGTTTTGAACCGAACACCCAATACCCGAAACCCAACACCCAATAAGGATTGAAATGGCAGGAGCAATTCCCGGCAGCAGGAGGACACCGGGTGGGCGAAAATGGCTCCCCGGTGTTTTTTGTTTTCGGAAGCCCCTGGTCAGCGGGACGTTGTGAAGGCAGATGATTTGCCCCCTGGAGACTTGTGATGGGACCCACTCAAACTGACAGACGACGTACCAAATTCAACCTATCGGAGCCAAGCCGCTCTAGGGTTCGTATGGCATATAGGACGACCCGCGGCGTTATGTACCAAGGGTCGGCTGAGGCTGTCCTGACGTCCCCGCTTGCAAGAAAATACCGAGGGAAGATTCAGTTGATCTTTACCTCTCCTCCGTTTCCCCTCAATAGAAAGAAGAAGTACGGAAATGTACAAGGACAAGCTTACGTTGGGTGGCTGGCGAGCTTCGCACCCCTTTTTCGAGAATTTCTGAGGCCCGATGGTTCCATCGTTATTGAGTTGGGAAATGCTTGGGCACCAGGCCGGCCTGTGATGTCCACGTTGGCACTTGAAGCCCTCCTTGCCTTTCGTGAAAAAGGTGAATTCCACTTGTGTCAACAATTTATTTGTCATAATCCGGCCCGCCTACCGACCCCGGCCCAATGGGTCACCGTGGAGCGAATTCGAGTCAAAGATTCCTATACACACGTATGGTGGATGTCCCCTTCGGTGCGACCAAAGGCCGATAACCGCCGTGTGCTCAAGGAATACAGTGCTGCGATGCTGAAGCTTCTTTCGTCGAAGAGGTACAACCCTGGGAAGCGTCCCTCTGGGCACCAAATAGGTGAGGTATCGTTCCTTCGAGACAACAAGGGGGCTATACCCTCGAATGTCCTGACTCTCACAAATACAGCCGCCATGGACGACTACATCAGGTACTGCCGAAAATACCAACTCCCCCTTCATCCATCGCGTATGCCCAAGGGATTACCCGAATTCTTTATAAACTTTTTGACAGTACCTCGCGACCTCGTGCTCGATCCATTCGCAGGAAGTAACACCACGGGGGCCGCGGCTGAGCGATTAAGGCGTCGTTGGGTTTCGATCGATACTAACCAGGAGTACATAGAAGGTTCGCGTGGCCGGTTTGAGCAGACTTGGCGCTGACGGCCTCCAAATCCTCAGACGGGAAGTCGTTATGACTGTTCGTGACCTGTATCGGGCTCTGGAAGAGGCTGATTCCGTCGCTGGGGTTGAGGCGGCCGTTCGGAGCTTCCAGGAAGTCCACGGCAGCGCATTACGCTGGCTACCAGTAGGCGGGCGTGAGAACAATCGGGGTAGTATCGAGGTCTCCGGGGACCCTGGACGTTCTCTCGTCGAGAGACTCACTAATGGAATCGATGCAATTCTCGAACTTGAGCATGAACGACACCGAGGGACACCGGACTGCCGTAGCCCGAAGGAAGCAGCTGCGGCGTGGCTTAATGTGCCAGAAGGCGGCCTGACAGTCCTCACACCAGCACAACGGCGGACGCTCGCTCAATTAGTTACGATTCGACTTCTTCCGGGAGAAGCTCGTGATCTCCGAATAGTCGAAATCCTAGATCAGGGGATAGGACTTACCCCCGAGCAGATGCCCCGGACTATTCTAAGTTTGAACGAAAGCAATAAGATACAAAAACACTATCTTGCGGGAACCTACGGTCAGGGCGGGTCAAGTACGTTTGCGTCGAGCCGATACAGCGCCATTTTTAGCCGCTATGACAATCATCCCGTTATTGGGTTTACGGTAATCCATTATCTCGATCTCCCAGCGGAGCAGTTTAAAACTGGGCATTACGTTTACCTGACATTCAATGGGCAGATACTCGAACTGGAGTTGCCATTAACTGAGTTCGGGCCTGGAACCCTAGTACGCCACTATGGTTATGACCTGAGCCGTTATCCTTCGCCAGTTGGTCCAAACAGCCTTTACGGTCTTTTGAACCAAACCCTATTTGATCCCTTGTTACCCATCTGGCTCGACAACAGGGTGCACAATTACCGTCGCGTGATCAAGGGATCCAGGAACGCGCTTAACGGAGCAGTAGACGAAGGGGATGAAAATCGGCGCGGGCCTACGCTGGACCATCATGTGCCCCTTTTTTATGTCGGTCTAGGTGATTTTGGTCGGATCGGTGTTGAGTATTGGGTCTTGGAACGTCCTTCGCAGACCAACAAGAAACCGAGTCAAGCATTTGTCAACCCGAGTCGTCCGATCCTTCTTACTATACATGGGCAAAACCATGCCGAGCTGTCTAGCTCGCTAATCAAGAAACAGGTCGAGCTTCCCTACCTCACCCAGCGCCTCATAGTCCACATTGATTGTAATTCATTGACACCGACTGCCAAACGCTCCCTATTTCTTTCTACGCGCGAGGATGCCAGACGCGGAATGGTTTACGAGCTGATGGAACAGGAAATTATTCGGATTCTTAGATCTGACGATGAACTGAAGCGAGTTAACAATGAGGCACGCCAACTTGGGATGAAAGAGCAGGATGAGTCAGCGCTACAACAGGCGCGACGAGAAGTCGCGCGCTTGCTTCGACTGCACGGCTTTTCCGTAGACGAGCCAGTTGGTGATGAATCCGCTACCCAGGGTAAGCGAGGCGAGCGGCCAACACATCCCTCTCGGGTCCACCGGCCTCCTCAACCAATCGATCTCCAAGAGCCACCTACATTCATAAGGATCCTATGGGACCCCACAGATGACATCACTTTCTATGCGCAACAGCGACGCTATATTCGTGTCGAAACGGACGCCAATAGCACATACCATAATCCTCACAATCCCGCAGCTTCGCGCATTAATGTGATTGTTACCGGACAGGGTGTCACATTACGCGGTTCTACCCCCCTTCAAAGAGGCCGGATGCGGCTAATATTTGACGGGGTACACGGTGCCGTTATCGGCCACACAGGCAGGATCCGTGTTGAGATGATGAGACCTGGACTTCCTAGCCTGGTTGATGAACGAGGATTCTGTATCGTACAAATGCCACCGGTTCGTACGGCTGCTAGAAAGATTAGTGCTCCGCCATTTGTTTGGACTCCGGTGGAAGGTCCGCACGACCAACTTTGGACCGAGCTGGACTGGCCGGACGACCACAACCTCGTCGCCTCTGCAGCACGGATGGAAAACGGGGTTCTGATGATCTACTACTCCACAATTTTCCCGAAGTACGCAACCCAGCTTGCGTCTTTCGAACGGCGGGACGCGGCACTCGCCCGATCCTTTACGGAGAGGTACAAAATTTGGCTAGCCGTACACTCCTTGTTGATCCATAAGAGTCAAGAGGAGGCGGAACTTTCTAGGGGGGCGGGCCCGGAGGTGGGGGACGAATTGATGGAGGCACGGGAACGAGAGGAACGTTGCAGGGTAGCGACGCTGTCAACAGTTTTCGCCGCACGGGAAGTTCAAATGCCCGTCCCTGTCGAGACCGAATAGCGGGTCCATCCATTTCAGACGCTTCTACACCAGGGTGAGGCTAATTGGGAAGTGATCTCGAGGCTCAAAGTAGTTTGTAACCACGGAGTTCATTTATCCCGATCGTATAGGTTTAGTTGGAGGGGTCACCAGTAAGAGCCGGGATTAATTTGCTCCACGTCCTTGACAGCCCCGGACAGTAGGACATACTGCGAGCCTCTCCGCCACCGCCGGCAGAATCGACGGCACACCAGCAGTAGCCTTAGGTTGATGCGGGGATTGCAGCCTTGGGACCTCCGGTTCGAGTGGTGCAAGAAGCGTGCGACCGAATCGCGAGTTTAATTGGGACAAAGGAGATTCCTCTCGATCAGGAGGAGAGTTCGCTGCCCGGCTTCCGCCGGCACCTCATTGGCAATTTCTTCCTCGCGCTTGTGGCGATCAGTCATCAGACCTCCCCGCGCGGCCGTCCCCCGCTTCAAGGAACGATCGGTGGGCTACTGCGCCGCGGCTGGGATTACCTCTTCGCCCGCCTAGAGGAGGCTGCCCACCGGGATCCCATCCTACTCACTCCTGAGCGCTGGGCCCATCTCTCCACGGATGATGTTCGGCAGCTTTTTCACGATCCGGAGCTCGGCGACCGCCTAACCAACCCTGAGCTTCGGGCCGAGTTGCTGCGGGAGCTCGGCTTCAAAATGATGGCTCAAGGCTGGTCCTTCGCTGATCAGTTCTACCATTATTGTAATGGTCGCGTCGCAGCGGGGAACCCGAACCTGCTTAAAGTTCTCAGCAGGTTCCGAGCCTATGAGGATCCGGTTCGCAAGAAATCCTATTTCTTCCTCGCCTTGATGCGCAACTCCGGGCTTTGGCACTACGTGGACCATGAGGCGCTCGGCCCACCTGTTGACTATCATGAGGTGCGGGGGCACCTGCGCCTGGGAACGGTTCGCATTACCGACCCTGAGCTGCTGGAGAAAGTCCGGACCGGCCGTTCAGTCACGGCACAGGAGGATGTAGCGGTCCGGCGGGCTGTACATGATGCCATCATGGAGATCTCCAATAGAAGTGGCCTGACGAACCCGAGCCAGCTGCACTACCTCTTCTGGAACCTGTTCCGCTCGATCTGCACGCGCGAGGCGCCCCAGTGCTTCGCCTTAAAGCCGGACTGCACCCTTCCCGACCGCTACATGCACCTCGTGGACAACCCGGGGGGGAGGCAGTGTCCCTTCTCATCATTATGCCCGAGTGCGGGAAGTCCCAATCCAATCTGGGAACACGTGTTCGAGACGGACTATTATTAGCCGTTCCGGCGGGCGGTGCGCCAGTGAAGGTCGGGTTCAACGCAACTGATATGATGTCTCAAGTCACGAACGTATAAAGTCCTGAGGGATGCGCAGAGGTGGCAAACCTTGCGAAGCCGAATCAGCCCGAGGCTAATGGTGCAGGAGAGGATCTCCTCCGATCAGCATTCGTCGAGATGCTGTTCGCCTTAGCCGCGAGCCAAGTGGCAATCAACGCTGCGGATCTGGCGGCTGTAGTCGCCCCCTGGCAGGCTAAGATGCCGGCCGCCGCCCACTTGGGAGTGGGCCTCCTGGTGATTGCCGCTAGTTGGCTCGGATGGCGGCAATCTGTCTCCCCCGGCATGAAAGAGAGAGTGAAGTACCTATTCTCCGTGCCCTTCATCGGGCTACTCGTGGACGTGTTCTTGGTCATCCTCTATTTCATCATCGTTAGGAATGTGGAGATCGAGCAGCAGGGTGGCCAGACCGTGCTCGCCCCAGCGACGGCGCGGCCGGAGTCCTTTTGGCTCTGCGTCGTGTTCGGTGTGTACGCCTTCTGGGACCTTGTGGCTGATGTTTTCTCGATGGGGTGCATTCCCAAGGCCCGATTCTTTCCTCGGGTATGGAAAGCCCTGCGGGCTGCATGCGTCAGTGTGTTCGCCTCTCTCGTCTGCCTCCTGCTTAGTTACTCAGCGTTTGTTGTTGCCACCAAGAGAACGGACGCGGACGAAGTCCTCTTTCTCGACGGGATGCTGGTCTGCGTAATTCTCTTCTTCCGGGCGGTAAAGGCATTCGAGAACGTGTTGGCCCCGCTCCTACGCGTCAAGGACTGCAAAGCCTTCATGGAAGCGCGGAAGACCCAGGGCCGTGAACTTCGCTGGGGTATTCTACTCCTGCTTCTCTATGCTGTGTGCTTCCTGGGAGCGTTTGATTTCCAGCCACGCGAAGTGCTAAGGTGCCTTTTAGGGTAGGTTGCGAAGTAAGCGTCCTGAAACCGTTCTCGGAGTGCGGTCGGCGGGAGTTCACCACTGATGTCAGGAGCGCAAGGGCGTAATGGACCGAACCAAGAAAATGGGGATAAGGTCAATTATCGACCACCCGGTCCCGCTACGCTCCCCATAATTCAGTCCGTGGCGGCCTCGATGTCAACCGCTCCACGAGCTCACGGCGGCGCTAAAAATGCCCGATGGATGGTTTCTCAAGGAGGGGCGTAGGGGGGCGAATCGGTTTAGTCCGTAAGGCGGAGGGGGAGTCCCCCGTGGGGGGACGGCAGCGAGGCCGGCCCGCCGAGCCCCTTGCGGGAGGCGGTAGAGGTTCAGGTTCCTGAACGGCCGGCAACGGTGAGTTCTGGACGGCCTTGACAAGTTTCTTGAGAACCGGCAGCAGAATACAGGGAATCGCTAGAGATGCCTACTCACACACTGCCGCGCGGCGTCGCGGTAATCGACGCGCTGACCAGCCTCGGTAGCGCGCTAGGCTATGTATCGGAGCGTGAGCGCCCAGTCGAACGCGGCAGAGCTAATCCTCCCGCCGTAGACGTGGCGTGGCTTCTTGACAAGGGGCAGGAATACCCGATCATGATCTTCGAAGTCGAGAGCCTCGCTACCAACGCTGCTGCAAATAACCCTGTCAAGGTCTTTGGCCAGTCAACAGAGCGATTTGAGAAGCCCCTCTTCTTCTTTCACATCTTCGTTGCGGCGGGCCCGGAGACTTCCCGAATAGAGAACCTGAAGCAACTTTTTGGGACGCATAACTACCGCGCCTACAGGCTCGACCAGAATAACCTTGAGGTGCTCCTCAGGGATGTATTCTCGCAACACCGCCGCCTCCAGAAGTCGCTCAACCTTGGCCCCTTGCTGGATCAGCTGCGCAGTGGTATTTGGCTGGGCGTCTCGCTTCGCAATTTGCTCCTGCACCTTGAAGCCTTGCGCTTCGACGCGGCATTCCTAGGGGAATATGCGGCGCGTGGTGTATCAGATCCTGAGTTCCGTGGCGAGTTTCTGCGTCTTCTTGAGCGTTCGGTAAGCGTGCCGGCAGCCGAGCGAAAGCCAGAAGGCTATAAGACGTATATCGGGCAGACCTGGGCTGAGCCGTTGCACATGGGCGTTCTGTCGCTAGCCAACCCGGATTCCGGGGATTGGCTGGGACGACTACGGGATTGGCAGGAGCACACCACCTACATGACGATGATCGGGCCGCACTTCGGGCTCTCACGCGATTACGATGACTTCGTGCTCGGTTTTGCGCCGGTGCTATGGGCCTTGGTTACAGCGCTGATGTACAAAGTCTCCGGTGCAGCGAAATACATCTGTACCCAAATCGGGGCGATCCTTGAGCGCCTCAGCAATGCTAGTCTGGAGGCGTCGTTCTTCACAGCCGTTTGGGCGCTCCATGTCGCAGCCGCGGCTGGTGATGACACACAGTACGAGGTTGTTCGGGCGTTCATAAACGAGCGTGGGGGCATGGCGCTCGATATCCTCTATGAGCCTCCTTCTATGGTGTCCGTTGTGGAGCCTGATGAGGAATGGACAACCGCGGTGACTAATGGGCCCTTACCCGTCCCCGCGCTCCCCGACTTCCGCGAGGAACTCTCCCGCCGCTACAGCGGAACGAGTGACCTCGATTTTGACCTGTTCGCTCTCGCACTGGACGTGCTTACTCGTGATGCGGCGCTCTACGAGTGGTCGGCGAACGTTGCTCGGCTGCTTCATGCGACATCTGGAGTGATTGCCCGAAAGGCTGATGTCTAAGGAAGCGTTGCAGATGACAGGCGATTTGCGGAAGGCGGGTTCGCCGCCAGTTATGAGGCTCGCCCGCAGCTGAACGCGGGCGTTAGATGGCCAGGCCGGGGGGCAACGATTAGAAGCGTGTCTTGGAAATCAGTGGAGCCCATAGGAGGTTCATATGCAATCGGGTCCCACCCGCTGATGCGCCTTGTTGAGTTCGAAACCGGGATAGTCAGGGGGGCAGTGGTTACACGGAGGGCTTGAGGGTCAAAGCTTTACATTTGACAGCCTACTTCACCGAGGGACCCGGGGGTCGGAATATGGGTTGGAGCGGACTTTCTCATTCCCCCGGACACGCTGGAGAAAGCGACCCAGACCGTCCTCGCACAGGCCCAACTCCTCGCCCTCGACTGGGCCGCCTGAAGTAGTCTGTTTGCCATCTTTTGTTCAAACGACATTCCCGGGCTTGGGGTATGACGTGAGCTGGCATCGAGGTGAGTTTCACGATTGGGTGAAAGCTTTGGGTGATAAGTTCGTATGTACCCATTGCTTCAAGAGCCCCGGAATTAAGGAATTCATCGAAAGTATGAGCTCTCACACAAAGTGTTCCTATTGTGGCCGAGTAAGCGATGGCGAGATCGCGGCCCATATCAATGATGTGACGATTTTCATCTATGACAGTCTGATGACTGAATACGAGTTGGCGATAAATTGTCTCGGATATGAGTCAGCCGAGGGTGGTTACCAGGGTCCAACTACGGACTTCGACGATGTGCTTCGATACTCGGGCGAACTCGAGGTAAATAATGAGGAATTGATTCAAGACATTCTGGAGGCGATGCCAGATGAGCCAGTAGTGGGGAAAGACTTCTTTTACGACGAGGCCGGAGAGCTTCGATATACATGGGAGAGGTTCTCCGAGCAGGTCATGCACAGGCAGCGCTACGTCTTCTTCAAAGTAAAGACTGTAGACAAGGGCAAGCGTTTCGTCCAACGGGAGCCCGAGCCCTATGAGATCCTAGTGAGTTTAGGTGCCATGACACGGGAGTTGGGTTTGATACGGATTCTGGAGCCTGGTACACAGGTCTTCCGTGCTAGGGAACATCCCGCGGGCCGGAGGTTTAGGTCTGTTGCCGACTTAGGTGTCCCGCCCCCAGAGAAGGCAAGTCAGAGCCGCATGAGCCCAGCTGGCATTCCAGTGTTTTATGGTGCCCTAGATGATACCACGGCGCAGGTGGAGGTTGAGTCGGATGATCCTACGCGAGCATGCGTAACAATCGGAAGGTTTCTGACGCTTAAGCCTTTGCGGGTTCTAGATTTGGGCAAGTGGATTAGCATCCCAAGCATTTTCGAGGAACGCCGACGTCATGAGCGGGCTCCGAGAAAGTTCCTAAATGAATTCATAGAGGATATCTCTGAGCCGATTGAAAAAGACGGCCGCATCCACGTTGAATATGTTCCTACGCAAATTGTCGCAGAATATTTTCGGCACATCTTTGTAGACAAGGATGGCAAGGGATTGGATGGAATCCTCTATCCCAGTGCTCACAACCAGGAAGGAGTATGTTGCGTGCTTTTTCTTGGGCAGAATGACCGTGTGGCCGACGAGGATTCCGGCGGAAGTCTGCAGTTGATGTCACACTCAACGCACAAGAAGGAAGCCAGGAGAAAAGGCATTAAGGGGGGAGGGCGCGAGCCAAAACGGGCGACGAGGAGCCCGTCAGAGCGGGCGAAGGGGTCGGGTTGAGGTAGCCCCGAAAAAACGGACACTGAGTTAAGGGTCACCGCGGCTCCGTTCGTACTCCGTCGGACTGCGATAGCCGAGGGCCTGATGGAGCCGCCGCGGGTCGTAGAAGGTCTCGATGTTGTCGAAGATCGCCCAGCGCCTCCGCGCGCGTGGCCCGCGGCCTTCCGGCGTCCCCGGGCGCCGCTGGGGGGCGTAGCCATGAGTGTGCATACTTTCTCAGAGTACTTCCTGAAATTCGAGAAAATGCAGACTTGGATTTTCCACGACCTTACACTTGCAACGACAAAAGCGCAGGCCAACTTCCTCGTTGCTATGGCGCTTTTCAACTATATCGAGATCCTGGGCGGCTTTTGCCTGCCAAAGTCTTCGCCGGCTAAAGAACGATTCGATTTCGTGTTCAAAAATCTCTTATCCAATCCCTATAGGTCAATCTACAATGAATTGGACAAGCTCACTACCAAAGGTGCATATGACTGTTTGCGTTGCGGAATGACGCACGAGTACCTGGTGAAAACCTATACGTTAAAAAACAAGACACTTTCGATTGGCTTCACAGTCTATGGGGTCGATGATGAAGCGGCATACACCCGAAATGTTTTGGCGAAGGATTGCGGGTTAGAACTCGTCGAACTCGAAAAAGACAGGTACCGCTTGTGTATCTATAATCCAAGATTGATCTACGACCTTCATATGGCATTCGAGGAATTCAAGAAGAGGCTCATCAGTGATGATCCTGGGTTTAGACGTAACTTCGTTGATCGTTGCGGCGATGTCAACCTAGGCCAGCTGACATAGAAAATGGAGGGGTGAGGGTCAGGTCTTGAGTTTGCATTTTCGATGGGGAGTAACGGATCGGGGGTCGCGTCGTGAATTGTGACATTGCGATTGGAATGCGTCGAGCGGCAGCGAGCCTGATGCTGGGTTTTCCCAGACTGAAACAGGTTCTGGTGATGTATTGCGGAAACTCACGCAGTATTCTTATTGGTTGGCGCAAGGGAGGGATCTAAATGGAAGCGAGCGAGAGGGCCGCACAGATCTGGTCTGTGTTGGCGTGGGCCGCTACGAACCGACAGGTGCTGACGTACAAGATCCTCGGCAAGCTCATCGGTGTGCCGGCGCGCGGGCTCGGTCATCTACTTGAGCCCATTCAATCCTACTGCCTCGTTCATGACCTACCGCCGCTCACGATCCTCGTGGTGAGCGAGGACGACGGCTTGCCGAGCTCGGGATTTACAGCCGCTCAGGACATCCCGCGAAATCAGCTCGCGGTCTTCCAGTTCAATTGGCTGGAGCGCGGTACGCCGTCCCCAGAGGACCTGGCTGCTGCGGTGGCCCAGCGCCCCTCGCGGCCTGTCGCGACGAGCGGACCCGCTGTTCCGTAACGCAATGTGAAGCACCGGGGTCGGGGATGGCGATGACCGGTGCGCTAACCAGCCAGTGGAAGGGCTCGTAGAGGGTCAGGCATGCATATTGACTTGCGAAGGGGTTGGGGGGCGGGTCGTGAATTGTGACATTGCAATTGGAATGCGTCGGACAAGGGTAAGGGGTCAAATCTTTTATTAAATAATAGTTCCCTTCCCAGGATGAAGCTGTCGTAGCAACAGCCATGGTCTTCCGCGCGGGTGACTACGTCAGGCACAGCAGCCAGCCCAACTGGGGAATTGGGCGGGTGCTCTCGATTGGTGAGCGCGGAAAGGTTACTATCTTCTTCCTGCGCGGTGGGAAACGGATCTTTTACAGCAGCTCTGCCCAGCTCGAACAGGTGGAGGATCCGCACCATCCTATTCTGGAGATTGCTGGGAAGGCGAACTGGAACCGCGCAGACCGTAATCTGTATGTTGTTGAATTAGATCCTAAGGTGTTTGAGAAGGAAGAACGGTTCGTCGAGGCTAATCCGCACTGGATTCCAGGGAAACCGTGTGTCTACGTCGGAATGACTGGAATCACACCTGAGGAACGACTCCAGCAGCATAAGAATGGGTACAAGGCGGCGTGGTTCGAGGGTCAAGATTGGGGGTCAGGTCTTGCAATCACACATTGGCTCTTCCACTTCGAATAGGACCGGGTGTGGAGCGAAAAGGGGAGTGCCCGCCACCGTCAACACCAGCCGCTCCGATGACGTCCCCGTCCTCACCCTCCACCTGACCGTGCAGTGATCCCCCGTGTGGCCACTCGGCCCCTGCCTTCCTCGGAGCTAGCCAAATCCTCCTGTGTCGTGTATCATCCTACCGCGAGCGGGGGTCCCAAGGGAGCCACGGGAAGAAGCCATGGAAGACGGACAGAGGAGACAGCAGATCATCGCCGAGATGGTGCGGCGGATCGTGGGGCGCTTCGATCCCGAAAAGATCATCCTGTTCGGCTCCCATGCCCGCGAGACCGGTGGGCCGGACAGCGATGCTGACCTGCTCGTCGTGATGCGCGTTTCCGGTTCCAAGCGTCAGGCGGCCGTTGAAATTGACCTGGCCCTCGCGGGCGTCGGGCTGCCAAAGGACGTGATCGTAGTCACCCCTGAGGAGGTGGAGCGGTACCGCGATACGGTCGGGACGATCATCTATCCTGCCCTGCGCGAGGGCAAGGTGTTGTATGAGCGTGCCGCCTGAGACGCTTCGGGTGGTTCGTCAATGGGTCGAGAAGGCTGAAGAGGATCTCACCAACGCAGAGTACACATTAACCCTCCGTGAGAAATGCCCGCTGGGTACGGTGTGCTTCCATGCCCAGCAGTGTGCCGAGAAGTATCTGAAGGCGTTATTGACTCTGCATGCCGTTCCGTTCCCCAGGACCCATGATCTGCCGGAACTCTTGCTTGGGATTCCCCAGAGCGTCGGTGTGCGCCTTCGGCCTA
>Ga0184633_10000791_pt1 | contig 12272 bp, 14 predicted proteins | sample PLM31_170_b1_FD_133156 | JGI IMG/M metagenome (GOLD analysis project Ga0184633, IMG submission 133156) | Groundwater sediment microbial communities from an aquifer in East River, Colorado, USA - PLM3-1_170_b1 | ecosystem: Environmental > Terrestrial > Soil > Riparian zone | place: USA: East...
AAGAATCGGGGTTACCCGAGGTCCGGCGCCCTTGATCTCGCTGTCCGGATTTCGCGTTTCCTGCCGCCGGTCTCGGGATGGGACGTTTAAGCATGCGTCATCCCGTTCCTGGGGGCAGAGGAATGGGTATGGATCGACCTGCGTCAAAGGCCGTAGGACTGGCCCCGAACCGACTCGAGACCCTGGCCGACGGAATCTTCGCGATTGCGATGACGATCCTCGTGTTGGAACTCCGGATCCCCGAGTCCACCAGCCCTGACGACCTGTGGCCGGAGCTTGTCAAGCTGGGGCCTCGCTTCGCGACGTTCGTCATCAGTTTCGTCGTTCTCGGGGTCTACTGGTTCGCCCACCACCAGACGTTCTACTTCCTTGTCCGAGTGAATCGGACGCTCGTGTGGCTGAGCATCCTTTTCTTCATGGGGGCCGCCCTCGTCCCGTTCGTCGCGTCCATACTCGGAGCGTATTATCTGCATCCAGTGGCGCTCAGCCTCTACGGCCTTGTCCTCGCCCTTTTGGCTGCCCTGGGATACGTGATCTGGTGGTACATCACCGGGGACCGGGGCCTCGTCGACGAGAAACTCGATCCGGACCTCGTTCGGAAGGTCCGCCTTTGGATCGCCATCGGGCCCCTGGTCTCGGTAGCCGCGGTCGGGATCGCATTCGTGAGCCCCCTTGTCACGTTGCTCGTCTACCTAGCCCTGCCCGTACTGTTCATCCTGTTCAACCCCGTAGACCGCTATCTGGAGGATCTCCGACAGGGCGCGCAACGGTGACCGTACGATTCCACTCGCACCTAGCGACGGACTTCGGGAATGGCCTACTCCTTTCTCGCTTCCTTCGCCTTCGGCCGGAGCTCCTTGCTCCCGCACTTCCGGCAGCGGGTCGCGCGCATCGCGTTTCGGGCGTAGCACTGCATACATATCATTTTGTGCAGGAGCCGACGCTCGGCTTCGGGGAAGCGGGCCATTGAGACGGGGAGGCGGGGCCCGTTCATAATGTCTTTGGGATTCGGCTCAAGGCCTTCGACCGATCCTTCTCGCGGACCAACCGAGAAGAAGGCATCGCCACGATCAGACCGGGCGCCTTGGACGCTGCCTTGCAGAGATGGACTTGATTGCGATTCGATTCGACTGCCGCGGATCAAACGGTTGAGGGGCTCGTTTCAACGCATGGGCCATGAGCGTCCTGACCGCGGGGATGTCCAAGGTATTCGGTTCATTGACGACCATGCGCCGGACGGACTTTCCGGAACCCTTGAGCAGACGCTCCGGGTCGGGCAGACGGCCCCCCCGCAGGAAGAACAGATTGATCCAGCGCGGATACACGGCGATCGAGAAGACGGCGTCCGAGGCTCGCTCGCTCGGACCAAATCCGATGACCAAAGCGTTGTAGTTGTCATAGACCAGCTCGACTGCTCCCGGGAGACTCGCCCGCATCTTCGCCAAGATCGCTCGGGTCTGGGCGGCAATCTCGCGCGTGTACTTAGAAATGAACTCGTCCAACTGGTCCTCGGGGGACATGTCTTTCAAGGCGGATGCACTCCCGACGACCGCGGCGCACGGGCAAGCAGCCGCGATCCTCTCCGGGCGAGCCGACATCCGAAACAGCCCGCATGGTAAGCTCCGTCCAGATCACCGGATGAGAATCTTGCGAAGGAGTCGGGTCGGAACGGCCGCTTGCCGAGGCGCACGTTCACCGCATCGTGAAGGCCCTGCATCCAGACCACGAACGCAGGCCGACACCGGGCGCACGGCCATCGCTCCGACAGGCTATGAAGCCCCATCCACAGCCTCCGCCCGAATCGCATCCGGAGGGAGAGTCGAGTCGGCCGCACGCCCTCGGAAAGTCCGAAGGAAACCGCCCGTTGTACATCCGTCGCGAACTGGCTCTCCCGCAACACCGACCGTATCCCGTCAATCCGGATAAGGGAGCCGACTCCGGGGGAACCTCCGGAATCACGCGACCCCACAACCCTCTTCTGGAGTCCCGTCGTTACGAACGCGTGAAGCGAAAGGAACGGCCCCCCAAGGATTCGCGTCCCAAGGAGAAACGCTTCCGCCACGGCGGACGAAAGGGACGGCGAGCGGCCCAGTTGCGCGAAGAGCGAAAACGCCGGTGAGGCTCCGCGTCCACGGCTTTATCCGCGAGCGTGAGTCTCCGTGCACGAGAGATCGGCAGGAATGCCAAATGCTCTACGACTACGGTTTCCGGATGCGAATCGCGGCCCCGCGGGCAACCGTGTTCGAGCGGCTGCTCCGGATTGAGCACCTCTCGCGCTGGTTCTGCGGCTGGTCCCGAATCGAACCAAAGGTCGGGGGGAGCTTCAAGTTCGGGGGCGAGACGTGCATCATTCTCCCGGAAGGACGTGGCTGGGAGACGAAAATCGACGAAGGCGACGTCCTCCGCCGTTTCGCCTTCACTTGGCCGATCCGATCTTCCGCCACGCGCGTCACCTACGAATTGGAGGATGGGACTGGTGACACGACCGTCCTTTTCGCCGCGCATCGAGGAGTCCCAATCCAGACCACGAGCTGCGGCTCTCTCCAGGACGCGTGGCGGATGTGTCTCGGAAATCTGAAGTCGGTTGCGGAGGGCCGTGGCGACAGCGTCCGGCCCGATCATTCCCCCATCGCGTCCACGGAAGTGCGGCTCTCGGTCCTCGTCGAGGCGGCTCCCTCGAAGGTCTTCGGCGCGTTCGAAAATCCCGCGGACGTCGCGCACTGGTCCACGGGAGGTGTCCCCGACCAAGCCGCCCTCGTGGAAGCACGTGCCGGCGGTGCCTTCTCGTTCGGCTCGCCCGACGGACCGGACCGGGTTCAAGAGTGGGACGCCGGGAAACAGATCGTGCTCCGGTGGTCCCGCGAACCGGGGGACCGAGTCGTCCGGTTCGATTTCGAAGAGAAGGCCAGCGGGACCGCGGTTTACCTCGCGGCCACGGGCCTTCCGTCTAACGATCCGGAGGTAGTCTTACGGCAGCGGGGACGTTGGTCCGACCGGCTTGTGTGTCTGAAGAACCTGGTGGAGAGCGGTGCCTCCGGATTTCTGAATCCGTATGCGGACCAAGTGCGGGAAGTCTGAGCTCATCCGTTCCGTAGGTCGGGCCAATCCTCGAGGACCGCGATCGCACCGTTGTGCCCCGCAGCTCCGATGACGCCGCCGCCGGGATGGGCTCCCGCGCCGCACAGATATAGACCCCGAATCGGCGTCCGGTACGACGACCATCCGGGAACCGGTCGGAAGGAAAACATCTGATGCGGCAAGATCGCGCCATGGAACACGTCCCCGCGGGTGAGCCCGTATTCTCGCTCCATATCGAGCGGAGACCGCCAGTGACGCGCGAGGATTGTCCGCCGGATGTTCGGCGCATATCCCTCAAGCACATCGAGGATGCGTTCTGTAAATCGTTCCGCTTCGCGATCCCATGATCCATTCCGCAGGTCGAAGGGCGCGAACTTTGCGGAGATGGTCAGCGTGTGCCTTCCCGGCGGGGCGACCGTCGGATCGTTCGCGGATTGGATGACGAATTCCAGGAACGGTTCTCGGGACGGAACCCCGCGCTTCGCATCCTCGTACGCTCGCTCCAAGTAGTCCAGCGAGGGCGCCAAGTCGATAATCGCGCGGTGGTGGGGCTGCGCTGCGGTCCCGGGGATCGCGACGAAATCGGGCAGCTCGCGGAGAGCGAGGTTCAGCTTGAACGACGACGACTCGAACCGAATGTGCCCGATCGCTCGGACGAAGTCGGAAGGCAGCTGCCCGTCCCCGACGAGGCGAAGGAACGTCCGTTTCGGATCCGCATTGCTCAGGACGACGCGCGATTCGATCTTCGTTCCGTCAGCCATCTCGACACCAATCGCACGCCCATCGCGAACGAGGATCCTCCGGACCTCCGCGGCCGTCCGCACGACGGCTCCATAGTGGCGCGCCGCTGCCGCGATCGCCTCGGAGATCGCGCCCATTCCACCGCGAGGCCACCCCCAAGCGCCCTTCACGCCGCCGATGTCGCCCAAGGTGTGGTGGCCGAGGACGAACGCCGTCCCCGGCGTCTGCGGTCCGGCCATCGTCCCCGCGACCGCGCTCGTGCCGAAGGACGCCTTCACCTCTTCCGATTCGAAGAACTCGTCCAGGACATCCGCGATCGACATGAACAGGATCCGCCGGAGGAACTCCTCCGCCTCGGGCGTCTGAACGAACCCCGCGAGATCTGCGAGAGGCACAGGCGGGGCCAGCATCGTCGGCTCCAGGAGTTCCCCGAAGCCTTCCCAGAATTTTTCGTAGCGGGGCAGGGCGGCTGCATCCGCTTTTGAGTAACGCGCGATCTCCTTCTGATTCCATGCCAAGTCGTTCCGATACAGGAGGAACTTGCCATCCGGAAACGGATGGAACAGGGCTGGATCGTACGCGTGTTCCTCGAGGCCGAACCTCGCGAGCTCCAGGTCCGCCTTGATCTCGGGGCGGAACAGGCCGCACACATAGGCGAGGGTCGAAACCTTGAACCCGGGATGGATCTCCTCCGTCACGCAGGCGCCCCCCACGATCGGACGACGCTCCAGGACGAGGACTCTTAACCCGGCCTTCGCCAGGTACGCGGCCGCCACGAGGCCATTGTGGCCACCCCCGACGATGACCGCATCCGTCGAAGTCATTCGGGCCGGGTAGCCGACCGCCCGATAAAGGACTTGGCTCCAGCTCAGGCTTTTTTCCGATCGGGTTCGAAGAACGGCCTCTCGACGACCGTCGCGGAAACCCGATGCCGTTCCCACTCGACCGCGATTTCGATATCGACCCGGGTGCCGAGGCGCGAATACGGCTCCGCGACCGTCGCGAGCGCGATGTATTTCTTCAGGAGCGGCGACCAGCATCCGCTCGTCGCCCAACCGATCTGCCGATATCCCGCATGAAGGGGAACTTTGTCCCGCCACGGTTCCGAGGGCGGCTGCGGCGGCAACCCCATGTCCCCGTAGAACCGCTCGACGGACCGCCAGTCGATCTCCAATCCGACCGTACGCCTGGCTGGGCCTCGGCGCTTCTCCTCGAGCAACGCCTTCCTCCCGATGAACGGACCCTTCTGGAGTGCGACGGTCCAGTCCAAGCTGAGCTCGAAGGGCGAGTACCGCTGCGCATCGATCATGGCCCGCCGCGCGGGTACATACTCGACCTCGGCCAGGATGAGGCCCGCCTCGATGCGCGCGACGTCGAGGGCGAGCATCCCTGCCGGCGTGATGTCATGCCCTCTTCCCTTCTCCATGACCGCGTCCCAAAGCGCCTCCGCCCTCTCCCGTTCGACCCAGATCTCGTAACCCAGGTCGCCGGTGTAACCCGTCCGAGAGATCTGCACGGGGATGTCCGCGAATTTCGTGCTCACGAATCGGAAGTACCGCAACTTTTCCACGGCCCCGTCCGCGCCCTCCATGAGGATCGCGCGGGACGATGGACCCTGGAGCGCGAGGGCGCCGATCTCCTCCGACACGTCCTCGACCTCGACATCGAGTCCCATCCCCGCGTCCTGGATCCATTTCAGGTTCGGCTCCGCGGACGTCATCCGGAACGAACCGTCCCCGAAGTTCCACAAGGTGCCGTCGTCCACGGTCTTGCCGCGTTCATCGCACCAGGGCGTGTAGTAGACCTGTCCCCGCTTGAGCTTCTTCGCGTCCCGGGTCACGACCTTGTTCACGAGGGCGAGCGCGTCCTTTCCCTGGATCCGATACTTGTACAGGGGCGAGACGTCGAGGAGTCCCGCGGAATGCCGGATCGCGTAGTACTCCATCTCCGGCACGAGGGAATAGGACGAGGCCGCGAGGTACCCGGCCCAGCCGCGCCATTCCCAGCTTTCGCAGAGCGCCGATGTCCGCGAGTGAAACGGCGAGCCTCGTCGCATGGATCCTCCTCTGCCGAAGCGGACTGCCGGGAAGGAATTTAACCCCTCCCCCGATAACCCCCGCGGACCGGCGCGTCTTCTCGGTTTGTGTGACGCGACGTCGCAGGAGGAGTTTGCCCCATTGGCCGTGCAGTACCACGCGATCGTGATCGGCGGGGGGCACAACGGCCTGACGGCCGCCGCCTACCTCGCCCGCGCGGGAAAGAAGGTCCTCGTCCTCGAACGCCGGCACGTGCTCGGCGGTGCGGCGGTCACGGAGGAAGTGTTCCCGGGATTCAAGTTCAGCGTGTGCTCGTATGTCTGCAGCCTCCTGCGGCCCCAGGTGATCCGCGACCTGGATCTGCCGTCCCACGGGTTCGAGGTGATCCCGCAGGAGTCGAGCTTCACGCCCCTGCCGGACGGCCGCTACCTGTACCACCGGGGGGACGAGGAAGACGCGTTCCAGGCGATCGCGAAGTTCTCCCGACGCGACGCGGAGGCGTATCCCCGCTTCGGGCGGCTCATGGCGCGCCTCGCGAAATTCATCGCGCCGACGCTCACGATGACGCCTCCGGATGTGGGTTCCCTGCACCCCGCGGAACTGCGGAAACTGTTCGCCCTGAACAAGCAGGTGAAAACCCTCTCCGAGGACGAACTGTACACGTTCGCGCGGCTCATGACGATGAGCGCCGCCGACTACCTGGACGAGTGGTTCGAGACGGACGTCCTGAAAGCGGGACTGTGCTCGAGCGGGATCATCGGCACGCTGCTCGGTCCGCGTTCGCCCGGGACCGCGTACGTCCTCATGCATCACTACATGGGCGAGATCGACGGCGCATACCGCTCCTGGGGCTACGTCCGCGGGGGCATGGGCATGGTGAGCGAATCGATCGCCAGCGCGGCTCGGTCCTTCGGGGCGGAGATCCGCGTGAATGCGGAGGTCGGGCGGATCCTTGTGAAGGACGGCCGGGCGATCGGAGTGGAACTTTCGCACGGGGAGAGGATCACCGCGAGGGTGATCGCCTCCGGTGCGGATCCGAAACGGACCTTCTTGAAATTCCTGGAGAGGTCGGAACTCCCCGCGGATTTCGTCCGGGGCATCGAGAACTTCAAGATCGAGGGGTCGTCCGGCAAAGTGAATTTCGCCCTGAAGGAAGCGCCGAGCTTCTCCGCCCTCCCGGGGAACGGGCCGCACCTCCAGGGGGCGATCTCGATCGGCCCGAGCGTGGACTACATCGAAAAGGCCTACGACGACGCCAAGTACGGAGACTTCTCGCATCGTCCGTTCATCGACATGTGTGTGCCATCGACGCTGGACCCGACCCTGGCCCCTCCGGGGAAGCACATCATGTCCTGCTTCATCCAGTACGCCCCGTACACGCTCCGAAAAGGCACGTGGCCGGAACGACGCGAGGCATTCGGCGAGACGGTCACCGATACGATCGAGGAGTACATCCCGAACCTCCGCGACATCATCCTCCATCGGCAGGTGCTGAGTCCGTGGGACCTCGAGCAGGTCATTGGCCTCACCGGAGGGAACATCTTCCACGGTGAGTTGACGCCGGACCAGCTGTTCTTCCTTCGGCCGACCCCGGGTTGGGCCCAGTACCGCACGCCGATCAAAGGTCTGTACCTCTGCGGGTCCGGGGCGCATCCCGGCGGCGGCGTGATGGGCGCGCCCGGTCTCAACGCCGCGCGGGAGATCCTGAAGGACATGGCCCTGCGGCGGGTGTGAGCGGTGGCCGAGTCCTTCCACGTCGCGATCGTGGGCGGAGGCCACAACGGCCTGGTCGCCGCGGCGTATCTGGCCCGTGCGGGCCGCCGCGTCCTGGTCCTCGAACGACGTCCCATTGTGGGAGGCGCCGTGGCAACGGAGGAAATCGCCCCGGGGTTCCGTGCCTCGACGGGAGCGGACGTCTGCGGGCTGCTCCGACCGGAGATCATCAGAGACCTGAACCTCGCGGCTCGAGGCGTCCGGTTCCTCCCCCTGGACCCGGAGGTCATCGCCCTCGGGGACGGAGCGTTCCAGCGGATCTGGCGGGACGCGGGGAGGACCGCCGCGGAGCTCGCCGCGAAATCCTCGCGGGACGCGGAGGCGTATCCCCGGTTTGTGGCCATGCTCCATCGGTTCGCCGGAGCGTTGGACCCGCTCCTCCTGATGACGCCGCCGAATGTCGCGGCGCCGAACCTCGGCGAGCGGATGGGACTTCTCCGGCGCGCGCTCGCCGTCCGGCGGCTTGGCAAGGAGGCGATGCAGCAGATGCTCCGTCTACCGCCGATGCCCGTCCGGGACCTGTTGAATGAATGGTTCGAGACGGAGTTGCTGAAGGCCTCGCTCGCGGTGGACGCGCTCCTCGGGACCTTCCAAGGTCCCTGGTCTCCGGGGACCGCCTTCGGGCTGGTCCGTCACTTTCTCCCGTCGGTTCACGGATCGGGATGGGCGTTCGTCCGTGGCGGCATGGACACTCTCGCGGGCGCCCTCGCGGGGGCGGCCCGGGAAGCGGGCGCGACGATCCGCACGGACGCCGAGGTGACGCGCGTGGTGTGCAGAGCGGGACGCGTCACAGGACTTCTACTGGCGAACGGGGAGACGATCGGGGCGCGGGTCGTCGCCTCGAACGCCGACCCGAAACGGACCTTCCTGCATCTCGTCGACCCGGAGGAGCTGAGCCCGGAATTCCTCCTCCGCGTCCGGAACTTTGAGATGAACGGGGTCGTCGCGAAGGTGAATCTCGCGCTCGACGGTGCGCCGCGGGTCCCGGTCGCGGGGAACGAACTCCCGCCCCACGTCCGAATCGCGCCATCGCTGGAATACATCGAGAGGGCGTACGACGACGCAAAGTACGGGAGCGTCTCGAAGGCCCCGTTCCTCGATGTCTTCCTTCCGTCCGCGGTGGACCCGGACCTCGCTCCGCCCGGGAAGCACGTCCTCTCGGCCCTCGTCCAGTACGCGCCCTACGACCTGCGACCGGGTGACTGGGCGAACGCCCGGGACAAGCTCGGGGATCAGGTCATCGGGATCCTCGAGGACCATCTGCCCGGACTTGAGAGGCAGATCGTCGGGCGATCCGTGCTGACCCCGTGGGACCTGGAGGCGCGGTTCGGCCTCACGGAGGGCCACATCTACCACGGGGAGATGACGCTGGACCAGACCTTCGTCCTGCGCCCGGTCCCCGGATGGTCGCAGTATCGGACCCCGGTGGAGGGGCTGTATCTCTGCGGATCCGGGGCCCATCCGGGTGGCGGAATCACCGGGGCACCCGGGTACAATGCGGCGCGGGAAATCCTGGCCGACTGGCCGCGGATCTCTGCCGGATCCGGATAGAGAAGGGAGTCCCCTCTGTACGTCCGCGGGCTCGTCTCCAGAATGCTTCATATTCAAGGAACGACTCGACGAGAACGATGGCCGATTTACTCGAGCCGGGGAGCCTGGCTCCGGACTTCGAGGGGATGAACCAAGACGGGATCCCGGTGAGACTCCGGGATTTCCGCGGACAAAGCGTCGTGTTGTACTTCTATCCGCAAGACGACACGCTCGGATGCACCCGGGAGGCCTGCGCCTTCCGGGACGACACGGAGGCGTTCCGGTCGGCGGGAGCCGTCGTCCTCGGTGTGAGCGTTCAGGATGAAGCGTCGCACCGGGAGTTCCGCGAGAAGTACAAGCTGTCGTTCGACCTGCTCGCGGATCCGGGCCGACGGATCATGACGGCCTACGGGGCGGTCGCCTTCCACGGACTGGCCAAACGGGTGACGTATGTGATCGGACCGGACGGGAGGATCCTCGCGGCCTATCGACGGTTCGACCCGAAGACCCACAGCAAAGAAGCCCTCCGCATCCTTTCCGGGGCACGGTTGAGACGATGAAACGCGCCCGCGTCAAACTTCCGAACGTCCGAATTCCAAGGATCATCCGCCTCCGGTACGACCGCTTCCTGGACCACTTCCAAGCCTTCGAGAACGTGGACGCGGTCCGCGCGATCTTTGGACCGAAGACGAAGGCGGTCCTCCGGTCCCTCAAGGTCGAGTTCTTCTCCTCCCGCTGGGGATTCATGGGGGTGAGCGACGCGGACGGGCACCTGCTCGTCTCCACGCACTACCTGCGGACCGGGAATCGTCGAGACATCTATCTGGACGTCGTGCACGAACTCGTCCACGTCCGCCAGTTCCGCGAGGGGAAGGAGCTGTTCGCGGACGGCTTCGAGTATCCGGACCTTCCGACTGAGATCGAGGCGTACCGCGTCTGCATTGCGGAAGGCCGCCGCCTCGGGATGAACGACCGCGAGCTCTTCGAGTACCTGAAGGTCGACTGGATGAGCGACCGGGATGTCCGCAAACTCGCACGGAACGTCGACGTGAAGGCCCCGCCGAAGGCCCGCTCGCGGCGCAAACGATAGGCGCTCAGTCGGCACGTCATTCGAAGGCGGTGAGCCGTGGCTGTTGGGTCCGCGGCCGTTCCAACTTCGTCACGCGCACCCCGATGAGGCGGACTCGGTGGTTCCCGTGAGCGAACTCCTGAGCCAGCTCGACGCACACATCGGCCAGGACGGTCTCATCGAGGACGTGCGAGGAAAGCGTCCTCTCCCGAAGATGGGTCTGGAATCCTTCGAACCGGATCTTGATCCCGATCGTGCGGAACGTGGCGCCCTGGGCCCGTGCCCGGAGGAACACGTTGCGGGCCACGTCGCGGATCGTCGATTCGACCCGGGTCCAATCGGACACGTCCTTGTCGAACGTGCGCTCGACGCTGATGGACTTCGGGTCCGGTCGCTCCTCGACGGGAAGCTCTTCGACGCCGCGGGCGATCGCCCACAGCCAGACGGAATTCTTGCCCATGAGCTTCTTGAGCTCCGCACCGGGGAATCGCGCGAGCTCCCCGATCGTGCGGACGCCGACCCGTTCGAGGAGTTGCGCGGTCTTCGTTCCGACGCCGCTGATCTGGGTGACCGGCAGGGGTGCGAGAAAGGCGACGACCTCTTCGGGGCGGACCACCCTCAGCCCGTCCGGTTTCGCCATGTCCGAGGCCATCTTCGCGACCGACTTGTTCGGCGCTACGCCAATCGTGCACGCGAGGCCTTGCCGTTCCCGCACCGCGGCCTTCACGCGGGCCGCATGGTCCGCGACGTCGTCGAACCCCTTTACCTTCGAGGTCACATCGAGGAACGCCTCGTCGATGCTCACATGCTCAAGGACGTCCGCATGGGAACGGAGGACGTCCAAGACGCTCTCCGACGCGGCACCGTACAGGTCGTAGTCCGGACGAAGGTAGGTCGCGTCCGGCACCTTGTGCCACGCCATGCTGATCGGCATTCCGCTCCGGATCCCGAGCTCGCGGGCCTCATAGCTGCAGGCCATCACGACTCCGCGCCCTCGGCCCTGTTTCGGGTCTGCCCCGACGATGACCGACTTCCCGATCAGTTCCGGGTGCTCCCGCCTCTCCACGCTCACGTAGAAGGCGTCCATGTCCACGTGGAAGATCACGCGCGGCACACGGGACCATCTCCCGATGGGCCTAAAGAACCTAACGAGTCACGTCCGCCATCACTGGATGCAGAACTCGTTCCCTTCCGGATCCAGCATGACGACCCAATACGTGCCGTCCGGTTCCTCCCACACCTGCGGCTTCGTCGCCCCGAGCGTCAGGATCCGCTCGACCTCGGCGTTCACCCGCTTCACCCGCTCGTCGTACGAAGCTCGGCTTCCGCCGGAGACGTTCAGATCGAGATGAACGCGGTTCTTGCTCGGCTTCGGTGTGTCCATTCTCTGGAAGTAGATCCGAGGCCCTGCCTTCTCCGGATCGACGAGCGCGTTCGCCGAGTTCCACTCTCCCTCTGGCACGCCCTGAGCTTTCAGGAAATCGGACCAAGAGGCGAAGCCCTCCGGCGGGTCTTGCTGCTGGTAATGAAGGGCTTCTTCCCAAAACTCTCCGAGTCGGTCTGGGTCGGCGCAGTCGAACACGATCTGGACGGACGTGGCCATGGACACGCTCTCCTGAGACGCGTAAGAAGGCCGTCGTGGCCTTTGTAGATTCCGTCTAGGAGCCGAAATCCCCGAGGTTCTTCTGCCCCACCGGCGCCCCCGCCTTCGACGGGAACTCGTACTCCATGAGGCCTGCGAGACGACGGAACTCGTTCGCACTGCCGGGGCCGAAGCCCGCATAGTGGTTGTTGAAGAACACGAGGGCGCCCTTCACGGAATCCGCGGATGTCTCGAGCTCCTTGTACCACGTCCGCATCTCCTCGGACCGGTCCTTCTGGACCTCCTTGAACTCCGTGATCTCGCGATCTCCCACCAGCCGCAGGTAGGCCTGGTCCGACGTGAGATCGCTCGGGGTCCGAAGGTACTGGTTCTCGGACCAGACCATCGTCACATTCCGATCCCGCAGCAGTTTGTAGACGTCCTCACGGAACCACGACTTGTG